>Ga0068859_100000378_pt1 | contig 44379 bp, 48 predicted proteins | sample KBSSwiS22_FD_66585 | JGI IMG/M metagenome (GOLD analysis project Ga0068859, IMG submission 66585) | Switchgrass rhizosphere microbial communities from Kellogg Biological Station, Michigan, USA - KBS Switchgrass S2-2 | ecosystem: Host-associated > Plants > Roots > Rhizosphere > Soil ... | reverse complement strand
CTGCATGCCGGCGGCGGTAGCTTGCCTGCAATCGGGATGATCAGTCCGTCCCGCATGGAGGGAAGCATGAAGAAAGCAATTCTCGCACTGGGCCTGATCGCCGGCACGCTGGGAGCCACTTCGGCGGTTGCGCAGGACCGCTACGGCTATGGCAACGGCTATGGCAATCGCGACGGCTATCAACAGCAATATGACCGCGGCTACGACCGGGATTATCGCGGCTATGAGCGCGGCAGCCGTAATGTCTGCCACGGCGGGCGCGGCGACCGGCTCGACCAGCGCATCGACAACCGCGCGCGGCGCGGTGAGATCGATTGGCGGACCGCGCGCCGGCTGCACGCGATGGTCGATCGCACCGAAGACCTGCAGCGTCGTTATTGCAGCTACGGCATGAGCGACGAGCGTGCGCGCGAGCTCGATCGCCGCTTCGACCAGATCGAACGTCGGCTGCGCTGGGACGACAACGACGGCTGGCGCCGCTAACGCGCGTCGTGAATGACTGCATGGAAACGGGCGGCGGACAGGGTTCGCCGCCCGTATCGTGTCACGCCGTCATCGCGTTGCGCCCGCGCGCGACCATCGCGCTATGTCCGACCGACGCCGCGGGCGTGTGCTGCAGCACCGTATCGGCGAACACCCAATCGTTGCGCGCCTGGTCGGGAGTCAGCGTCAGCGCCATATAGCCGCGCCGGCTGGTGTCGCACCATTTGAGCTCGTCGCTGGCCGCGACCAGCGCCGCGGCGAGTTGCTTGGGATCGGCCGACAGCGAGCCCTCGAGACCCGCCGAGGTCACGCTATGCCCGGCGAACTCGACGCCGGCAGGCTTGCCGTCCTGGGCGAGATCGAACGCCCAGGCATTGTGGCTGTCGCCGCACAGCACCAGCAGGTTCGCGCCCGCCGCCTGTGCCGATTTGAGGAACCGTGCGCGCGCCGCCGGATAGCCGCCCCAGCTGTCATAGTTGAACGGCAAACCAAGGCCCGCGGCGATCTGGGCCGCCTGCACGCGCCGCCGGTTCGCTTCGGAGATGTCGCCCCTGAGCAGAGTCATCGTGTCCTTCGGCATCGCCATCTTGCCCATGATCGTCCCGAACCCGACGAGCTGCCAGCGCTGGCCAGCCTTGACCGAAGTGTGCAGCGCGTGCGCGAGCCACGATTCCTGCTCGGTGCCGAGCATTGTCGCCGCCGGGTCCTGCCAAGCGCCGTCGCGGAACGCGATGAGCGCCTTGGTCGGGTCGGGCGTCTTGAGCGCCGTCGCGATTTCGGGCTGGCGGCTGCGATAGAGCAGCCGCGATTCGGTTCGGAACAGCGTCGCGAGCGTGCCGATGTCGTAGCTGCCCCAGTAATTCTCGGAGACCGGCATCCATTCGTGGAACGCCTGGATCGCCGCCGCCTTGCGCTCGGTCCAGTCGCCTTCGTCGCCCTGGTGGTTCTCGGCGCCGCCTTCCCAGCTATCGTTCGCCGATTCATGGTCGTCCCATTGCACGATCATCGGCTTGGCGGCGTGGAGCGCCTGCAGGTCGGGATCCGAACGATAGCTGGCATAGCGCAGCCGATAGTCGGCCAGATGGATCGTCTCGCCCTCGGCCTGCGGCCAGCGATCGCCGACCGCGCCGCCTTGGGGCGCATAGCCGCCTTTCCGATATTCGTAGACATAGTCGCCAAGGTGCAGCGCCAGGTCGATGTCGTCGCGCGCCGCGGCATGCGCATAGGCGTTGAAGAAACCGAACGGCAGGTTCGCGCAGGAGAAGATCGCGATGCCATAGCGCGCGACGGGTCCGGCCGGCAGCGTCCGCGCGCGGCCGGCCGGCGAGAAGCTGCCGTCGGGGGCGACGAAACGATAATGATAGCGTACGCCCGACTTGAGCCCGTCGACCGTGACTTTCGCGGTCCAGTCGCGCCACGGCCCGGTCACCACTGTGCCGCCGCCGACGACGCGCGTGAAATCGGGTGTCTCGGAGACTTCGACTCGCAGTCGCGCGCTGTCGCCGCTGGCGGGCACATAGCGCGTCCAGAGCAGCATCGAGTCCGGTCCCGGCTCGCCGCTCGCTACCGAATGGGTGAAGCCGCGCGCGAGCAGTCCGCTCGCGACCTGGGCGAAGCCGGGAATGGCGAAGGCACCCAGCCCGAGCGCGCCGGTGAGCACGAACGAACGGCGATCGATGCGAAGCGTCATGGACTTCCCCCATGGTGATGACAGCGGAACGATCGGCGGCTAGCAGGCCCTTGTGACAGTTTTTCGCACGCTGCCGCGCTGGTTTCAGTTGTTGCTCGTCGCGCTTCTCGCCCGCGCGGCCACCTTCGGCAATCCGATCGTGCATGTCGACGAGCAATATTATTGGGTCACTGCGCATGGCTGGCTGCACGGCGCGTTGCCCTATGTCGACCTATGGGACCGCAAGCCGATCGGGCTGTTCCTCGTCTATTTGCCCGCGGCAGCGCTCGGCTATCCACTCGGCATCTGGGGCTATCAGGCGCTGGCGCTGGCGAGTGTCACTGCCAGCGCGGCGCTGATCGCACGGCTCGCCGATCGCGCCGGCTGGTGCGGCGGCGCACTCGCTGCGGGCGCCGCCTATATCCTGTGGCTCGATTTCCTCGACGGCCAGGGCGGCCAAGCGCCGATATTCTACAATCTGGCGATGGTCGCCGCCGCCGCATTGATCGCGCCGCGCGACGATGACGCCGAACGGCCTGGCCGGCGCTTCGGCTGGGGGCTCGCGGCGCTCGCGCTGGTCGGGCTTGCGCTGCAAATCAAATATTCGGCGGTGTTCGAAGGCGCCTATTTCGGACTGTGGTGGCTGTGGCGCGAGCACCGCCTCGGCCGGCCCCTGGCCGCTATCTTTGCAGGCGGCGCGCTGCTCGCCGCCGCTGCGCTGCTCCCGACGCTCGCTGCCTGGGGCGCCTATGCCGCGATCGGCCAGGGCCCGGCGTTCGCCTACGCCAACTTCATCTCGATCCGCGAGCGCGTGCCCGATCCGTGGAGCGAGCAGGCGGGCAACCTCGCGCTGATCCTGCTTACATTGCTGCCGCTGCTCGCCGCTGCGGCGTTCGCCTGGCGCGATCGCAACCGCGCGACTCCGGCGCGCGCGATGCAGGTTTGGCTCTTCGGCTGGCTGGCCGCGGCGACGTTCGGGCTGCTCACGTTCGGCTCGTGGTTCAACCATTATGCGCTGCCGCTGCTCGTGCCCTTGTCCGGCTGCGCCGCCGGCTTCGCCGCTGCGCACCGCTGGCGCCGCTTCGTGGTGCCGGCGCTGGTGCTTGCGCTGCTCGGCGGCCAGGCGATGCTGCTCGGCCGCCAGGCCAACCGCGGCTCGGCGCGCGAATTCGCACGGCTCGTCGCCGCGGTCGGGCAGGGGCCGGGCTGCCTCTACGTCTATTCGGGCGAGACGATGCTCTACCCGGCGAGCGGCCGCTGCACGCTGTCGCGCTATCTCTTCCCCAGCCACCTCGGCCGCGTCCGCGAGCGCGGCGCGATCGGCGTCGACCAGGAGGCGGAGATCCGCCGCATCCTGGCGGCGCAGCCCGCGGTCGTGGTGGTGCGCCAGCCCTATCGCGGCGAGCGCCCCGAGATGCGCGCGCTGGTGATGGCGCGAATGGCGCAGGCCTATCGGCTCAAGGTCCAGCTGCCGCTGGGGAGCGATATGGTCCAGGTCTACGATCGGCGATAGTACCTGCCATAAGACCGGGGACCTGCGCGGCTATGTGCGCAGGATCTTCTCCATCGCGCGCCCCTTGGCGAGCTCGTCGACGAGTTTGTCCAGATAGCGGATTTCCCGCATGGTCGGTTCTTCGACCTGCTCGACGCGTACGCCGCAGACCGTTCCGGTGATCAGCGATCGCGCCGGATTCATGCCCGGAGCCTGGGCAAAGAAATCCTCGAAATTGGTGCCCTTCGCGAATTCCTCCTCGAGCGTCTCCTGGCTGTGTCCCGTCAGCCAGTGGAAGATTTGATCGACTTCCGCCTTGCTGCGTCCCTTCCTCTCCGCCTTGGCGACATAGAGCGGATAGACGCTGCCGACGCTGGCCGAACAGATGCGATGCTTCGTCATAGGTCCTCCCGAGCATTCGGAGCTTGCTACGCCGCCCGCGTCGCGCTCCGCCGTTGGTCGAGCAGCGACTGGTAATAGGCCATCAGCTCTATGGCGTGATCCCGATCGGTGCGCACTTTCGCCGCCGCATGCCGCGCCGCTGCATTGAGAATCGCCGGCTCGCGCGCGAACAGCCGGCGGATCGCCGCCGCCGCCGACATCGCATCGCGCGCGCGATAGGTTTCGGCGAACGGCGGTTGCGCGATTTCCGAACAGCCGCCTTCGTCGGGGACGATCAGCGGCAGCCCCGAGGCGAGCGCTTCGGACGCGACCAGCCCGAACGGCTCGGCGTCGGAGCCGTGGATCAGCGCATCGCAGCTCGCGAGGATGCGCGAGAACAGCGGGCGGTCGTAGAGCGGCCGGAACAGCCGGATGTGCGGACTGTCGTGAATGTGCTTCTGCAGCTTCGAGCGATGGATGCCGTCGCCGAAGATGATCAGCCCCACCGGCAGATCGGCGCCGGCCGCCTGGACCGCCTCGATCACCATCGGCCAGCGCTTTTCGGGATGGTGGCGGCCAAGCCCGAGCAGCAAATGCCCCTCGGGCGGCAGCCCGCACTGCGCGAGCAGCGAGGCGCGCAGCCGGTCGTCGCGCAAGTCCGGCGAGAAATGGCGTTTCTCGATGCCGAGCGGCATCGCCGCGTCGACGTGGAGCCCGCGGCGAGTATAGCGTTTGGCGAGTTCGGGTCCGTTGGTGACGAACGCGTCGTAGCGCGCGAGGAACCGGCCCATGTAGCGTGTGTACCAGCCGAACATGCGCTCGACCTGTTCCCGGCTGGCGATGCCTTCGAGCCAGCGCTGCGGATAAGCGCCCATATTGTCATTGTGCGCGAAGAAGATCTTGAGCGCGTCGCCCTGCCAGTCGGCAACCGCATGCGCAGGCAGCCAGGGCGAGCTGGTCTCGACGACGTCAGGCTTGAGCATGTCGAGCAGGCGCGGGATGCGCTTGTTCGCGCGGAACAGATGATAGTTGCGGTCGAGGACCAGCGGCACGCCCTTCGCCCAATAGATCCGTCCGCCGCCCGGTCGATCTTCGATCCAGTCCTCGTGCCATGGCGCGATTACGGTCAGCGTATGGCCCAGCTCGGCCATGATCGACATCTTGCGATCGAGATAGGTGCGCACGCCGCCGCCGGTCGGCGAGTAGAAATCATTGACGTCGACTATGTGCATGCCTGTCGGATCCTAGTTTGGAAACGCGCCGCAATGCGCTGGAGGCGCATTTCCAAAAACCTCCTCAGCCGTCGACCGGACCGAAGCCCGAGAAAATGCCGCGCAGATACTGCGCACGGATCGTCACCGTTGTCACGCCGATGCCCACTGTGACTTCTGCCAGCGCGAGTGTCGGACGATTGCGGCCGAGCCTCGTGCTGTTGGGCAGCCCCGCGCCGTCCTTCCATAAGTTGAACTTGTTCCTGCCGTCGCGGTCGTGCGTGAAGAACAGCGCATAGGTGCCGGGGCCCGGCGCCTTGATGCAGATGCTCACGGCCCCGCTCACAGGCGGCTCCGCCCACACGCGGCGGAAAAATTTGCCTTCGCCTGCAAGCACCCAGTCGTCGTGCAGGAATTCGTCGTCGCGCGCGCGCCACAGTTCGAGCTTGAGCCGCCCGGTGCGGTCCTTGAGCCCGACGATGTTCGCAAGGATCGCCGAATAGCCGGCGCTGGTGCACGCGGTGCTGTCCTCGCCGAGTACGTCCGCGCGTGCGACACCAGGTGCGGCCAGCGCCAGAGCGAGCGCCAGCAGTCGGCCTTTGCGAAACGCGCGGGCTGGCGCCGCAATGCGCCGCACGGCGCATTCCGAACCGGCCCGGCGCTTCACTTTGCCGGTTCGACTCCGTTTTCGCGATGGAGCAGGCTCTGCAGGCCGAAGCCGGCCATCAGCACCACATGGGTGATCAGCGTGATCGCGGCAGTGAAAGCGATGAGTTCGGACACTTCGTCACCTTGCCCGATCAGCATGATCGCGAAGTTGGCGAACATCAGGTCCTTGTTGGGCACGAGCGGCAGGCGCGAGACGAACATGCGCAACGTGCACAACAGCAGCCACATCGCAATCGACACGCCCGGCATCGCGAAATGCCAGGCGATCGCGCAGAAGATCATGCCCGTGACGATCCGCAGGCAGTGCATGAGGAATACCCACCACAAGGTCGGGCGGGGCAGCGAGAACACTTTCTTCGAAAACAGCAGGAACGGCAGCGACATTGCGATCACCACGCCGACCGATCCGGTCAGCATCTTCGCTTGCGCCGGCGTCAGCAGTCCGATGCCATAGGGCAGCGCGATCGCGGTCATCGCCAGCGTGATGGCGTTGCCGGCGACTGCCGACAGGATCATCACGTCCTTTACCGCTCCGAACGGCGCCGCGACCATCTTTGTGCGCTGCCGAGCCCAGGCGTAGAAATAGGCTTCGCCCGAATAGCCAAGCAGCACTTCGTTCGAGATGCGCTTCTTGTGCAGCGCGATCATCCCGGACAGCGGAATGCCCCACAGCCGGCGGAAAATGAAATAGTCGAACGTCGGCGGGCCAAGATAGAACAGCGCGAACGCGAGATAGAACCAGGGCGTGACGGGCACGGCGCGGCCAAGGCCGGCAAGGCCCGACCCGAGCAACTCGTGCGCCAGTCCGCCGATCATCAGCACGGTCAGTGCGCCACCCAGAACCATTGGCCAGCGCCGCTTGATCTTCTGGATCGGCTCCAGACCTTCCAGGCTCGCCGCCGCCGGAAGCGGGACTTCAACCCCGGGGGCGCTCGCCGCAGCCTCGATACTCAATCCGCTCACGTGGACGGAACCTTTTACTCGAGAAACCCTGACATCTGGTCGTTCATAAACCGTACGGTGCGGTATGCCTATTAGCTGCCAGACGTGTCAATGAAAAATGAACTGTAACGTACAGTTTTGTCGTTTTCCGCTGATTCGTGTTGGAGCCAATCCGACCGTTTCGCCGTTGTGCGCGGCGAATTGCGGTTTCTTCAAGTTCGATTTGGGGCGTAGAGAGTCTGTCCGCAAGTACCATGCCCGATTCGTTTCGTCCCCACGCCCAGCACATCCTTAGTTTCGCGCGTACGCTGAAGGGCGGAGGAGTCGAACGATCGATGCTGCGTCTGTCTCGCGGTTGGCTCGAGGCGGGGCGGCGTGTGACGCTGGTAATCGGCGACGCGTCGGGGCCCCTCGCGGCTGAGATCCCGCCCGGCGCCACGGTCGAAGTCATTGGTTCCTCCGCGCTTTTGAAACTGATGGCGGCGTTGCCGGAAAAGATCCGCGCCCATGCGCCGGACCTCATATTCTGCCCGGGAAGCTGGGCGACCTCGACTGCGGCATTCGCACGCCTCCGCCTCAACGGCGAAACCCCGCCGATCGTCGGCAAGATCTCCAATGCGCTCGACCGCTCGGATCTCGGTCCGTTCGTCAATTGGGGGAACGGCTATTGGCAGCGATTCCACCCCTTCTTCCTCGACCACATCGTTGCGATGACGCGCGCAAGCGCAGTCGACGCGGTCGACGTGATGCGGATGCCGGTCGACCGTATCAGCGTGATCGCCAACGCGCCGTCCCGCGCGGAACCCGACGCGCCCCCGCCGGTGTTGCCCGATCGGCCGTTCATTCTCGGGCTGGGCAGGCTCGAACCCCAGAAGCGCTGGGACCGGTTGATCGACGCATTGCCGCAGATCGCGCGCCGCGACGTCGGGCTGTTGATCCTCGGCGAGGGCTCGCTGCGTCCGACGCTCGAAGCGCGGGTTCGCGCGCTCGACTTGCATGAACGCGTGGTGCTTGCCGGCCACAGCGGCAACGTCTTTCCCGCGATCGCCGCCGCGCAGGTGGTCGCGCTGACTTCGGAATTCGAAGGCGTGCCGGCAGCGCTGCGCGAGTCGCTCGAAGCGGGCACCCCGGTCGTCTCGACCGATTCGAGCGTCGCGATCGCCGAGATCATCGATTCGCCGGCGCGCGGCACGATCGTTCCGCTCGAGGACGGTGCGGCGCTGGTGCGTGCGCTCGATCACTGGCTCGAACCCGGCCGGCCGCGGCCGGCGCCGGTGCCGCAGCCCGGGCTTACGTCGATCGCTGACTATCTGGCGCTGTTCGACCGTATCGTCGCGCGGCGGAGCAGGGGCAGGGTTCCCGTTGCGATCCATTCGCCGCCACCGCTGGTGGCCACGCCCGTGCTCAGCGCAATCGATAGCTGACTCCGATCCACAGCGTGCGCGGAGTCGCGCGTTCGACGATGCTGCCGCCGCTGATGCCGGTTTCGACGCGCTCGTCGAACAGATTGGTCGCCCGGCCCTCGATCGCGAACCCCGCCGAGACCGGCACGGCGATGCTGCCGTCGAGCGTGAACGCCGGGTCGAGCACATTGTTGTTCTGATCGTCGTCGAACTGGCGGCCGATGTAACGCCCGGTGACCGAGGCGCGCCAGCCGTTCCGCGCCCAACCTGCGCTCGCCGATGCCTGATGCATGGCGGTCTGCGCAGGGCGCTTGCCGTCGAGCGCCGCCGCCGCACCGCCGCTGTGCACGCGCGCGTCGGTATAGGCGTAGGAGCCCGACAGGCTGAACGGTCCGTCGGTCCAACGCAGATCGAATTCGACGCCGTGCGCTTCGATCGCCTCGACGTTCTGGCGCTGCATCGTGCGCGCGCCGCTCGGCGAGACGCTGAGCGTGACGTTCGAGATCGCGTCGTCGAGACGGTTCCAGAACAGCGTCGCATTGGCCGCGAGGTGCGCGGCCGGCGCGACGGTGATCCCGGCTTCGGCGCCGGTCAGCCGCTCGGGCGTGAGCGCGGCATTGGCCGCGGTCGAATCCGCGCCGACCCGGAACGGCCGGTAGAGTTCGTTGAGCGTCGGCAGCCGCCAGCCGCGGTAACCGGCGGCGCGCAGCGTCACCGCGGGCGCCACCTTATACGCCGCACCGACGCGGCCGGTGCCTTCCCAGCCGTCGCGCTCGGGATAAGCGACATTGTTGATCGCGCCGACACCCGACAGCGGCGTTTCGAGCAGCGATCCATGGTCGAGCGACCAATGGTCCGCGCGCCCGCCCAGATTGAGCGTAAGCGGGCCGCTCTCGTAGCTCAGGTCGCCGAACGCGCCGAGCGTCAGGCTGTCGCCGCCGGCGACGCGCTGGCGAGTCGGTTGGTTCGCGACGAACAAATAGAGTTCCTGGGTGCGCCCCGAGACGCGGCGAATGTCGCTGCCGAGCCGTAAGGTGACGCCCCTGCCGGTCGGCGGCTGGATCTCGAAGCGGCCGCCGACTCCGGTTGCGGGGACGCGATACTGGTTGAGCGACGGCGTGACCGTCGTGCGCGCTGCATTGATGCTCGCATAGCCGCTCGCGAACTGGCGCACCTGCAGATAGCCGAGTGCGGACCACGCCCAATGGCCGCGCGAGACGAGGCGCAGGCTGGCATCGGCGCCGCGGCTGTTGATGTCGGTAAAATCGACACCGCGGTCGCGCCTGTCGCTGAATCCCGAGATATTGGCCTGGAGTTCGGTGTTCTCCCCGGCTTTCACCACCGCGCGCGCGGCAAGGCTGCCTTGCCGGTACGGCGCGGCGCGGTCGACCGACCCGCGATTTTCGGCGACCGTCGGAATGAAGCCGTCGCTGCGCGCATAGCCGCCGGCAAGCGTGACATAGCCTGCGCCGAGGTTGGTCGCTGCGACCGCGGCGCCGTCGAAGCTGTTGCGGCTGCCATAATCGGCGTGGGCCGCCAGCGTGCCGATATCGGCCGGACGCACGCTCGCGAGCTCGATCGTGCCGGCGAGCGCGCCCGGCCCCTGATAGCCCGATCCGCCGCCGCGCGTGACGCGCACGCCGGCAAGCCGTTCGGGCATATAGGCCGGGAACGGGACCCAGCCGCCGAACGGATCGGTTTGGGGGACGCCGTCGAGCAGCAGCAGTGCGCGGCTGGCGGCATTGCCGGAAAGGCCGCGCAACGTGAGACCCTGGCTGGTCGGGTGCGCCGAACTCGAATCGGATCGGCGGAACTGGGCAATGCCGGCGGCATCGCGCAACACGTCTTCCATCCGGCCGCTGGCATTCGCTTCGATCCGCGCGCGGTCGATCGTCACCGTCGCATAGGCCGCTTCACCGGGAGGCGAGGGCAGGCCGCTGCCGGTAACGACGATCTCCTGGCCCCCGGCTTGCTGGGCCTGCGCGCCCGACGGCATCAACGCTCCCAGCGTCAGCACCATTCCGGACAACGTCACGCCATTCACACCGTGAAAAGCGGCTATTTTGGTGGACATCGTCAACTCCCCTCGATCTTCTCCGATCCCTAGCCGGTTCCGTGCCGCGCGCCTAGCAGCCCGATTGTTGCGTCTGCGAAAGTTTCTCCACCAGCGCGCCCGCCTCCCTCGGGTGTGTCAGATGGTGAAATCGGATGCCTTCAAATGCCGAGTCTCCGATCATCGCACGATAGTTCGACCGCCGCCGCGCGTGCGTGCTCCACGCCCAGCGGATCGGATGCTCAGGGTCGAGCCATTTGCGAAAGTCTTCGCGGTTGCCGGTGCCGGGCCATAGTTCTTTCCGCAGCAGCGCACGGATGAAGCTACGCTGAATGACGCGGCGCATCACGACCGAACGGGCGTAGTCGAGCACCACCATATCGGTTGCGCGCGCGATCAGGATCGGGCGGACCTTGGCGTAGTTGCCGTCGCACACCCACGCCGTGGCGGCCGCGGCGGCCCGAACGCGCTCCGCGAACAGCGCCGGATCGTGCGCGTTGAGGTCGCGCCATCCGGCCTGCCAGTTGATCGCGTCGAGCTCGATGTGCGGCGCGCCGGTCGCCGCGGCGAGCCGCCGAGCGAGCGTGGTCTTCCCCGACCCTGACGTGCCGACGACCAGGATGCGCATGGCAGGCTCAAGCGGTTTCCGCCACGCGCTCCGGATGCGCCGCCGCGACCGGAGCAAGCGCGGTCATCGCGGCATCGATCGCGACGAGCCTGGGAAAACCGCCGAGCGCGACGTTGAAGCGCCGCGCGTTGAACATTTGCGGCACCAGGCAAACATCGGCGGCGTTCGGTGCTTCGCCGCCCAGAAAGCTGCCGTCACCCGCACTGGCTTCGAGCGCGGCGAATCCCTCCTCGATCCAATGCCGTGCCCATTCGTCACGCCCAGGCTCATCCGCGCCGAACTGGCGACCCAGCCGACGCAGCACCCGCAGATTGCCGAGCGGCTGGATGTCCGCGACGATCGCCAGCGCCTGGGCCATCACCCGCGCCCGCGCTGCCGGTTCAGCCGGGAACAGCCGCGGCGCGGACGCGCGGCTGTCGAGCCAGTCCAGGATCGCCAGGCTCTGGGTCAGCAGCACGCCGTCGACTTCGAGTGCCGGCACCAGCCCCTGCGGATTGCGCGCGCGATACTCTACACCATTCTGATCGTTGGCGCGCAGGTCGATCGGCCGGCGCTCATACCCCAACCCCTTGAGGTTGAGCGCGATCCGCACGCGATAGGCGCAGGACGAACGGAAATAGTCGTACAGGATCATGGCCGGTCTCCTCGGACCCCCGTCGCGTTGAACCGGGCCGCCGTAGCGTGAAAGCGCTTCGGCAGCCATCTGCTGTCGCGTGAGGTCGTGGGGTTTGTTCGCGCAGAGCTGCGGAGACGCAGAGAGGTTGAATTGGCGTCGGCGTCATTATGTACAATCACGTCTGCGCCCGCGTTCGGCGCGGTAATGGTCGCCGGTGACGCGGCGGACAACCTCTCCGCGTCTCTGCGCGAATCACTGGAATCGAACAGAGCTAAGCCGGTGGAGGCTCCGCCTTTACGCGCTTGCGGCGCGCGGCGGTTTCCGCCTTGGCGGCAAGCTCCGATTCGCGCTGTATCGCCACTTTGATCATCGCCACCATCGGATCCGCAAGCGCCAGCCCCATCACGCCGAACAGGCTGCTCGCGAGGATCTGGGAAGCCAAGGTCAGCGCCGGCGGCAGGTCGACGGTACGGCGCGCCACCATCGGGATCACGACATAGCCGTCGAAATTCTGCACGCCCAAATAGATGAGGATCGCCATTACGCCCTCGTGCATGCCGGCGCTGAAGCCGACCGCAACCATCAGCACGCCGCTGATGAATGCCCCGATGTTGGGAATGAACGCGAGCATGCCGGTGATGATGCCGAGCACCAGCGCCATCGGCACCCCGGCGATGCTGAGGAAAAACCAGATCAGCACCCCTTCGACGAGCATCCCGACCAACCGTCCGGCGAGCAACAGCCGCAGCGTGCGCGCCATGCGCGCGAGCGTGACCGCGAATTCGTCGCGCGAGGTCGTCGGGATCATCCACTGCAGCCCGCGCTCGTAGATGCGCGGCTCCATCGCGACGAACAGCCCGAGCACCAGGATCATCAGCAGCGTCGAAATCGTGCCGATTGCCGTGCCGACATAGCTGGTCAGCCGTCCGACCGAGCCGAGTGCCTGTTGCGCGAGCCCGCTGATGTCGGCGCGGCCGGGCATCAGCCCGAGGTTCGAGATGAATTGCGTGAAGCGTTGCCCCTGGATTTCGAGCGTCGCGCGCAGCTGCTCGGCCTGCTGCGCGACCTGCATGCCGGTGAGATAGATCGTACCGCCGACGAACGCGATCGTGAGCAATACCACCAGCGCGAGCCGCAACCCGCGCGGCCACGGGAGCACGCGCCCGAGCAGCCGCGCGCCGCCGTCGAGCATCGACGCGAACACCAGTCCGCCGAAGATGATCAGGAGCGGCTGGATCAGCAGCACCACCAGCGCGATTGCACCGGCGATGCCGAACCATACCAGCGCGCGCTTGAACTCGGCGCGAGTCGCAGGATCGCGCATCTCGTTCGGGCCGGGGCCTTGGACGACCGAGACGCCTTCGTCGTTCACGGCGCGGTCTGATCGGGATGCAGCGAGGTGCCGGCGCGGCCGGAGCGGAACGCATGGAACCAGCTGAGCGGGTTCCAGCCCGCGCTGCCGTCGAGCGAGAAGGTAATGAACTCGGCGCGCCCGCCGATATTCTCCCACGGCACTGCGCCGCCGAGCCCCTGCTGGTCGAGCGAGAAGCGGCTGTCGGCGCTGTTGTCGCGATTGTCGCCCATCAGGAACACATGGTTTTCCGGCACGCGATAGGGACCATAGTCGTCGGCCTGGTAGTTGAAGCCGAGATCGGCGGTGTCGTACGAGCGGCCGTTGGGCAGAGTTTCGCGGAAGATGGTGAGCCGGCAATAGGACTTGCCGTCGCTGCCCTCGACGCGGCGCCCGGCATAGAAGCGTGAACCGCCGTGCGTCTCGTCGGCGTCGCACCGCATATTCTCGTCGATCGGCACCAGCCGGTCGCCAAGCGCGCGCCTCGGCACCGCCTGTCCGTTGAGGAACAGCGCGCCGTCGCGCACTTCGATCAGGTCGCCGGGCAGGCCGATCACGCGCTTGATATAGTCCTCCCCGGTTCCCGGCGGAGTCACGATCACGACATCGCCGCGCTCTGGCAGCCGGCCGAACAGCCGGCCGGGAAAATGCGGCAGCAAGTGGAAGGTCGGCGACACCCAGGAAAAGCCATAGGGATATTTGGTGACGATCAGCCGGTCGCCGATGCGCAGCCCCGGCAGCATCGACTCGGAAGGAATATAAAAGGGCTTGGCGATGAAGCTGTGGAACGCGAGCACGGCAAGGATCAGCCACAGGATTCCCCGTGCTTCCGCCCACCAGTCGGTGCCCTTGGCCGCGGGCTGCAACGCCATTTCCTCCGCCATCAATTCTCCCCGGCGCGCACGGCCTCGATCATCACCATCGCGAATGCCCATGGGTGATCGTCGGTGAGCGTCAGATGAACTCTGGCGACGTGGCCGTCGGGCACGAGCGCGTCAAGCCGTGCCTGGGCGCCCCCGGTCAACGCCAGCGTCGGCGCGCCCGATGGCGCATTGACCACGCCGATGTCCTTCATGAACACGCCCGCCTTGAACCCGGTACCCACCGCCTTGGAGTAAGCTTCCTTGGCGGCGAAGCGCTTGGCCAGCGTCGCCGCATAATTGTGCGGCCGCCGCTGCGCCTTGCGTAGCTCGACGTCGGTAAACACCCGATTCTCGAACCGTGCGCCGAACCGGTCGAGCGATGCCTGGATCCGCTCGATGTTGCACAGGTCCGACCCGATGCCGATGATCACCTGGATCCTCCCCGGAACGGGGAGGGGGACCGCCGGAGGCGGTGGAGGGGGCCCTCCCCATAGGAATTCCTCGTGGAGAGCCCCTCCACCATTCGCTTCGCGAACGGTCCCCAGTGCCGGGTTGGCCATGCCCCACATTGCCAAGGATCGTGCGGGGCACGATCCGAACCGGGTACTCGTTTCGGAAAGGATCTTGGTTGAACCCCGATCATCGCAATCCAATCGTCAGCATCAACAGGTCCGCGACCAGAGTCATTGGCACCGCCGCCAGCGCGGCGGCATAGCCCAACACCGGCTTTTGGCGAAACGCGACAACGATGCCGGCGATCAGCAGTGCCGCCACGATCGCGCGCGGCACCACGCCAATTATCACATGGTGCATCATCGGGTCGAAAGGCGGGTCGCGACCGATCTTGCTCCTTAGCCGAGTAAGCGGCGCCAGCGACCAAAGCAGGCAGAGGCTACCGGAAACGATCGTCGCAATAATCGCTCCCAATCGTGGCAGCACTATCCCCGCGCCTCATCCATCAGCGCCCGCATCCGCTGCACCACCGGTGCCAGCCCGTCGAAGATCGCCTCGCCGATCAGGAAATGCCCGATGTTGAGCTCCGCCAGCTGCGGGATCGCCGCGACTGGAATCACATTGTCGAATGTCAGCCCATGCCCGGCGTGCGGCTCGAGCCCTGCCTTGGTCGCGAGCGCGGCTGCGTCCGAAATGCGCTTGAGCTCCTGGGCGCGGTCCACTTCGGGCAGCTCGCAATAGCGCCCGGTGTGCAGCTCGACCACCGGCGCGCCGAGCCGCAGCGCGGCGTCGATCTGGCGTTCGTCGGGTTCGATGAACAGCGACACGCGGCAGCCGGCGGCGCCGAGCCGCGCGACCATCGGTGCCAGATGATCATATTGCCCGGCGGCGTCGAGCCCGCCTTCGGTGGTGCGTTCTTCGCGTTTCTCGGGGACGATGCACACCGCATGCGGCCGGTGCCGCAGCGCGATCGCGAGCATTTCCTCGGTCGCGGCCATTTCGAGGTTGAGCGGAACGGTCAGCTCGGCCGAGAGCCGCGCGATATCCTCATCGGTGATGTGGCGCCGGTCCTCGCGCAGATGTGCCGTGATGCCGTCTGCGCCGGCCTGGGCGGCGAGCAGTGCGGCGCGCACCGGGTCGGGATAGCCGGCGCCGCGCGCGTTGCGCACGGTCGCGACGTGATCGATGTTGACGCCGAGGCGGAGCTTGGCGGGCATCACGCCAGCGCGCGGCTGCCCGGCTTGATTGCCGGGATTGCCGCCAGCTCGGGCGGGAGCTGGTCGGCGGGATAGGCGGGCACGTCCATCTTGAGCAGCGACACCAGCGGCACGCCGACATCCGCCTTGCCGTTCGAGCGGTCGACGATGCAGGCCGCACCGAGCAGCTCGCCCGGATATTTTCGGATCGCGGCGATGCATTCGCGCGACGACAGCCCGGTGGTGACGATGTCCTCGACCATCACGACGCGCGCGCCTTGGGGGATTTCGAAGCTGCGGCGAAGCTGGAACTCGCCGTCCTCGCGCTCGACGAACATGGCCTTGCAGCCAAGCGCGCGCGCGGTCTCATAGCCGGGGATGATCCCGCCGATTGCCGGCGAAACGACGATATCGACCGCGCCGAACGCGTCGCGGATCACGCCTGCCAGCGCCGCGCACACCCGTTCGGTGCGCGCCGGATCCTCGAAGATCCGCATCTTCTGCAGGAAGATCGGCGAGCGCAGTCCCGAGGAGAGAATGAAATGGCCCTCGAGCAGCGCGCCGGCATCGCGGAATTCGTCGAGAACCTGCTCTTCGGTCATGGTTGCATCCCCGGCTCTAAGTGTTTGGTTTCGGCACCGGCCCGCTCCCCCTCCCGGCCACCCATAGCATATCCTGAATGGGTGGCCGGGAGGGGGAGCGGGCCGGTGCCGCCCTCGAAATTCGCTCTTCCGCGGATTTCGAGTCAGACTGTAAAACGGCTTCGGTCCTTAGGGCGGGGCTTTGTCCGCCGCAACTGCGGGCAAAAAGGGGTTGAGAAGCCGATTGAGGCGCGTATAGGCCGAACCCCAAGGGCAAGTACCTCGCCCCGTCTCCCGTTCGAGACGTTACGCAACAGGGTGAAACGACACGATGCGCATCCTTGGGGTTTCTTCCATTCTGCTCGCGGCGGGCCTGGCATTCGCCAGCATGCCCGCGACCGCGGCGGAACCTGCCGCGGCTCCGGCGGCCGCCACGACCACCGCCGCGGCACCGGCCGCTGCGGCACCGACCGATCCACTGCTGGCAGAGGATGGCGCGCCGGCGATGAAGGCAATCGTTGGCGAAGGCGTGCCCAAGGGCGGCCGCACGATCGCGCTGCAGGGACAGGTCACGCCGAACGGACAGGAAGCGCTGCGCTTCCACAACATCATCCTGTTTCCGCTGATCACCGTGATCTCGGTGTTCGTGCTGGGACTGCTGCTGTGGGTGATCATCTTCTATCGCCGCGCCGCCAATCCGACTCCGTCGCGCACCTCGCACAACACGCTGATCGAGATCCTGTGGACTGGCATTCCGGTGCTGATCCTGGTGCTGATCGCGATCCCTTCGATCCGCCTGCTCGCACATCAGTTCAAGCCCGCCCCGGACAATGCCATTACGCTCAAAGCCACCGGCAACCAGTGGTTCTGGACCTATGATTATCCGGACCTCGGCATCAACCTCACCGCGAACATGCTCAAGGAGAAGGACCAGGTCGACGCCGGCACGCGCTATCGCACCGACGCCGACGGCCCGCGCCTGCTCGCCGCCGACGCGCGCGTCGTGCTGCCGGTCGGCGTGCCGATCCGGCTGATCACCACTTCGCCGGACGTGATCCACAGCTGGGCGGTGCCCGCGTTCTGGATCAAGCTCGACGCGGTTCCGGGGAAGCTTAACGAGACCAGCTTCACGATCGACAAGCCGGGCCTCTATTTCGGCCAGTGCTCGGAACTGTGCGGCAAGCGCCACGCGTTCATGCCGATCGCGGTCGAAGCGGTCGACCAGAAGACCTTCGCCGCCTGGGTCGCGGCGAAGGGCGGCAAGTTTCCGTCGGCCGAGCCGGCCGCGGCTGCAACAGCCCCGGCGGCGCCCGCCGCGGCCAACGCCGCCGCCCCCGTCACCAATGAAGCCGAGCCGGCCAACGCCGCCGCCGGCAACGCGGAATAACGATCATGAGCGAAGCAGTCGCCACCCATTTCGACGCGCCCCACGATGCGCACCACCATGACGCGGACCATAAGCCGGGCTTCTTCGCACGCTGGTTCATGTCGACCAACCACAAGGACATCGGCACGCTCTACCTGATCTTCGCGATCGTCGCGGGGATCATTGGTGGAGCGATCTCGGGCCTGATGCGTGTCGAGCTGATGGAGCCCGGCATCCAGTATCTTCCGACCTGGTTGGCCTATCTCCCGGGCGGCGAGAAAGGCTTCGACGAATCGCTGCACCTGTGGAACGTGCTGGTCACCGCGCACGGGCTGATCATGGTGTTCTTCATGGTCATGCCGGCGATGATCGGCGGCTTCGGCAACTGGTTCGTCCCGATCATGATCGGCGCGCCCGACATGGCCTTCCCGCGCATGAACAACATCAGCTTCTGGCTGCTGATTCCGTCGTTCACCCTGTTGCTCGCATCACCATTCTTCGGCGGCGCCGGCACTGGCTGGACGGTCTATGCGCCGCTCTCGACCTATGGTGAGCCCGGCCCGTCGGTCGACATGGCGATCCTGTCGCTACACTTGGCGGGCGCGAGCTCGATCCTCGGCGCGATCAACTTCATCACCACGATCTTCAACATGCGCGCGCCGGGCATGACGCTGCACAAGATGCCACTGTTCGTGTGGTCGGTGCTGGTGACGGCGTTCCTGCTGCTGCTCGCGCTGCCGGTGCTCGCCGCGGCGATCACCATGCTGCTTACCGACCGCAACTTCGGCACGACCTTCTACGATGCGTCGGGCGGCGGCGATCCGATCCTCTACCAGCATCTGTTCTGGTTCTTCGGCCACCCCGAAGTGTACATCATGATCCTGCCGGGCTTCGGCATGATCAGCCACATCATCGCGACGTTCAGCCGCAAACCGGTGTTCGGTTATCTCGGCATGGCCTATGCGATGGTAGCGATCGGCGTGGTCGGGTTCGTCGTGTGGGCGCACCACATGTACACCACCGGCCTCGGCGTGAACCTCAAGATGTACTTCACTGCGGCGACGATGGTGATCGCGGTACCGACCGGCATCAAGATCTTCTCGTGGATCGCGACGATGTGGGGCGGCTCGATCAGCTTCAAGACCCCGATGGTCTGGGCGATCGGCTTCATCTTCATGTTCACCGTCGGCGGCGTGACCGGCGTCGTGCTCGCCAACGGCGGCGTTGACGACTATATGCAGGACACCTATTACGTCGTCGCGCACTTCCACTATGTGCTGTCGCTCGGCGCAGTGTTCTCGCTGTTCGCTGGCTTCTATTACTGGTTCCCGAAGATGAGCGGGAAGATGTACTCCGAGTTCTGGGGTCAGGTGCACTTCTGGATCTTCTTTATCGGTGTGAACGTGCTGTTCTTCCCGATGCACTTCCTCGGCCTGCAGGGCATGCCGCGCCGTTACCCGGACTATCCCGACGCCTATGCCTATTGGAACCATGTCGCGAGCATCGGCTATTTCATCATGGCCGCGAGCATGGTCGTCTTCTTCGCGAACGTGATCTATGCGTTCGTCGCGGGGAAGAAGGCTGCTGACAACCCCTGGGGCGAGGGCGCGACCACGCTCGAGTGGCAGCTGTCGAGCCCGCCGCCGTTCCACCAGTTCGAGACGCTTCCCGTCATCGACTGATTGGTCCGGTTCCAATCGTTACGCAAAGCGCCCTGGGAATTTCCCGGGGCGTTTTCGTTTGCCGATTCTGCGCTATAGTTAAATTATTCGGGGTTGGGCGAGTTGATGCCATGCGGGGTTGGGCGGCTCTTTTGTTGGTCGCCCTCGCGGGGATTCCGGCGGGGGCTGCCGCACAGACGGCGGATGACGTAGCGGCGATCGATGCGCCGCGCCATGTCCAGGAGCGCGCCGAGGCGCTCGCGCAGGACGCCGCCGAATATGCCCGCCAGTTCAACCTCTCGATCGAGGATGCGACGCGGCGCCTGAAGGCCCAGGAAAAGAGCGTCGACCGCACCGACAAGATCGCCGACAAATATCGTGACAGGCTGGCCGGGATCGCGATCGAGCATAGCCCCGATTATCGCATCGTCGTCTCGCTCACTGGTGACGCGCCGGTCGAGGAGCAGCATTTCACGGTCGACGGGCTGCGCGTGCCGATCGTGTTCCAGACCGGCGCCAAGGCGACGCGCGACCAGGTGATCTGGGCGATCACCTATCATCAGAACGAATTGCGCAAGCTGCTGCCGAGCCCGGCAATGGGACTCGATCCCCGTTCCGGTGAGCTGGTGGTGGTGATCGACAACAGCGTTGCCGAAAAGGAGGGCGCGCAAAAGCTCGAGGCGCGGCTCGAAGCCGTGACGCATGTGCCGGTGCGGGTCCAGGTCACCGACCGCGTCTACAAAAACCTCGAGATCCAGGGCGGCTCGCGCCTCGAAGGCGTCAATCCGGACAATGGCAAGCGCTATTATTGCACGACTGCGTTCGCCGTCACCGACGGGTCGCGCAACGCGATCACCACGGCAGCGCACTGCCTCGACACCATGACCTACCTCGACCCCAAGCGCACGACGACGCCGCTCGAGTTCGTCGGCCAATGGGGCTGGGGGTATCAGGATGTGCAGCTCAATGTCGCCAACGACACGCTCGAGCCGCTGATTTACGCCGATAGCGCCAAGACGCTCGCGCGCCCGATCACCGGCGAGCGTTCGCGCACCAGCACGCGTGCCGGCGAATTCGTCTGCCACCGCGGCGAGACCACCGGCTATAGCTGCGCGGTCGTCGAACTCACCGATTTCGCGCCCGCCGGCGACTTGTGCGGCGGCGCCTGCCTGCCGACCTGGGTCGCAGTGCGCGGCCCCGGCTGCAAGGGCGGCGACAGCGGCTCGCCGGTGTTCAGCGGCACCGTCGCGTTCGGCATCCTCAAGGGCGCCAGCTACCGCAAGGACGGCAGCTGCGACTTCTATTTCTACATGTCGACCGACTATCTGCCCCCCGGCTGGAAGCTGATGACGGATTAGCCCTTCTTAAGCCCCTTCGGTTCAGCGGAGGGGCTTATTGTTGCATCCTACCGCACCACCCAGCTCGCTGCCGCCGCCAGAAATGCCGCCGTCTCATCGCTCGGCGTCCGGTCGCCCGGCGGGAAATAGCTCAGCTTGACGACCACCGTCCGGCTCTTGGGATCGACGAAGATATATTGCCCCTGCAGCCCGATCGCCGAATAGGCGCCGCCATCGCCCATGATCCACCATTGCATCCCATAGGGACCCGGCTCGTATCGCGCGCCGTTCGACGGCCGCGTCGACGCCGCGACCCACTCTGGCGAGACGATCCGGTGGCCGTTCGCCACGCCGCCGTCGAGCATCATCTGCCCGAACCGCGCATAGTCGCGCAGTGTCGCGCTGAAGCCGGCACCGTTGAATTCACGGCCGACGCCGGGCGGACCATCCATGATGAAGAAGCCATCGGACTCGGCGCCGAGCGGCTCCCATAGCCGCTGGGTCATATAGCCGGCGATCGTGCTGCCGCCGCTCACGCGCTCGATCAGCCAGCCGAGCACTGCCGTATCGATCGTCTTGTACTGAAAGACTTCGCCGGGGGCATGGGCCCGCTTGATCGTGCGCGCCGGATCGACAAACCGCGCGACGTTCTTGACCAGCGCGGCGATATGGTTGCTCGCCGCGATGCCCGGATTGGCGAAGTCGTAGCGCTCCTCATAATCGACGCCCGAGCGCATCTGCAGCACCTGGCGGATGGTCACGCCTTCATAGCCGCCGCCTTTGAGTTCGGGCAGATAGGCGTCGATGCGGTCGTCGAGCGACTTGATCCGCCCCTCGGCGAGCGCGACGCCGACCAGCGCCGACGTGAACGACTTGGTCATCGACCAGCCCATGAAGCGCGTGCGCTCGTTGCTGTTGTTGCGGTAGATCTCCGAAACGATCCTGCCGTCCTTCATCACCAGCAGCGCGTTGGTGTAGGTGCGGTCGAGGAACTGCTCGGGCGTGTAAGTGGCGCCTTTGTAGCTGTAGCTGAAATCGAGCTTGTGGTCGGCGCGAGGCAATTGCCACACCGGGCCCGACCGCGCGACGGTGCGGGTGGTGAACAGCGTGTCCATGCTGCGGAAGGTCAGTGCGTTGACGTTGGCGTCGTTCATCGACCAGCGTAGGATCTGTACCGCCGCCGGCACGTCGGAAGCCGGCCCCTGCGTCAGCGCAGGCGGCAGCACCGTCTGCGCGACGGCGCCGCCGGTCATGGCGAGCGCCAGCAACAGCGCACAGACTCCGGATAAGCTTCGCCTCACATCGGTCCTCCCACTTATTGTTATATGGTAGAATAATCGCCGCAACCGAGCGGGCCGTCAACCGCCAGTGGCGCGCTCCGAATCTGCTGCCGATGGCATCGCCGCCGGATGGCTCGCTTGAAATGTTGGACCCTTCGCATCACACGAGACGAATGGAACATAGCGAGCATAAGCGCTGGAATCCGCAGCGACGCAGAACGTCCTTGCCGGGCGTGATTGGCAGCGAGAGAAGTGGACGAATGGCAGCCGTCAAGTTCGTCAATTTCGTTGGATTTGCGAAGGGATCGAATGGCTTTTCGCACCCGGCAGGCCGAGCGACCTGCTCGGTGATGCCGCTCCGAAATGGGGTGAGCGTCTGCGACGCGGCTGCGCGGAGCGGCGACCCCCTTTCCCCACCGGGCGCACCGCCCTATAGCGCGCGCGAGTCATGAGCAGTCTAGCAACCTCCGTTCCCGCCGATTGGCGCGATTTCCTCGCGCTCACCAAGCCCAATGTGATGCGCCTGGTGGTGTTCACTGGCCTCTGCGGCATGCTTGCCGCGCCGGTGATGCCCGATCCGGTGATTGGATTTACCGCGATCCTGTGCATCGCACTCGGCGCCGGCGCGTCGGGCGCGCTCAACCAATGGTATGAATCCGATATCGACGCACGGATGCGCCGCACTGCGCAGCGCCCGATCCCGGGCGGGCGGATGGATCGCCAGTCGGCGCTGCACTTCGGCGTCGGGCTCGCGGTGTTCTCGGTGGTGCTGATGGGCCTCGCCGTCAATCTGCTCGCCGCCGGCATCCTGGCCGCGTCGATCCTGTTCTACGTGTTCATCTACACCGTCTGGCTCAAGCGCCGGACGCCGCAGAACATCGTGATCGGCGGCGCGGCGGGGGCCTTTCCGCCGCTGATCGGCTGGGCCGCCGCGACCGGCCATATCGCACTGCTTCCGGTGCTGCTGTTCGCCTTGGTGTTCCTGTGGACGCCGCCGCATTTCTGGGCGCTCGCGCTGTTCGTGAAGAGCGATTACGCCAATGCCGGCGTGCCGATGCTCCCGGTCGTCGCCGGCGAGCGCATCACGCGCCAGCAGATCCTGCTCTACACGCTGCCGATGGCGGCGGTTGCGATTGCACCCTGGCCGCTTCACCTGACCGGCGCGATCTATGGCGGCGTCGCGGTTCTGCTCACGCTCGCGTTCGCACTGCTCGCGCTCCGCGTCGCGCTGCGCCACAGCGGCGAGGGCGATGCGATGAAGCCCGAGCGCCAGCTGTTCTGGTTCTCGATCGCCTATCTGTTCGTGATGTTCGGCGCGCTGGTCGTCGATCGCTGGGTGCTGGCATGAGCGACCCGATGGAAGATTTCCGCGGGCATCAGCAGCGCCCCGAACCGCCCCGCGAGGAGGTGGTGCGCGCGCGCCAGAAGGGTCGCGCGGTGGTGATGGCGCTGCTGCTCGGCGGCTTCGTCGTGCTGGTGTTCGCAATCACCATCGTCAAGATGAAGCACGGCGGATGACCGGCAAGCAGCGGACCGTGGTCTTCGCCGCGCTCGGCGTGCTGTTCATGAGCGGGCTCGGCTATGCCAGCGTGCCGCTCTACCGGATCTTCTGCCAGGCGACCGGCCTCAACGGCACCACCAACCGCGGCACCCAGGCGCCGGGCGCGATCGGCGACAAGATCACGATCGCGTTCGACACTAACGTCAGCCCGAAATTGCCCTGGGATTTCAAGCCCGAGCTGCGCAAGGAAGTGATCGACATCGGCGCGCGCGACATGGCGTTCTTCATCGCGACCAACCGCGGCAGCACCCCGATCACCGGCACCGCGACGTTCAACGTCACGCCGATGCAGGCCGGCAAATATTTCACCAAGATCCAGTGCTTCTGCTTCACCCAGCAGACGCTGAAGCCCGGCGAGAGCGTGCGGATGCCGGTGATCTTCTATGTGAAGCCCGAGATCACCAAGGACGAGGATACGCGCGACGTGCGCGAAATCACGCTGTCCTACACCTTCTATCCAGTGGATTCCGCCGGTAAGGGCGTCTAGGGAATCCGCAAACACCTACAGGGAAGAGCCATGGCCGGAGCCAAGAACCACCAATATCACATCCTACCGCCCAGCCCCTGGCCGCTGATGGGTGCGGCATCGGCGCTGGTGCTCGCATCCGGCGGCATCATGTTCATGCACAAGGCGTTGCATGGCGAATGGGTGCTGCTCGCCGGCCTGGTGGGCGTGATCGCGACAATGGTGTTCTGGTGGGCCGACGTGATCAAGGAAGCGCATGGCGGCGATCATACGCCGATCGTGCAGCTCCACCTGCGCTACGGCATGCTGTTGTTCATTGCCTCCGAAGTGATGTTCTTCGTCGGCTGGTTCTGGGCCTATTTCGATTTCTCGCTGTTCCCGGCGCATGTCATTGCGACCGAGACTGGCGGCGTTTGGGACAAGACAATCGATCTCGCCGCGCCGGCGATGTGGCCGACCAAGGGCATGGTGGTGCTCGACGCGTTCAAGCTGCCGCTGCTCAACACCTTCATCCTGCTGTGCTCGGGCACCACCGTCACCTGGGCGCACCACGCACTGATCCATGGCGACCGCAAGGGACTGATCCAGGGCCTGTGGCTCACTATCATCCTCGGCGTCACCTTCACCGGCATCCAGGCCTATGAATATGCCCATGCGCCGTTCCCGTTCGGCGTGTGGAACTATCCGTCGGCATTCTTCATGGCGACCGGCTTTCACGGCTTCCACGTCATCATCGGTACGATCTTCCTGATCGTGAACCTGATCCGCGCGTACAAGGGCCACTTCACGCCGCGCCAGCACTTCGGCTTCGAAGCCGCCGCCTGGTATTGGCACTTCGTCGACGTGGTGTGGCTGTTCCTGTTCGCCGCAATCTACGTCTGGGGCGGCTGGGGCGCGACGGTCGAGGGGTGACCTCCACGTCGACCTGGCATCTCGCGCAGATCAATATCGGCCGGCTCGCTGCGCCGGCCGATGATCCGCAAGTTGCCGGTTTCTTTGCCGAGCTCGATCGAATCAACGCGCTCGCCGAAGTGTCCGAAGGTTTCGTCTGGCGGCTGACCGGCGACGGCGACAACGCGACCGATCTGCGGCCGACGCCCGATCCGCTGCTGCTGATCAACATGTCGGTGTGGCGCGATGCCGAGGCGCTGTTCGCCTATGTCTATCGCAGCGCGCACACGTCGGTGCTCGCGCAGCGCCGGCAATGGTTCGAGCGGTTCGACGGCGCGCACCAGGCCCTGTGGTGGATTTCCGCCGGCAGCATCCCCAGCATCGAGGACGGGCTGGCGCGGCTATGGCTGCTCGATCGCTACGGACCCTCGCCGCAGGCATTCACTTTCAAGGCGCGTTTCCCGGCACCCGGCGTCATCGGTGCGCCGGTCGACATGCAGCCCGATCCCTGGTGCGTCGGCAACGCCTGACTCGCCGTTCGAGGAGATTACCGTGTCGTCGCCCCGGCCGATCGATTCTGCGATCCAGGGTGCCTGTCCGCGCTGCGGCAATCCGACGTTGTTCGCCGGTCCGGTGCGCTTCGCGGATCGCTGCCGCGGTTGCGGGCTCGACTATCGTCAGTTCAACGTCGGCGACGGGCCGGTTGCATTCCTGACGCTCGGTGTCGGCGCCATCGTCACGATCCTCGCCGTCGTCGTCGAGCTCAACCTGTCGCCGCCGTTCTGGGTACATGCCCTGATGTGGATACCGCTCACGATCATATTGGTGGTGGCGATGCTGCGCGTGGCGAAAGGGCTGCTGCTCGCGCTCGAATATCGCAACGCCGCGCGCGAAGGCAGGATCGTCGAGCGCGAATGAGGCGCAAATTGCCCGTATTTCCGACGCTGGTCGTCGCGCTCGCAGTCGCGGCGATGATCGCGCTCGGCGTTTGGCAGCTTCAGCGCAAGGCGTGGAAGGAGGCGTTGCTCGCGCAATATGCCGCGAATCTGCACACGACACCGGTCGCATTCCCGCGCGAGCCGTTCGGGCACGACGAGCTGCTGTTCCGCAAGGCGACCGCCCTCTGTCGCGATCCGGGCAGCTGGGAGCGCCAGGCCGGCCATGCGCAGAGCGGCGAGACCGGCTGGCTGCTGATCGCGCATTGCCGCAGCGAGGGCAGTGGGCCCGGGTTCAAGCTCGGGCTCGGCGTCACCAGCAATCCGATGCTTGTGCCCGACTGGAAAGGCGGACCCGTGTCGGGCGTGATCACCCATGCGCCCGGGCATCGCTCGCTGATCGGGTCGCTGTTCGCGAAGCCGGAGCCGCAGGAATTGATGCTGATCGCCGATGCCGCGCCGCCTCCGCTCGCGGCGAGCATTCCGCCCGATCCCTCGGGCGTCCCCAACAATCACCTCGCCTATGCCGTGCAGTGGTTCCTGTTCGCGGCCGTCGCGCTGACCATCTACGCGCTTGCGCTGCGCCACCGGGGCAAGGCTATTTCCTGATCTTCGCCGCGAGCCAGCGCGCCGCCTGCTCGGGGCTCGCCTTGGCCGCGTCGCGATCGACCATGTAATTCGCCTCGCGCATCGCCTCGACCGGAATCGCATTCACCAGCGGCGCCAATGCGGCAGCGAATCGCGCGTCGTGCGCACGCTTGGGTGCGAGCAGCAGGATCGCGTCATAGCCCGGGATCGCGCCTTTGGGATCGCCCAGCACCGCGAGATGCTCAGCGGCGATGCGGCCGTCCGACGAGAAGGCCGGGATCACGTCGGCGGCCCCACTCGCCAGCGCGCGATACATGAAGGTCGGTTGGTAGGGGCGCTTGCTCCTGAACTCGAGCCCATAGGCGCGCTGTACCGCTTTCCATTCGGGACGCTCGAGGAACTCGATATCCGTCGCGAAGTCGAGCTGCGGCGCGATCGCCACCAGGTCGGCGATCGTCGCGATCCCACGCTTGCGGGCATCATCGCCGCGCATCGCAAAGGCATAGGCATTCTCGAAGCCGAGCGGCCCCAGCAGCTTCACTCGGTGCGTCTTCGCGGACCAGGCGGCGACCCCGGCGACGATCGCCGGGCGCGGCGGCACGTCGCTGCGCGCCATCGAATTGGTCCAGATCGTCCCCGAATAGTCGACATAGACGTCGATATCGCCGTGCGCGAGTGCGCTGAACGCGACCACTGAGCCCAGTCCTTCGCGATATTCGACGCGATAGCCCGCGGCTTCGAGCCGGTGCCCGATCAGCCGCGCGAGGATATATTGCTCGGAAAACCCCTTGGCACCGACCACGACTTTCGCCTGCCGCCCGGGCAGCGCCGGTACCAGCGCGACGGCGACTGCGAGCAGCAATAGGCCGAGGCTGGCGAGGGTCAGCCAGCGTCTGCGATGCGCGATGCCGTGCTCCGCGAGCCCGAGCAGCGCGTCGACTGCGAGCGCGAGGCCGGCGGCCGTGATACAGCCGGCCAGCACCAGCGCCCAGTTCTGCGTCTGCAACCCGGCGAAGATCAGGTCGCCTAGGCTCGGCTGGCCGACCGTGGTCGACAGCGTCGCCGCGCCGATCGTCCATACCGCGGCGGTGCGGATGCCTGCCATCAGCACCGGCGCGACCAGCGGCGCCTCGACCAGCCGCAGCTTCTGCCACGGCGTCATGCCGACGCCGTCGGCAGCTTCGAGCACTGCGGGATCGAGATTGTCGAGCCCGGTGACGCCGTTCCGCAGGATCGGCAGCACGGCATAGAGCGCCAGCGCGAGCAGCGACGGCAGGAACCCCAGCGCGGGTATCCCGCCGCCGACCAGTGCCGAAAGCGACAACAGGATCGGATAGAAGAGCGCGAGCAGCGCGAGGCTGGGAATCGTCTGGATCAGGCTGGCCAGCCCGAGTGTCGCGCGCGCCACCGCCGCGCTGCGCGCCGCCACCACGGCGAGCGGCAGGCTGATCACCAGCCCGAGCGAAAGCGCCGCGAACGCGAGCAGCAAATGCTGCGCGAGCAGTTCGGGCACGCGAGCGAAGGCTTGCGTCATCAATCCTCCCCGAGCTTGTCTCGGGGAGGGGGACCGCTCGAAGAGCGGTGGAGGGGTCGGCCGAAGGCCGGGACTGGGCCCTCAGGGAACGACGGCGCTGCGCGCCGCCCCTCCACCAGCCTTCGGCTGGTCCCCCTCCCCGAGACAAGCTCGGGGAGGGTCTTGGGAACCACCCTCACTTCTCCATCTCCGCAATCCGCCGCGCCTGTTCGCGCGGGACTGCGACCAGCGCGTCCGCCGCTGCGCCGGCCTTGCCCGCCAGCAAGTCGCGCGGAGTCGCATCCGCGACGATACGGCCGGCTTCCATCACCAGCACCCGATCGGCGAGCAGCAGTGCCTCGGCCATGTCGTGCGTCACCAGCATCGTCGTCAGCCCGAGTCGGTCGTGCAGCGCGCGCATCGCCGCGCCCAGGCTGTCGCGCGTCACCGGGTCGAGTGCCCCGAACGGCTCGTCCATCAGCATCAGCCCCGGCGCACAGGCCAGCGCGCGTGCGACCCCGACGCGCTGGCGCTGGCCGCCCGACAGCGCGTCGGGCATGCGGCTGGCGAAGTCTTCGGGCAGCTCGACCAGCCGCAGCAGTTCGGCGACGCGGTCACCGCGCGGCGCGCCGGCGATGCGCAGTCCGATCGCGACGTTCTCGCCCACGGTCATGTGCGGGAACAGCCCGACGTTCTGGAAGACATAGCCGATCCGTCGTCGCAGCAGCGGCGCGGGCTCGTCCGCGACATCGGCACCGCCGATCGTCACCCGTCCGGTGCTCGGCGCAATCAGCCGGTTGACCATCTTGAGCAAGGTCGACTTGCCCGATCCCGACGCGCCGACCAGCGCGACGAAGCTTCCCGCCGCGATCTCGAGCGACACCGCACGCACTGCTTCGACGGCGCCATAGCGCCTGGTGACGGCGTCGAACGCCACTGCGGGGCCGGGCCGATCAGAGGGGGCTGGCATCGCGCGCCGTTGTGCGGGATGAAGCGCGCCAGGTCAAAGCATCAGGAGGGGAGCATGGCGGAGCGCAAGGCGATCTTCGTCACGGGCGGCGGATCGGGCATCGGCCGCGCCGTGGCGCGCCATTTCGCGGCCAAGGGCTGGCATGTCGGGCTTGCCGATGTCGATGCCGCCGGGCTCGACGGTTCGCGCACCGGCATGCCCGATGGGCTCACCACTTGCTATTTGATGGACGTCCGCAACCGCGAAGCATGGACCGCGACCCTCGCGGCGTTCACCGCGATCACCGGCAGGCTCGACGTGCTGTTCAACAACGCCGGCGTCGGCGTCGGCGGCCCCTTCGCCGAGACAAGCTTCGAGGACATTGATCGCGTCATCGCGATCAACTTCACCGGCGTGGTCAACGGCTCGCATTGCGGCTTTCCGTTCCTCAAGGCGACTCCCGGCGCGTGCCTGCTCAACACTGCGTCGGCGGCGGGTATCTGGGGCGCGCCCAACGCCGCGGTCTATTCGGCGACCAAGTTCGCGGTGCGCGGACTGACCGAAGCGCTCGATGCCGAATGGGCGCCGCACGCGATCCGCGTGCGCTCGATCATGCCGAGCTATATCGAGACGCCATTGCTCGACGGACATCCGGTCGGCTCGAACCAGACGATCCGCGAAGGCGTGCGCGCGCGAGGTCTCGAAATCACGTCGGTGGATGCCGTCGCCGAAGCGGCGTGGCGCGCGGTCCATGGCAACACGCTGCACGTCGTCGTCGGCAAGACCGCCGAGCGCCTGAAGTTCGCCGCGCGCTGGACGCCGGGGCGGCTGCGGAAACGCGTGCGCGGACTTTAGATAAGCGAATCGATTGCCTTGGCGAGCGCGACATCGCGCTTCGAAAGCCCGTTGCAGTCGTGCGTCGTGAGCAGCACTTCGACACGATTGTAGACGTTCGACCATTCGGGATGATGGTCGGCCTTGTCGGCGAGCAGCGCGACTCGCGTCATGAAGCCGAACGCCTCGTTGAAGTCCTTGAACTTGAAATGCCGGACGATCGCGTCGCGCTCGGGCTGGTGCAACCAATCGGGAAGCGCGGTGAGCGCCTCGGCGCGTTCGGCTTCGCTGAGCTTCGGGATCATCTGCGTCTCTCTTGCTTGCCGGCTGGTGGAAAGCGGGCTTAATGCCGGCGATGATGGCTGGGCAAGCTTCCTTCGCGCCGGACGCCGCACGCATCGAAGCGCTTGCCCGCGCCGCGCTTGCCCGCATTCCCGCGCCGTTCGCGCAGCATCTCGGCGATGTCGTACTGATCGTCGAGGAAATCGCCGAGGACGAGGTGCTCGACGATCTTGGCATCGAGGATCCGTTCGAGCTCACCGGCATCTATCAGGGGCGCCCGGTCGGCGAGAAGTCGGCTTGGGATTCGGGGGCGATGCCCGATCGCATCCATCTCTATCGCCGTGCGATCCTCGACGAATGGGCGGCGTCCGGCGAATCGCTCGAACGGCTGGTCGCGCATATCGTGGTGCACGAGGTCGGGCATCATTTCGGGCTCAGCGACGAAGCCATGCACGCGCTCGAAGCGGCGGTGGAATGACGCTGCTCGCGCTTCGCGACATTGCCTGCGTGCGTGGCGGACGGCGGCTGTTCGACGGGACCAGCTTTGCGCTCGACGCCGGTGGCGCCGCGCTGGTCACCGGTCCGAACGGCGTGGGCAAGTCGAGCCTGATCCGCATCGCCGCCGGTCTTCTCGATCCCGTCAGCGGCCGCGTCGAACGCTCCGGCGCCGTCGCGCTGCTCGCCGAGGCCGCGGCGCTGGACTCCGAGCTGCCGCTTGCGCGTGCGCTGCGCTTCTGGGCGGGGCTCGACGGTCGTGCCGATGCCGTCGAGCTCGCGCTCGCTGCCGTCGGCCTCGCTGCGCTTGCGCCGGTGCCGGTCCGGCTGCTCTCGACCGGGCAGCGCCGCCGCGCCGCACTCGCGCGAGTCGTGGCCAGCGGCGCCGAACTGTGGCTGCTCGACGAGCCCGCGAACGGGCTCGACACTGCGTCGCTCGTGCAGCTCGAAGGCCTGATCGCGCGGCATCGCGCCGACGGCGGTGCGGTTCTGGTCGCGTCGCATTCGCCGATCGCGCTGCCCGACGCGCAGCACATCGCGCTGGGCACGGCGTGAGCGCGATCGCCTCGCTCGTCGCGCGCGAGGTCCGCCGCGCCTGGAGCAGCGGCGGGCTGTTGCTGCCGATCATGTTCTTCCTGCTCGTCGCGACATTATTCCCGTTCGGGGTAGGCCCCGACGCCCGGTTGCTCGCGCGCGTCGGCGGCGGAGTGATCTGGGCCGCAGCGCTGCTCGCGGCGCTGCTCCCGGTCGAGCGGCTGATCGCGCCCGACCTCGAATCGGGGGTGCTCGATCAGCTGCGCGTGCGCGGGATGGGCGATGCCGAAGTCGCCGCGGCCAAGATGCTCGGCCATTGGCTCGGCTTCGGGCCGGCGCTGCTACTCGCGACGATACCGGCCGCGGCGCTGCTCGATCTCCATGGCGAGACTTTGGCCTATGTGCTGCTCGGCCTGCTGCTTGGCACGCCCGGCCTCGCGGCGCTCGGCATTGCCACGGCCGGGCTGGTCGCCGGGCTGCGCGGCGCCGGCGCGCTTGCCGGACTGGTGATGCTGCCGTTCGCGGTGCCGCTGCTGATCTTCGGCGCAGGCTCGATCAGCGGCGACCCCAGCGCGCTCAAGCTGCTCGCCGCGGTGAGCCTGGTGCTGTGCGCCGGCGCGCCGTTCGTTGCGGGCGCGGCGATGCGGATCGGCCGGAGCTAGCCGCCGATCAGTTGGTGATCAGGCGCACGCCGGCGAACACCAGCACGCCAGCGAGCGCAACGCGCAGCAGCGTGTCGGGTGCCTTGCTAGCGAGTAGCGAGCCGATGATGATTCCCGGAATCGATCCGACCAGTAGATTGGCGAGCAGCAGCCCGTTGACGTTGCCGATCCACAGATGGCCGAGCCCAGCGACCAATGTCAGCGGCACGGCATGAACGATGTCGGTTGCGACCAGTCTCTGCGTGTGCATCCGCAGCGGATAGAGCGCGAGGAGCAGCGTCGCGCCGAGCGCGCCGGCGCCGACCGACGTCAGGGTCACCATGACGCCAAGCACTGCGCCCGCCACTACGGTCAGTGCAGTCTGGTATTTGAGAAAGCCCTGGGCGGTCTCGATTCGCGCATGTCGGGCCATGTCGTGGAATTTGCCCCGGAACAGCGTCGCGATCGCGGTGAGCACCAATACGAATCCGAGCACGATCATGATGTAGCCGCTCTTGATCTGCTTCATGTCGAGCTGCGAGAGCCAGATCAGCGTGAGGATCGCAGCAGGCAGGCTGCCGAGCGCCAGTCGCCGAATCACTTGATAGTCGGGGCCACTGTCCATCCCGCCCTGGCGGTGATGCACCGTTCCACCGACTGCCTTGGTGATCGCCGCGAACCACAGGTCGGTGCCGACCGCGGTCGCCGGGACGATGCCGAACAGCAGGATCAGGATCGGCGCCATCAGCGATCCGCCGCCCACGCCCGTCAGGCCGACCATCAGCCCGACGAACAGACCGGCGATCGCGTGCAACCAATCCATATGTTCCCCCCGTGCGGCGCCGGTTCAGGCCGCTTGCTGCGTCACGCGTACCAGATCGAGGATATGCGGCGCCATCTCGCGATGGCAAATCAGCAGATCCGGAAGATACGGATCGGCGCAATTATACACCAGCGGCGAGCCGTCGACACGGCTGACGTGGAGGCCGGCGGCTGCGGCGACGGCCACCGGCGCGCAGCTGTCCCACTCATATTGGCCTCCGGTGTGGAGATAGATGTCGGCTTCGCCGCGCACCACCGCCATCGCTTTGGCGCCGGCCGAACCCATCGGAACCAGCTCGGCGCCGAGCGCTTCGGCGACCGCGACCGCTTCGGCGGCGGGCCGCGTGCGGCTCACCAGCATGCGGTGCGTGGCGGGGGCGGCCGGCAACGGAGGGGGATTGCCGCTATCGAGCGTGAGCCCGAGCCCGGGCAGTGCCACGGCGCCCACGGTCGGAACCCCGTCGATCGCGAGTGCGATGTGCACTGCCCAGTCGCTCCGGCCCTCGCCATATTCGCGCGTGCCGTCGAGCGGATCGACCACCCACACGCGCGAATGCGAACAGCGCGCGGTGTCGTTTTTCTCCTCTTCGGAGAGGATCGCATCGTCGGGGCGCTGCGCCGCGAGCGCAGACAGGATGAAGGCGTTGGCAGTGAAATCGCCTGCCTTGCCCGCCGACTTGCCTTCGAACAGCGCCGAATCGCGCAGTGCCAGCAACAGCTTGCCCGCAGTGGTCGCGATCTCCGCTGCGAGCGCCGCGTCGTCGTCGATCCGGCTCATGGGATGAGCCATTTCACGATATGGGCGGCAGCCTCTTCGGGAGTCATGCTCGTGGTGTCGATCCTGATCTCGGGGTCTACTGGGGGCTCATAGGGTGAATCGATGCCGGTGAAGTTCTTGAGCTGGCCGGCCCGCGCCTTTTTGTAGAGACCCTTGACGTCGCGGCGCTCGGCTTCGTCGAGCGGCGTGTCGATATGGACTTCGACGAACTCGCCCGCCGTCATCATCTGACGGACCAGCTCGCGTTCGGCGCGGAACGGCGAGATGAACGCGGTGATCACGATCAGACCAGCATCGGTCATCAGCTTCGCGACTTCGCCGACGCGGCGAATGTTCTCGATGCGGTCGGCATCGGTGAAACCCAGGTCCTTGTTGAGCCCGTGGCGGACGTTGTCGCCGTCGAGCAGGAAGGTGTGGCGGTTCATCCGCACCAGTTCCTTCTCGACCAGATTGGCGATCGTCGACTTGCCGGCGCCCGAAAGGCCAGTGAACCACAGCACCATCGGGCGCTGGTTCTTGAGATTGGCATGCGTCTCGCGCGAGATCTCGAGCGCCTGCCAGTGCACGTTCTGCGCACGGCGCAGCGCGAAATGGATCGTGCCGGCGGCGACCGTCGCGTTGGTGATCTTGTCGATCAGGATGAACCCGCCAAGATCCTTGTTCGGGCTCTTGGCGCCATCGGGCGAATAGGGTTCGAACACCACCGGCTTGGCCGTCGCGATGTTGGCGACACCGATCGCGTTGAGCTCGAGCGCCTTGGCGGCGATATGCTCGAGCGTGTTCACGTTGACCTGGTATTTCGGCGCATGCACCGTCGCGCTGACGGTCTGCGTCGCGAGCTTGAGCCAATAGGAGCGGCCGGGCAGCATCGCCTCGTCGGCCATCCACACGATCGTCGCTTCGAACTGGTCGGCGACTTCCGGGGGCTCGTTGGCGAGCGAAATCACGTCGCCGCGGCTGCAGTCGATCTCGTCGGCGAACGTTAGCGTCACCGACTGGCCAGCCTGAGCTTCGTCGAGGTCGCCGTCGAGCGTCACCACGCGCGTCACGGTCGAAGTGCGACCCGAAGGCAGCACGCGGATCGCGTCGCCCGGCTTGACCGTGCCGCTCGCGATCAGGCCTGAAAAACCGCGGAAGTCGAGATTCGGGCGGTTGACCCATTGCACCGGCATGCGGAACGGCTTGGCGCGATCGCTCTCCTCGTCGAGCGCCACCGTCTCGAGATGGTGGATCAGTGTCGGCCCGTCGTACCAGGGCGTGTTGTCGGATTTGGTCGTGACGTTGTCGCCAAGGAAGCCCGAGATCGGAATCGGCACGAAATCATGGATGCCGATGCTCCGCGCGAACGCGCGATAGTCGTCGACGATCGCCTGATATCTGGCCTGATCATAGCCGATCAGGTCCATCTTGTTGACCGCGAGCACGACGTTGCGGATGCCGACGAGGTGCGTGAGATAGCTGTGCCGCCGCGTCTGCGTCAGTACGCCCTTGCGCGCGTCGATCAGGATCACGGCGAGGTCGGCGGTCGAGGCGCCGGTCACCATGTTGCGCGTATATTGCTCGTGGCCCGGCGTGTCGGCGACGATGAACTTGCGCTTCTCGGTGGTGAAGAAGCGATAGGCGACGTCGATCGTGATGCCCTGCTCGCGCTCCGCGGCCAGCCCGTCGACCAGCAGCGCGAAGTCGATGGCCTGGCCCTGCGTGCCCATCCGCTTCGAATCGGCTTCGAGCGCGGCGAGCTGGTCCTCGAAGATCATCTTCGAATCGTAGAGCAGCCGGCCGATCAGCGTCGACTTGCCGTCGTCGACCGATCCGCAGGTGATGAAGCGCAGCAACGATTTGTGCTGGTGCTGCTCGAGATAGGCGTCGATGTCCGTCGCGATCAGCTCATCGGCCTTGTAGCTGGTCTCGCGGGCTTCGGGCCCCTGGGAAGCGGCGCTGGCCATCAGAAATAGCCCTCCTGCTTCTTCTTCTCCATGCTCGCCGCCTGATCATGGTCGATCGCGCGGCCCTGGCGCTCGCTGGTGGTGGTCAGCAGCATCTCCTGGATCACTTCGGACAGCGTGGAGGCTTCGCTCTCGACGGCGCCGGTGAGCGGATAGCAGCCGAGCGTGCGGAACCGGATCGAGCGCTCGACGGGCGTCTCGCCGGGCTTGAGCGGGAAACGATCGTCGTCGACCATCAGCAGCAGCCCGTCGCGCACCACCGTCGGGCGCTTCGCGGCGAAATAGAGCGGGACGATCTCGATCTTGTTGAGCTGGATATATTGCCAGATGTCGAGCTCGGTCCAGTTCGAGATCGGGAAGACGCGGATGCTTTCGCTCTTGGCCTTGCGGGCATTGTACAGCCGCCACAGCTCGGGCCGCTGGTTCTTGGGGTCCCAGCGATGGTTGGCCGAGCGGAAGCTGAACACGCGCTCCTTGGCGCGGCTCTTTTCCTCGTCGCGGCGTGCGCCGCCGAACGCGACGTCGAAGCCATATTTGTCGAGCGCCTGCTTCAGCCCTTCGGTCTTCCACATGTCGGTGTGGAGCGGACCATGGTCGAACGGGTTGATCCCTTTCTCCTTGGCCTCCGGATTCTGATAGACGAGCAATTCCATCCCGGCGGCAGCGGCCGCGCGGTCGCGCAGCTCGTACATCGCCTTGAACTTCCACGTCGTGTCGACGTGCAGCAGCGGAAACGGCGGCGGAGAGGGGTAGAACGCCTTCTTCGCCAGATGCAGCATGACTGCGGAATCCTTGCCGACCGAGTAAAGCATCACCGGGCGCTCCGCCTCGGCGACAACCTCGCGCATGATATGGATGCTTTCCGCTTCCAGCCGCTGGATATGGGAGAGGCCCGCAGGTCTCATCGATAGGTTACTCCGTCCCCGCTCGCGCGAACCACTCTAATGACGCAGTGCAATATTCCGATGCGCAAACGCAAGGCCCAAGGCGCTGTCACGAAATGGCATTGCCGGAACGGCAGGGACAGTGCGCGACACGATGCGTTTGCGCGGCGAATGCAAAACTTGTCCACCCCCTGGCGGGCGCGTGCTTCGGTTCGAACTGCCATCGCGCCAACTGACGCTATGCCAAGCGTTTGGTTGTTGCGCTGCGGCGCACACGCAGCACGGCGCCGACCACCGCGAATCCGGTAACCAGCGCCAGCCAGGTGGCGGGTTCGGGAACCGTCGTGACCGGCAACAGGATCGTGCTTGGTCCGCCCGACGCGCCGCCTTGACCGCCCGGGTCCGAGCCCGACGAGTCGCTCGCCCCGGCTTTCTCCGCTGTTCCGGGCGGCCCGGGCGGCTCAGGGAGTCCGGGAAGGCCCCTGCTGCTGCCGCCGCTGTTCGGAACGCCACCGCTTGATCCGCTTCCGCCGCCGCCAACTCCGCCCCCGCTGCTGTCCCCAAATGCCCCGCCACCGCCTCCGAAGCCGCCCGAGCCGGATCGTCCGCCCATAAGCGACGGGCCGTCGAAGGTTGCGAGCCGGAAAGGCAGGGAATTCCGCGATGGCGGGAAAGACTCGTCCGCTCCGGCCAAATCCGACAGCGGCAACAGGTCGAGCCCGGCAGGATCGGCGAATCCTACGAATGCGCCGTCCGCCGAATAGCTCGGCTCAGGCGCAGGGCCCGTCGGGTACGCCTGCTGGGCCAGCGCATCGTCGGTCTTGGCGTTCGGGGCCCGTGCAAAGACCCCCTGAAGCGGCATGTCGTCGGGGAATTGCGACGTCGCTGGGATCGGCGTGAGGTCGGTCAGTTGCCCGCCACGTGGCCGACCCCTCATCCCGCCGACCGCAAACGTGCCTGCGCATAGCAGCGCCAGCGCGATTACCAGCCAACGCCACAAGCGACCGCGGTGCGGCTGGTCGGAAGACGAAGTTCGCATCGCTCGGGTGCTATCGGATAAGGTTGAATCATCGCTGAAAACAGCATTCGCTATTCGGCAACCTTTTGCGGCGATGCGACGTGGCGGGCATTTCGGGCGCCCGGAATGCCAATTAAGGCTCCAAACACCCCTTGCCAGCTACTAGCAGAGCCGACATCAGGCTTCGGGCGTCAGCAAGGGGTGGCAATGCGCAAGGGGATCATTCTGGCCGGCGGATCCGGGACCCGGCTCTATCCGCTGACACGCGCCGCGTCGAAGCAGTTGATGCCGGTCTACGACAAGCCGATGATCTATTATCCGCTCTCGGTGCTGATCCTGAGCGGAATCCGCGAGATCATGATCATCACCACGCCGCAGGACCAGCGCTCGTTTCAGGCGCTGCTGGGTGACGGGAGCGAGTGGGGCATGACGTTCACCTATGCGGTGCAGCCCGAGCCGGCCGGTCTCGCACAGGCCTATCACATCGGCGCCGATTTCGTCGGGTCCAATCCGTCGACGCTGATCCTCGGCGACAACATCTATTATGGCCATGGCCTGACCGAACTGCTGGCAAGCGCTAACGCACGTATCCAGGGTGCCACGGTGTTCGGCTATTATGTCAGCGATCCCACGGCGTACGGCGTCGTGTCGTTCGACAAGTACGGGCGCGCCGAGACGATCGAGGAAAAGCCGGTCCACCCGAAATCCAACTATGCCGTGACCGGGCTTTATTTCTACGACGGGCGCGCAGTCGAGCTAGCGCAGCAGATCCAACCCTCCGCGCGCGGCGAGCTCGAGATCACCGATCTCAATCGCATGTATCTTGAGGCCGGCGATCTCTCGGTCGAGATCATGGGCCGCGGCTATGCCTGGCTCGACACCGGCACGCATGGCTCGCTGCTCGATGCCGCAAATTTCGTGCGCATCACCGAGGAGCGGCAGGGTCTCAAGATCTGCTGCCCCGAGGAACTGGCGTGGCGAATGGGCTTCATCGACGATGCCCAGCTGCGGCGGATCGCGGCGCCTTTGGTCAAGTCCGGCTATGGCGCCTATCTGCTCCGGCTGCTCGAAGGCGGTGCGACATGGAACTGATTCCGACCGCGATCGAGGGCGTGCTGATCGTCGAGCCCAAGGTGTTCGGCGACGAGCGCGGCTTTTTTCTCGAAAGCTGGAATCAGGCAAGCTTCGCGAAGCTCGGGCTCGACCTGGATTTCGTGCAGGACAATCACAGCCGCTCGGCGCGGGGCGTACTAAGGGGCATGCATTATCAGCTGCCCAATCCGCAGGGAAAGCTGGTGCGCGTCGTCGCCGGCAGTGTGTTCGACGTTGCGGTCGACATGCGCAAGGGTTCGCCGACGTTCGGCAAATGGGTGGGCGTCGAGCTTTCCGCGGTCAACAAACGCATGCTGTGGGTACCGCCCGGGATGGCGCACGGCTTCCTCACGCTCGAGGACGGCACCGACTTCCTCTACAAATGCACTGCGCCCTATATGCCGGCGAACGAGCATAGCCTGGCGTGGGACGACCCCGATGTCGGCATCGAATGGCCGCTCGACGGCATCGAGCCGCAGCTTTCGGCCAAGGATCGGGCAGGGCTTCCGCTTGCCGACGCCGCGGTGTTCGCATGAAGATTCTGATCACCGGCGCCAACGGCCAGGTCGGCCGCGCCCTCCAGGCGACCGCGCCCGCCGGCGCCGAGTTGGTATCGACCGACGTCGACCAGCTCGACATCTGCAATCCCGATGCGGTCGCACGCTTCGTCGCCGAAACCGAACCCACCCTGATCATCAACTCGGCCGCCTATACCGCTGTCGATCGCGCCGAGGTCGATGCCGATCTCGCGCACCGTATCAACGCCGATGCGGTCGGCCATCTCGCCATGGCTGCGGGTTCGAACGGCGCACGGCTCGTGCACATCTCTACCGACTTCGTATTCGACGGCACCAAGGGCTCGCCCTATCTGCCGGACGATGCGCCAAACCCGCTCAGCGTATATGGCGCGACCAAGCTTGCCGGTGAGCGCGCCGCCGGGCCCGACGCGCTGATTCTGCGCACTTCCTGGGTCTATGCCGCGGTCGGCGGCAATTTCGTCCACACCATGCTCCGGCTGATGCGCGAACGCGACGAAGTGCGCGTCGTCGCCGACCAAGTCGGATCGCCGACCTTTGCGACCGGCATCGCCGAAGCCATCTGGGCGCTGGCCGCGCAGGGCGCAAAGGGTGTTTATCATTACACCGACAGCGGCGTCGCCAGCTGGTACGACTTCGCGGTCGCGATTCAGGAAGAAGCGCTGGCGCTCGACGTGCTCGATCGCCGGGCGAAAGTGACTCCGATCGCGACGTCGGACTATCCGACGCCTGCCACGCGCCCAAGCTATTCGGTACTCGACAAACGCGCGACGGTCGCCGCCCTCGGCGGCGCGGCACCGCATTGGCGCGTCAATCTGCGGCGTATGCTCGGGGAAGTGAAGACGAATGGCTGAACTGCTCGTTACCGGGGGCGCCGGCTTTATCGGCGCCAATTTCGTACATTATTGGCGCAAGCATCATCCCGGCGACGGCGTCACTGTCCTCGACGCACTCACCTATGCCGGGAATCCGGCCAATCTGTTGAATGCGAACAGCGTTGATCTCATCCAGGGCGACATCTGCGACACGGCGCTGGTGGTGAAGCTGCTCGCCGAGCGCAACATCGACACGATCGTCCACTTCGCCGCCGAAAGCCATGTCGACCGCTCGATCTCCGGTCCCGACGCGTTCGTCACTACCAACGTGATCGGCACGCACAGCCTGCTCAAGGCCGCAAAGTCCGAATGGCTCGACAAGGGGAAGAAGCACCGCTTCCATCACGTCTCGACCGACGAAGTCTACGGCTCGCTCGAACTCGACGATCCAGCCTTTTCCGAGACCACGCCCTACGCGCCCAACTCGCCCTATTCGGCGTCGAAGGCGGGGTCCGACCATCTCGTGCGCGCCTATCATCATACCTTTGGCCTCGACACGACCACGAGCAATTGCTCGAATAACTACGGTCCCTATCAGTTTCCCGAGAAACTGATCCCGCTGTTCCTGCTCAACTGTCTCCACGGGCGCAGCTTGCCGATCTATGGCGACGGCATGAACCGCCGCGACTGGCTGCACGTCGAGGATCATTGCCACGGCGTCGAGCTGTGCCTGCTCAAGGGGCGTCCGGGCGAGACCTATAACATCGGCGGCGGGCAGGAACTGCCCAACATGGACGTGATCGAGGAGATCTGCCGCACGGTCGACGCCGCCTTCGCTGCCGATCCCACGCTCGCCGAGCGCTTCGCCCATGCGCCGGCGGCGCGCGGCGAAGCGTCGGCGACGCTCAAATCCTATGTCGCCGACCGCAAGGGCCACGACCGCCGCTACGCGATCGACGAACGCAAGGCGCGCAGCGAACTCGGCTATGCCCCGCGCCGCGACTTCCACACCGGATTTGCCGAAACGCTCGCCTGGTACCTCGCCAATGAGGATTGGTGGCGGCCGTTGCTCGAGCGGCGGTGAGCCTCCTTAGCCCTCTCACGCTTGCGGAATGCGCGCATGGGGTGAGGGTGAGTCGTTGAAGTCGGGCAATTCCGCCAGTCGGGTGCTGATCGTCTGCAGCACGCCGTCCAGATTTTCGGTCACGTCGGAATTCCAGAACCTCAGAACCGTATATCCCGCGTTCTCGAGATTCAGCGTTCGGTGTCGATCTACTTCGGGATTTTGCTGCCCGCCGTCGAGCTCAACGACCAGGCGCTTCTGCGAGCATAGGAAGTCGACGACAAAGGATCCTACTGTCGCCTGGAACTTGAATCTGAAGCTGTCCAGCTGCCGATTGCGCACCGAATTCCAGACTTTGCGCTCAACATCGGTCGCGTTGCGTCGCAGTTCCTTCGCGTGAGGATTCGTCGGACGTATCTTCGGCACCGGTATCTAGTATCGCACGTCGCACCCTCACCCCGCGTTGGGTGAACAGCGCCCCGCGCTGTTCAGGCCATGCCGGGGGCATGGCCGGCCCAACGCGCTCGTCCCGTAAACGGGAGAGGGCTTTCGAGATCCCTCTCCCGTTTACGGGAGAGGGAGGGAGCGCCGCAGGCGCGGAAGGGTGAGGGTGCGACGTGGAAGTCCTCCCGTCGCTCAGAACGCTAACCCAGACCCGGCAACAACCGCTCGACATCCTCCCGCACCACCAGCTGCGTCCCCGGCCGCAGCGTCGCCGCCGCGCCGGTCGCCATCGCGAAGCGCATCGCGTCGGGCAGCGAATCGCCGCGGCTGAGTGCGAGGACCAGCCCGGCGAGCATTGCGTCGCCCGCGCCGACTGCGCTCACCGACTCGACCCGAATCGCCTCGAAATGCTCGCAGATCGTGTCGGTGACCAGCTGCGCACCTTTCGAGCCGAGCGACAGCACCACGACTTCGGCAACACCCTCGGCAATCAAGTTTCGCGCTGCGGCGCAGGCCTTGTCATGGTCGTCGAGCTTGACGCCCGCCATGTCCTCGAGTTCGCCGAGATTGGGCTTGACCAGATAGACGCCGAGCCCGGCTTCGGCGCGCAGCACCTTGCCCGGCGCGTCGAGCACCAGCCGCGCGCCGAGACCGCGCGCAGTTTCCGCAAGGCGTTTGGCAAATCCTTCGCCGATCCCCGGCGGGAGGCTGCCGCTCGCGACCAGCCAGGCCGGCTTGGGGTCGAGCGCCGCAAGCGTTTCGAACACCGCGTCCTGCTCGTGCGCCGACAGTTCCGGACCGGGCAGCACGAAGCGAAATTCCTTGCCGCTTGTCTCCTCATGGACGGTGAGGCTCTCGCGCGTCTGGCCGGCGATCGGCACTGCGGCGTATTCGACGCCCTGCGCCACGAGCAGCTGTCCCAGCATCGCGCCCGCCGGGCCGCCGGCCGGGAACACCGCGCGCGCTTCGCTGCCGAGCGCATGGATCACGCGCGCGACATTGATGCCGCCGCCGCCCGGGTCGTAGCGCGGCGCGCCGCACCGAAGCTTCTCGGTCGGGCGCACTTCGGGCGTCGCGGTCGCGATGTCGAGCGCCGGGTTCATCGTCAGTGTGGCGATGGCTGTCATGCGATCAGCCCAAGGGATAGAGCGCGCCGGCGACCCAGCGCAGTTCGGCGCGGAGCACGACCCAGGTGCGTGCCGCGGCGCGGCTGTCGAGCACTTCGAGCCCGATGCCGCGCGCGTTGAGCGCCGCTTCGACACGCGGATGCGGCCGCACCAGCGTCGCGCCGGTTCCGAGCAGCAGGAATTCGGGCGGAGGATCGAGCGCAAGTACCGGCGCGAGATCCCCGACGGTCAGCTCGGCCAGCGGCGGTGGCGACCAGCTTTCGGCGCGCTCGGGCGTGATCAGCAGCCCCAGATAGACATTGTCGTCGACGCGAAAGCCGCCGCCCGAGAAGCCCGAGATTAGCGGCCCTTCGGCGCTTTTCCCGCGCTCGAGCCGCATCAGGGCAAGTCTTTGGGCGCCACGCGCTCGCCGCCGGCGATCGCCGGATCGGGCTGGCCCTTCGCGCCGACCGGTCCCGGCTTCATGCCAAGCGTGATCAGCAGCGACGACGAGACATAGATCGACGAATAGGTGCCGACGATCACGCCCAGGATCATCGCCGCCGTGAACCCGCGCAGCACTTCGCCGCCGAAGATCAGCAGCGACGTCAGCGCGATCAGCACGGTGAGCGAAGTCATCACGGTGCGCGGCAGCGTCTCGTTGACCGACAGGTCGATCAGCTCGCTCATGCCCATCTTGCGATATTTGCGCATGTTTTCGCGGATACGGTCGTCGATCACCATCTTGTCGTTGATCGAATAGCCGATGATCGTCAGCACCGCGGCGACGATGTTCAGGTCGAACGTCATCCATTCGCGGAACGCCGCGAAGAAGCCGAGCGTCATCAGCACGTCGTGCAGGATCGCGACTGCGGTCGAGACGCCGAACTGCCATTCGTAGCGGAACCACGAGAATACCGCGATGCCGATGATCGCAAGAAACACCGCGAGCACGCCCTTCTGGATCAGCTCGCCCGAGACCTTACCCGACACGGTCGAATAGTTCGAGAATTTCGAGCCGGGGAATTTCGCCGCGATCGCCGCCTTGACCTGCTCGACGGCCTTGTCGGTCGCATCGGGCGGCGCATTATCTGCCACCGGCAGCCGGATCGAGACCGTCCTACCGTCGCCGATCTGCTGGAGCGCGGGCTCGCCGAGCCCAAGCCGGCTCACGGCCGTGCGCAGCACGCCGGTATCCGGCGCGACCTGGAACTTCTCTTCGATCGCGACGCCGCCCTTGAAGTCGACGCCGAAATTGAGCCCGCGCGCGAACAGTACGGTGAGCGCGACGATCGTCAGAAGCGCGGTCACGGCGAACGCGAGGTGACGAATCCGGACGAAGCCGATGTTGGTGTTGTCCGGGATGAGCTTTAGGAGACGCATGGGGGCCTCAAATATGAATCTCGGCCGGCCGGTTACGGCGGACCCAGATGGCTACAAGCATGCGCGTGAAGACGACGGCAGTGAACACCGAAGATGCGATTCCCCATAACAAAACGACAGCGAAGCCAACGATCGGACCTGAACCCAAGAAAAACATGATCCCGCCGGCGATCGCATGCGTAACGTTCGCCTCGAAGATTGTACGGCTTGCTTCCTTATAGCCCAACTCGATCGCTTGAATCACGCTGCGGCCGCGGCGGCGCTCCTCGCGGATGCGTTCGTTGATCAGCACGTTGGCGTCGACCGCCGTGCCCACCGTGAGCACGAACCCGGCGATGCCGGGCAGCGTCAGTGTGCCGTTGAGCACGCCCAAGATACCCAGGATTACCATCACGTTGATGATCACGGCGATCGTCGCATAGATGCCGAACCGGCCATAGGTCAGGATCATGAACGCGATCACCGCGACCGCGGCGATCGCCGACGCGAGCAAGCCGGCGTGGATTGAATCGGCGCCGAGTTCGGGGCTGATGGTCGACTCTTGGATCACCTTGAGCCCCACCGGCAGCTTGCCCGAGCGCAGCGCGATCGCGAGCTGATTGGCGCTGTCGACAGTGAAATTGCCCTGGATATAGCCCGATCCGCCCAGGATCGGTGTGTTGATCACCGGCGCCGAGATGATCTTGTTGTCGACGACGATCGCGAAGCGCTTCCCGACATTCTCCTGGGTCAGCTTGGCGAATTTCTTGCCGCCGACGCTGTTGAAGCTGAAATCGACGACCGGACGGCCGTTCTGAGGATCATAGTTCTGCTTGGCTTCGGTCAACTGGTCGCCGGTGAGTACGGGCACCCGGCGCACGACTTGCGGAGGACCTTCTTCGCTCTGCAGCACCTGTGTGCCGAACGGCAATGTGCCGTCGGGATTGGCATCGACCACCATCTTGAATTCGAGCTTGGCGGTCTTGCCGATCAGGTCCTTGACGGCCTTGGGATCCTTGAGGCCCGGCACGTCGACCGAGATACGGCTGGTACCTTGACGCACGATCGTCGGCTCGAGCGTGCCGAATGCATTGAGGCGCTTGTCGATGACTTCGCGAGCGTCGCCCATCGCCTGGTTGACTGCCTGGTCGAGCCCGGCCTGGGTCGGGGTGAGCACGAAGCGGATGCC
>Ga0068859_100000375_pt1 | contig 44582 bp, 50 predicted proteins | sample KBSSwiS22_FD_66585 | JGI IMG/M metagenome (GOLD analysis project Ga0068859, IMG submission 66585) | Switchgrass rhizosphere microbial communities from Kellogg Biological Station, Michigan, USA - KBS Switchgrass S2-2 | ecosystem: Host-associated > Plants > Roots > Rhizosphere > Soil ... | reverse complement strand
GGCCGCCTGCGCCGCATATCTGTCACGTTCCGCGCCGATCAGAATATCGGCTAGGAACCAATAGGCCTCACCCCAGGCTTCGAGCGCCCGCTGGTCGACAGCGTCGCCCAGGACATCCTTGATCGCCGGCAGTAACGCATTGGCCACGGCGGGATAATGTTCGGGCTTTACGCTGGCGTCGACATGGCGCTCGGCCATCCGGCCTACCGCCTGGCTGAGCGCCGCGAGATTGTCGACATTCTTGGCGTAAGCGAGGATCGCTGCGGCGAGCCGTTTCGGCTGCTCGCCCGATTCCTGCGCCGCCTGATCGAACAGTGCCTTGATCGCCGGATCGACGAACAGCCGCTCATACATGCGGGTGGTGATTGCCACACCGTGCTGCTGGAGCGCCGGGGCGGTCGATTTGACGATGGCGATGGTTTCGGCGGAAAGCGGCTGGCTCATTGACGGCTCCATGAAAGATGTATTTGCGAGAGGACGGACCGGGAATCGTCCATAGCTTCGCCAGGCTCACCATGGCCATTTCTCGATCGCCGCACGCGACGCCGATCGTTCGGGTAAGGACCCATCGCTCCAGAAGGTCCAGGTCGTCACGACGATCGATTTCTATCCGGAGAAACCGAACGAAGCCGGACGGTGCAGCGGGTGCCGGCGTGCGAGCTTTCGGTCACAAGCTCGCCCTGCGCTTCCCCGACGAACGCGGTGATCAGCCGCCTTCCGAGGCCGCCGCCAGGCGGTTGATCCGGCAAGCCGCAGCCATCGTCTTCGACCGTGAGTTCATGGCCGTCGTCCACCGCCCGGAAAGCCACGGTGATCGTGCCGGCGCGCTCGTCGGCGAAGGCGTGACGCGCGGCGTTGGTGACCAACTCGTTGACGATAAGGCCGACAAGCGCGGCGCGATCGCGATCGAACATCACCGATTCGGCGGTACAGCGCAGCCTGACCCGCTCGGACGACAGCAGCGCGGTTTCCAGCGCGCCGCACAATTCGCGCAGATAGTCCGCCATATCGATCTTTCCGGCGGGCGCTCCCCCCCGGTACAGGAAGCGATGTGCGGTCGCGATGCTCTCGACCCGGCTGAGCGCACTGGCAAGTTCGGCGCGGAGCACGGGGTCGGTCGCGCGCTGGCCTTGCATCTGGAGCAGGCTCGCCACCGCAGCGAAATTATTCTTCATTCGGTGGTCGAGCTCGCGGAGCAGCAGCTCGCCGCGCTCAATCTGGCGGTCGCGCTCGGCATTGGCTTGCGCGATCGCCCTTCGGAAGATCTCGAGCAGCACGATCATACCGAGCAGGACGATGCTGTTGACCACCACCCGCGGACCATCCGAGTCATGCATGAGGGTCAGGCCGTCCGGGCTCATCATCAGGAAAATGACCGTGTAGGCCATGGTCGCGACGAGGGTCAGCAAACCCGCAAGCCAGCGTCCGAACAAGGTGGCGAGCGTGACCGCTGGATAGATCAGCGCCAGCGGTCCGGCTCCTGGCGCGACCGTGTCGATCGCCATCCGCAGCACGATCATCGCGATCGAGACGAGCAACGCGAAGATGAGCTGACTGACGACGACGGGCAACGCGGGCGAAGTTTGCGAGGGAAAGTCCCAGCCGGCGAGCCAGTTCATGGCAGAGGAACACCATGTTTATCGCCCGGCGTCAATCGCAGGCGGGACCATCAGCCTTGGCCGGGAGGCAAGTGATAGCCCATCGGGCCATGGCCGCCGCCGAGACCGGGAGCGGCGAGCAGCGCTGCGCGCACGAACGCCCTGGCCCGCAAGATCGCGTCGGGCAGCGCCATGCCCTGCCCAAGGCCGGTCGCGATCGCGCTGGCCAGCGTGCAGCCGGTGCCGTGATCGTGGATCGTATCGATCCGGTCGCCCTCCCAAAGCACCGGCCGCGCCGCGGCCGTGACGAGCATGTCGCCGAGCCGATCGAGCGGCAGGCGGATCCCTGTGGCGAGAATAGCGCCTCCGCCGGTCGCCGCGATCAGCTGTCCGGCCATGTCGGCGATAGTGCCTCCTCGCCGGGAGGGTAGCGGCTTGTGTTGCGACCGAGACCGGATTGGGACTGGCGCCGCGCCGCACAGAACCTCCAGTTCGTCGAGATTGGGCGTCGATACCGTCGCCCGGCGCAGCAGCCGAGCGAAGGCGGTGATCGCTTCCTGGCTGGCAAGCCGGCTGCCGCTGGTCGCGATCATCACCGGGTCGAAGACCAGCGGCAGGTCCGCGAGATCGGGGCGGTCGAGGCGGTCGGCGACGGTCGCGGCGATCGTTGCCGATCCGATCATGCCGATCTTGATGGCGTCAATTCCGATATCCGAGGCGACCGCGTCGATCTGCGCGATGACCATCTCGGCCGGTATCGGATGCACCGCATCCACCCCTAGCGTGTTTTGCGCGGTGATCGCCGTGATCGCGGTCATCGCATGACCGCCAAGCAGGGTCACCGTTTTGATGTCGGCCTGGATCCCCGCCCCGCCACCCGAATCGGAGCCGGCTATGATGAGGATGCGCGCGCTGCTCACGCCGCCTTGCGCACCGCCTCGCAAATCTGGTTGACCATCGTCTCGACGAGCTTGGGATCTTCGCCCTCGGCCATCACGCGGATCAGTGGTTCGGTGCCCGATTTGCGAATGACGAGACGCCCGGTGCCGTCCAACTTCCGCTCGGCGTCGGAGATCGCGGCGAGCACCTTGTCGTCCTTGAGCGGCTCGCCGCCGGCGAAGCGGACGTTCTTGAGCAGCTGGGGCAAGGGATCGAACAGGTGGAGCAGCTCATGGGCGGGCTTGCCGCTTTCGACGAGCCGCGCAAGCACCTGCAACGCCGCGATCAGCCCGTCGCCGGTGGTCGCGTGATCGGTCATGACGATATGCCCCGACTGCTCGCCACCGATGTTGAACCCTTCGGCGCGCATCGCCTCGACCACATAGCGATCGCCGACCTGGGTGCGGTGGAGGCGGAGATCGTGACCCGCCAGGAAGCGCTCGAGCCCGAGATTCGACATCACCGTCGCGACGATCCCGCCCCCGCGCAGCTCGCCGCGCCCCTGGGCGCCCGTCGCAACCAGCGCCATCAGCTGATCGCCGTCAACCACCTTGGCATGATCGTCGACGATGATCAGCCGATCCGCATCGCCATCGAGCGCGATGCCGATATCGGCGCGTGTCTCGCGCACCTTGTCCTGCAGCGCCTTCGTGTCGGTGGAGCCGCATTTGTCGTTGATGTTGATGCCGTTGGGGTTAACCCCGATCGAGATCACATCGGCGCCGAGCTCCCAGAGCGCCGAGGGGGCGACCTCATAGGCCGCGCCATGCGCGCAGTCCACGACGATGCGCAGACCATCGAGGCGCAGATGCTCGGGGAAGCTCGATTTCACCGCGTGGACATAGCGGCCGCGCGCATCCTCGACGCGGCGGGCGCGACCGATATCGGCCGAAGCGGCGAGCCGCACCGGCTTGTCGAGGCGCGCCTCGATCGCCGCTTCGTCGTCGTCCGACAGCTTATATCCGTCAGGACCGAACAGCTTGATGCCGTTGTCCGCGAACATATTGTGGCTTGCCGAGATCATCACGCCAAGATCGGCGCGCATCGAGCGGGTCAGCATCGCGACCGCCGGCGTCGGCATCGGACCGAGCAGAACGACGTCCATCCCGACGCTGGTGAAACCGGCGACCAATGCCGACTCCATCATATATCCCGACAGGCGCGTATCCTTGCCGATTACGACGCGGTGGCGGTGCTCGCCGCGCACGAAGTGTGCGCCCGCCGCCTGGCCCACCTTCATTGCTATTTCGGCGGTCATCGGGCTTTCATTGGTGCGGCCGCGGATGCCGTCGGTCCCGAAATATCTACGCGCCATCAGCCGTCCTCAACCGAAAATCTGCCGCTAGATGCGCCGATTTTCTCGCGTGCTCAAGTGCTATAGCGCCGCCCCCGCCTTGGCCGGAAAGGGGCAATGCTACCGCTCATAGGCCTTGGGCAGCGCCTTCTCGACGGGGTCGAGATAGCGATCGCGCAGCCGGGTCTGGCGGCTCGTCATCGGCTGGGCCGCGCCGTCGACGAAGATCGCCGTCGGGGCCGAGGCGAGCTCGAGCGGATCCCCGTCCCAGATCACGACGTCGGCGCGGCGGCCGGGCCGCAGCGAACCGATCTCGCCATCCATGCCGATCGCCGCGGCGGGCTTCGAGGTGATCGTGGCAAAGGCGGCGCCCCAGCCCAGCCCTTGCGCTCCAGGCACCCGGGTCAGCGCGACGAGATTGCCCGCATATTGCGTGAGATAGGACTCATAAGGCCCTTCGGAGATGTCGATGTTCGAAATCGCCACGCTGACTCCAGCGCGCACCATTCGCCCGACATTCGACTGGGTCGCGGCAAGATTTTCAAACTTCTCGGGCAGGTCGAGCAGCGCCGCCGCGATCACCGGTACGTGCGCAGCAGCGATCCGGTCCGCCACCAGCCAGCCCTCGCTGGCCCCGACGAGCACCAGCCTAAGCGCCGGATAGGCGGCCTTCAGCCCAAGCGCCGCCCGGATGTCGGCAGCGCGCTCGACATGGACGAGCAGCGGCATCGTGCCGCGGATCACCGGGACCAGCGCCTCGGCATCCTGCCGCGTAATCAGCGAATCCTTGCCCGCGATCCCGGCCGAGCCGGGATTGGCGGCCGCGGCGAGCGCGGCGCGCAGCAGCGCATGCGCCGCAGGGCGGCTACCTCCGCCGGGCGCAGCGCCGTCCTCGCCCAGCTCGACATATTGGAAGGCGCGCGGACGGGTGACCGGATCGCCATCCGCCCCGAGATCGATCACCGCCCCCTGCCCTGCGAACATGGTGTTGCCCGCTACCGGCATCACGAAAGCGCGAGTGACGCCCGCCGACCGCTCGATCGCGACGCGCTGGCCGGCCGGATCGATCGCGGGGGCGACATCGATCGCTGCGGAAAAGGGTGACTTTTCCGCGGTCGAATCGTTGGTTTCGGGCATGCCGTAACCGTCGAGCAGCCCCAGCGTGCTGATCCCGGCGACGATCCCGGGCGACACCCATTTTCCCTCGGCATCGATCCGCCGCGCGCCGGGGGGCGCCGCGACATGCGCGCCCGCGGCGAGAATGCGGCCATCGGCGATGACGACGGTGCCGTTCGGGATCGGCGCCGACCCGTCCCCGATGGCCAAAGTACCGCCAGTGATCACGATCGTCTCGGCGGACAAGGGAGCGGCGAGCAAGGCCACGCATAGAAAGCCCGCACGCACGGGGCAAAGTCGAACGGTTCGCCTGGGCAAAGGCGAATCCTTGGATATCGCGTCTGAAGCGAAGGCGATCATTTCACATCTCCCTCGCCGGGCTGGCCGAGCTCGAAATCGCTGACCGGCCGCAGCTTCGGATCGAGGGCGTCGTAGAGCATCGCCCCGTCGATCCAGACCTTTTCGGGGCGGGTGTAGACGCTGAAGGGATTGCCGTTCCACAGCACCACGTCGCCCATCTTGCCGGGTTTGAGGCTGCCGGTCTTGTCGGCAATACCGAGCGCGCGGGCGGGATTGATCGCAAGCCACTCCCACGCGACCTCGTCGGGGATGGCGATGCCGGCGCGGCGGCCTGCGGCAAGACCCTTCGCTACCCCCTGGTTGAGGCGCTGGATGCCATTCTGGTCGTCCGAGTGGATCATCACGCAGGCTCCCGCCTTCTGCAGGATCGCGAGATTTTCCGGGATGCCGTCATAGCTTTCCATCTTGAAGCCGTACCAATCGGCCCACACCGCGGCGCAGATGCCGTTGGCCTTGAGCAGGTCGGCGATCTTGTAGGCTTCGACCGCGTGATGGAAGGCGGTGACATGGTAGCCGAACTCCCTCGCCATATCGAGGACGACGGCCATCTCGTCGGCGCGGTAACAATGATTGTGGACGAGGATCTCGCCGTCGAGCACGCCCATAAGCGTCTCCATCGCAACGTCGCGCGCCGGCGGCTCTCCACCCTTCTCCTCATATTTCTGCCATTTGCGCCGATATTCGACCGCCTTCATCCAGGTCTGGCGATCGACCGCGATATTCCCCATCCGCGTCGATGGCTCGCGGTTCTTGGCGCCGTAGACGCGCTTGGGATTCTCCCCGCACGCCATTTTGAGCCCGTAGGGGGCCCCCGGGAACTTCATCCCCTGCATCGTACGCGCATAGACATTCTTGAGCGTGACCGAGCGGCCGCCGAACAGATTGGCCGATCCCGGCAGGATCTGCAACGTCGTCACACCGCCATTGGCGAGCGCGCGGCTGAAGCCTGGATCCTGCGGCCAGACGCTGTGTTCGGCCCAGACATCGGCGGTCACCGGGTTGGTCATCTCGTTGCCGTCCGACAGCGCCTTGACCTGCGGCGAGGGATAGTCGCCGAGATGGCTGTGCACGTCGATGACGCCGGGCGTCACCCACTTGCCCTTGCCTTCGATCACCATCGCGCCCGCAGGCACCGGCAGATCGGGCCCGCCGACAGCCTTCACCTTGCCGTCGGCGAGCAGCAGCGTCCCGTCCTCGATCCGCCCGCCCTCGCCGTCATAGACGGTCGCATGAACGATCGCGGTCAGAACCCCGGGATAGGCCCGATAGGTCGACGGAAAAGGGTCATGGTTGAACCCTTTGCCCCTGCCGGGCGGGGGCGCATCGGAGGATGCCGATTGGGCCGGGCCGCCGCCTGTACAGGCCGTCAATGCAAAGGCCAGCGCGATGCTCAGCATGAGCTTATTGGACACCGTGCATCCACCTCTTGATCGACGGAGAAACCAGAAGGAGCGCGACCCCGATACCGATCGACGCCAACCCGATCGTCTGGAAAACCCCGGCATAGGTCTCGAGGCTGACCTTGAGGTTCGTGACCTGGCCCCCCACCGTCTCCACGCTCGCCACCTGCGCGACAATCCCGGCGACATATTGCGCGCAGCTGATCGAAAGGAACCAAAGCCCCATCATCAGCCCCACCACGCGCGCGATCGACAATTTGGTGATCATCGAGAGGCCGACCGGCGAAATGCACAGCTCGGCCATCGAATGGATCAGATAGAGCAGCGCGAGCCACCAGACCGCGACCTTATAATCGGGGCCGGCATAGGCCGTGCCCCACACCAGCGCGAGAAAGCCGAGGCCGACCCCCGCCAGCGCGATCGCGAACTTGATCGGGATCGACGGCTCGAGCCCGCGCCGTCCGAGCGCGTTCCACATCAGCGAGGCGAGCGGCGCCAGCACGACGATGAAAAAGGCGTTGAAGAACTGGGTTTGCCCCGCGGTCATCTGATAGCCGCCGAACAGCGTCAAATCCGTGTTGCGATCAGCGAACAGCGTGAGCGACGATCCGGCCTGTTCGAACAGCGTCCAGAACACCACGTTGAAGATGATCAGCACGATCGCGGCGATCATCATCTGGAACTCCGCCCTGTTGCCGGCCTTCCACGCCCATAGCGGGATGAAGATCACCGAGGCCAGAAAGGTGAAGAACAGCACCTTACCCATGATCGGCAGCGCCAACAGATAGCCGATGATCCCGCTACCCGCCGCCGCGCCGGCGCTGTCCATCAGGTTGACGAACAGGAACCAGCCGACCGGGATCACGCAGACCGCGCCGACATAGATCAGCAGCGAGCGGTCCTTGATCTGTCCCGGCGGTGGATCGCCATAGCCTGCAAGCTTGTCCCCCGCGAACTGGATCAGCCCCCAGCTGATCATCATCCCGATCGCGGCAAGGCCGAAGCCCGCCCACCAGCCGACCGCCACGGCGAGGAAGGGACAAAGAATCTGCGAGAAGAGCGAGCCGAGGTTGATCCCCATGTAGAAGATGGTGAAGCCAGCGTCGCGCCTGCGATCCCCGACCGGATAGAGCGCGCCGACGATCGTCGATATGTTAGGTTTGAAGAAGCCGTTTCCGACGGTGACCATCGTCAGCGCCACGAGCATCAGCATCGTGTAGAACTGGTCACGGTCGGCGTCCGCCTTGAAGCCGCCCTTCGCGATCGTCCGTTCGATCACGCCATCGGGGGCGACAAGCTGGACGGAGCCGTCTTCCTGGCCCTTGATCGCAAGCTTGCGTTCGCTGTGGATGACATATTGCTGCTTGGCATTGTCGATCGTCACCTCGTAGCGTGCGCCGTCGATCGTCGCATAGGGCTTGGCGGTAGGGCCGCCGAAGCACAGCACCAGATAGCCCAGCGACATCAGGATCGCCCCGAACTTCACCGATTTCTTGGAGCCGAGATAGCGATCGGCAAGCAGCCCGCCGATCAGCGGCGTCAGATAGACCAGCGCGGTGAAACCGCCATAAAGCCCATTGGTGGTCTGATCGCTGAACAGGAAATGTTGGGAAAGATAGAGGGTGAGCAGCGCCCTCATTCCATAAAAGCCGAAGCGCTCCATCGCCTCGGTTGAGAAAAGCCTGGCAAGCTGCCGGGGATGCCCGAACCATGTGTCGCCGTCGGATCGGCTTATGTGGGCGCTGCCGCGCTCGGTCGTCGCATCAGCGTCGGGATTGACCATGAACTGCTTTCTATGGTTCGCGGCGCACGACGCCTGCACGGGCGCGCGCAACCTTCATGGATGTAAACAGTAACAACGAATCCGGCGCTGTGAAGCCGATTGTTGATGCGCTAGGAAACCGGGCATGTTCAACGATCTTTCGTCCGCTGCGGCCTTGCTCTCTACGCGCCGCTCCGCCAAGCCGCGTGACATGGTGGCCCCCGGCCCCGATCCGTCGCAACTGCGCCGGATATTGCAGGCGGCGATGCGAACGCCCGATCATGGCAAGCTCAATCCGTGGCGCTTCGTCCTGTTCGAGACCGATCAAAGGGAGGCGTTCGCCGATCTGCTCAAACAGGCCTATCTGGCGGAAAAGCCGCAGGCGGGCCGGCTCGAACTCGAATCGATGGAGCAGTTCGCGCACCAGGCGCCGACGCTGGTGGCGGTGCTGTCCACGCCGACCGAAAACAGCAAGATCCCGCTGTGGGAACAGCAGCTGTCGGCCGGCGCCGTCTGTATGAACCTGCTGATCGCAACGCATGCGGAAGGCTTTGTCGGCTGCTGGCTGACCGGCTGGCCGGCTTACAGCGCCGAGGTGCTGGCCTCGCTCGGCGGCGCGCCGAGCGACCGCATTGCAGGATTTGTCTTTCTGGGTTCGCCGTCGCGCCCGCTCGAGGAACGGCCCCGCCCGGCCTATGAAGCTGTCGTTTCGACATGGAAAGGCTGATTGCCATTGACGCGCCGTGCTGTGTTAGCACAGTGTGACGCCATGAGCAGCCAGGATCGCCCCGTCTATCTCCGCCTTCGCGATGTGATCGCCGAATCGATCCTCGACGGCACCTATGGCGATGGCGATGCGCTTCCTTCGGTGCGCGCCTTCGCTGCGCAGCATGGCGCGAATCCGCTAACCGCCGCCAAGGCCTATCAGGGTTTCCAGGACGAGGGCTTCGTCGCGGTGAAGCGCGGGGTCGGCATGTTCGTCGCCGAGGGCGCCTCGGCTCGTCTGCGCCACGCGGCACGCGACAGCTTCCTGCGCGACGAATGGCCGCGTATTCTGCGCAACATGCGCCGGCTTCACCTCGATCCCGCCGAACTGCTCGAACAGGTCGGACGCTAAGCGGCGCGATCCGCTTGCCCTGCCCTTGCCCCGGCTATAGCGGGCGGGCGTGACCCATACGCGTATCATCCCCGCCGACGAGATCGGCATCGCGCAGGCCGCAGCGCTGATCGGACGCGGGCTTCCGGTCGCGGTGCCCACCGAGACGGTATATGGCCTTGCCGGCGATGCGCGTGCGGGCGAGGCCGTGGCGGCGATCTATGCTGCGAAAGGCCGGCCGAGCTTCAATCCGTTGATCGTTCATGTCGACGGCATGGCGATGGCCGAAACCGTCGCCTGCTTTTCGCGGCTGGCGCATCGCCTCGCCACCGCCTTCTGGCCGGGGCCCCTGACGATGGTGCTGCCGATCGCGCCACATGCGCCGATCGCCCCTCTGGTTACCGCGGGGCTACCGACCGTCGCCGTCCGCGCGCCCGCGCATCGGGTGATGCGCGCGTTGATCACGGCGACCGGCGGCCCGCTCGCCGCGCCGTCGGCCAACGCGAGCGGCGCGATCAGCGCCACCCGCGCCGAACACGTCGCACAATCGCTCGAGGGACGTATCGAACTGGTCCTCGACGGCGGGCCTACCGAGGTGGGGCTTGAATCGACGATCGTCGCGGTCGAGGACGACCGTCTGCGACTGCTGCGCCCGGGCAGCATCACCGTTCAAATGCTTCGGAGCGTGGCGGGCGTGCCCGTCGATAGCTGCGATACGGGGGCCATCGAAGCCCCAGGCCAGATGCTGAGCCATTATGCCCCCACCAAACCGTTGCGCCTCGGCGCACAGCAGGCCAGGCCTGGTGAATTCCTGATCGGGTTCGGCGCGGTGCGCGGCGACGCGAACCTGTCCGAGCACGGCAGTCTCGCGCAGGCTGCGGCGCGGTTGTTCGATCTTCTGCACGTGGCCGACGCATCCGACGCTGCGGCAATCGCGGTGGCGCCGATTCCGGAGCAGGATCTGGGACTGGCGATCAACGACCGGCTAAGGCGGGCCGCCGCGCCGCGCGACTGAAGACCTCCTCCACAGCGCACGGCAATATCGACTTCAGACCGCCGCCTTATCCTTCAGCCGTGCGGCATAGCTTTTGCGGAATTTGGCGAGCTTGGGCGCCACGACCATGACGCAATAGCCGTTATTCTGGCCTTCGCGCGCGAAATATTCCTGGTGGTAACCCTCGGCCGGGTACCAGGGCGCGTCGGGCTCGATCGTGGTGACGATCGGCTGGGGCCAATCCGCCTGGGCGCGCTCGATCGCGGCGCGGGCGGCTGCCGCCTGCGCCGGCGAATGGGGGAAGATCGCCGAGCGATATTGCGTGCCGACATCATTGCCCTGCCGATTGAGCTGCGTCGGATCGTGGACGTGGAAGAAGATGTCGAGCAGTTCGCCATAGCTGATCACATCCGGGTCGAAGCTGATCCGTATCGCCTCGGCATGGCCGGTATCGCCGCCACAGACCTGCTTGTAACTCGGATTGGAGACGTGACCGCCGATATAGCCGCTCTCAACCGAGCTGACTCCGATAACGTCGTCGAACACCGCTTCCACGCACCAGAAGCAGCCGCCGGCCAAAGTCGCGATTTCCTGAGCCATGTCGTCCTCCGCTGATCGGGAAGATAGGCCGCCCTGCCCCCAAATCAAGCGATGCCCGGCCGTCGGCCGCGGAACAGCCGCATCGGCGCGACGTTGCGCCGCCATGACAGCCGATATGCCAGAACTTCCTTGGATCACCCCGGAATTGGTGGATGTGCTCGAGACGGCGCTGCTGTTGTCAATCGCGACCGCAGGGGCGCTGCTCGTCCATCGCGGCGGGCTGCTCCTGCTGCGCCGGCTCGCCGCGCGCACGGCGAGCAACACCGACGATCTGATCCTCGCGCGGGTCGCCGCACCCATGCGCTGGATCGTCGTCGCGGTGGCGCTGAGCCTCGTTCAGCGGGGGCTGCCACTGGCGCCCTGGGCGCTTGCGATCTGGGAGCAGGCGACCGGCTTCGTCCTCCCAGGCCTGATCGGCTGGCTCGCCATCGCGCTGGTCTATGCGGTGAGCGATGTGATGGCGGTCCGCCATGACATCAGCGTCGCCGACAACCTGCGCGCCCGACGCCGGCGCACGCGGATCGCGATCCTCACCCGGATCGCGATGTTCACCATCCTGTTCCTCACCATTTGCATGATGCTGCTGAGCATTCCCGGCATTCGCAGCATCGGCGTGACGCTGATCGCCTCGGCGGGGCTCGCCGGACTGGCGGTCGGCGCGGCCGCGCAACCCGCGCTCAAGAATCTCATCGCGGGCCTGCAGCTCGCCTTTTCCGAACCAATCCGCATCGACGACGTGCTGATCATCGATGGCGAATGGGGCCGGGTCGAAGAGATTAGGCTGACCTACGTCATCGTGCGGATCTGGGATGATCGCCGGCTGATCGTGCCGGTGGCCAAGTTCCTCGAGCAAAGCTTCCAGAACTGGACCCGCACGACCTCCCAGTTGACGGGATCGGTGTTGCTCTATCTCGATCATGCCGCCGACGTGGCGCGCATCCGGGCCAAGACCGAGGAGATCGTCTCGCAGAATCCGCTCTGGGATCGGCGATTCTGGAATCTCCAGGTGACCGATGCGAAGGAGGAGACGGTCGAGCTGCGCGTGCTCGTGACGGCGCGCGACGCATCGACCGCATTCGACCTGCGCTGCGATGTGCGCGAGGCACTCCTCGCCTTCATCGCGGCAGAAATGCCCGAGGCGCTGCCGCGGCGGCGGCAGATGCCGGTGCCGCCCGGGATTTCTCGCGCGGCGCCGGCACCCTAAGCAGGCAATGGATGCGCCTCTTCGCCGATCATGCTACCATGCCCTCATCTGGCCGAGGAGAGTGTGATGAGGGTGCTTCGCGCTGCTGTTCTGCTGGCAGGCTCGCTGATCGGCTGGGGTTGCGCTGCGCTGGCCGCCGACGCTGATTGGAGCCGTGCCGAGCCGGTCGAAATCGAGCTGTCGAACTTCGCGTTCAAACCTGCCGATCTCCACCTCCGTCAGGGCCATGCCTATCGGCTGCATTTCGTCAACCGGGGATCGGGCGGCCACAACTTCTCGGCCCCCGCCTTCTTCTCCGCGGCGCGGATCGCTCCGGGCGACACTGCGGGCCTCACCAACGGCAAGGTCGAACTCGACAAGGGCGCAGCACGCGACATCCGCCTTGTACCGGCGGTCGGTAGCTACAAGGTCAAATGCACGCATTTCCTGCACTCGGGTTTCGGCATGAAGGGCAAGATCACCGTCGAATGACCGCGCAGCGAGCGCTTCGCAGCTTTTACCCGCTATGCTATCCCTCCGATGGGGGGAACGGTCGCCTCGAGCGATCCCAACCACGGAGGAGAGACACATGTCTGCTTGTTTTTCACCAACGCGCTTCGCCGCTGCCTCGTTCGCGCTCACCATGCTGCTCGCCGCAGCCGAGACACCGGCGATCGCCGCCGACCATGCTGCGCACCATGGCGGCGTCAAGCTCTCCGCGACCCTGAACGGGGCCAATGAGGTCGACGCCAAAGGCACCGCCGCCCAGGGCGATCCCGACGGCAGCGGCAGCTTTGCGGCACGGCTCGTACCGGGACAGGGTCAGCTTTGCTATACGCTGACATCCGCGTCCATCGATGCGCCGACGATGGCGCATATCCACAGTGGAGCGGCGGGGATCAGCGGCCCGGTGTTCGTTCCGTTGACTGAGCTCGCGGCCGGTGAACATTGCATCGCCATCCCCGCCGACAAGGCAACGGCGATCGTCGCCAAGCCCGGCGACTATTATGTCAACATCCATAACGCCGCCTTTCCAGGAGGAGCGGTGCGCGGCCAGCTCGTGAAGAACTAAAGCATCAGTCGCGATCGACGGGCGCCCCTAGCGGGAACATGTGCCGGTAGGGGCGCGCCTCGTCGAGAGCGCGGGCATAGGACGGCCGTGCGAGCAGCCGCTGGCGATAGGCGCGCAGCGCTTCGAAGCGTGGGGGAATGGCCCAGCTCCAATCCGCATAGAGAAGCGCCGGGGCTGCGGCGCAGTCGGCAAGGCTGAAATCGCCCGCCGCCCAGACCCGTCCCTCCAGGCGGCGGTCAAGCAAGGCGTAGGCGGTTTCGAGCGCGCTCTTCCACTTCGCCCCGCCCTCTCCATCGTCGGGCTCGCGGCCGATCGCTAGAAAGACGAGCCGCTGTTGCGGATAACTGACATAATTGTCGAAGAAGCGATCCCACATCCGAACCTCGACCGCCCGCATCGGATCCGCGGGGATCAGCCGCGGGGTATCGGGGAAGCGTGCATCGAGATAATCGATGATGCTGGTCGCCTCGAAGATCAGGTCGCCATCATGATCAACCACCGGAAAGCGGCCGATCGGCCAGAGCGCCGCGAACTCGCCCGCCACTGGCATGCCGCCGTCAAGCAGCTTCGCCTCGAAAGGCACATCCTTTTCGTAAAAGGCGGTTTTCACCTTCTGCACATAGGAGGAGAGCGGGTGCTGGTACAGGATCAGGGACATGGGGACTCCTATCGGCTGAGCACGAGATGGGTCGCATGCTCGGTCGCGGCATGTTCGACGACCCGGTAACCCAAGGCAGGCAGGTCGATCCCGGCGAACATCGCTTCCCCACGTCCGAGCACAATCGGGGCGATTGCGAAATGGAGCTCGTCGATCAGGCCGGCGCGCAGATATTGACGCACCGTCTCGACCCCGCCGCCGATCTTGATGTCGAGTCCCCCGGCAGCCTTCCGCGCACGATCGAGCGCCGCCTCGATCCCGTCGCTCACGAAATGGAAGGTTGTCCCACCCTCCATCACGATCGGATCACGGGGATGATGAGTCAGGACGAAAGTCGGTGCATGGTAGGGCGGATTGTCGCCCCACCAACCCTTCCAATTCGCGTCGGGCCAAGGGCCCCGGACCGGGCCGAACATGTTGCGGCCCAGGATGAACGCGCCAAAGCCCGCCATCGACCGGCGGGCATAATCGTCATCGACCCCTTCCGAGCCGCCGGGCTCGCCGAACATCGAGCGAAAGCTTTTTGTCGGAAAGACCCAATGATGCAATTCCTCACCACGCCTTCCCAACGGATTTTCGAGGCTTTGATCAGGGCCGGCCCCAAAGCCGTCGACCGACAACGAGAAACCCGCGACACGTATTCTGGACATGGCCATCTCCACTGATTGCGTTTTACAACCAGTTGCGGAGTAGCGCAACTGGTTGCTATATGCAAGCGGCCATGGAAACAGCGCGCTCTTCCTGCCCGATCAATCTTACGCTCGAAGTGCTCGGCGACCGCTGGAGCCTGATCGTCATCCGCGACATCATGTTCGGCAATCGGCGCCACTTCAGGGAGTTGCTCGCCCATTCGGAAGAGGGCATCGCATCGAACATATTGGCCGACCGGCTCAAACGGCTGATGGCGGCCGGCGTGTTGACGCGCGATGGAGATCCCACGCACAAGCAGAAGGCGGTCTACAGCCTGACCGAAATGGGGATCGAGCTCCTGCCCTTGCTCGTTCAGATGGGCGCCTGGGGCCGCCGCCACCTGCCGACCACCCCCGCCTTCGCGATCCGGCAGAAACTGCTCGAGGAAGGCGGCGGACCTATGCTCGAAGATTTCATGGCCGAGCTGCGCACCATTCATCTCGGCACGCCGCTGCCCGCCGGTCATCAAAGCGTATACGAACGGCTCGCGGCGGCCTTCGCGCGCGCTATGGCGGAGCAGCGATAATCTCAATTGGCGACAGACCTGCCCAGCTAGGTCCAATAAGGCCGGCTCTTGGCCAGGCATGTGTGCGCGAATGCGGTGAAATCGTCGCCCCGCCACGCGGCGCTGAGCACTTCGATGCTGATAAGTCCGGCTGCGCCGGTGGCGCGCATCGCATCGGCAAAACGCCTGCAGTCGAACACGCCATCGCCGGGGAAGGTGCGACGGGACAATGTCTCGAAAGCGAGATCGGCCCGCTCGAGCGGCAAGGCGTCATCGAACTCAACATAGGCGACCGCCTCGGGCGGCACGCGGGCCAACGCGTCCCAATCGTCGGGCCCGCGCTCATGATGCCAGATATCGATCAGCACGCCGGCGCGCTCGAAGCCGACCTTCCGCGCGAGCTCGACAGTGTCGCCCACGCGAGCCAGCGGGGTGAAGGGAAGATATTCAATGGCGAGCCGCGCCTTGCCGTCGACCGCCGAGCACGCCACTTCGAGCGCCGCCGCCTGGGCGGGCGGTTCAGCGACGACGTTGATCTGCACCAGCGCCACGCCGAGGCTCTCAGCCCAGGCGGCCGCCTTGCGCAACGCCGTATCGGTGTCGCTGCCATCGCCGAGCGCGGCAGCCGCGGTGATCGCTCCGCAGCCGATGCCAGACCGTTCGAGTCGGCGCAGAAGGTGACTCATAACGCCGCCATCGGCCTCGAATCGCTCGAGCGAGAACCGGTCGAAGGCGACCAGGTCGAAGCCGGCTGCGGCGGCCGCTTCGATCTGCTCGGGCAACGGGACCGGCGCGCCCAGAAAGGGAGAGGCATTGAAGCCGTTGAACAGGAATTTGCTCGTCATGACACCGCTCCCTGGCCAACTCGGGCATCATAAGCGAGCTGGCCATCGGTTTCGCGCTGGTGACCAGGTGAGAGAAAAGTGCCGTCTTGCATCGGCACTCTCCATATCACAGCTAGTCTCCATTGGACGCGCTTCACAGCCGTCCATTGAGAGGGTGGGCCAGAGGGTCTGTAAGCCGGGTTTTGTCCACCGGCGGGAGGTCCCCGCCGGATGGGCGATCATTCCTCTAGGACCGGGCTCGCGCCCGGCCTCCAGCAATCAACCCGGACGACCGGGCGGAGTAGCCCATGCGCCGTCCCTATTCGATCTTGCTCCCGGTGGGGTTTACCATGCCGTTCCCGTTGCCGGGCCCGCGGTGCGCTCTTGCCGCACCCTTTCGACCTTACCCGGAACCCGCGAGGAAATCCTGGGCGGGTCCGCCGGGCGGTCTGCTTTCTGTGGCACTGTCCCTGGGGTCGCCCCCGCCGGGCGTTACCCGGCACCGTCACTCCTTGGAGCCCGGACTTTCCTCCCCGCACCGCATAAACGATGCGCAGCGATCGCCCGACCCTCTGGCGTCGCCTAGTTAGGATGCTTTGGGCCCGGGCTCAAGCAGTCCGTCGCCTTCGCGGTGGAGCAGCAGCCGAAGCAGGATCGCGCGGGTCTCGCCATCGGCGATCCCGTCGATCATCTCGGGGCGGAAACGCCGCTGGAACGCGGCGACGGCCGCCGGCCCGTCGCTGACGTCATAGCCGAAGCGCTCAAGCGCGAGGAGGAAGCCGCCCGGCGTCCAATGCGGATCGGCGAGGCCGTGCCGCGGCCGCTTGAGCGCGAGACCGAGCTTGCCGAGCAGCGGCCAGTCGAACAGTTCGCCGGGATCCCGCTTCCGTGCGGGGGCTACGTCGGAATGACCGACCACATTGGCCGGCTCGATCCCGTGGCGCGCGACGATATCCGCTATCAGCGGCACCAACGCGTCCATCTGCGCCGCGGGAAAGGGGCGATAGCCGAACTCGTGGCCCGGATTGACCAGCTCGATGCCGATGCTCGCCGAGTTGACGTCCGAAATCCCGCGCCAGCGGGATTTGCCGGCGTGCCAGGCGCGGCGTTCCTCGGGCACTAGCCGCAACAGCTGGCCATCCTCCGCGACCAGATAATGGCTGGACACCTTCGCTTGCGCATCGGTCAGCCGCGTAATCGCCGATGCCGCGTCCTGCATCCCGGTATAATGCAGCACGAGCATCGAGACCGGCAGAGCGCGCTCATCATGATTGGGCGATGGACAGTCGATGATGTCGCTCATGACCGCTCCATAGACAGGCCGGTGCAGCCCGCGCAACGCGGCAAATATCAGGCGGCAGCCTCCGCGGCTCCTGCATGGCCGGCCGGACGATAGATGTTCTGCATCATAGGATCGTTGATGAAGCGCCGCGAATTGCCGAGTGCGGTCTCGCCGGCGCCGAGCATCAGCACGCCATCGGCGGCGATCGCAAGCGAGAGTCCCTCGAGCATCTGATGCCGTCGCTCGGGGGCGAAATAGATCAGGGCGTTGCGGCACAGGATCAGGTCGAACCGACCTCCCGCGGGCGGAGGACCAAGCAGGTTGTGGCGTCCGAAGCTGATCATCGACATGAGCTGCGGCTTGGCGCGCCAGCCTTGATCGAGCACCGGCTGGAACCAGTCGACCAGGTGTTGAATGGGCAGACCGCGCTGGACCTCGAACTGGGTGTACAGGCCCCGGCGCGCGCGCATGACCGCCGAGCGCGAAATATCGGTCGCCAATATCTCGATATTCCAATCCGCCCAGCGCTCGCGCTGCTGGGCGAGGATAATCGCCAGCGAAAAGGCTTCCTGGCCCGTCGAGCAGGCTGCCGACCAGATCCGCAGCCGCTTCTCGCGCCGACGGGCAGCGGCGAGCTGCGGCAGGACGCGGTTGGCGATGTGCTCGAACACCAGCTCATCACGAAAGAAGCTGGTCTCGTTGTTGAGCAGCGCGTCGATCACATCGAGCGACAATTCCGGGGTGGCGCCTCGTTCGAGCGTGGCGGCGAGCTGATCGAAGCTGGCGATGCCGCGCGCGCGGCAAAAGGGCGTAAGCGTCGCCGCAATTCGCCAAAGGCGGTCCTGCGACAGCACCTGCCCGGTCGCCTGTTCGAACAGGCGCGCGATGATGCTCGCGGATCGAGGGCTCACTTCCATGGCGCACCGGCGCGTGCGCAGACATGGCGCGCCAGATCTTCGGGTGGCATCACCAACGAAGCGAGCCCCGCTTGGGCGACCGATCCGGGCATTCCCCAAACCACCGACGTTCCCGAATCCTGCGCCAGAATCTCGGCGCCGCTGCGGACCATGGCTTCGGCGCCAAGCGTGCCGTCACGGCCCATGCCGGTGAGCACCACGCCCACGCCCTCGACGCCATAAATATCCGCAACGGCCTCGAACATCGGGTCGACCGACGGCATGCAGCGGCTCGGGGCGGGGCCCGAATCGAGCCGGACGACGACCTGCGATCCCTTGCGCGCCAGACGGATATGACCTTCGCCTGGGGCGACCAGCATATGCCCCGGAACCAGCGCCATCCCCTCGGTTGCGACCGCGGTCGGCCGACCGGCGATGTCGCGCAATTGCGCTGCAAAATAGGGCATGAAAGGGGGTGGAAGATGCTGCGTGATCAGGATCGGCGCGGTGAACGCGGGTGGCAGCTTCCGGAAGAAGGCGGAAAGCGCGTGCAGCCCGCCGGTCGACGCGCCGATGGCGAGACAGCCGATAGCGCCGGTCTTGGCGGGCCGCAGCGCCACGATCGGCGCCGCAACCGCGGGCCGCGTCGCCGATTCCCGCGTAACGGCGTCGCTTTTTTCGACCCGGTTCTTGGCGTGGCCGATACGCAGCAAGGCATCGACGAACTTATGCGCAAACTCGCCAGCGAAATTGCCGGCCATCGGTTTGAGCAGGGTATCCGCCGCGCCCAGCGTCAGCGCACGGACCGTGGCCGAGGCCCCAGTCTCCGCCGCCGAGGACACGATCAGGACGCGCGCTCCGTGACTGGCCTCGAGAATTTCGGGGAGCGCGGTGAGACCGTCCTTTCCCGGCATTTCGACATCGAGCACGACGATGTCGATCTGATGGTTTGCCAGGAAATTGATCGCCTGGTCGGCGGTAGGCGCGGCTCCAGCTATCTCAAATTCAGGACGCCCCTCCAGCAGGCGCGCAAGGACCGTCCTGGCAACCAGCGAATCGTCGACCAGCAGGACGCGGATGGGGCGGATCGCCGGCCGGGCGGCGCCGGTCGCCCCCCGGCGGACGCTGCCGCTAAGGCCCACCCGCCCCATGGATCAGGCAACGCCGACGAGCTGCAACTTGCTTTCGAGCGTCTCACGATCAAATGGCTTCATCATATATTCGTCGGCGCCAGCATCGATCGCGGCGCGAATATGCGCCACGTCGTTTTCGGTCGTGCAGAACACAACCTTGGGGCGGTTGGGGATTCCCGACGTGCCCAGCGAGCGCAGGAATTCCATGCCGCTCATCACCGGCATGTTCCAATCGAGCAGGATTACGTCGGGCACCTCGCCGGCCTGGCAGCGGTCCAGCGCCTCCCGCCCGTCCCCAGCCTCTTCGACATTGAAGTGGAGGGCTTCCAAAATGTGACGAGCGACCTTTCGGATCACCTTTGAGTCGTCAACCACGAGGCAGGTCTTCATCACGGTCTTCCGTTTTGCTTAAGCATGGGGGCACTTGTAATGCGGCACCGGTAAGCGCCGCGTTAACGGGGGTTCAGGCTGCCATGTCGAGTGGCCCTGCAATCAGGGCGGGAACGTCGATCAGCAACAACGGCTGCCCGTCATGTTCAAGCACGCCCCTGGAGAATCTGGTCCAGCCGGGCGAGAGCAGCGCGCGCGGCTGCGCAGGGCCACCTTCGATCGCCACCACATCGTCGACATTGTCGACAAGCAGGCCGTAAAGATGGCCGTCCACGGTTACGATCACAGCTTGCTTCTCCCCGACGCTGCTGCGTTCGCCACCGAGCGCCGCGATCGTATCGATCACCGTCAACACCCGGCTGCGCAACGCGAAGAGGCCGAAGACATGCGCAGGCGCGCAAGGCACCGGTGCGACTTCCTCCACCTCGACCACCGACTCGACGATCGAGGCCGGCAGCACGGCACGCTGGCCGGCCACTTCGACTATGAGATAAAGATCTTGCATCGTCAGGCGCTCCGCTCGTTCCAGTGCTTGCGCAATTCCGCCGTGAGCCCTGCGCGATCATAGCGCCACAGGCTTTCGGGCGAGGCGCCGCGCTCTTCTGCAGTGGCGCGCAGTCTCACTACCCTGCTGCCCTCGATCGACCGAACCGGCGAAGCATCGGACAGGATCACCAGATCGGCCGTAGTCTGGGAGGCCTCGGTATCGTAGACCACCTGATAACCGGCGCTTTCGACCAGCGGCGCGAGCACCTGGCGGGTCCAGGGATCACCGTCGGACAACAGGCAGATCGGACGGTCGAGTGCCGCAGGGCTCGCGCCACTTCCCTGTGCAAACAGCCAGAAGGGGTCGAGAAACTCGATCGGCCGCTCTTCGATGAGCATGACGCCCGCGACCGGGCCGGGCTCGGTGGAGCGCTGCAGAACGATCGGAATCGGCACAATATCGATGACGGTCTCGATCGCGTAGGCGATCTCCTCATCGCCATCGCGCATGCGGAGCACGCGCGCTTTCATATCGGGAATCGGCGCTCCGCACGAGATCAGCGGCACCAGCCGGCCGTCGATGTTCAATCGAATGCGCCCCGCCGTGCGGCTGATCGCGCTGGCGAAGCAGTCCTCGATCCGCTCGACGAGCGCCAAGGGGATGCCACGTTCGATCCCGTCGAGGTCACGGAACAGCAGCACCGGAACCGCGCTGTCATCCTGTACGATTTCCTCGGCTTCTTCGGGCGCTGCGTCCGCATTCTTGTCGTCGCGGCCTACTCCCGCCTTCTCCGCGACTCCTGCAACGTCGAGCAACAGCATCGGCCGGCTGTTGTCGGGCAAGGTCGTGCCGCCATAAATCCCGCAGGCCATGACGACCGGCGCTGCGGGTTTGACGACAAGCTCCTCATGATCGTGGACCGCCTCGACCGCGAGCGCGTAACGCGCGCCGCCAGAAAGCTTGAGCACCACGAGATTGGTTTGATTGCCCCGCGCTTCGAGGCCGATCACGTCGCCGAGCGAGACCACCGGCAGGCGCGTGCCTCGGATGAACACGATATCGGCGCCGCCGAGCGTGCCCATCTTGACCGTCTCGCCGCCGATCCGCACGATCTCGTCGATCGCCGAGCGGGGAATGGCGAAATGCTGGCCGCCGCCGCTGATCGTGAGCGCCGGTATGATGGTGAGGGTCAGCGGAACGCGCAGCGTCAGGCGCAGACCCTGGCCGGGGCGGCTGTCGATGTCGACCAGCCCGCCGATCCGTTCGACATTGGCGCGCACCACGTCCATCCCGACGCCTCGGCCCGAAATGGCGGTGACCTGCTGCGCCGTCGACAGGCCGGGTTCGAAGATCAGCTCGAGCTTGCGCTCCCAGCTCAGCGAGGCGGCGCGGTCCTGGTTGATCAGCCCGACCGCGAGTGCCTTCTGGACGATGCGATCGGCGTCGATGCCGCGCCCATCGTCGATCACCTCGATCAGGATCTGGTTGCCGACCTGTCGAGCGCTGACGTGCAGACGTCCCGTCTTCGGCTTGCCGGCCAGGATGCGCGCCTCGGGCGGTTCTATGCCATGATCGATCGCGTTGCGGACGATGTGCGTCAGCGGGTCACGGATCATCTCGATCATTTCGCGATCGAGCTCGACATCGCCGCCGTCGATTTCAAGCTGCACCAGCTTGCCCAACTCGGCCGAGATATCGCGCACCATACGCGGCAACGCGGTAAAAAGATTCTCGACCCGCGCCATGCGCGTGCGGGTGATCGCGTCGCGCATCTCGGCGACGCAAATCGAGAGCCGCTCGAACGCGACGTCGGTGGCCGACTCCGCTCCGCTGTCCCGCAGGCGGCGGGCGAGTTCGTTGCGCGCCAGCACCATGTCCGAAACACCCGCCATCATCCGGTCAAGCAAGTCGACCGGAAGCCGGATGGTGCGCGACACGGCGCGCGCCGACGACGCAGAACCGCCGCCTTGCTGCTCGGCCGGTTGAACCGGCTCCGCGGCCGGCTGGGGGGCGCCCGTGGCCGCGGCCTCCGCAGCGCCAGGCTGGAGCGCCGCGATCAGGTGCTCGTCGCTGTCGGCGATCGCGGTTCCGCTTTCGATCGCATCGGCCAGTTCGACGATACGGTCGATCACCGCGAGAACCGCACTGACCAGCTGCGCATCGGGCTTACGCCGGTCGCCGCGCACGTCGGCCAGCACATCCTCGGCCGCGTGGCTCAGTCGTTCGAGCCGCGGCAGATCGAGAAAACCGCAGCTTCCCTTGACCGTATGGACGAAGCGGAAAATCGAATCGAGACGCGCGCGATCGTCGGGCGCGGCTTCCCACGCGACGATCTCGCCCGTGAGGGCTTCGAGCGTCTCGCGGGTTTCCGCGACGAAATCGCCGAGCAGATCGTCCATCTCATCCTTCCCGATGCGAATATTCGGGGGAGTGATGGCACCTGGATGGTTAAAAGCTGGTATACGGATCAGCGCCGGAAGAATTGGCGGTGGAAACGCGACGGCCCCGGCGCCCGCCCCGGCAGGCGTTAGCCGGGAAGGTTCGCGCCCATCATCAAGACCCCGTCGGCCGGCTGCGATATCTGTACCGTGCCGCCATAGTCGGCGACCAATATATGAACGAGCCAGGAGGCCGCCGCGCGCGGGCTGAGCAAATCCGGGTCGGCCTCCCCCAGCAGCGCGTTGCGCAGCTCGGGATCGAGCACAAGGCGCGGCCCTTCCGCGCGGATCACGATCTCCCCGGCCTCAGCGGCGATATCGAGCTGGCCGCCGCGGACCAGCGCGTCGCCGGCGATCAGCGCGAGATTGAGCAGCACTTTGATGCCGATCTTGGGCAGCGCCGGCGCCTCCACCATCCAGCCGAGCTTCACCTTGCCGTCCTGGCCGTGCAGCCCTTCGATCGCGGCCCGAGCCTCACGCGTATCGACCATTTCGCCGAAGCCGCCGGCCGCGCCAAAAGCCAGCCGAAAGAATTTCAGTTTATTGGCCGAGGCTCGTGCGCTGTCCGCCAGCAACTCCATGCAGCGCGCGCGCATTTCCGGATCGGTTTCGTCCGCCAGAAGCTCGATGCCGTTGTTGAGCGCGCCGACCGGAGACAGGAGATCGTGGCACAGCCGCGAACAGAGCAGGCTCGCAAACTCGGCCGAACGATTGACCATCAGATATTCCTCAGTGCGGCAATACAGGTCGGGTCTTTTGGCAAGCGGGCGGCGGTTAGGCAATCAGCGATTATCGGGCGTAACGATGGACACCGCTTCGAAGGCTCCTCCCGTCGCCGCGCGCCAGCATCTGAGTTCGACGCCCGCGATGATGATCCAGTAGCTGCCCGGCTCGGCCGCCGCGGCGTCGCGCGCAGATGGCTCCGCCAAACCACGCGGATGTGAGTGATAATGGCCGATCGGCGCCGGCCCGCCGCTCCGGGCCGCGCGGTGGGCCGCGATCAACGCCACGGGATCGATCTCGAAACTGTCGCGCGGATCCGCCGCGACGTTCGCACACCGAACCACCTTCTCCACCCGATCGCCATGACCGAGCAAAAGCCCGCAAATCTCGCGCCCGGGGCTCTCGCCGGCCGCCCTCATCATTTCGTCGAGCAACGGGCTTGATATCATCAGCGACATCGCCACATCGGTACAGGATGATCGGGGGAAAATCGACATTGCAGGCGATCGTGCCTCCGAGCGCGGAGGGATGGCGGCTCGACCGCGCGCTGGCGGCCGCCCTGCCCCTGCTGTCGCGCGAGCGGCTGAAGGCGCTGATATCGTCGGGGCAGGTCATGGCCGCTGGCGGCGCGCTCGCGCGCGATCCCGCCATGAAAGTGGCTCCGGGCGCAGCCTTCGCGGTGACGGTGCCCGACCCCAGCCCCGCGCACAACGCCGCGCAGGACATTCCGCTCGTCATCGCCTATGAGGACGAGCACCTGATCGTGATCGACAAGCCGGCCGGGCTGGTGGTTCATCCGGCGGCGGGCAATCTCGACGGCACGCTGGTCAATGCGCTGCTGCACCATTGTCGCGGCAGCCTTTCGGGCATCGGCGGAGTCGAGCGCCCCGGCATCGTTCACCGCATCGACAAGGACACGTCGGGTCTGATGGTCGCGGCCAAGACCGATCCGGCGCATGTCGGGCTGGCGGCCCAGTTTGCCCGGCACAGCATCGACCGGCGCTATTTGGCGATCGTCGCGGGCCTTCCCCGTCCCGCCGAAGGAACGATCGACGCGCCGCTCGCGCGCTCGACGGCGAACCGCAAGAAGATCGCGATCGTCGAGAGCGGGCGCGGCAAGCGCGCCGTCACCCATTATCGCACGCTCGAGCGGCTGCGGAGCGCGGCGCTGGTCGAATGCCGCCTCGAAACCGGCCGGACCCATCAGGTGCGCGTCCATATGGCGTCGATCGGCCATCCACTGCTGGGCGATCCGGTCTACGGCCGCAGCCGGCCGGAACACCGCGAGTTGCTCAGCCGTTTGAGTTTCAAGCGGCAGGCGCTGCACGCGGCCTATCTGGGCTTTATCCACCCCGTGACAAGCGCGCCTTTATGTTTCCAAAGCGAAATTCCGCGGGATATGCACGATTTGTTCAGCGTTTTGAAAAATTAGATGATATAGATGTTACAGAACGGTACGGGATGATTCTCCGTATCGACTTTTCAATGGTTCCGATGCTCACTCAAGGCATCGAGATGGGAGTAGATCGATCATGGCAAGCGGTAAGAACGTGCCCGCCACGATTCCCGCACTGGGCGGGGAGCAGAGCCTCAACCGCTATCTGGCCGAGATCCGGAAATTTCCGCTGCTGACGGCGGAAGAGGAATATATGCTCGCCAAGCGTTTCCAGGAGCATGGCGACCCCGAAGCCGCGACGCGGCTCGTCACGTCGCACCTGCGCCTCGTGGCGAAGATCGCGATGGGCTATCGCGGCTATGGCCTGCCTGCGAGCGAGCTGATCTCCGAAGGCAATATCGGATTGATGCAGGGCGTGAAGAAGTTCGAGCCCGATCGCGGCTTCCGCCTCGCCACCTATGCGATGTGGTGGATCAAGGCCTCGATCCAGGAATATATCCTGCGGTCGTGGAGCCTCGTGAAGATGGGCACCACCGCGGCGCAGAAGAAATTGTTCTTCAACCTGCGCCGGATGAAAGCCAAGCTCGACGCATTCGAGGACGGCGACCTCAAGCCCGAGGATCTGCGCAAGATCGCGACCGACCTCGGCGTGTCCGAGGAAGAGGTAACGAGCATGAATCGCCGCATGTCGATGGGCGGCGATGCGTCGCTCAACGTCTCGATGCGCGAGGATGGCGAAGGCGAGTGGCAGGATTTGCTGGTCGATCAGAGCGCGCTGCAGGACGAGCGCATTGCCGACGCCGAGGAAAAGAGCGTGCGTCACAACATGCTCAACGAAGCGCTGGCTGCACTCAACGACCGTGAGAAGCATATCCTGGTCGAACGGCGGCTGGTCGACGAGCCCAAGACGCTCGAGGAACTGAGCCAGGTCTATGGCGTGAGCCGCGAGCGAGTCCGCCAGATCGAGGTGCGGGCCTTCGACAAGCTGCAAAAGGCGATGATGCGCATCGCCGGCGAAAAGCGGCTGTTGCCAGCGCTCTGATGCCGATATGAGGCGCCGCCAATAGGGGCGGCGCCTATTTCATAAACGGGACAATAGCCCCAGGATCGCCGGGATATCCGCTTCCCAGGTGGAGTCATGGCGGCCGTCCGCCCCGGGATCGACGATCGGATTGACCAGCCCCGCATAACGCAGCCGTTTGACCTGACAGAGCTTCAGATAGGCTTGATGGATGTAATTTTCCTGATGGAGTTCGATGACGATCGGTCCGTCGCTTCCCGGCCGTGCAAATAGAAGGTTGGTAAGCGCCGCGCCGTGAGGAGCCACGACCAGCGCCGCGTCGCGGAACAGCGCTATCTGCTCCGACGGTGATAATGCCCCGCACTGTACCGTTTCGAACCCGGTCGCTTCCAGCGCTTCGGCCAGGGCCGGTTCATTGACCATCTGGCGTTTGTGCGCATCGGCGCGCGAGACAAAGACCTTCCGGCCCGCATAGCGCGATCGCGGCGGGCGGCCGGCCATCATATCGAACGCTGCCACCAGCGCGGGGTGCGGCAGGAAAGCGAAGGCCCCCGAGCTGAGATTGCTGTAAACTCCTCGATCCGCCGCCAACGCGGCCGTTGCGGGCAACTCCCGGACGCGGGTATCGTCGATCCCGGCGAGGCGGAGTGTTTCGCGCCAAGCCGGGCCAAGGGGCGGCACGACCACGGCGAAGTCGCGTCCCAGATGCGCCTGGCCGACGAGCACCGCGCCAACGCACTGGAGCAGCCAGTGATAATAATTGTTCCACGCGGCGTTGGCCGCAACCAGGAGCGCGCGATCGGGCGCGGTCTCCACCACGGCGACCGAGCTGAACAGGTCTTTCCAGGCATAGTCGCCGAACAGATAGGTCGATTCTGGAATCACACCCACGCGTTCGGCGAGCACGGTGAAGCTGCCGCCCCTCACAAACAACGGTTGCGGAGCGCTGAACCGGATCTCGGGCGCGGTGTATTTCGAGGGAGCCCTGTAACGGAGAATCTCGAGCAGTTCGCTCGGCGCTACGCGCTCGGAACATAGGATCTCCGGATCCCACCGCGGCACCACCGCCGCAGCAATGCGGAGCGGCTCGTCGAATATCGCGGGCGGCAGCCCCAATCCCTCACCGTACAACATGATCGCGACATGACGGCGCATCGTCGGCTAATCAAGCCTGCGGCGCTCGCGACCGCTTAGAAGCGCCGCGAAACGCCCAGATAGAGTTCGACATCGGGCGCTTGGCGGCCGAGCCCGCCGTTGACGCCGGCATCGAACTGGAGATTATCGCGCGGCTGCCAGGCTACCGACAGCCCTGCCAGGCCGATCGTCATATGACCCGAGGGATCATCGTCGCGCGTCAGCCGATATTCGATGCTTGTCGACAGCGCATCGCTGAGCTTCGCGGCAAGGCCCGCCACCGCGCCATAGGCCAGATGGCGGCCCTCGCGGTCGCCGTCCGCCGCCGCGTCTATCTCGGGCGTCAGCGCCAGGCCGAAGCGCTCGTCCAGCTGCCAGGAGAACGGTGCCTTCAGCCCCGCCGCCCAGTCGCCCGCGCCAATTGGAGACCCGCCGAGCGGCAGCGTCGCATAGGGCATCAGCGCGATCGAAAACCCTGCTCCGTCGGGATGGCGCAGATTGTGCCGCAACGCGATAGTCGCATCGCCCGCCGCGCTGCGGCGGGAGCGCGCGCCGGTCATGCGGTCGCGGTTCCACTGACGGCCGAAGCTGGTCCAGCCGAGCTGGAGCTCGGTGCTATCGCCCACCCCATAGCGCAGCAGCAGATCGCCGAGGACCAGCTGTTCATCGCGCTCGGCACGGGTGCGGTCGAGCGTCCAGTCGGCCAATCCCAGTTCAAGCGACGCATGGCCCTTGTCGATCGTGCAGCTCGGTGTGCCCAACCCCGGCCGATCGGGGCAATAGTCGCGCATCTTCGCGACTGCCGCTGGTGATAGCGCGAGGACGAGCGAAAGCGCGGCGAGGCGATGGATCATGCAGTTTCTCCCTGGCGCATTTCGGTCATTGCTTCGCCGCATCAATAGCTCTTATCGGCGGGGCGAGGCATTGTTAATGCGAGACCCATGACCAAAGCGACCTTCGCCCGCCGCGCCCTGAGATGGTTGTTACGCGCATTTTTGATCGTCACCGCTGGATCGATCCTGTGGGTCGTGATCTATCGTTTCGTCCCGCCGCCGATTACCGCGACGATGATCGCCAACGCGACGGACGGTCGGGGCATCGTCAAGGATTGGATGTCGCTCGATGCGATGTCGCCCAATATGGCGCGCGCCGCGATCGCCGCCGAGGACGGCAATTTCTGTTCGCATCACGGCTTTGATTTCAGGGCAATCGGCAAGGCGCTCCAAAGCAATCTGCAAGGAGAGCGACGCCTTCGCGGCGGCTCGACGATCAGCCAGCAGACGGCGAAGAATGCGTTTCTGTGGCAGAATGGCGGATATGCGCGCAAGGCGCTCGAAGCCTGGTTCACCCTGCTGATCGAAACACTCTGGTCGAAGCGCCGGATCATGGAGGTTTATCTCAATATCGCCGAAACGGGGCTCGGCACCTACGGCGTCAACGCCGGCGCAATGCGCTATTTCCGGCATGACGCGTCCCACCTGACCCGCGCCGAAGCCGCGAGGATCGCGGCGGTGCTCCCGCAGCCCAAAAAGCGCGAGGCGATCGCGCCTACCGGCTTCACGCGCCGCTACGGCGATCGGATCCAGCGCCGGATTGGCCAGGTGCGGCAATATGGACTGGACAGCTGCTTGTAGCGCCGAAGCTGCACTCAGCCGAAGGGAAGCTTGAAGCCCGGCGGCAGCGGCAGGCCCTGGGTCATCTTCTGCATCTCGGCGTTCGAGGCGGCATCGGCTTTGGCGCGGCAATCGTTGAGCGCGGCGGCGATGAGATCCTCGAGCATCTGTTTTTCGGCCGGCACCATCAGCGAATCGTCGATCGACACGCCGAGTATCCGTCCCTTGGCCGTCGCGCGGATCTTGACCAGCCCGCCCCCCGACGCGCCTTCGATCTCGAGCTTATCGAGGCCTGCCTGAGCCTGTTCCATCTGGGCCTGGATCGTCTGCGCGGCGTTCTGGGCAGCGGCGATCATTTCCTCGAGGCTTTTCATGATGCAAGACTCCGTGGTTCGGGGGCGCTGTAGTCGATCAGCTCGGCATCGGGAAAGGCCCGTAACGCGGCCTTTACGAGCGGCGATTCAAGAATGGCGGCGCGCGCCGCCTCCTGCTCGGCGCGCTGGCGCGCGAGCAGCGACGCCTTGCCCGACTGATCCGACAAGCTGATCGTCCAGGAACGGCCGGTCAGCTTGCGTAGAATATTCCCGAGATCGGTGGCAAAACTGGCTGGAAGCCGGGAATGCGCTCCGATCACAAGTTCGGTGCTGTCGAGCCGGACGATAGCGGCATAATCGTGGAAGAGCTGAGCGAGCAGCGCATTTTCGCCCAGCAGCATCGCATGGATGCCCTCCGCGCTCGTAGGCAACGCGAGCAAGGCGGTCTGCGGATCGGCCGCAGCGGCCGGCGCCGCGGGAGCAGGAGCGGCCGTCAGCTCGCCAGCGGCCAGCCTGCGCACCAGCTCGCCCGGATCGGGCAACTGACTTGCGTGCACCACGCGCAGCAGCGCCATCTCGGCGGCCTCGATCGGCATCGTGGCACTCTGCACCTCGCCATGCCCCTTGAGCAGCAACTGCCAAAGCCGGTGCAGCGTAGCAAAACCGAGCTTGCTCGACCAATCGGCATAGGCCTCGCGCTCCTCGGCCGAGAGCGCGGGATCGTCTGCGCCCGCCACTTTGGCGCGGGTGACCCCGTGGCACGCCTCGAGCAGACCCTGAAGCATCGCCGCGGGCTCGACCCCCAGATCATATTGCGCGCGGATCGCGGCAAGCACCCCCGCCGCATCGCCCTTGAGCAACTCGCCGAACAGCCCGCGGATGGCACCCCGGTCGCTCAGCCCCAGCATGTCACGCACCTGCGCGGCCTCGACGCGGCCCGAGCCGTGCGCGATCGCCTGATCGAGAATCGAAAGCCCATCACGTGCGGAGCCCTCGGCCGCGCGCGCGATCAGGGCGAGCGCCTCGGGCTCGGCTTCGACTCCTTCGGCCGCAACGACATGGGTGAAATGATCGGCGAGCTTATCGGCCGGAATGCGGCGCAGATCGAAACGCTGGCAGCGCGACAGCACGGTGATCGGCACCTTGTTCACCTCGGTGGTGGCGAACAGGAATTTCACATGCGCGGGTGGCTCCTCGAGCGTCTTGAGCAGACCGTTGAAGGCCGGCTTCGACAGCATATGGACTTCGTCGATGATGTAGATCTTGTACCGCGCCGAAACCGAGGCGTAGCGCACCGCCTCGATGATCTCGCGCACATCGTCGATGCCGGTGTGGCTCGCCGCGTCCATTTCAACGACATCGATGTGACGGCCCTCGGCGATCGCGACACAGGGCTCGCAGGTCCCGCACGGGTCGATGGTCGGACCACCCCGGCCGTCCGGCCCGATGCAGTTCAGCGCCTTGGCGATCAGCCGCGCGGTCGAGGTCTTGCCGACGCCCCGGACGCCGGTCAGTAGGAAGGCGTGCGCCAGCCGCTCACGCCGGATGGCGTTAGCGAGCGTCGTCACCATCGCGTCCTGGCCGATCAGTTCGCGGAAATTCTGCGGCCGGTATTTGCGCGCGAGGACGCGATAGGGAGCGGTGGATTCGGACATGGACCGAGCTTACCGGGCGAAGACCCGCTTGTCGTTTTCAAATTGGCGACATGGCCGATTGGGTGGGAGCCGGAACGACCCGATACGAAATCGTTGCGGCTGCTTCCTTCCGGATCTGACCGGGTTGGCGACGGCACCGTCCGCCCGACTCCCGCGGCGCATATGGGGGAAGCCGGGCGGTGATGCAAGCCGGGCCGCGATCCCCGCGGATTCGGGATCGCGCGTCACCGTCCCTGCATGTTGCGCGAAGCGCCCGGCATCCGCACCGTGAGCGAGGACAACGCGCCGTCGAGCCGGATCTGGCACGCCAGCCGCGAGGTGCGACTCACATGGCTGGCGAGATCGAGCAGATCCTCCTCCATCTCCGACGCGCGCGGCAGCCGCGCGAAATCGGCGGGATCGACGATGACATGGCAGGTCGAGCACGCCATCTGGCCCTCACAGGTTCCCTCGAGCGGCTGTCCATCGGACTGCGCCACTTCCAGCAGCCGCTGGCCGGGCGCGGCATCGACCTCGCTGCGCTTTTCGCCATCGGCGGAAATGAAGATCACCTTGGTCATACCGCCCACATAAGCTGTCGCTCGGCCGCCGCCAGCAGCAATGTCGCCGCGCGTTCGATCTCGTCCTCGGTGGTATAGCGGCCGAAGCCGAGCCGAATGCTCGAGCGCGCCTCGGCGTCGCTGAGACCGATCGCCTTGAGGACGTGGCTTGGCCGTCCCGAGCCGCTCGCGCAGGCCGATCCCGCCGAAAAAGCCAGCTCACGCGTATTCGATATCAGCCGCGCGGCGTCGACGCCGTCGCAATGGAGATTGAGGTTGCCGTGATAACGATGGGCGAACGACCCGTTGATCGTCCATTCGGGGCCGAGCCGTTCGGTCGCGATCCGCCAGAGATGGTCGATATGGATCTTGTCGATCTCGATACGGTCACGCATCAGCGCCGCCGCCGCCCCGAAACCGACGCACAGCATCGGCGCGAGCGTGCCCGATCGACCGGGCGCTTCCTGTCCACCGCCGTGCAGCAGGGGCTCGAGGCTGACGCCGTCGCGAATCCACAGCGCGCCGACGCCTTTGGGTCCGTGAATTTTGTGGGCGGCGATCGCGACCAGATCGCAATTGTCCGGAATCGGAAGACGCCCATAGCCCTGCACCGCGTCGCAGAGAAACAATGCGCCGTGCGCGTGCGCGAGCTCCGCTAGCTCGGCGACCGGCTGGATCACGCCGATCTCATTGTTGACGAGCATCGCCGCGACGAGGCCGGTTCCCGGGCGGATGGCCGCGCGCGCGCGATCGAGATCGACCAGCCCGTCGCTACCGACCGGCAGGATCTGGACCTCGCGCCCCGCCTGGCCGACCGCACGGACGCTATCGAGCACCGCCGCATGCTCGGTCGCCAGCGTGACGATCGGGCCCCGGCTGCCCTTGACCGCCCAGTTGAGCGCCTCGGTCGCGCCACCGGTGAAGGCGAGTTGGCCGCCGGGTGGACATAGCGCGGCGACCTGCTCGCGCGCGACCTCGACCGCCGCCGCCGCTTCGCGCCCGAGCCGATGCGGCGAATGCGGATTGCCGAACTTTTCATCGAGCCATGGCAGCATCGCGCTGCGCGCCTCGTGCGCCAGGGGTGTGGTTGCCTGATAGTCGAGGTAGATCATGCCGCCCTCTCCTTTTGCTGTCCCCGCATCGAAGCCGCGAGCGCAAGCCATTGTGCGACGACGCGGTCGACATCGGCGTCGTTCGTATCGGGTCCAAAACTGATGCGGATGACCTCGCGCGCGGCCTCCTCTTCCCAGCCCATCGCGGCGAGGACATGGCTGGGCTTGAGGCTGCCCGAGGAACAGGCGCTGCCGGCCGAGACCGCGATGCCTGCAAGATCGAAGCGGATCAGCTGGCTCGTCGCGGCGACGCCCGGCATCCGGTAGCTGCCGATCGTGGCTAAGCGTTCGACCGTCTCGGCAACGACGGTCCCGCCGCCCTCGCGAATGGCGGCGTCCAGCCGGGCGCGCAGCAGGCGCGCGCGATCGAGCCAGTCGGCGCCCGCCTCGACGGCGGCCGCGAATCCCAGCGCTGCGGGAAGATTTTCGGTGCCGCCACGATAGCCCTGCTCCTGTCCGCCCGTCGGGTTCAGGGTCGCGAGGTCGCGCACCAACAGCGCGCCGATGCCGGGCGGCCCGCCCAGCTTGTGCGCCGACACGGCGATGAAATCGGCGTCGGGCAGCGGCAATTTCCCGGCCGACTGCGCACAATCGGCGAGGAACAGTCCGCCACTTTCCCGGACGCTGGCGATCCGCTCACCGAGCGGCTGCATCACTCCGGTTTCGTTGTTGACCGCCTGGATCGCGACGAGCGAACCCGGCTTGGCGGTCGTTACCGGCTCGACGACGCCGTCCGCGGTTACCGGCAAGGTCGCGGCGTTTCCGGCCGCGCGGCGCACCGCGTCATGCTCCGCCGCGGAGACCAGGTGCGTCCGCGCCTTCGCACCGCGCAGCACGATCTCGATCGCCTCGGTCGCGCCGCTGGTGAAGATGACCGCGCCGTTGAAACCGAGCGCCGCCGCGATCCGCGTCCGCGCCTGCTCGAGCGCTGCACGCGCGGCGCGACCTTCGGCATGGGGCGACGATGGGTTGGCCCAGCGTTCCAGCCCCTCGGCCATCGCCGCCCGCGCCGCCGGCAGCAGCGGGGTGGTCGCGGCATGATCGAGATAAAGACGCGTCATGCTCAAACGCCGAGATGCTCCAATTGATTGCGCCGGAAGCGCCCACTCTTATATAGGCTCTCGATCCGCGGTGCGCCATCCGGCGCGGCGCGTCCAGGCACATCAGAAGGACATCGATGCCCGAAGTCATTTTCCCCGGTCCGGAAGGCCGTCTCGAAGGGCGCTTCAATCCAGGGCCGCGCCCGCGCGCACCCGTGGCAATGATCCTTCATCCGCACCCGCAGGGCGGCGGCACGATGAACAACCGGATTGTCCAGTCGCTTTATCAGACCTTCGTGCGCCGCGGCTTCGCGACGCTGCGCTTCAACTTTCGCGGCGTGGGCAAGAGCCAGGGCACCTTCGACAATGGCGTCGGTGAGCTTTCCGACGCAGCGTCGGCGCTCGACTGGGTCCAGTCGATCCATCCCGAGGCGCAGACCACGTGGATCGCGGGGTTCAGCTTCGGCGCATGGATCGGGATGCAGCTGCTGATGCGCCGGCCCGAGATCAAGGGCTTCATCTCAATCGCGCCGCCCGCCAACATGTATGACTTCACCTTCCTCGCGCCCTGCCCCTCCTCGGGGATCATCATCCAGGGCGACGCCGATGAAGTGGTGACGCCGAGCGCGGTGCAGAAGCTCGTCGACAAGCTGCGGACGCAGCGCCACATCACGATCCATCACGACGTGATCCCCGGCGCGAACCACTTCTTCGCCGACGAGATGCCGCAGCTGATGAGGTCGGTCGACGGTTATCTCGACATGCGCCTCTCGGGCGACCGCTAGCGCGATTTCGAGCCGGATGGAATCTGGCGCGACTTGGAAATCTTGGGAAAGAAAGGGTTCTTAGCGTCGAAATCCGCGGGAGCGCTGCCGCCGTCAACCGGGCGGCAGCGTCCAGATCGCGACATTGCCGAACATCACCAGCCCGGCCGCGAGCATCAGCAGCGCACGCTTGCGGTCTCCTCCGTTGGCGATCAGCCAAAGGCCGCCCGCCGAGAGCAGCAGTCCCGCCAGCATCAGCAGCGAAAGGACAAGAGCGCCCGGCCCCGTCATGGCCGGGCCCGCACGACCGATCGCCCAGGCGCGCTTTGCCGCCGGCACCCGCCGCCGAGCCGATCCTTTTCACTGGCAACGACGTAACGCCCGGGCATATTTCCTTACCAATCCTACTGATCGCCAGCCGAAGCGGTCGACGCTGCCGGCTGGAAGGCGGCTTGTCCTGAAACTTTTCCGGCCCGATGTCGACCCCGGCGCTATCGCACGCGCATCAAGCGGTCAGAGGAGACGCAGGATTGAATATTTCGATTATTCGGATATATTCGAATAATCGAAATTCACCCGCACGCCCTGCGAGGACATGATGCAGATATCGGAAGCGGCAAGCGCACTCGGCGCGCTTGCCAATGTGCATAGGCTGGCGGTGTTCCGCCTGCTCGTGGAGGCGGGACATGCGGGGATGGCCGCCGGGGCGATCGCCCGTGAAGTCGGCGCACTGCCGAACAGCCTCTCTTCGCACCTCGCGATTCTCAGCCAAGCGAGGCTGATCCGATCGCATCGTTCAGGACGATCGATCATCTATTCGGCCGATTATGATGGCATGCGCAGGCTGCTCGGCTTCCTGGTCGCCGACTGCTGCGGCGGACGGCCCGAGTTCTGCGCACCGCTCGGCGATGTCGTAGAACGATGCTGTCCCAATCCGTGACGCCGCGCCGCGCGCTCGCCGCCGAGTGCATCGGCACGGCGATGCTTCTCGCCATCGTCGTCGGCTCGGGCATCATGGGCCAGCGCCTTTCGGCGAGCAACGAGGCTATCGCACTGCTCGGCAACACGATAGCGACCGGCGCCGGGCTGGTGGTGCTGATCCACATCTTCGGCCAGGTGTCGGGCGCGCATTTCAATCCCGTCGTCACGCTTGCCGCCGCGCACAGGCACGACGTCAGCATCCCGACCGCCGCTCTGTATATGGCGGCGCAGTTCGCCGGGGCGATATTGGGGGTGTGGGCCGCGCACGCCATGTTTGCCGAGCCGATGCTGCAGATCTCGACCAAGCTGCGCGCTGGCGGCGGACAGGGCTTCTCCGAGTTCGTCGCCACCTTCGGCCTTATTGGAACGATCGCCGGTACCAATCGCGTGCGCGCCGAGTTCACGCCGATCGCGGTGGGGCTCTACATCACTGCGGCCTATTGGTTCACGGCGTCCACGTCGTTCGCGAACCCTGCCGTCACGATCGCGCGCAGCCTGTCCGACAGCTTCGCCGGGATAGCGCCGTCGTCGATTCCCATGTTCGTCATGGGACAAGTCGCTGGCGCGGTGGCCGGTGTCGGCTTTTTCGAATGGCTGTTCCAAGAGGAGGTCCGGCGATGAGCGACGCTTTTCCCATCACCATCTATCACAATCCGGATTGTGGAACCTCGCGCAACGCGCTTGGGATGATCCTTGCCGCAGGCTACGCCCCCGACATCGTCGAATATCGCAAGGTCGGCTGGAGTCCGGCTCAACTGCGCGACCTGCTCGCCGCGCTCGGGCTGTCCGCCCGGGACGTGCTGCGCGACAAGGGAACGCCAGCCGCGGAACTGGGCCTGCTCGATGGCGGCATGTCCGAGGACGCCATCCTCGATGCGATGGTCGCCCACCCTATCCTCGTAAACCGCCCGATCGTCATAACCCCGGAAGGCGCTCGGCTGTGCCGGCCCTCGGAACTGGTCCTCGACCTGCTCGACACAAGGCCGGCCAGCTACGCCAAGGAGGACGGGGAGATCGTCCCGGCGGATGGCCGCCGCGATCCTGATGCGGAGTCACCGAAGTAGGTCTGTCGGGATCGATGCGATCGCCCTGTTCGGCGCCGGGATAGTCTTGCTGAACAGGGGCGTGTCGAGGTTCAGAGTGGTGGGCGCAGCAGGGTTTGAACCTGCGACCCCTGCGGTGTGAACACAGTGCTCTACCACTGAGCTATGCGCCCAACGCTCCAGAAAGTCCCTGAAAACCGAGGTTTCCTGCAACTCGCTGGACCATCCCCTAGCGCCTCCCGCACTAGCAACGCAAGCTCCAGTGTGTTCGGATTGTGTTCGGTTCACCGAACGCGAACGCGCTTGCCTATCGCCGCGAGGAGCTACGAAGTCCGCCCTCGGGTGGGAGCGCAGCTTATCTAACGGCAAACCGCTTTGGCAATGTGCAGTCGGTCAGCAAGGACTCCGCGTCTGAGCCCTGCGGCTGCTTGATAATCTTTTTTTCGCGCCTTAATGTCAGCGAGACCCTCCGCAAGTGACGTATCGTCCACAACACGCGGATCATAGATGTCTCCTAAATCATGCAGTGATTTCGCTAAGCTTGACGCGGCAAACTGAAAGTGATGCGCCCGGATTGCTGCGTCAGCCTTGGCTAGGCCCTGGCATGCCGACTTGATGCGCGAAGCGGAGGCATACCTTTGGCGCTCGGCTGGTGCTGCTCCTGCCGCGAACGCCGCCATTAGCCATAGGGACCAAAAAAGGGAACGAGGATAAGTGGTCACACCCGATAACGTAGCGCAGGCTGGGCTACGAGCCAACGTCGGGTAAGAAGACACTTATCTGATACCGAACGAGCTCTCGTTCAGAAGCCACCTTTGGTCAGGCGGTCGGAGAGGTTCACCCGCAGAGCCGAAGCTACCCGGAGCAGGCTGAGGAAGCTGACATTGCGCTTGCCCCGCTCGACTTCGCCCATGTGAGTGCGATTTATGTCGGCTGCATCCGCGAGAGCCTCCTGCGACATCTTTTGCTCAAGCCGTACAGCACGGACCGCATCGCCCAACCTCATTAGGTTTCGCTCGTTGTCGGTCCTGTCTGCGATCCTTGGCACGCCATGACCATCACGGCATGTTGGGTTTATGCACCACCTAATCTATGCACCATTCGGCGCGATCGGCTTTGAGAGGGGTCACGCAACGCTTGGTGACGGAGGGTGAGAGTGATTGGATCAAACCTGCTGCTTGCAGCGGCGGCTTTCGGAATCGTTGCGGGCCAGCCGCTTCCCAAGGGCGCGGTACAGAAAAAGTACGACCCATCATTGTACACAGTCCGGCCACCGCAGCCGAATGCCTACTTCAGTTACTACGTTGCCAAGAGCACCCCCCAAACGGGTGTTTGCCAAATATGGGCCGAGACCCCGTCAGCTGTCGACGATTCAGGGCTCATGGCCAAGTTCAATGAGATTAAATCGACGTTGGCTAGCCTATACGGTTCGCCGGAGCCAATGACGCCGAAGGAGACTAGCGTCTTTCTTCGTTATGGAATGGACGCTGCTTGGGGTGGTGGCGGAAGAAGGCTGCCTCCCGGCATTACCGACATACTCTTGGTGAAGGATGTCGAGCCTTATACCATCACCGTTATCTACACCTTTTCGAACTGGCGGGCGTGCAAGGCGGCCTCCGTACCCGCCCATCGAAAGCAAGGCTTGTAGGCGGCGTTCAGTACCATCCTGCCCACACGAGGCCGTCCCGAAGCTCGGGCAGTATGTCCATCAACCGATAAACGTCCTGCGCCGGGCGCTTGCTCAGGTCCGGCTCGCGATAGCCATCGGGGAAAACCACCTCTAACCTCCCCGTTGGATACCGGGTCAGCGTCAGGCTTCCGAAATGGCGGGTTTCGCGATCACCAGCCCGCTCAGCTCGGCGGCGTTCCAGAAGGTCGAGATGGCTATCCATGCTGCGGGATACCTTGGGCGCTTGCCCGGCGCGCATTCGAGCAAAATTGGACTGGGATCGACGCAAGTGACAGCCGTAGCAAGAGCGGTCTCGCGTGCGTTTCCTGAAATCCCCGCAGGAACCGCAGGGGCGCTCTACAGCGTAATAGAACGCGGCCCCGTCCATGAACGCGGCGAACCGGTCGGCGCTCCCCACGCGGCCCCTCAGGGCCTCACGGAACGCTGGGTCGACGAGACAAATGCGCCGTTGCGCCGGGTCCAGTTTGTCGGAACGCGGCTGGCGTTGATGGAGAGTGAAACGCGGGTCGGATTGTCGCCCGCAGGGGCGGGTGGATTTGGGAATGTTGGTTTCCAATTGAAAAGTTCGCCCCATGGGTATGATTCTCACGGGAGGCTCAGAGTGTCAGCGGGTCGATGGAGTCGTCGTCGGTCGCCGGGTGGGATGGTTTGGCGCTTTGCTCAGCGGCGGGATAGAATCCCTTTAACGAGGCCAGCCGCTGCGCAAGGGGGCTGTGCCGGGAAAGCGTCCAGCTATCTGCTTCGATATGTGGGGTTTCGAGCGGAATGGCCAAACCCCCAATTTGTGGATCGGCAAGGGGGTCGAGATTGGCGATTTCGTCCGGGATGGCCAATTCTCCTATTCTATCTTTGATAGAAGAATAGTTGGAGAGCGTCGGAACCGCACTGATTAAGACGTCGGCAAACCATTCTAGCTCCTCCAAATACATGCGGCGACGACGCCGGCCTACTTGCTCTCGGATGAAGATGCGCCCGCCGGCTTGCTGGATGGTGAAGGGGCGGCTGCCGATGACAAGGGTATTCCCTACAATCGTGCCGACTTTGCTGAAAGGCGCGCCCTTATCACGTTGAGCCTTAGCAGCCCTCACCTGAGAGCGAACGCCAGACATCGTCAGCCGCCCTGTCGAGTCAAGCTTTGAACCATGCTTGTCAAAGACAGCAGCGATTCCCTTCAGCCTCGTCGCTGAAACCGGCTGACTAAAATGCTTGTCGGGGTCTAGTTGAGTACCAAGTTTTTCATTGAGGCGCCCGACTATGCTGCGGTTGGTTTCAGCAAGAGCAGCCTCACTGTGAAACCACATATCAACCGTATCACAGAGAAACTGATTATAACCGGATGGCTTGGGTTGGTAGGCAATCGTGTTTTTGACTAGCAGAATCTTCTTCGACTCAGGATACCTAGCTTGATAGGCCTTAACGCCTTCGGCGCCGTAGGCATAATCAATCGTTCGTAGGCGCTTGGTATGGTATCTCATTCGAGCGACAAGCGAGGGCAACTCGGCGAGCGCTTTATCATCATCATTCAAATGGCGTAGATTTTCAGGAAAATCTGAGAGTATTTGAGATAGTTTACAGGCATTTGATGCCCGAGTTTCTTCCAATGTTATTGTTCCTTCGTTTGAAAATGGTGGTGGGGGGCGTGCAGTCTGGCACTGCCCATCTGTGGTTAGGAAATGTGTGTATGCCAGCGGAACTCGGTATACCGCCGCTGGCTGCTATCGCAGGCGCTTCCGCACCCCGTGCTGTCTTTTTGGCCCAACGGCCTAGCTGCCGAGCAGGAATAGTCGGCGGCGTCCTCGCGCTCTGCCTCCCGTTCCGCCCCGACGCAGCAGGACTATGCGCTCAGCTTAGCGATTTTTTTCGAATATAGAAGATCAAAATTTGGAATAATCAGTTTAATACTTTGATGTGACTTATTAGCCACCGGATTTGATAAGGATTAACTGTAAGGTTTCTCAAAATTCGATCTTGCGATTAAGTGCCCAGGTAGGCCTACTCTGTTGATAAGCTCTCTCGGGAGCCTAGCTTGCACCTAGTCTCCGTTTTAGGGATGCATTCTTCTTGGTAAGCTTAGTCCCGACCGGCAGCTTTTGAGCGGTATGGCCTGTGGAGAGTCGCACTCGCCGTCGCTTCGCTAAATCGAGACAGATGTCGCCCGCTTTTCCACACGCTGGATCGCTGCCCGTGATACGCCGAATTCCTTTGCCAGCGTGCCGAGTGAGTGTCCACCGCGCCGCCGCACGATGATGTCCTGCTGCTGCGCTTCCGAAAGTGCCGCAGGACGGCCCAGAGAGCGCCCCTCAGCGCGTGCCCGAGCGAGCCCGGCCTGCGTCCGCTCCACCAGCAGATCGCGCTCAAACTCGGCCACAGCAGCAATGACGGCCATCGTCATTTTCCCGGCCGGGCTCGTCAGATCGACACCGCCGAGGGCGAGGCAGTGAACGCGGACGCCTTCCGCCGCGAGCGCCTCTACGGTTGCCCGAACGTCCATCGCGTTGCGGCCCAGCCGGTCTAGCTTGGTCACGATAAGCACGTCGCCTGCTTCCAGCTTGTCCATGAGCCGGGCAAAGCCTTTCCGCTCCATGGCAGCAACCGATCCAGAGACGGTTTCGCTCACAATCCGCTTAGGATCGACCCTGAAGCCAGCCCCTTCGATCTCCCGCGCCTGGTTATCCGTGGTCTGATCAGCGGTGCTAACACGGCAGTAGGCGAACGTGCGGGACATGAGCTTATCCTTGTATCGAAAAGGTAGCTCTAAAATACGAAGGTAACTTTATGTGTCAACCCCTAATTTTCGATACACCCCGGTACAGGGGCTCGAAACCGCTCGTTTTCGATATGGCTAGGTGTCGCTGCCCAACTCCTCTGGTGTCAGCCCCTCTCCGTCCATGAAATATGGATACCGAACATCCCGTATATGCGGTGCGTCGATGGTTATCTCTCCCGCTTCCATGCTTTCGATGTCAGCCCCGAGATATATTTCTGAAAAGGCGAACATGAACGCGCTCGCATAGTCCTCGAACATCAAAGAGACTTCGCGCACGTCATCCAGCAGCTTCTCGAACGCGTCGCCGCCTCCGTTTTCTCCGGCAAGCTCTGCGAGCTGGTAGGCCGTAAGCACGGCCCCACTTCCGTAAAAGGAGTTGCCTCGGTCTATCGCCATATAGTCGACGATTTCCAGTTCAGGCTCGATCCGTTCCATCGCCCGCGTTGCAACATCCAAGTCGACGTGGAAGGAAACCAGATCCCGCATGCGTATGAGGATGTTGTCCTTGGCGTTGAAATAGCGGCTAATCGACTTGAACGCTTCTCGCCCGCTAATGTCCATCTTGGGATGCACCTCGTTGCGAGCAGCCACAAATCGCTCAGCGGCCAGCAGGAGGCGGGCTTCCCGAAGTCTACCAGCCAGAAACATTATGCTTAGATGCGCTATTGCGGCTCCCGCGTTACCCTCGAGCGTTTCCGTTGCCACCCCGGTCAGCGCCGCGATGCTCTGTTTGCGCAGAATGATGATGCTGTTCGTGACCTGGGCAAGTAGGAAGTGGTACAACAGTGCGTCTGGCGGAACGTGTGCTAGGTCCGCACGGCGAAATGACACGGGGTACAGTTTGACCATCTGATTTTTTCCCTACAAGTCCAACCTCACTATGCTCCAGCGACCGTGGCGGGGCATGGGGGGAAAATCCGAGTTATTCTCGTCGGATCATCGCTCGCGCGTAGCCGCATCGGTTATGGGTCGTAGAGTGCCAGAGAGACGCAAGAGGGGGAGTGATCGTGGGCGAGGGGTTGCCAGATTTTGCATCTGCAATAGACTTTGCCGAAGGTGATTTCGTCGACCTCGGGCTCCATAAGACGCAAGTGGGGGTGCTGCCGCTTGTCCACGTGAGACGCGGAGTAATCCGTCCGCTGGGCACCTGCTTTTCAATTACCAATGATGGTCTGTGCGTGACGGCACGCCACGTCATTGAGGAGGCTGTCACGCTTACAAGCGAGCCCTTCGTCGAACTCGATGAGGACGATCAAGGTTCATTTGGCGCGCTGTACGTGTCTGAGCCGACCGAAAGGCATAAGCCGAACGAGCTATTCGGCGGCCTACTGCCGATGTTTCGCGTTCACATGATTGGCTTGCTCGACATAGCATTGATCAAGCTCACGTTACCCGTTCGGGTGGACACGGGGCTGCCCATACCATTCCCAGCGCATCGGTTGCGGTTGAGTTTGCCCGGCGTTGGTGAACCATTTTTCGGTCTAGGCTACCGGACGATGGATTGGCGCTGCGACGCTGCGCGCTCGATGCGTGATGTTCATCAAACCTATTCGGCTACACGCGGACAAGTAGAAGAACTCCACGCAAGCGGCCGCGATAGAAGCATGTTGCCTTATCCAACCTTCCGTACATCCGCGCGTCTCGACGGTGGCATGAGCGGTGGCCCCCTATTTGATCACTTTGGACGAGTATTCGGTGTGGTATGCTCGTCATTCGGTCCCATGTCTGACGGCACTGGGCACGTATCATACGGTTCATTAATTGGGCCGGCCGTGGGCATGACATTAGATGTTACCGACGAGCGTGATGGCCAGGAGCGCAAAGCCTTTCTTTGGGATATGATCGAACGTGGAGCCGTCTCGGCAGACACAAGAGGCGTTGTTGTTGAGAGCTCAGTCGACAACCTTAAGCTCACCTTTGGACAAAGTATAAAGATGAACGCTAAGCTTGGTGGTTGAAGATCTTAGACCTGTTGATGCAGCCTGATTCTATCGCGTGGCAGCAGATTTCTAGACATCCTTTCCAAGGGACCGGAGGGCGCGTAGGACGCTGTTAAGATCGAACCCCATTTGGTCTATAAACTGGGTGAGGGAAAGATCGCGCTTAGCTTGGTTGCAGGGGCGACATGCGAACACGTAGTTTGTAATGACGGCGAGGCCGCCCTTCGATACGGGATGGATATGGTCCGCGTGCGGGTCGAGGCCTAACGGCCCGAAACAGTAGGGACAGGGATGATCACGCCGCAATTTCGCTCTCAGCGAAGCCGAGTTTGCCCGTATTGTCCCTCGTACCTGGGCCGCTAGCAGGGCGTCTACATCTCTCTTGGCTTGCTTGGCAGCTTCACGCGCGTTTTTTGCCTCTTGCGATACCTTGGCTTGTTCGATCCGCTCAAGCTCTACCTCTCCCGCAACCAACTCCCGTGAAATCTGCGAGATATACGCATTTGCCTTGACGAGATTTACCGCGAGTGCCGCGCGGTCGAGCCGGGTTATTTCTCGCTCTATCGCCTTGACCTGCTGCTTGGTTTTCCACCTCAAGCCAAGGTCAATGCCGAATAGTGAATAGCGGGCCCCATGCAGCGCGATGTTATTCAGCAGTGTCCGGAGGTCGTCTTGTTGTGCCACGATTGAGCTTTGCCGAGCCGTCTCTTGTTTAAGCTCCTCGCTAGCTGTCGCTAGTCGCTGCCGGAGCCTAGATTGATTGGCCTCAAGCTGTCGCTCGGTTCGGACCGGTTTTGCCCTACGTCCTCGCTGCCAGTTGTTCCTCCGCATCGTTCCCTCCCCGCCGCCGCCACGGTAACTTACAACAGGTCGGGCGCGCGTGATAAGGGGGAGCTAGCGGCCCAAGCTCTACCGCTCAGCTTTCGGGCGAGATCGGCGGGCCGCAGGTTGACGTACCGGAACAGCATCCGGGGGTCTTTGTGGCCGCTGATCAGCGCGACCTCTGGCATGGTCAACCCCATCTCGCAGAGGCGGGAAATAGCCTCGTGACGCAGGTCGTGGAAATGCAGATCCCCGAGGCCCGCGCGCTCCCTCAGGCGCTCCCATGCCTGTTTCAGGGCTTCCATGGTGATCGGGAAGACCGGGCCACGGCGCGGCGGCGGACCGGCCCGTAGGAGCACTCCCAGCGCCTCGTCGAGCAGCGGGATCGTCCGAGGCACGCCAGTCTTGCTGTCCGCGATATAGGCCGTGCGGTGGCGCCAATCGATCTCCTCCCAGCGCAGCGCCAGAATCTCGCCCCGGCGCATCGCTGTGTGAATCGCGAACTCCACCACGGGGCCGAGAAGGCGATTACGGGTCTTAGACAGCGCGAACATCAGCCTGTCATACTCACCGTGGCCGAGGCGGCGATCCCGGGCATTGGCGAGGGTAGGCCGTTTCACTCTGTCGAGCGGGTTGGACGGCAGGTCTATATCCCATTCGCGCCGCGCAACCTCCAAGGCATGGCGGATGAGGCCAAGCTCCCGGTGGACAGTTCCCGGCTTCACCATGGCGAGTCGGGCCGTTCGGTAGTCCGCGAACACCTTAGGTGTAAGGTCGGCTAGCGCGAGGTCGCAGAGGGGCTGCTCCCGCAGGAGCTTCTTGAGTCGGACCTTCTCGCTGTATGCGCTATCCTTATCTGGGGTGACCTCCTCCAGATACCGTTCAAGCAATTGGCGGAGAGTGGTGCCCTTGAGCAAGCGCAGGTTGACTGGGGCTAAGGATCGATCGATTCGCCCTTCCTGTTCCCGTGCCCACGCCTGAGCGTCGGCTTTGGTCGGCAGTGTCCGTGTTTGCTGGGGGTAGCCCTTGCGTCTGATTTGGACGTTCCAACCGTTCTTTCGTTTCGTGATGGTAGCCATGGGCAATCTCGCTGTGTTCGAATTGTGTTCAGCGAGTGCCGGAGACATAGCCGTTGGCCTCATGCAGTGCACGAAGGCAGAGCTAAGTCGCGGTTTTTAGGTAATTTCTAGGAGCACAGAGTGGTGGGCGCAGCAGGGTTTGAACCTGCGACCCCTGCGGTGTGAACACAGTGCTCTACCACTGAGCTATGCGCCCACTCTGATCGGACAGGCGGGGCGTGCCCCGCGGCCG
>Ga0068859_100000374_pt1 | contig 44673 bp, 39 predicted proteins | sample KBSSwiS22_FD_66585 | JGI IMG/M metagenome (GOLD analysis project Ga0068859, IMG submission 66585) | Switchgrass rhizosphere microbial communities from Kellogg Biological Station, Michigan, USA - KBS Switchgrass S2-2 | ecosystem: Host-associated > Plants > Roots > Rhizosphere > Soil ... | reverse complement strand
CGACGAAGTGTCGGAAGGTGCGGTCGTCGCGGTGATCGAGTCTGCGGATTCGGCGGCGCCTGCGAAAGCCGCGGCGGAAGCGAAGCCTGCGCCTCCTTCGTCCGCGGGAGAGGCCGTGGCGAAACCTGCGGCCATTGAGGCGCCTGCGCAAAAAGCTCCCTCGCCCCAGCCCGCACCCGCAAGCGGGAGGGGGAGTGAAAGCGCGCAGGCGATCGACAGCCGGCCGGGTGTCGATCCCGAAGCCGCGGGTCCGCGCACGCCGCCGGTGCCGTTCGATGCGAGCACGGTGATGCCGGACAAGGTTCCGTATGCGAGCCCGGCCGTGCGCGTGTTCGCGCGCGAGCTCGGCGTCGATCTCGAAAAGGTCAAAGGCAGCGAGCGCAAGGGCCGCATCTCGAAAGAGGACGTGCAGAACTTCGTCAAGTCCGCGCTCGCCGGCGGCGCTGCGCCGCGTGCGGCGGCGGCTGGCGCGAGTGTCGGCGGCGGACTCAATCTGCTGCCGTGGCCGCAGATCGATTTCGCCAAGTTCGGCGAGATCGAGACCAAGCCGCTCTCGAAGATCAAGAAAATCTCCGGTGCGAATCTCGCGCGCAACTGGGTCATGATCCCGCACGTGACGCAGCACGACGATGCGGACGTCACCGAGCTCGAAGCGTTGCGCGTCGCGCTCAACAAGGAAAACGAAAAGGCCGGCATCAAGCTCACGATGCTCGCGTTCCTGATCAAGGCCTGCGTCGCCGCGCTGAAGAAATATCCGGACTTCAACGCTTCGCTCGACGCAGGCGGCGAGAATCTCGTCCTCAAGAAATATTTCCATATCGGTTTCGCCGCGGACACGCCGAACGGCCTTGTCGTTCCGGTGCTGCGCGACGCCGACAAGAAAGGCGTCATCGAGATCGCGACCGAAACCTCCGAGCTCGCCAAGAAAGCACGCGACGGCAAGCTCGGTCCCGCCGAGATGTCCGGCGGCTGCTTCTCGATCTCCTCGCTCGGCGGCATCGGCGGCACGGCGTTCACGCCGATCGTCAATGCGCCGGAAGTCGCGATCCTCGGCGTCTCGAAATCGCAGACCCAACCGGTGTGGGACGGCAAGGCCTTCCAGCCGCGCCTGATCCTGCCGCTGTCGCTTTCGTACGATCACCGCGTCATCGACGGCGCTTCGGCAGCGCGTTTCACCGCTTACCTGAGCCAAGTGTTGGCGGACATGCGGCGCGTGCTGCTCTGATAAGGAGTTTCGAGTGGCCACTGTTGAAATCAAGGTTCCCGACATCGGCAACTACAACGACGTGCCGGTCATCGAAGTGCTGGTCAAGCCGGGCGACACGGTGGCCAAGGATCAAGGCCTCGTCACGCTCGAATCGGACAAGGCGACGATGGAAGTGCCGGCGAGCGCGGCGGGCGTCGTGAAGGAAGTGCGCGTCAAGGTGAACGACGCGTTGTCCGAAGGCGATGTCGTCGCAGTGATCGAGACGAGTGACGCGTCGTCCGCGAAAAGCGCATCGACTTCTCCTCCCCCGCCTGCGGGAGAGGCCGCCGCGCCAAGCGCGGCGGGTGAGGGCAAGCGCGAGGCGACATCGCCAAAAGCGCCCTCACCCCAGCCCTCTCCCGCAAGCGGGAGTGGGAGCACTGCTGCGAGCCCGAAGGGCGCGGCGGAAACGGGCCGCAAAGCCGACATCGAATGCCAGGTCGTCGTGCTCGGCTCGGGCCCGGGCGGATACACGGCAGCATTCCGCGCGGCGGATCTCGGACAGAACACCGTCCTAATCGAACGCTATCCGCAACTCGGCGGCGTCTGCCTCAATGTCGGCTGCATTCCGTCGAAGGCGCTGCTGCACGCCGCGCGCGTCATTGACGAAGCGGCGCACGCGAACGATTACGGCATCGCGTTCGGCGAACCGAAGATCGATCTCGACAAGCTGCGCGTCTACAAGGACAAGGTCGTCGCGCAGATGAACGGTGGTCTCGCCGGGATGTCCAAGCAGCGCAAGGTGACCGTCGTCCAGGGCACCGGCAAATTCGTCTCGCCGCACGAGATCGAAGTCGAAACCAAAGACGGCAAGAAGCTCGTGCGCTTCGACAACGCGATCATCGCGGCCGGCTCGCAAGCCGTGAAGCTTCCGGGTTTCCCGTGGGACGACAAGCGCATGATGGATTCGACCGATGCGCTCGAGCTCGCTGATATTCCGAAAACACTTCTCGTCGTCGGCGGCGGCATCATCGGCCTCGAGATGGCCTGCGTGTATGACGCGCTCGGCAGCAAGGTCACGGTCGTCGAATTGCTCGATCAGCTCATGCCCGGCGCCGATCCCGATCTCGTGCGGCCGCTGACGCAGCGCCTCAACAAGCGCTATGCGGGCGTGCATCTCAAGGTGAAGGTCGCGAAGATCGAAGCACAGAAGGAGGGCTTGAAGGCCACCTTCGAAGGCGAGAAGGCGCCCGAGCCGCAGCTCTACGATCGCGTGCTCGTCGCTGTCGGCCGCTCGCCGAACGGCAACAAGATCGGCGCCGACGCGGCCGGTGTCAGCGTGACCGAACGCGGCTTCATTGCGGTCGACAAGCAGATGCGCACCAACGTGCCGCACATCTTTGCGATCGGCGATCTCGTCGGAAATCCGATGCTCGCGCACAAGGCGACGCACGAAGGCAAGGTCGCCGCCGAAGTCGCGGCGGGACAGAAGAGCGAATTCGTCGCTCGCGTGATTCCGAGCGTCGCCTACACCGATCCCGAAATCGCCTGGGTCGGCGTCACCGAAGCCGAAGCGAAGAAACAAGGCATCCAGTACGGCGTCGGCAAGTTCCCGCACGCCGCCTCGGGACGCGCCGTCGGCATCGGACGCACCGAAGGCTTCACCAAACTCATCTTCGACGAAGCCACGCATCGCGTCATCGGCGCCGGCATCAGCGCGCCCAATGCCGGCGACCTGATCGCCGAAGTCGCCCTCGCAATCGAGATGGGCGCCGAGGCTGCGGACATCGGCCTCACGATCCATCCGCATCCGACGCTGAGCGAATCGGTCGGCATGGCGGCGGAGGTGTACGAGGGCACGATCACGGATCTATATATTCCGAAGCGGAAATAAGCGGAGCCTCGGGTCGAACCCTATTGGCGTTTGGCGAGCTCGAGATCGAGCTCGCGTTGACTGAACCCGGTCAGGTTGCGGCCGTTGATCACGATCAGCGGCGTCGCAAAGCCGCCGAGCGTTCTCCATTCGTCTCTCGCCTGATCGGATGCGTCGATATCTCGCTCCTCCCATGGGATCCCGCGCGCCGTGAAATAAGCACGAGCCTGGGCGCAATAGCCGCACGTCTTAGTGGCATACATGATGATCGGCGAATCCTTGGCTGCAGCTTGCGGATGCGGTTCGCTTGCTGCAGCGACGTTTGTCGACAGCACAAGAACAGCGATCAGCAAGGAAATCCAATACTTCGACACGGCACGCCTCCACGTTAGCATCCGTCGCGGGACGCGGCGGCTTCCTACAAGTACGCAATCGTCTCGTGGTGTCCGCCACACTTCGCCGTTTGCGGCAATCCCGGCAATCGTTAGCGTGCAGGCATGAATCGCAGCGTCTTCCGCTTCGGCAACAGCAGCATCGATATCGCATCGCGCGAGCTCAAACGCGAAAGCCGGCGCATCGACCTCGCGCCGCCGGTTTTCGACTGCATCGCGTATCTGATCCAGCACCGCGAGCGCGCGGTCGGACGCGATGAACTCGTTGCGGCAGTCTGGGGCAAGACCAGCGTCAGCGACGCGGTGATGGGGAAGACGATCCTGACGGCGCGGCGCGCGATCGGCGACACGGCCGAAGAACAGCGATTCCTCCGAACGGTGCCGCGGTTCGGTTATCAATGGGTTGCCGAGACGAGCGTCGAGAGTGAAGTGCAAGCTTCGCCTCCGCCGATCGATCGCGTCGCGACGACGACCGTGAGCGGGACGACGACGCGGCTCGCGAGAATCGGGGTCGCCGCTGCGATCGCGGCGCTGCTCGCGTTCGCGATCGTGCTCTTCGAGCGTCGCCACGCGACGACAACACCGGAATCCGCGGCGCTCGCGCATCACACGACCGAAGGTCCGGTTGAGATCACGGTCGTGCTTCCGGCCGAAGTGCTCGCGTCGGGTGGAGATGCGTGGTTGCGGCTCGGGCTCATGGATCTCGTGGCAACGCGACTTCGCGCCGCGGGTCTTGCGGTGATGCCGAGCGACAACGTCGTGCGTCTGGTGCCGGCCGATACCACGCGCGATGCGGCGCTTGCGGCCGTGCGCGGTGTCGCGGCGCGAAGCCGCGTGGTCGTGCCCGTGGTGCGGCGTGCCGACAACGCATGGATCGTGCGCGCCGAGCTTGTCGATGCGGACGGCCAGGAGCACGCCGTGCAGGCCGAGAACGGCAACGCGATCGTCGCCGCGAGTGCGGTCGCCGAACAGGTGCTCGATCTTCTCGGCAAGCGCTCGGCCGATGCCCCGCGCAGTGCCGCACAGCTTTCGCAAGCCGAGCTTCTGCAGCGCGTCGATGCTGCGCGACTTGCCGGCGATCCGGCCGAGGCGCGCGCGCTGATCGCGGCCGCGAGCGCGGATCTGCGCAAAGCGCCGGAAGTCGAGCTTCGCATCGCGCAGATCGATCTTCGCACCGGCGAATTCGACGCCGCCGAGCATCGCCTCGCCGATCTCGCCAAGCGCGTGATGCCGGAATCCGACGCGACCTTGCATGCGCGCGTGCAGAGTTATCTCTGTATCGCGCTCGCGCGCGTCGGGCGCATGGATGACGCCGTGCATGCGTGCGACGCGGCCATCGCGATCTTCGAGAATCGCGACGAGCCGGCCGAGCTCGGCCGCGTCTACAGCGATCGCGGCATCGTGCACACGTTGACGCAGCAGCACGATCTCGCCGCGCGAGATTTCGCGCGTGCGCGGATCGCGCTCGATCTTGCCGGCGATGCGTTGCAGCTCGCGAAGGTCGAGGGCAACGAGAGCGTACTCGAAACCTCGCAAGGTCATTACGCCGAAGCGGTCGCGATCGAGCAGCGCATCGGCGAGCGCTTCGCGCGCTTCGGCATGAACAACGAGCGCGTCGTCGCGCTCGACAACGAGACCGGTGCGCATCTTGCGCTGTTGCAGCCGCTCGAAGCGCTGGCGTCGAGCGATCGCGCGCTGGCGCTGATCGACCGCGTCACCGACGCGAGCATCCGGCACCTGACCAAGATCGAGCGTGCCGAGGCGCTGGCGCGCAATGGCCGCATCGGCGAGGCGCGCGTTCTGTTCGACGAAGTCATCGCCGATTCCGGCGAGACACAGCAGGAGGCGGATCGCGCGGTCGCGCGTGCGGGCGAAGCGCAGCTCGCGTTCGCCGGGGGCCGTGCGGCCGATGCGCTGCTGCTCGCGCGGCAGGCGCTGCCCGATCTGCCGGCGCCGCCGTATGCCGACACGCGCGCGTCGGCGTGGCTGTGCGCCGTGCGCAGCCTGCACGCGCTCGGACGCAACGACGAAGCGGGCGAGGAAACGAAAGCGTTCGCGGCGTGGGCGGCGACGATCGACGAGCCGGTCGTCCGCCTTTACGCGCGCATCGCCGCCGCCGAGCATGCCGTCGCGATGCGCGATCCTGCGGCCGCGCGGCCGATCTATGAAGAGGCGTTGTCGATCGCGCAGCGCTGGAACGTGCCGGACGCGCTCAGCGAGACGGTGCGCTCATATGCGCGGCAGCGTTTGGCCGAAGGCGATGCGGATCAGGCCAGCACGCTGACTGGTCTCATTGCGCGCTACGCGGCGGTCGATTTCGACATCGCGCTGCTGCAGGCGAGGCTGTACCTCGCGCTCGGGCGCAACGATGCGGCGCAGTCGGCGATCGCGACGGCTCGCCGGCTCGCGGGCGAGCGCGAGATTCCCGCGGATCTCGCATCGCCTCCGCCGCCGCTCCGAAGCGGCTGAGCACCGCGGCGACGGAGCGGCAACATCAGGCGGAGCGTTTCCTGTCGAACGGCGCCGCCGAGCTGTTGGGATCGACGATCTGATCCGCTACTTCGTAGTGGCGGACCAGAGGTTCCATCTCCAGGAGATAGTCCTCGTCCTCGGGGTAATACACCGAGCGCTCCGGGTTCTCGCCGGCGAACGCGCGCACCGCGGCCATCGATTCCCAGAGTGAGATCAGGACGATCTCGCAGTGCTCGCCCTGCAGCCTGCGCAGCACGGTCACGCCGCGGTTGCCGGGCGTCTTGGCGTAATCCCTGAGGCCGGTTTCGTTCAGGTAGTCGATGTAGGCATCCGCTTTTTCAGCGAGCGTGATGCCGCGCCAGATGCGAGCGATCATCGTGCCTCCGCGTGTCGAGTGGTCGAGCGAACCGCCTGGATTCCGCGTTCCGCGCCGATTCCCGGCGCGTCGTGCCGGCGCGGGAGAGGCCGCGCCGTTGCCGCTAGTCCAATAATCTCACAGCGGGCATTGCTCCGAAGTTATTGCCCGCGGCCGGCATCCGGATAGACTGCGCTGCCGCGCTGCCGATCGGGAGGAGAGGCCGGACATGCTCGCACAGCTGGGAAGTTTCGTGTTGGGGGCGGTGTTGCTGATCCTTGCGACCGACAGCCTGGTTCGCGGCGTCGCAGGTCTGGCACTGCGCAGCGGCTGCGGCGGATACGGCGTCGGGCTCGCCTCGACGGCCTTCGGCGCGCTGGTTCCGTCGCTGGCCGTATTGCTCGCGGCGGGATACGCACGCCAGCCAGAGCTTGCGATCGGCATGCTGGTCGGCAGCAGCATCGCGCAGATCGGGCTCGTGCTCGGCGTCTGCGCGTTGGCGGCGCCGCTGCGCGCTCGCCTCAAATTGTTCCGCTTCGCCAATCCGGCGCTGATCGGCGCGTGCGTGCTGCTGTGGCTGCTGTCGCTCGATGCCAAGCTCGGCACGATCGACGGCGTGGTGCTGATCGCGGCCTATCTCGCCATCGCGATCTTCGTCGTGCGCTCGGCGCGCGCGGAAAACAATGATCTGCGCAACGAGCTCGCGGCGGCCACCGGCACGTCGATGCTGGTCTGGCGCGATGCGGCGCGGGTCGTCGTCGGCGTGGTGATCCTGCCGTTTGCGGCGGTTTGGCTGGTCGAAGGCGCGATGGCCTGCGCCGTGCATTGCGCGATCTCGCCGATCGTCGTCGGATTGACGGCGCTGGGTGCCGTGACGGCGCTGGCCAGCGTGCCGCCGACCGTCGTCGCGGCGCGGCGCAACCAGGGCGATTTCGCGATCGGCCACGCATTCGGCGCGGTGATCGGCTGCGTCCTTCTTTTTGCCGGCGTGCTGGCGATCTGGCAGATGGTCGGCGTCGCGCGCTCGCTGCAGCACATCGAGATCCCGGCGCTCGTCGTGCTCGCGGTCGCGATTTATCCGATGATGAAAAGCGACGGCGAACTCTCGCGCCGCGAAGGTGTCATCCTGTTGGCCGCGTATGCGCTGTTTCTCATCGGCGAAGCGTGGCTGACCAAAGGTTGAGCGTGCCGGCATCGCCGTCGCAAGGATGCGATCCGCGGCGGGCGCACGCGATGCGGAGGAAACCCGAATGATGTGGTTGGGCTGGATCGTCGCGGTCCTCGCGATCGCTGCGGCGGCGTGGCTGGCGCGCCTCCTGATGACCGAGCGCGCGACGACGACGCAATTGCGCTTCGCCAAGATCGAAGCGGAGAACACCGCCGACACGATGCGCGCGAACCAGGCGCAGGCCGTCGGCTCGGCGGGGCTCGCGCCGCTCGGCAAGCTCCTCGGCGCGACCGCGAACGAGCTCGACGCGCCGCTCGCCTCGGTGCGAAGCCAGGTCGATCATGCCGCGCGCCAGCTGGTCGATTACCGCACCTTGGTCAAGCGCTACGACGCGGCGGTGCAGTACTGCCTGCAGCCGGTCGAGCTGATTTTCGGCGCGGACAAAGCGAGTCTCGACAAGCTGGTTCTGCACGTCGAAGGCGCGCGGCGCGCATTGTTCGAGGCGCGCGCGAATCTCGAGAAAAGCTCCGCGCTCGACGAATCGCGGCATCTCCTCGAAACGGCGGCGGAAAGCCTGCGCGACATCGGATCCTTGACGCAGAGCCTCGCCCAGTTTGCGCTCGCCGAGGGCGTGGATTCGCAGCCGGTCGACATCAATCTCACGCTCGATCACGCGCTGCGCATCGCCGAGCGGCGCCTGCGCGGACGCGTCGAGATCGCGCGCGACTATCGCGAGCTGCCCAAAGTGCATGCCGAGCCGACCCAGCTCGCGCAGGTGTTCCTGCACCTCATCAACAACGCGAGCGAAGCGATCGAAGGCGCCGGCCGGCTCAGCGTCGCGACGCGTCCTTCCGGCACCAACCAGGTCGAGATCGACGTCGCGGACACCGGCCGCGGCATCACCGACGACATGCTGCCGGCTATCTTCGATCCGTTCGTGACCACGAAATCGGCGGACGCGGCCGGCGGCATCGGCCTCACGCTCGTGCGCCAGATCGTCAACGGCCTCGGCGGATCGATCCGCGTGCGCACTAAGCCTGGTGCGGGATCGACGTTCACGGTCGTGCTGCCGGTCAACGTCGGCTCGACATTCTCGGGCAACACGGTCATCTGAGAACGCGCGTACCTCTGCAGGCGCGCGTGGAACGGCGATACTTGCGCAATGCCGGTTTCCCTCGTCTTCGGCGCCAGCGGCGCGATCGGGCGTTTTCTGCTGCCGCGGCTTCTCGCGGCGGGGCATGACGTCGTCGCATCGAGCCGCATTCCTCGCACGAGCGGCCATGAGCGCCTGCAATGGATCGCAGGCGATCTTTACGAATCATCGAGTCGCTGGCCCGCGGCCGACATCGTCTTCAGCCTCGGCCCGCTCGACGGATGCGCGCGCTGGCTCGCACAAAGCGCCGAGCACTATCCGCGTCTCGTCGCGATCGGATCGCAGAGCATCGATACGAAGTCGACGTCGATCGATGCGACTGAGCGCGCACTCGCCGAACGCCTGCGCCAAGCCGAGCAAACGCTGGCTGCGGCGGCCGACGCAAAACAGTGCGAGTGGACGGTGCTGCGCCCGACGCTGATCTACGGCGCGGGACTCGATCGCAGCCTGACTCCGATCGCGCGCTTCGCAGAGCGCTGGCACATCGTGCCGCGCATCGCCGGCGCTGGCCTGCGCCAGCCGGTGCATGCCGACGACATCGCGGCGGCGTGCCTCGACATCGCGAATGCTTCCAACACGGCGGGACGCATCTACGGCATCGGCGGCGGCGAGAAACTCACGTTCGGCGCGATGATCGAGCGCGTGCGCGCGTCGCTGCCGTTCGCGACGTTGCCGGTTCCGATTTCGATGCCGCTGGTCCGCATCGCCGCGAGCCTGGCGCGAAGCGCAGGTGCCGGCGCTGCGACGGCAGCGGCGGTCGCACGGCTCAGTCGGGATCTCGTCGTCTACGACAGCGCCGCGGCTAGCGATTTCGGCTGGTCGCCGCGCCCGTTCCGTCCCGATGCCGGCGCGTGGACGCCGCCGCCGCTACCCTGAACGAACGTCTGTCTGGTGCGCTGCATCATTCGGAGATTGCTACATTTTTTCGCGGCGGTGCAGCGTTGCCAACGTTCGTTTGAACCGCCTAAGATGCCGTGTCTATCAGGGCCACCAAGGGTGCAATCATGCAGGTCCGTTCGATCACGGCTGCGGCCGTCGCGTCGTCGCTCATCTTTACGTTCGCCGTCCGTGACGCGCGCGCCTACGATTACACCGCGCCGGTCCAGTTCCATTCGGTCGCGAGCTTCGATCCGTCCACCGGCATCGTGCCGTTCCCGACCAACCTGCTGCTCAACGGCAGCACGGATTTGACCCTCAACATCCCATCCGCCGATCCGACCGATTTCAGCGATCCGAAAGTCGCGATGAGCGCGCTCGACGGATTCAGCACGACGGCGCCGTGGTCGACGACGTTCAACGCTCCGATCGACGCGACGTCGCTTGTCCCGGGACAAACGGTGCGCGTGTTCGAAGTCACGCTGACCGGACCCGGCGGCGGCGTCACCGGCGTCACCCGCGAGCTCTCGGCGCCCGACGATTTCGTCGTCGCGCTGGCGCCGTCCGACGCGACGGGCCGCACGCTCGCGATCGTGCCGACGAAACCGCTGCAGGAAATGACGTCCTACATGGCCGTGATCACGAACGGCGTGAAGGACGCCGGCGGCGGGCATATCCGCGCGTCGCTCCCGTATCTTCTTTCGCAGCGCACGACGCCGCTCTGTTCGGGCGGCCAGTCGACAGTTCCCGCGCTCGGCGCGCAGGCTTGCCAGCTCGAGCCGCTGCGTCAACTGGTCAATTCGCAGGAAGCCGCCGCGACGGCTGCCGGCGTCGCTCCGGGTTCCATCGCGATCTCGTGGGTCATGACGACGCAGTCGACGACGGTTGCGCTGCAGGCGATTTCGACCGTGGTCGAGCTCTCGCCGCCGGCGACGACGCACATCGCGCCGACCGGCAGCACGCTGGGCGATCTTGGCGCCGGGCTTCCGCCGGTCGCGGACATCTACATCGGCACGATCGACGTTCCGTACTATCTCTCGGCGCCGTCACAGGACAATCCGATCGCGCCGCTCAATGAATTTTGGCACGCGTCGCCAGGTGCCTACATCTCGCAGTGCGCCGGCTTCGGTCTGGATCCGACCTCGACCAACATCACGTATTGCAATCCGTTCCCGGTCGCGACATCGACGCAGACGATCCCGCTGGTCATGACCGTGCCGAACTCACGCTCGGGCCGCAGCCGCCCGGCCGCAGGCTGGCCGGTCGTGATCTTCGAGCATGGCATCACGCGCAACCGTACCGATGCGTTCGCGATCGCCGGGACGCTCGCCGCGCAAGGCTTCGCGGTCGTCGCGATCGATCTGCCGCTGCACGGCATCACCGACACGTCGAGCCCGTTTTACATCGGCAACACGCCGTTCGCCGCGCTCGGCGCGAAAGAGCGCACGTTCGATCTCGATTTCCAGGACAACAGCACCGGCGCGCCCGGCCCCGACGGCGCGATCGATCCGTCCGGCAGCTGGTTCATCAATCTGTCCAGTCTCCTGACTTCGCGCGACAACCTGCGCCAGGGCGTCGCCGATCTGTTCGAGCTCGCGCACGCGATTCCGTCGATGGGCGCGAATCTCGACGCCTCGCGCATCGCTTTCGTCGGCCAGTCGCTCGGCAGCATCGTCGGCACGAATTTCCTCGCGCTCGATCCGAATGTCAGCGTGGGCGTCATCAACGTGCCGGGCGGCGGCATCGCGCGCCTGCTCGACGGCTCGCCCTCGTTCGGTCCGCGCATCCGCGCCGGCCTCGCCGCGGCGGGCGTCGAAGCGGGCACCCCGGACTACGATGCGTTCATGGTCGCCGCGCAAACCGCCGTCGATTCGGGCGATCCGATCAATTTTGCGGCGTATACCATCGGCAAGCGCATCCTGGCCCAGGAAGTCATCGGCGGCGGCGACGTGCCGCCCGATCAGGTGATCCCGAACTCCGTGCCCGGCGCGCCGCTGTCCGGCACCGAGCCCTTGATCGCCGCGCTCGGACTTTCCGACATCACGCAGACGACGCAATCGGCCGACGGCATCCGCGGCGCCGTGCGATTCCTGCAAGGCGAGCACGGCTCGATCCTCGACCCGACCGATTTCCCGGCCGCGACGGCCGAGATGCAGGGCGAGATGGCGAGCATGATCGTGAGCAACGGCGCGGCCGTGCAGATCACCAATCCGGCGATCATCCGCGGGCCGATCCAGTAACGCCTCGCACGTCGCTTCGATTCATCGATCCCCCGCTTCGGCGGGGGATTTTTTTGCGCAGTCCTCGTGCGTACGCTCCGGACATGACTTGTTGCGCATGCAGTGCGCGCCCGCAAGCTGCTCAACTGCGGCCTCGACGTTTCCGGAGATATGCGTGCACCGCTCGATCGTCCTCAGTGCCTCACTGCTTGCCGCTCTCGCCGCGAACAACGCCGGCGCGCGCTCGAATGTCACGTTCGCCACGGACATCCCGTTCCGCGATTGCGATGGGCTCATCTGCATCGATGTCGCGCTCGACGGCGCGACGCGCACGCTGCTGCTCGACACCGGCAACATCCGCTCGACGATGATCGCCGATGTCGCGCGCGATCTCGGCTGGAAGCTCGATCCGGTGGAGCGCGACGGCGCGGCCGTGCCCGGCATCTTTCGCGGCGGCGATCACCACACCGCGCTCGGCGATCTCATCGACACGACGTCGTTCTTCGTCTTCGAGCGCTCGCTGCTCGGCGAATACAAGTTGCCCGCCGACGGATCGATCGCCTACACGTGGTTCAAGGATCGCGTGCTGCAGATCGATTATCCACGCCATCGGCTGCGCATCTCGCACGTGCAGACGACGCCTGTCTCAAGCCCGCCCGAGGGTGTCGGATCGTTGAAGCTGATCACGTTCGGCGAGCACGGACCGCCGATCGTCGTCGGCTCGCCGTTCACCATCGACGGAAAATCGGTACGTGCGCAGATCGATACGGTCTTCACCGGCACGATGCTCGTCTACGACGACGCGCTCGATGCGCTCGGCCTCAAGAAATCCGGCGCGCCCGAGCTTTTTCGCTACACCGACGGCGGCGTCAATCTTTCAGGCGCACCCGCGGGCGCGTTCGGATTCAAGGGGCGCGCGATCGCACCCGCGAAATCGACCGTCTATTTCGTCGCCGACGGCAAGAACCCGGTGCATCAGCCGGAGGGATTGTTCGAGGCCACGGTCGGTAATGCGCTGTTCGCACACAGCGTCGTGACGATGGATTTCCACGCGATGACGCTCGATGTCGAGCCGTCGAAGGATCAGTAGTTCCAGCCGACGCGCCGCATCAGCTTGCCGACGAGCCACGCGGGACCGATCAGAAGATACGCAAGATCGGTGAAGAACGAAGGCCGCTTGCCTTCGATCATGTGCCCGACGAACTGGCCGATCCACGCCAGCACGAACACGGCGATCGCGAGCCACAAGAGATCGCGCGATCCGAGCGCGCGATATAGCGCATCGGTGAGCAGCGCGAGCAGGACGAACAGCACGATCATCGCAGCGCCCAGCGGACGTGACAGCCGCCAGTAGAACGTCAGCGCGCCGACCATCAGCAGCGCGCACCACAACCCCGGCTTTCCGATCGAGGCAGGCACCGGTATCAGCCAGAGCGCCGCGATCACGGCCCACAGAATCGCCGGCACGCAGATCCAGTGGATCAGGCGGTTCGTCGCGTTCTGGTGATCCGAGCTGTAGCTGCCGAACCAGTCGTTGACGCTGCGCATGGCGGAGTCCTTGCGAAGTTCGGGAAATCTACGCGCGCGATGGCTCGCAGCAAATACGCAGCGCAGCACGCGCACCGTCATCCCGGCGAAAGCCGGGATCCATTTGCTTCACGTCTACGTCGCAAAAATCAAAATGGATCCCGGCTTTCGCCGGGATGACGAATCGAACGCTCAATCGATCGTGATATCCGCAAGCTTCTTCAACGCCTCGGCGTACTTCGCCGCCGTGCCCTCGACGACGACACGCGGTAGCTTCGGTCCCGGCGCCGTCTTGTTCCAATCCAGCGTTTCCAGGTAATCGCGCACGTATTGCTTGTCGTAGCTCGGCGGACTGATGCCGACGCGATATTCGTCTGCAGGCCAGAATCGCGAGGAATCCGGCGTCAGCATCTCGTCCATCACATACAGCGTGCCGGATGCGTCGGTGCCGAACTCGAATTTCGTATCGGCGATCAGGATGCCGCGCTCGGCGGCGTATTCGGCGGCGAAGCGATAAATCGCAAGCGTCGCCGTGCGCACGCGTTCGGCGAGATCGCCTCCGATCGTCGCGACGACCCGATCGAAGCCGATGTTCTCATCGTGCGTTCCGACCGCGGCTTTTGTCGACGGCGTAAATAGCGGATCCGGCAATTTCTCGGCCTGGCGCAAGCCCGGCGCGAGCTTGATGCCGCAGAGCGAACCCGTCGCCTGATAATCCTTCCAGCCCGATCCGATCAGATAGCCGCGTGCGATCGCCTCGATCGGAACCGGCTTCAGCCGCTGGGTGATCACGCTGCGCTTGGCGTAGAGCTTCGCGTCGACGCCCGGCGGGAGAACGCTGGCGATGTCCTTGCCAGTCAGATGATTCGGCGCGATGTGCGAGGTCTTGCCGAACCAGAAATTGGAGATCTGCGTCAACATCTCGCCCTTGCCCGGAATCGGATCGGGCAGCACGACGTCGAACGCGCTCAATCGATCGCTGGCGACGATCAGGAGCTCGGCGTCCGACAAAGCGTAGACGTCGCGGACCTTGCCGCGATGGATCAGATCAAGTCCGGGAAGATTCGATTGCGCGAGAACGGTCGGCACGAAAGCGCTCGTCGATGGAGGGCGAGCGGCGCATTGTAGCCGCGTCGGAGCGCCGCGGCGGCGTAGGCGCCCGGGATTGGTAGAATCCGCGCCTTCCGATGCCAAGACCACCGGTGTTTTCCGTGTCGATGTTCCTGCCAGCGCTGCTGTTCGCGACCGCGACGCTTGCCCAGCCGCCCAAGCCCGCGCAGCTGGGCCTGTGCGCCGCGTGTCACGGCGAGAACGGCGTCGCGACCGCCAAAGGCATTCCGCACCTCGCAGGGCAAGATCGCGATTACCTCGTCGCCGCGCTCGGCCAGTACCGGTCGGGACAACGCTCCGCTTCGGCGATGCGCGCGGTCTCCGGCGCCTTGTCCGACGCCGATATCGCAGCGCTTGCCGACTGGTATTCCGCGCAGCGCAGCGGAACCGCGCCGTGAACATCGTCGGCAAGCTGATCGGCGCGCTCGTAGGATTGTTGTTGTTCCACAATCCGATCGGGCTTCTGCTCGGCGCGATCGTCGGTCATTTCTACGACGCCGGCGTCGCGCGCCTGCGGCCGCCGTCGATGGGCAGCGGTTTCATCGAACCCTTGTTCTCGCTCGCCGGCGCGCTGTCGAAATCGGACGGGCGCGTTTCGGAGCAGGAGATCGCAGCGACCGAATCGCTCATGAATCGATTGCGCCTGGATTCGACGCAGCGCCGCTCGGCCGTCGAGCGCTTCACCGCCGGTAAGCAAACGGATTTTCCCGTGCAGCTCGCGATCGCCGATCTCAAGCGCTGGTGCGGCGGACGGCGCGATCTTGCGTTCCTGATCCTCGATCTGCTGCTCGATCTCGTCTATGCCGAAGGCGCGCTTGCGCAAGCCAAGCTCGCCCTCGTGCGCAAGCTCTGCTGGTCGCTCGGCGTCAGCGATCACGAATTGGCCGCGCTCTCCGCGATGAAAGGCTACGCGCCCGGCGCGCAAGCGTGGGGTTCGGCGGGTCCGCGCGCGCAGCCGGGCGCGAGCGCGATGCGCGTCGACGCCTACGCCGTGCTCGGGCTCGAGCGCAGCGCGAACGAGCGTGAGATCAAGCGCGCGTACCGAAAGCTCATGAGCCAGCATCACCCGGACAAGCTCGGCAACGTGCCCGACGAGCTCAAGCGACGCGCCGAGGAGCGCGCGCGCGAGATCAACACGGCGTACGAGCGCATCAAAACCGAGCGCGGCTTCAAGTAGCCAATCGGTTGTCGACAGCCGTAAGACACGCCCGGCACGATGCTTTAGGCTAAGCCCCGACGCGCGGCGCGGCCGCAGGATTCGACGCGGAGCCCATCATGGCCAGGCAATCCACGGTCATCGCACCTTCCATCCTGTCCGCCGATTTCGCAAGGCTCGGCGAGGAAGTCGACGCGGTAATTTCCGCCGGCGCCGAATGGATCCATTTCGACGTGATGGACAATCACTACGTGCCGAATCTCACGATCGGCCCGCTGATCTGCCAGGCGCTGCGCAAGCACGGCGTCAAGGCGCCGATCGACGTGCATCTGATGGTGAAGCCGGTCGACCGCATCGTTCCGGATTTCGCCAAGGCCGGCGCGTCGCTGATCAGCTTTCATCCGGAAGCGAGCGATCACATCGACCGCACGATTTCACTGATCAAGGACTCAGGCTGCAAGGCCGGCCTCGTGTTCAATCCGGCGACGCCGCTCTCGTACCTCGACTACGTCCTCGACAAGCTCGATCTGGTCCTGATCATGTCGGTCAATCCCGGCTTCGGCGGCCAGAGTTTCATCGCCGCCGCGCTCGACAAGCTGCGCGCCGCGCGCGAGCGCATCGACGCGAGCGGACGCGAGATCCGCCTCGAAATCGACGGCGGCGTCAAACCCGACAACATCGGCGAGATCGCGCGCGCCGGCGCGGACACGTTCGTCGCGGGCTCGGCGATCTTCAACGAGAAAGACTATCGCGCGGTCATTTCCGCGATGCACGAGCACGTTGCAGCGGCGGCGCGCTGAGCGCCGATCCCGGCCTGCCGCCGGGATGGCGGAGGATCGAAGAAAATGCCGCGCCGGGCGACGGGGATGAGTTGGGCTTGGGGCAAGCCCGGCGCGGGCCGGAAAAACGTCGGTGGCGATTCAGATCGCGCGCCACATCGGATCGGGTTCGGCGCGCTCTTTGCGGGCGTCGTCGCCGAACGGCGTGACCTGCGTCTCGCCGCCGAGCCAGGCCATGTCGTCGTCGAGTGACGGCGTGAGGTCGGCGCGGTCCTTGCGGGTTCCGCTCAAGCGGTAGAAGTCGTCGGGCAGATAAAGGTCCATGGCGATCTCCTGATCAGCCGTGCAGGGCAGCAATGAATCCGAGTGCGAGCGCGACCAGCGCGAAGGCGATGCGCAGCGGCTCGCGGGTGTGCAACTCGGCGTTCGGGTCGGGGCGTTCGGTCTTCAAGGCACTCTCCATCGTCTGGCCTGGGACGCATTCAAGCGCTCTGAAGAGTCAGCGCGCCGCGCCGGAGCTGGCGCCGCGCCGACAAGTTCTGGCATTTCGCTGACGTCCGCCGCGCGGCCATTGCGCGCGCGCGCCGCGTGCGTAAGCTGGCGGCGACTTCAAGGAGATTTTCGATGCCGCGCAGCATTGCCATCGTCGAGGACGAACCCCTGATCCGCGCCAACTACGTCGAGGCGCTGACGCGGCTCGGTTACGAAGTGCGCGGCTACGCAGCGCGATCGGACGCCGAAGCCGCGTTCGCGCAGCGTCTGCCCGAGCTCGTCATCATCGACGTCGGCCTCGGCGACGAGCCGGACGGCGGTTTCGAGCTCTGCCGCAGCCTGCGCGCGCGCGCGCCGACCCTGCCGATCATTTTCCTGACCGCACGCGATTCGGACTTCGACGTGATCTCGGGCCTTCGCCTCGGCGCCGACGACTATCTCGCCAAGGATGTCTCGCTGCATCAGCTCGCCGCGCGCATCAGCGCCTTGTTCCGGCGCATGGAAGCGCTGCGCAAGCCGCTCGCCGCCGACAACGTCATCGCGCACGGACCGCTCAAGATCGAAACCGAACGCATGCGCGTCACCTGGAACGGCATCGACGTGCCGCTGACCGTGACCGAATTCTGGATGGTGCACACGCTCGTGCGCTTTCCGGGACACGTCAAGAACCGCGATCAGCTGATGCGCGACGCGCAAGTCGTCGTCGATGACGCGACGATCACCTCGCACGTCAAGCGCATCCGCAAGAAGTTCATCGCGGTCGATCCCGCGTTCGATGCGATCGACACGGTGCACGGTGCCGGTTACCGATGGAAGCCTTGAGCGCGTAAGCGCACGCCGCCGCCGCGCTGGCGGGCCTTGAAGACCTTCTGCGTATCAGTCGAGAGACCCCTCCGAATGGATACCGGTGAGATGGCCCTCGCGGCAAGCGGCACGAAAGGCTGGCGCCGTCCGACGCGCAAAGAAGCCTTGGATTTCTGGGCGCGTTCGCGCGTTCTCATCGCTTTGCGCTGGCTCCGCGGTGTCGGTACGCGCGAACGCTGGGATGCGGGCGATGTGCTGAAGACGGCGCCGATCGTCGCGATGTCGCGCACGCCGTTGTGGAACGACGACGACGGCGAATTCGTCCTCACCGCGGGCAAGGTCCACAACCTGCGCGTCGCGGTGAAGGCGTTTCATGGCGTCGTCGTACCCGCGAACGCATGCCTCAGTTTCTGGCGCCAGCTCGGCAGGCCGTCGGCGCGGCGCGGTTTCGTGATCGGCCGCGAAGTTCGCGATGGTTGCGTAATCCCGACGATCGCGGGAGGCATCTGTCAGCTCTCGAATGCGTTGGCGACGTGCGCGGAGAGAGCTGGTTTCGAGCTCGTCGAACATCACCGGCATAGCGCATCCGTCGCGCGCGGGGATGCATCGACCGTCGACGCGACCGTATTCTGGAACTACATCGATCTCAGAATCCGCGCGCCGTTTGCGTGGCGTCTCGAAACCACGCTGAGCGCAGACGAATTGATCGTGATCGTGCGCGCCGAAGCGGCGCAATCCGAACGCATTTCGACCGATGGCTCGCACGTCGCGAGACTCGCGCAGCGAAGTTCCGCGACGATGCGCAACTGCTTCGGCTGCGACGAAACCTCCTGTTTTCGTCATCGAAAACCCGCGCAGGCATCGCAAGCGCGCGAAGCGTGGCTGCTCGATGCGTGGACACCCGAGCTCGCGCATGATCTGGAAAAACGCGACGCTCGCTGCGATCGGCTGATACCCGTTTCGCCGGCTGCGCTCCGGCATCGATGGCTGCGCCGCGGCGCGCCGAAAAACGACTGGTCGGCTCTGTCTGGAAATAATCATCGCGCGTGGCTCGCCAGCCTGCGCCGGATCGTCTGGCTGCGCCTTTGGGCAAATCGCGCGGGCAGGCGCCAAGCCAGCATCCTCGATAGTCAGCGCTGGCTCGCGCAAGCGTACGCGCGTCGTTTGCGCCCTGAGCACACGCACCTCGTCGTCGATCAAGGCCTGCTGCCGCATTTGCAGTTGTTGGGAACACTCGACGGCCGCAGTTACGAAGTGCTGGCGACGCAGTTGCCGATGATCGAGATCGAGCGACGTCTCGACGAGGCCTGCGCGCACGCGGCTCACAATCAGCCTGCGCGCTCGACACTGAGCGATTTCCGTGCGCCGATGGTACTCGCCGAAGCGGAATTGCTCGCGATGTCGCGCGCGCAAAGCGTGACGACCGCGCACACCGACGTCGCGAGACATTGGCGCGGGCATCCGACCCTCGAAGTGCGGTGCGTGCCGTGGATGTTGCCGCCGAATCGCCGCGCGTCGGTTCGCGACCAAACCCAAGCGCGAGATCTTCCGCTCGTCGTTTTTCCGGCGAGCGCGCTCGCGCGCAAAGGCGCCTACGTACTCGCGCATGCCTTGCGCGGATTTCCGTGCCGCCTGCGCGTGCTCGGCTCACCGTCCGACGACGACGCGCTCTGGAAAGGACTCGACGTCGAACAAGCGAATTACTCCGACGACTGGATGTTGTCCGCATCCGTCGTCGTGCTGCCGGCTTATATCGAGCACAGTCCGCGCGCCGCCCTCGCGGCCGTGGCGGCCGGAATTCCGGTGATCGCAACCGCGGCCTGCGGTATCGAAGGCTTGCCCGGCGTCATCGTCATCCCGTGCGGAAACGTCGACGCGCTCCGAGCTGCGCTGTCGGCAACGCTCCAAGTTCCGGATTGAGCGAATGCGACGCGGCGAATCGCTCGCGGATATGCTTGGCCCTCCGATGGGATGGCCTGCGATGCGATGTCCCTGCGCATAAAATTCTTGCTGGTCGCGTTGTCCACGCTCGCGCTGCCGTGGGCGGGCTGGCAGTTCGTGCGTCAGACCGAAGGCCTGCTGCGTCAGGGCCAGGAGCAGGCGCTGCTCGCTTCGGCCGGCACATTGGCAAAAGCGTTCGCGGCCGGCGGCGTCGCGTGGCCCGCATCGGCGGTGCTGTACGTGCACCGTCTGACGCAGCGGATCGTCGTCGACGGCTACGCGGACGATTGGTCCGAAGTGCAGAGCGATGCCCAGGCGCTCGGCCCCGCGCAGGATGCGCAGAAGCTGCGCGTGCTCGCCGGCGAGAATTCGGACGGTCTGTATCTCCTCGCCGAAGTGCGCGATGCGACGCGCACGCGCGTCGATGCCTCCGATCCGCGCGCCTCGTCGAGCGATCACGTGACGCTCGTGCTCGCGCGCAACGGCGAGACGCGGCGTTATCTCCTCGCGAGCGCGGCGCCCGGTCCGTTCGAAGCTCGCGCGGATACGCCGGACGGCGGCCTGCCGGATCGTCTCGCCGCGGCGTGGCAGGAAGACGGCTCAGGTTACCGCGTCGAGTTGCGCATTCCGACCGCGCAGCGGCCGGACCGCATCGGTCTCGCCGTGTTCGATGCGGCGACACCGGGCGACGACTCGCCCGAATCGCGCGCGCTGCTCGCCTACGACGAGCACGTCGCGCGTTCTCTCGCGGCGCTGGTGCCCGATCGCGCGCGCGTGCGCGTCGTCGAGACGGACGGCTGGTTGCTGGCGAACGCCGGGACGCTGGAGACGCCAGCCTCGCCCAGCCGCGAAGGCTGGATGGAAGAGATCGTCTATCGCAGCCTCATCGCGCCTGCGCTGACCGGCTCGACGACGCTCGCCGGTGATTCCGCGCGCCTCGATGCCGCGGAAGTGTGGCAGGCGCTTTCCGGCGTCGCGGCGACGAGCTGGCGCGCCGGCGACACGCGCGGCGAAGTCGTGCTCACGGCGGCGGTGCCGTTGCGCGAAGGCGGCGAGGTGCGCGGTGCGCTGGTGCTCGAACAAGCCAATCGCGCGCTGCCGCTGCTCGCCAATCGCGCGATCTTCGGACTGGCCGGTGCGACCTTGGCGGCGCTCGCGATCGCGGGCTTGATCCTGCTCCTGTTCGGCGCATCGCTCTCGTTCCGCATCCGCCGCCTGCGCAATGCGGCCGAGCTCGCGGTGCGCACGTCCGGGCGCCTGCACGGTCCGCTGCCGCTCTCCGACGCGGACGACGAGCTCGGCGATCTCGCGCGAAGCTTCGGCAAGCTCTTCGACGAGATCGGCGCGTACACGGAATACCTGCGCACGCTGGCTTCGAAACTTTCGCACGAGCTCAACACGCCGCTCGCGATCGTGCGCTCCTCGCTCGACAATCTCGATCATCAGGCGCTGCCGGCGGATGCGCGTGCGTATGCGGCGCGTGCGCGCGACGGCGCGGAGCGGCTCGGCAAGATCGTGCGCGCGATGAGCGAAGCGAGCCGCATCGAGCGCGCGATCGCCGCCGCCGAGGCCGAGGATTTCGATCTCGGCGCGCTCGTCGCGGGTTGCGCGGAAGGCTATCGTGCGCTCGCCGAAGGCCGCGAGTTGCGCGTGGTGCTTCCGGCGACGACATTGCCGTTTCACGGCGCGCCGGAGCTGATCGCGCAGGCGCTCGACAAGCTCTTCGACAACGCGCGCTCGTTCGCGTCGGCGGACGGCTGGATCGAGATAGGCCTCGATGCGCGCGAGAGCGGCGCCGAGATCCGCGTCGCCAACTCGGGTCCACTTCTGCCGGCGACGATGCAGGAGCGCTTGTTCGATTCGCTGGTCAGCGTGCGCGGCGCCGGCGGTCGCGGCGACACGCCGCATCTGGGTCTCGGGCTCTATGTCGTGCGGCTCGTCGCCGAGCTCCATCGCGGCACCGCTTCGGCGCGCAATCTCGCCGACGGCGGCGGCGTAGAATTCGGCATGCGACTGATCGGCATGCCGCGCCGACGTATGGCGGAGGAGAGCAAGGAATGAGCCTGTCGCTTCGCACAGCGATGATCGCGTTGTGCCTGGGTGCGCAAGGCGCGCTCGCCGAAGAGCACGTCACTTCAGGGCCTGATCTCGATTACCAGCCTGCGATTCTCCAATCGAGCAATGATGGCGCGCGCATCGTCGTGTTCGAACGCCTCGCGCCGCCGCCGAGCCTTCTCGGCGATTTGTGGATCACGCGCTCGACCGACGGCGGCACGACCTGGTCGGAACCCGCTGCGATCATCGCCAGCGACGCCAACGAGCGTCATCCGGCGTTGGTGCAGACCGGGCCTTCGCAGTACGCGCTCTTCTATCTCAAAGGCACCGGATCGACCGGAAGTTTTCGTCTGTGGCGCGCGGGCAGCAGCGACGGCATTGCGTTCGCCGAAGAAGCGCAGCTCGATCTCGGCTGGCCGACCGGCGGCGAGATCAATCCGCACGTGATCCGTCATCAGGACGGCACGCTCACGATGACGTATCAGCGCTTGGGGACCGGCGCCGGAGTCTATGTCGCGCAATCGAGCGACGACGGCGTCACCTGGGATCTCGCGCAGACGCAGATCGCGAGCAATGCGCAGCTGCCGCGCATCGCGTATCGCGAGAGCGACGGGCTTTATCTCGCGTCGTACCAGGTCGGCGGCAGCGCGCTCAAGATGTACGTCAAGACGACGACCGACGTGCGCGACTGGAGCGCGCCACCGCAGGATTTCGCGATCACCGGCAACAATCACGACTCGCTGCCGGTCGTGATGCCGGACGGCGCGTTCGTCCTGTTCTGGATACGCGCATCGGGCGATCAGTTCGATGTCGCGGTGCGCCGCTCGGTCGACGGCACGACCTGGTCGCCGGCGCTGACCGTCACCGATACGGCGGATGCCGATGATGTCGAGCCGCATCCGCTCGTCGGCGCGTCGTCCGATCGCGTCGAGCTTTATTGGGGCCGCGACGAGCCGGTCGGAAGCCTCACCTATGACATCGTGCGCGAAGCGTCGGTGGTCGTGAACGACGCGGTATTCGCCGATTCGTTCGAGAGCTGATCGCGCCGCGGGCTGTCGCCGGGGCCGCTGCCTTGCTATCTTCGGCGGCCCGCTTCACGCATCGAGCCGTCGATGATCTCGCAGGACGAATTCGCCGCGCTGGCGGCACAAGGCTACAACCGCATCCCGGTCGTGCGCGAAGTGCTGTCCGATCTCGACACGCCGCTGTCGGTGTATCTCAAGCTCGCCGACGCGCCGTATTCGTATCTTTTCGAATCGGTCGAGGGCGGCGAGAACTGGGGACGCTATTCGATCATCGGCTTGCCGTGCCGGCGCGTGCATGTGCTGCGCGGCAAGACGTTGACGATCGAGGATATCGGCGAGGTCGTCGAATCGCGCGAGCTTGCCGATCCGCTCGCCGAGATCGAAGCAATCCGAACGACATATAACGTTCCGAAGCTCGCGGGGCTTCCTGCGTTCACCGGTGGTCTCGTCGGCTATTTCGGATTCGAGACGATCGGATGGATCGAGCCGCGGCTCGCGATCCGCGATCGTCCCGATCATCTCGGCACGCCCGACGCGCTCCTGATGCTGAGCGAAGAAGTCGCCGTCTTCGACAATCTCAAAGGCCGGCTTTATCTCATCGTGCACGCAAATCCCGCAGAGCCGCAGGCGTATGCGCGCGCGACGCGACGGCTCGACGAGCTTGCGTTCCGGCTTCGCCATTCGGGATCGGGTTATCCCGACGTGCTCGATCCGAAGGCGCTCGAGGAAACCGATTTCGTATCGAGCTTCACGCGCGAGGAATACGAAGCGCTGGTCGACAAGGCTAAGGAATACATCCGCGCCGGCGATATTTTCCAAGTCGTGCCTTCGCAGCGACTGTCGGTGCCGTTCCGCGCGCGGCCGGTCGATGTCTATCGCGCGTTGCGTGCGCTCAATCCTTCGCCGTACATGTATTTCCTCGATCTCGGCAAGACGCAGATCGTCGGCTCTTCGCCGGAAATCCTCGTGCGGCTCAAAGCCGGCAAGGTCGTGGTGCGTCCGATCGCGGGCACGCGTCCGCGCGGCAAGACGCATGAGGAAGATCTCGCGCTCGAACAAGAGCTCCTCGCCGATGCCAAGGAACGCGCCGAGCATCTGATGCTGATCGATCTCGGCCGCAACGACGTCGGCCGCGTCTCGGCGACCGGCACCGTCGCACTGACCGAAAGCTTCGTCATCGAACGCTACTCGCACGTAATGCACATCGTCAGTCAAGTCGAAGGCGAGCTTCGCGACGGTCTCTCCTACATGGATGTGCTGAAGGCGACGTTTCCCGCCGGCACCGTCAGCGGCGCGCCGAAGATCCGCGCGATCGAGATCATCCAGGAGCTCGAGCCGCACAAGCGCAACATCTACGCCGGTGCGATCGGCTACATCGGGTGGTGGGGCGACGCCGACACCGCGATCGCGATTCGCACGGCCGTGATCCAGGACGGACGCCTGCACGTGCAGGCCGGTGGTGGTGTCGTGTTCGATTCCGACCCCGCCAAGGAATGGGAAGAAACGATGAACAAGGGACGCGCGTTGTTCCGCGCCGTCGCGCAGGCGGCAAGCGGGCTGTGACGGCGACGCGCGCTCGCGGCTTCGTTTCAATCGCGACGTTTCGTTCGAGCAGCGCATGCCGCATTACACGCCGCTGATCGCGACGATCGTGTTCGCGCTCGTGCTTGCCTATGCGGCGGGCTCGCTGGCGTGGCGCCTCAAGCTCTCGCCGATCGTCGGATATCTCCTCGCCGGCGTCGCGGTTGGTCCGTTCACGCCGGGATTCGTCGCCGACCAGCCGCTCGCGTCGGAGCTCTCGGAAATCGGCGTGATTCTGCTGATGTTCGGCGTGGGCCTCCATTTTTCGCTCGGCGATTTGCTCGCGGTGCGCGCCATCGCGATTCCGGGTGCGGCGGTGCAGATCGCGATCGCGACTCTGCTCGGCATGGCGCTGGCGTGGCTGCTCGGATGGCCGCTCGGCGACGGCCTCGTGTTCGGCCTTGCGCTGTCGGTCGCGAGCACGGTCGTGCTGCTGCGCGCGCTCGAAGATCGCAGGTTGCTCGAATCGAATCGCGGCCGCATCGCCGTCGGCTGGCTGATCGTCGAGGACCTCGCGATGGTTCTCGTGCTCGTGCTGCTGCCACCGCTCGCCGGACTTCTCGGCGGCACGGTCGATGCCGCGCACGCCGGCGGCAACCTTTACGCGACGCTCGGTATTACGCTCGCCAAAGTCGCGGCGTTCATCGCATTCATGCTGATCGTCGGACGGCGCGCGATTCCGTGGCTGCTCGAACGTACGGCCGGCATGGGCTCGCGAGAGCTCTTCACGCTCGCCGTGCTGGCGATCTCGCTCGGCGTCGCTTATGCGTCGGCGCGTCTCTTCGATGTCTCGTTCGCGCTCGGTGCGTTCTTCGCCGGCATGGTGCTCAAGGAATCGAAGCTGAGCCACGAAGCCGCGCAGGAATCGCTGCCGTTTCGCGATGCGTTCGCCGTGCTGTTCTTCGTTTCGGTCGGCATGCTGTTCGATCCGACCATTCTGCTGCGCGAGCCGCTGCCGGTGCTGGCGACGCTGGCGATCATCGTGCTCGGCAAATCGTTCGCGGCGCTCGCGATCGTGCGCGCGTTCGGGCGACCGCTCGATGTCGGGCTCACGATCGCGGCGAGCCTGGCGCAGATCGGCGAGTTCTCGTTCATCCTGGCCGGGCTCGGCGCCGATCTCGGGCTTCTGACCCAGGAAGGCCGCGACCTGATCCTCGCGGGCGCGATTCTTTCGATCTGCGTCAATCCACTGCTGTTCGCCGCGCTCGATCGCTGGCAGGCGCGGCGCGATGCGCACGCTCTGCAGGGTGCGAATCGCCAACGCGACGAAGCGCCGGCAGGGCCGTCGCTGCCGACGCGAGATCACGTCGTGCTGATCGGCTTCGGCCGCGTCGGCTCGCGCGTCGGCAAGACGTTGCACGAAGCCGGGCACGCGCTTGCATTGATCGAATCCGACCACGATCGGCTCGACGAGGCGCGCGCGCTCGGCATCGCCGGTCTTCACGGCAATGCGGCTTCGACCGATACCTTGGCGGCTGCGAATGCGGCGACGGCGCGAGTCGTGCTGATCGCGATTCCGCAGACCATCGAGTCCGGCCAGATCATCGAGCACGCGCGTGCGCTCAACGCGCGCATCGCCGTACTGGCGCGCGCGCATTCGGACAGCGACGTCGACTATCTCCTCGCGCACGGCGCCGATGCCGCGATCATGGGCGAGCGGGAGATCGCGCGCAGCATGTGCGAATCGGTGCAGCAGCTCGACGCTTATCTCTCGCGCGAGCAACTCGCGTAGTTGAACGAAGGTTCTGCCCAGCGCGGACTCTCGTCATCGCACCGGCAGTTCGAATCCGTTGAATAAGAGCGACGTATCGACCGCGACGCCGCCCGACAGCCCGTCGACCATCGGCGCAGAAACGATGATCGTGCTCGCATCGCCAATGAGCCCGGTCGCGGAATAATCGATCAGCACGAGCCGACCGCCGCTGGGATTTCCGCCGCCGCCGCCCCAGCGCGTGCCGAACAAATGGCCGCGTCCGTCGGGGCGAAGCTCCAGATAATTCTCGCCGAGCGCGGAATCGTCGCGCGAGCTCAATGTCACCATCGGATCGGCCGGATCGACCTGCGTCGCCTTGCCGAGCGCATCGAAGATCAGGCTTCGGCTGTAGCGGTCGTAGACGATGCTGGTCGCGGGCACTCCGGTGTAGAGGCGCGTCGTGACGAAGCTCGGCATGTCGATCGTGCCGACCGACGCCGCCGCGCCTTCGCCGCCGTTCGAATAGAAAACGCCGTTCGACGGCGTGAACGCGAGCATCGTGATCGTCGAATCATCGCCGCTCACCGAATGCGGCGTGCCGTTGTCGAACGGATCGAGCGGCACCTGCGAGGGCGACGCGTCGCTCCAGCCGATCCAGACGCTGGTGCCGGCGGGATCGAGCGAGATCGTGTTGCCGTTGTTCGACGTCGAACGCGTCTCGAACGTTCCGGTCGCGGTGTTCACCTTGTAGACGTTCGAGCCTTGGCCCGCGACGACGACATCGCCGCCGGGAACGATGAACGCATCGGCGGCGGTCGGCAGCGTCGCCAGGATCGACGTCGTGAGCGTCATCGCGCCGACGCCGTCGTAGTCGAAGTCGACGCGGTAGAGCTGGTGCGTGCCGAAGGCAGCTCCGATGTAGACCGTGCCGCTCGCAGGCGTTCCGGCGTGCGCGGTCGCGCAAAGGACCAGTGAGGCCACGAAGAAGCGCAAGCGGGCTGAAGAAAGCATCGGCCATCTCATCCTTGTCGGCGCGGCACGCGCCGTTTCTCTTCCATACGCAAGACCGCGGTGGGAAACGACAACGCGCGCGAACCTTCTCATGAACCGGGTCGGCCTCCGTCGCCAAGTCGATGTCCCGATTTCGCGAGCGTGCTACGGTCCGGCACTTCACCGATGTCCATCGTTGCGCTGGGGTGACACATGGAAATACGGAGATTGTTCGGGGTCGTTCTGGCCCTTGTTGCAAGTGCACATTTTGCTTTCGCAGCAACGCCGCGGCCTGAGCCGCGGAGCTTTACCGGCAGCTGGAGGCCGGTCGCGGAAATCGCGATCAAGACGTATCCTGCGCTGGATCTCGAAGCGGTCGCCGCCGCCGACGCCGCGCGAGAGGCCGCCGGAGGACCGCATCGCTTCGCGGTCCCGCACGACACTTCGCTCAGCGTCGACGACGTCGGCTCGTGGGAGCAGAACGGCGACGTCAGCGTCTGGCGCTATCGCATCAAGGCCGACGAGGCCGCTTCGCTGAATGTCGGTTTCACGCGCTTCCACGTTCCGCCGAGCGCGCGTCTCTACATCTATGACACCGCGCGCCGGCAAGTCGCAGGCCCGTACGATGCGAAGCACAACGAGCCGCACGCGCAGTTGTGGACGCCGGTCATCGCTTCGAGCGACGTCGTCGTCGAGCTCGATGTCGCGACCGCAGAGCGCAGTCGAGTCGAGCTCGTCATCGGTCGCATCGGCCAGGGTTATCGCGGCCTCGGGACCGCCAGCAAGAGTTATCTGCAGCCCGATCTCGGACAACCCAAGCTCGGCGGCAAGACCTGCTCGCCCGATCAAATCAATTCGGGTCGCTGCAACATGGACGTCGCCTGTCTTGCCGACGATGATCCCTGGAACGATCCGCGCCGCGCGGTCGGCGCCGTGCAGTTGAACGGCGCGGACGACTGCACCGGATCGCTCGTCAACAACACCGCGAATGATCGCCGCATGCTGTTCATCACGGCGACGCATTGCGGACTCAACGCATCGTCTTCGCCCTCGGTCGTCGTGTACTGGAACTACGAATGGCCGACCTGCCGCACGCCGGGATCGACCGAAAGCGGGCAGAGCAGTCCGCCCGATCCGAATATCTCGAACTCCGGCGCAACGTGGCTGGCGAACACGCCGAATCCGTTCAGCGGATGCAGCGGACCGACCTGCTCGGACAACACACTGGTCGAGCTCGACGATCCGGCGAATCCGGATTTCAATCTCTTCTGGGAAGGCTGGGATCGCCGCACGACGCCCGCGCAATGCTCGCAGGATGCAGGCGATCCGTCGTCGACGGTCGGACTTTGCGCTTCGATCCATCATCCGAACGTCGATGAAAAGCGCATCACGTTCGTCGCGCAGGATTTCGAAGTCGGCGGCATCGCCGGCGGCTCGAACACGCATTGGCATGCGTACTGGGATCCGAATCCGCCGATCCTTCCGAACATTCCGTCGCCGCCACCTTCGCTGCCGCCGGGCGTCACCGAACCCGGATCGTCGGGATCACCGCTCTTCACGTCCGAGAAGCGCCTGATTGGCGTGCTCAGTGGCGGTCCGTCCACCTGTGGCGCGACCGGCGAGGATTTGTCGGATTTCTACGGTCAGCTCGCGCTCGCGTGGGACGGCCTCGGCACGCCTACGACACGGCTCAAGGATCATCTCGATCCGCTCGGCACCGAGCCCGATTTCATCGACGGCATCGGCGCGTCGCCGTTCACGCTGGCGCTCGATCCTGCGTCCGTGGCGGCGTGCGCGATCGTCGGCAGCGTCGACGTCAACATCAACGTGGCGGCAGACGCCGGTTTCTCGGACAGCGTCGATCTTGCGGTGAGCGGCGAGCCTCCGGGCGCGACGGTCGCGCTGGTTCCGCCGAGCGTGACGCCGCCTGCGACGTCGGTCCTGACGATCGGAGCGCTCGACTCGGCAACGCCGGGCAACTACACGCTGACGGTCACCGGCACCAGCGGTGCCGATGTCGTGACGAAAACGCTGGGCTTCTCGCTCAACGATTCCGCACCGAACGCGGTGTCGCTGAGCGCGCCCGCGAACAACGCGACGAACGTCGGCTTGTCGCCGATCCTGACATGGTCCGCGGCGACCAGCGGCGGTCCGACCGATTATCTGGTCGAAGTCGCGACCGATTCGGCGTTCGCCTCGATCGTGTTCTCGCAGACCGTGCACGACGCGACATCGGCGACGGTGTCGCCCGCGCTCGACGCGCTGACGACGTACTACTGGCGCGTGACCGCGAGCAACACCTGCGCCATCGCCACCGCATCGGAGGTGTTCCAGTTCACGACCTTGTCGGCACCGGGAACGTGCACGCCGCCGACAACGCCGAACACACTCTTCAGTGACGACGTCGAGAACGGCGACAACGGTTGGACGACGACCGGCAGCACCGGCAGCAGCACCTGGACGCGCAGCTCCGCACGGCCGTACGCGGGAGATTTTTCCTGGTTCGCCGCGGATCTCGATTCCGAATCCGACCAGCGCCTGATCTCTCCGACGATCGCGCTGCCGGCCGATCAGAATCCGATCACGCTCAAATTCCAGAATTGGCGCGAGATCGAGGACAACCTTCCGGACGGCTGCTTCGACGGCGGTTTGATCGAAGTGTCGACCGACGGCACGACGTTCACGCAGATTCCGGACTCGGCGATCATTTCGGGCGGCGCCTACGACGGCGTCATCTCCGACCAGTACAACAATCCCCTGGCCGGCATCGAAGCGTGGTGCAGCTCGACCGCGCGCCCGTACACCGACGGACCCGTGCTCATCGACCTCACGAGCTACGCGGGGCAGAGCGTGCAGCTCCGCTTCCGCCTCGGCAGCGACGAGTCGGTGAGCCATGAAGGCTGGTACGTCGACGACATCAGCGTGACTTCGTGCGCCGGCGACACGCCGATCGATGCGATCTTTGCGGACGGATTCGAAGCGCAGCCGTAATAGCGCACGTCGAAAACTTGCTTGAGGGCCGCCTTGTGCGGCCCTTTTTTTGCCCACTTTCGCCGGAATGACGCAGGGCGCGGCACACGCGACGAATCGTCATTTGCCCGCACGCGCCGAACAGGGGAAACTGCGCTCCCTTTCCCGCGCCGCACGAAGCTTCCGATCGCACGCATGGTCCTGATGATCGACAACTACGACAGCTTCACCTACAACCTCGTGCAGTATTTCGGCGAGCTCGGTGAAGACGTCCGCGTCGTGCGCAACGACGACATGACGCTGGCGGCGCTGCGCACGCTCGAACCCGAAGCGATCGTGATCTCGCCGGGTCCGTGCACGCCGAACGAGGCGGGGATCTCGCTGGAGATCATCGAGCAGCTCTCGGGCAGCGTGCCGATCTTCGGCGTTTGCCTGGGCCATCAATCGATCGGTCAGGCGTTCGGCGGCAAGGTCGTGCGCGCGCGCGAAATCATGCACGGCAAGACTTCGATGATCCATCACGACGGCAAGGGCGTGTTCCGCGGCGTGCCGAATCCGTTCGAGGCGACGCGCTATCACTCGCTGATCGTCGAGAAATCTTCGCTCCCCGAATGCCTCGAAGTCTCGGCGTGGACCGTGGACGCGAACGGCGCGCCGGACGAGATCATGGGCCTTCGCCACAAATCGCTGGCGGTCGAGGGCGTGCAGTTCCATCCCGAATCGATCCTGACGCAGCACGGCCACGCTCTGCTGCGCAATTTCCTCGAAGGCTGAGCGCCGTGCCGATCTCGCCTCGCGAAGCGCTGCAGCGCACGATCGAGCACCGCGAGATCTTCCACGATGAGATGGTCGACCTGATGCGCCAGATCATGCGCGGCGACGTGTCGCCGACGATGGTCGCGGCGATCGTGACCGGCCTGCGCGTCAAGAAGGAAACCGTCGGCGAGATCACGGCCGCGGCGCAGGTGATGCGCGAGCTGGCGTCGAAGGTCGATGTCGCGACGGACGCGCCGTTCATCGACATCGTCGGCACCGGCGGCGACGGCGCCAACAGCTTCAACATCTCGACCGCGTCGATGTTCGTCGTCGCCGCGGCCGGCGTGAGAGTCGCCAAGCACGGCAATCGCAGCGTGTCGTCGAAATCGGGCAGCGCGGACGTGCTCGAAGCGTTCGGCGCGGCGATCGATCTCGCTCCGGCGGCGGTCGCGCAATGTCTCGACATCTGCGGCATCGGCTTCATGTTCGCGCCGAATCATCATCCGGCGATGAAGGCGGTCGCGCCGGTGCGGCGCGAGCTCGGCGTGCGCACGCTGTTCAATATTCTGGGTCCTTTGACCAATCCCGCGGGTGCGCCGAACGTGTTGATGGGCGTGTTCCATCCCGATCTCGTCGGTATCCAGGCGCGCGTGCTGCAACGGCTCGGCGCGCGTCGCGCGCTGATCGTCTGGGGGCGCGACGGCCTCGACGAGATCTCGCTCGGCGCGACGACTTCGGTCGCGGAGCTTCGCGACGGCGCGGTGCGCGAATACGAGATCGATCCTCGTGAACTGGGTTTCGCCGAGGTCGCGACCAGCGAGCTCGCCGTCGAGGACGCCGCTCAGTCGCGCGAGCGCGTGCTCGAAGCCCTCGACAACCGCGAAGGCGCGGCCCGCGACATCGTGATGCTCAATGCCGGCGCGGCGTTATATGTCGCCGGCGTCGCAGATTCGATCGCTGGTGGCGTCGCGCGAGCACGCGAGGTCTTGGCGAGCGGCGCTGCGCGCGCGAAACTCGACGAATTCGTGGCCACGACCTCAAGCCTCGCCGCACGCTAGCCCGACGATGAGCGACATCCTCAAGAAAATCCTGGCGCGAAAGACCGAGGAGATCCGCGACCGCTCCGGGCGCGTGTCGCTGGCCGAAATTTCGGCGCGCGCGGGCGATCAGCCGCCGACGCGCGGTTTCGCGGCTGCGCTTGAGAGCAAGATCGAGGACGGGCTTCCGGCCGTCATCGCGGAGATCAAGAAGGCGAGCCCGAGCAAAGGCGTGATGCGCGCCGATTTCGATCCGGCGGCAATCGCGCGGAGTTACGAAGCCAACGGCGCGGCGTGCCTCTCGGTGTTGACCGATGCGGATTTCTTCCACGGCAGCGAAGCGTTCCTCGAAGCCGCGCGAGGCGCGTGCAAGCTTCCGGTGCTGCGCAAGGATTTCACGATCGATCCGTATCAGGTGTATGAAGCGCGCGCGATCGGCGCCGATTGCATCCTCTTGATCGTTGCCGCGCTCGGCGATGCCACGCTGCTCGAGCTGACACTGCTCGCCGCCGAGCTCGATCTCGACGTGCTGATCGAAGTGCACGACGAGGAAGAGCTGGAACGCGCGCTCGCGATTCCGGCGCCGCTGATCGGCATCAACAATCGCGACTTGCGCACGTTCGAGACCTCGATCGAGACGACGTTGCGCCTTGCTGCGCACATTCCCTACGACCGCCTGGTCGTCACCGAAAGCGGCATCCGCACACCCGACGACGTGGCGCGCCTGCGCGCGGACGGCATCGAGGTGTTCCTGGTCGGCGAAGCCTTCATGCGCGCGACCGATCCCGGTGCGGCCCTGGCGCGCCTTTTCGCCGAAACCGAAGATTGATTGGACCTGCAGTTCCAGGCGGTTGCGTACGACCGTTCTTTCAATTACGTTAGTGCTTACGTAACTGCATACGGAAACGGTCGTGTTCCTGCATTCCCAGGCCGAGCTCGCGCTCGGCAGCCGCTTCAAGGCGCTCAGCGAAAGTCTCTACGCCGCCGCCAATGCGGCGTATCGCGATGTCGGCGTCGACATCGACGCACACTGGTTTCCGGTGCTGCGCTATCTGCAGGTCAAGGGTCCGGCGACGGTGACGGAGATCGCGACCGCGATCGGGCAGACGCATCCCGCCGTGAGCCAGCTCGCGGCGAAGCTGCGCAAGGCGGGCTGGATCACGCGCAAGACCGACCGCGCGGATGCGCGGCGCGGAATGCTTGAGTTGACGGCGGAGGCTGAGCGCAAGCTCGATCGGCTGGGTCCCGTCTGGTGCGCGATCCGGCGTGGCGCGCGTGCGGCCGCGTTGCGCGGCAAGGGATCGCTGCTCGAAGCGCTGGCGAGTTTCGAGAACGACGTCGCCAGCGGACGGCTCGCGAACGAGATCGCCGCCGAGCGCGAGCGCGTGCTCGCCGCGAAGATCAAGATCCATCCGTTTCGCCCGGAATGGGCTGCGCATTTCGAGCGCATCAATGCCGAGTGGCTGGAACGCTATTTCGCGATCGAGGCGGTCGATCGCGAGATGCTGTCGAAGCCTCGGCAACATATCGTCGATCCGGGCGGGTCGGTTCTGTTCGCCGAGCTCGATGGCGAAGTGATCGGCACGGCCGCATTGATCAAGGAAGCGCCGGGTGTGTACGAGCTTTCGAAGATGGCGGTCGAGACCGGTTTTCGCGGGCTCGGCTCGGGACGCAAGCTGCTCGAGGCCGCGATCGCGGAGTTTCGCAGGCTCGGCGGCAAGACGCTCTTTCTCGAATCGAACAAGCGCTTGGCGCCCGCATTGACGCTGTACGAAAGCGCGGGCTTCGTGCACAAACCGGCGCCTCGACCGGGCAGTCACTACAAGCGCGCCGACGTCTACATGGTGTACGAGCCGCGCACCGAAGCGGGGAGATCACGATCGCGCGCGCGCGATTCCACGAGCGCGCGAAGGACGCTCTGACGAGCATCGCAACGGGAAAGGTCTTGAAGGGATTCCGCCGAAAGCGGAATCCAGAGCTGCGTCGGCGCGCCAGATGGGCGCGCCCCGACTTGCCTTTACGCGCCGCGCGTACCCAGCACGACGATGGTCTTGCCGGACACGGTGATCATGCCTTGCTCTTCGAGCTGCTTGAGCACTCGGCCGACCATCTCGCGCGAGCAGCCGACGATGCGGCTGATCTCCTGGCGCGAGATGCGGATCTGCGTGCCACTCGGATGCGTCATCGCATCGGGTTCGTCGGTGAGGTCGATCAGCGTCTTGGCGACGCGGCCGGTCACGTCCATGAAGGCGAGGCGGCTGACTTTGCGGCTGGTGTGCAGGAGACGGTTGGTCAGCTGCGAGCCGATCGCGAACAGGATCTTCGGGCATTCCTCGCGCAGCGGACCCTCGAAGAGGTTGAACATGCGCTCGTAGCCGATCTCGGCGAGCTCGCACGGCGTGCGCGTGCGCACCATGACCTCGCGGCGCGGCGTCTCGACGAACAAGCCCATCTCGCCGATGAACTCGCCGCGGTTGAGGTAGGCCAGGATCAGCTCGCGGCCTTCCTCGTCTTCGGAGGAGACGGTCAGCGATCCGTCGATGACGTAATAAAGGATGTTGGCCGAGTCGCCCGGCCGGATGATGGCGGTCTTGCTCGGGTAGCGGCGCCGGTGACAGGCGCCCAGGAACCGTTCCATCGCAGCGCGGTCAGGCGTCAGCATGGGCGGGGCCTGGACCTTGTTGACGGCGCGCTGCAACGTGTAGCGGAAATCGGCGATCTTCGCTTGCGCTTCCACAGATGCCCTCCAGGCTCTCAGGGTCAGCCACTCGCAAGAGTGGCGGAACGCGTGAACCCCCTCCACGCGTCTGCGAGCCCGCCACCCATGCGGTCGTTTTCACATCTTATTGCAAATTCCTTCACGCGTGGTGACCGGAAACGTTTGTGAAGGCCGTGATACGCGCTCCCGGGTTTAAACGGTCACTTGCATACCCCATAATTCGCGACCTTCCGTCGGTGGGCGGTTCGAGAGGTAAGCAACAGTGGTCAAGCCCCTTCCGCGGCTGCAGCTCCAAGGTTTCAACAACCTGACCAAGGCGCTCAGCTTCAATATCTACGACGTTTGCTACGCGGTCTCCGAAGATCAGCGCCAGCGGTACATCGAGTACATCGACGAGCAGTACGACTCGGACCGCCTGACCAAGATCCTGACCGACGTCGCCGACATCATCGGCGCGAACATCCTCAACATCGCGCGCCAGGACTACGATCCGCAGGGCGCGTCGGTGACGATCCTCATTTCCGAGCATCCGATCGTCGACAAGCTCGGCAAGGACATGATCTCGGACGCGGTCGTCGCGCACCTGGACAAGAGCCATATCACGGTGCACACGTACCCGGAGACGCATCCGCACAACGGCATCGCGACGTTCCGCGCCGATATCGACGTTGCGACCTGCGGCGTCATCTCGCCGCTGAAGGCGTTGAACTTCCTGATCGACAGTTTCGAATCGGACATCGTGACGATGGACTACCGCGTGCGCGGCTTCACGCGCGACGTGAAGGGCCGCAAGCACTACATCGATCACCGCATCAACTCGATCCAGGAATACCTGGCGCGGCACATCCAGCAGAAATACGAGATGTTCGACGTCAACGTCTACCAGGAAAACATCTTCCACACGAAGATGCACGTGAAGGATTTCGATCTCGACACGTACCTGTTCGACGCTCAGGCGGCGGATCTTTCGTTCAAGGACAGAAAGCGCATCGAATCGCTGGTCAAGCGCGAGATCGAAGAGCTGTTCCACGGGCGGAATTTGAGCTGAGTGTCTGTCCGTCGTCCCGGCGAAAGCCGGGACCCACTGTGCTTTTGCCGCAAAATCAAAATGGATCCCGGCTTTCGCCGGGATGACGACATGCCGGCGCTTTCGGCGGCCACTCAGACGCGATAAGCAACCGCCTTCATGACGTTGCTCGCGAACCGCATCAGCGCCGGCACCGGATCGGGCAGGACCTCGGCGCCCGCCGCGAGCGCATTCTTGGCATGTCGCGCTTCGTCGTCCTTCATCACGCTGACGATCGCCCGGCTGCGCGCGTCGGCCTCCGGCAATTTTTCCAGATGCTCGCCGAGATGCGCCTCGACCTGGCGTTCGGTCTCGACCACGAAACCAAGGCTCAGCCGATCGCTGATGAGCCCCGCGGCCGCGCCGATTGCATAGGCGCCGGCGTACCAGAGCGGATTCAATAGGCTCGGACGGCTATCGAGCTCCTTCAGCCGCTCGCCGCACCAGCCCAGATGATCGGTTTCCTCGGCCGCGGCTTCGAGCATGCGTGCGCGCTGCGCTTCGTCGTGCGCCACCGCGGCCTGCCCGAAATAAAGCGCCTGCGCGCAGACCTCGCCGACGTGATTGACGCGCATCAGGCCGGCCGAGTGGCGCCGCTCGGCGTCGTCGAGCGGCGCGTCTTCTATGTCCAACGCAGGCGAAGGACGTATCGCGACCGGCGCGGGCTCGAAGATCGCGCCGAGCGCGCGCTCGAGCTCGACGAGGGCGCGATCCAACGGGGAAAGCGTTCGGTTCATAGCTCGCCATTCTCCAGTTGTTGCGCCAGCAACGCGAGCGGATGCACGACCGGAATCTCCCGACCGCGCTCGCGCAGCCCGTTGCCGAGATGGATGCGGCAGCCGATGTTGGTCGTCAGCACGAGATCGGGCTGCTGTTGTTCGGCCTGTTCGAGCTTTTCATCGCGCAAGCGGCGCGCGATCTCCGGATGCTCAATGAAGTAGTTGCCGGCGGCGCCGCAGCAGCGCGGTTGTTCGGGAAGCTGCAGCACTTGGAGCGCCGGTATCCGCGCGAGCAACGCGCGGATCGAAGCGAGCGCGCCGACGACGTTGACCTGCGTGCACGGCAGATGCAGCGCGGCGCGTATCGGCAGCGAACGAAAACTGAGCGCGGCGAAGCGCTCGTCCGCGGCGATGAACGCGTGCACATCGAGCACACGCGCGCGAGCGCCCGGCATCGCCTCGTCGCGCAGATCGCCGAAGCAGCCGCTCGCGCTGACCAGCGCGACGTCGCTTTCCGTCGCTTCGATCGCCGCCCGCGCCGCTTGCGCATGACGCGCCGCGGCCTCGACGTCGCCGGCGTGCCGCGCCAGCGCGCCGCAACACGGAGCGCCGTCCGGAATTCGGACCTCGTAGCCGAGCGCCGTGAGCAAGCGTTCGGCCGCGGCGTGCGTATCGCGGTCGTAGACGCTGGCGACGCAGCCCCGGAACAACGCGACGCGTCCGCGTGGAACGGGTGGCTTGCGCGCCGCAGGCCACGTCGGCGATACCGGCAGATTCGGCAGGCTGTCGGCCAACGCGCGCCAGTGCGAGCGGGTTGGCAAGACGCGTGCGAGCGCCGGCAGCCAGCGCCGGGCGCCCATCGCGACGCCCATCCGCGCCAGCCAGGTGAGGCGAGTGGGATCGCGCAGCAAGCGCTGCATGGCACTCGGCGGCGCCCGGAGCGGCGCCAACGCGGCGCGGGTTCGCACGATGATCTCGTCGTATTGGACACCGGACGGACAGACCTTCTGGCAGGAAACGCAGGCCAGGCACTGGTCGAGATGCGTCAGCGCCGTAGCGCCGGGTTCGGCGCGTCCGGTCGTCAGCGCCCGCGCCAGGGCGATGCGGCCGCGCGGGGATTCGGCTTCGTCGAGGCTGATCCGGTAGGTCGGGCAATGCGGCAGGCACAGGCCGCACATCACACACTGGTCTGCGAGCTCGAGGAGGCGCCGGTCGGGCGACAATGCTCCATTCTGAACCGGCGATCCGCCCTCGGCGCGGCCGGCCGGAACCGGCTCGAAATGGCCTTGGGATGCGGGTTCGGCAGAGCGGGCGGACATCCCCGCATGCTAGCATTCACGCCCGGCCGGGCCGGCTGGCAGGGTTGCCAGCAGCGGACGCTTCCGCTATCCTCCCGCGCCTTCTTTTACGCCAGCCCGCTCCGGGCCGGCGCCGCGGAGTTTCCGGATATGAAAACGATCAGCGCCAAATCCGATGGCGTGAAGCGCGATTGGTTCGTCGTCGACGCGACCAACAAAACGCTGGGCCGCCTGTGCACCGAGCTTGCGCATCGCCTGCGCGGCAAGCACAAGCCCATTTTCACCCCGCACGTCGATACCGGCGATTACCTCGTCGTGATCAACGCCGAGAAGATCGCGGTCACCGGCAATAAGATGGAAGACAAGAACTACCATCGCTTCACCGGTCACGTCGGCAACCTCAAGACGACTTCGCTCCGGGACTTGCTCGCGCGTCATCCCGAGCGCGTCATCGAGATCGGCGTCAAGGGCATGCTGCCCAAGACCCCGCTCGGCCGCGCGATGTTCAAGAAGCTCAAGGTGTACGCGGGCGATTCGCATCCGCACACCGCCCAGCAGCCGCAGGCGCTGGAGTTCTAAACCGATTCATTGCACGAGCCCGCACCTCGTCGTGCGGACTTCACTACGAAGAAAGAATCAGACACATGGCGACTCAGCAAAACTACGGCACCGGCCGGCGCAAGTCCTCCGCGGCACGCGTGTTCCTGCGCAAGGGCAGCGGCAGCATCACGGTCAACGGCAAGCCGCTCGACCAGTTCTTCGGCCGCGAAACCTCGCGCATGATCGTGCGCCAGCCGCTCGAGCTGACCCAGAACGTCGACAAGTTCGACGTGCTGGTGACGGTCGAAGGCGGCGGCATGACCGGCCAGGCCGGCGCGATTCGCCTGGGCATCGCCCGTGCGCTGGTCGAGTACGACGAAGCGCTGAAGTCGCCGCTGCGCAAAGCCGGTTTCATGACCCGCGACGCGCGCGAAGTCGAGCGCAAGAAGGTCGGCCTCCACAAGGCCCGCCGCGCGACCCAGTACTCCAAGCGCTGATGCGCTGACCCCGCGTTTGGGGGATCGTCTAATGGTAGGACAACGGACTCTGACTCCGTTTATCTAGGTTCGAATCCTAGTCCCCCAGCCACACTCGAAACCCCGCGGCGACGTGGGGTTTTTTGTGCTCGTTGCGCGGAACTGAGGGTGAGGCGTTATGACTCGCCCTACCTCGAGAAATACCCGCGAGCGTGCACCCGAAACTTCAGCAATTGCACTGATGCGCAGATGCCAGTATCACGCAGCTGTTGGGTCGGACGATTGTCGGCCTGCGTACATCGCGTCGCCGCTCCCCACTTTCGCAAGGCTCGTATAAAGATCCATTGCACGGCTCATTAGAGCAGGCGCATCCCAGGTCCGCGCGTCGGCGGAACCTGCCTTCGACAACGTCTCGCGCTCCATCGGTGATTGCAGCAATGCAGCGACGTGACCTTCGAACGCCTTGACCTCGCCTTCGCTGACCCGCGCGCTCCGCGCCCCCTTAAGCACCGTCGCCGTCCCCATCACCGCCGTCGACACGATTGGCGCACCCAGCGCCATCGCCTCGATCAACACCAACCCTTGCGTCTCCGTGCTCGAAGCAAACACGAACACATCGCAGGCCCGGTAGCAGTCCAGCAATTCCGTGCGCCGATCGAGATTACCGAGGAAGCGGACATTCGCTTCGAGCTTGAGCTCAGCCACGCGATGCTTGAGGCGTTCTTCATCGGGCCCTTCGCCGGCGATGATGAAGAGCAGCGAAGGAAATTGCGGAACGAGTCGTGCGGTGACTTCGAGCAGGAAATCGATGTTCTTCTCGATCGCAAGGCGTCCTACGGTGAGCAGCATCGGGCGGTCTTTTGCGATGTCGTGCCGCTGCCGGAATTTGGCGCCGTCGCCTCCGGCGAATTCTTCGAGGCGGATGCCGGTGGGGATCACCGTCGCGGGCGTTTTGATGCCGTAGTCGCGGAGCACGGCGGCCATTTGTTCGGAAGGTACGATCAAGTGGTCGACGTCGGCGCAGAGGCGGCGCGAGAACAAGCGCACGCCGAAGCGGCCGATCGGGCGGGGCAGCCACGGCAGATAGTTGGCGACGTATTCCTCGAAATACGTGTGGTAGCTCTCGACGGTCGGTCGTCCGGTCATTCGGGCGAGGCGCACGCCGATCTGGTGCGCGCGGAACGGCGTGTGGATGTGGATGACGTCCCAGTGGCGTTGGACGAGGTTGCGCAGCAGCGCGGGCAGCGAGGAGCGTTTGATCAAAAGGTCTTCGGGGTCGAACGAGAGTTTGCGCGAGGGTAGGCGCAGGATCTCGAATTCGGTTTGCGTGTCGGGAATGCCGTAGTCGGGTGCGACGATGGTGACGCCGTGGCCCATTCGGACCAACTCGCGGCAATAAGTCTGGATCGACGTCGAGACTCCGTTGACGCGCGGAAAATAGACGTCGGACAGCATCAGGATGTTCATCGGGCGTGGCAGCCTCCGCGGACGGTGGCGCCACGATGCAGAACGTCCGTGTCACGTTATTGACACGAGCCGCTCGAAGTCGCGAATTTTACGATTCAGACGCCGCTTACCGGGCGTCTCGGGCTCGCGTCAGTGCGATGGGTCCTTGCCACTGGCGGAGCACGGCCTGCACGAACGGGATATCGCAAGGCTCGGAATGGCTGCGCGCGGGGAGCGCGCTCCACGGCAGGTTCGGGTGCTGGTGATGCGTGCGGTGATGATTGAAATTCAAGAGGACGCATTCGAGCCAGCGCGGCGCGGACAGATTCAGCGCGTGGTCGCGGCGGTCGAGCGGCGTGTCGTGGTGCGGGGCGTGGTCGAGCTGCGAGCTGATGAATCCGCGGACGACGAGAAACGCGACGAGGATCGGCCAGTGCGCGCCATAAAGAGCGAAAGCGGTGGCGTAGAGCGCGACGGTGCACACGGCGTCGATGCGGATTTGCGCAAGTCCGCTCGGGCTCAGGATTTCGCGATCGATGAAGGTCGCCATGCCGCGTGCGCCGTCATCGAGATCGGGACAGAGCGCGTGCAATCGCGGGCGCAGCAACGATCGCGGCAGCCAGCACAATAGCGACAGCGCAAGCTCGCCGAGATAGAGGCCGAACGTGATGCGTCCGTAGTGAAACGCGTGCGCGATCCATGAATTCTGCGTCGCGGAATCGAAGACTTCTTCGCGTCCCCACGGCGTGCGGTTGTAGCGATGATGGCGAAGGTGCGCAAAGCGGACCGCGCGGAACGGCACGCCGAACGCGATCGCGAGCGGCCGCGCGAGGCGCTCGTTGGCGGCGCGGCCCGGCAGCAGCAGGTTGTGGATCGCCTCGTGAATCAGCGCCCAGTGCGTCGGCGATGCCAGCGCGACGAAACCGGCGGCGAGGATCAGCACCGTCGTCGTCGCGTGCAAGGCCGGCAGGATCAACAGCACGATGGCGTGCAGCGCGAGGGCCACACCAGCCAGCATGAGATTCGTGCGAACAGGAATGAGGGCAGAGGACGACGTCATCGTGGGCAGAATACGCGAGCGTTCGGCGGAGGCCTACTGGATATCATAACTCCGCGGCGGACGTCGCTAATCCGGCGCGCGGACGACGCGGTTGCGGCCGTTGCGCTTGGCGGCGTAGAGCGCCTCGTCCGCGCTGGCATACGCGTGGTCGAAGATCGTGCCGGCGGGGTTGTAGCTGACGCCGAAGCTCGCCGTCACCGCACCGCCGCCGATCGCGTCGAAGGGGCGATCCGACACGGCGCCGCGCATCTTCTCGGCGATGTAGGCGGCGGCATCGATGCCAAGGTCGGGCAGCACGACCGTGAATTCCTCGCCGCCGACGCGTCCGAGATTGCCCGACGCGGGTAGCGCGCTGCGCAGGCGCTTGACCAGCTCGACGATGACCGCGTCGCCGGCGGGATGGCCGAAGCTGTCGTTGATGCGCTTGAAGTGATCGATGTCGAGCACGATCAGCGAGGTCGGCGCGTGTTCGAGGTGTTGCGTCACGAGCTCGATCACCGCGGCGCGATTGAGCTCGCCGGTCAGCGAATCGTGGCGCGCCTTGTAGTCGAGCTGCTCGGCCAGCGTGCGCAGACGTGCGTTCAGCGCGTTGAGCTCGCGCTCCTGGCGGTCGCCGTGGCGGATCAGGCGGCGCGTCTCGCGCATCAGGCGCTGATAGCGAACGATCAGTTCACCGAGCGCAAGGCGATACGCTTCGCTGTCGGCATTGGCGCGCTGATGCACGCCGAGCGCGCTGGCGAGGGCGGCTTCTTCGGCCTGGAAGAGATCGAAGTCCGCCATCGCCGGGACGATCATCCGCCGACTGCGACGTCGCGGAATTCGAGCGCCGCGAATTCGTCGTGCAGCTCGGCGCCGAATTCGAGGATCGTGTCGTCGTCGACGTCGTGATACCAATTCAGCACGACGCGCGTGCCCGCTTCGGCCGCATCGTTGAGCGCGGCGAAGAGGTTGAACAGCATCTTCGTGCTGGAGCTATTGAAATAGGTGAGAGCAACATCGACGGTGACATCGTGATCCGGCGGCCCGGCGAGGTACGCGCGCGTGCGAGCGATGATGTCGCCGTAGAACGCGGCGGCGTTCTCCGGGTAGGACTCGCCCTTGAGCGACAGCGTGTGCGCGCCGAAGCGGAAGTCGACTTCCGGCGAGCTGCCGCTGGCGGGGATGAAGAGATCGTCGCTGGTCTGGATGCTCATCGGATCAGATCGTCGCTTTGACGTAGAACATGACGGTGTCGGTGCCTTGCGCGGGCTCGAACTCGAATTCGAGTGGCGCGCTGGCGTCGCGCGCGACCGTGAGGAAGCCCAGGCCCGCGCCCTTGCTGCCTTCGGGCTGCTCGGTGCGCAGCGTTTCGCGATAGGCGCGCTTGATGTCGTCGAGCGTCATCGTGCGCAGCGGTTCGAGTTTTTCGCGCAGCGCTTCGACGCTTTCGGCAGCGACCGGGTTGGCGCTCATGAGGTAGTAGCGGTCGTCCTCGATGCCGATGCAGACCGAACCCTGGCGCAGCTGGTTGTCGCGCAGCGCGATCGGCGTCAGCGAATCGACCGAATAATGCGTGATGTTCTGCGCCATCTCGACGAAGGACGAGAAGATCTTGCGCCGCGTCGATGCCGCGGTCTCGGCGTGTTCGAGCTTCAGACGCACCGCGTCCGCCATCGCCGAGACGACATGCTGCGAGAAGTATCCGAAGTAATAGAAGACGATGTGGCGCTGGGCCACGGAAGCGCTGAAATCGCGATATTCGGCGTAGTTCATCGAAAGGCCTTGCTAGGCACGAAAACAGAACAGGGTGAGATCGTCGCGGCGGCTGTGCCCGGCCTGGTAGTCCGCGTGCGCATCGATCATCGACGCGGCGAATTCGCCCATCGGCAGCGTGCGCGCGCGCAGCATCGCGTCGCGCACGCGGCGCTTGCCGAACGCGATGTGCTTGGCGCCGCCGATCTGGTCGACCATGCCATCGGTAATGGCGCACACGATCGTGCCCGCATCGAGCGCGAGCTCGCGATTGCTCCAGGCATGCGTCATCGGCGTATCGACGTAGCCGAGGCCTTTGCGATCGCCTTCGATCGTGCGCACGGCGGATTCTTCGGGCGAAAGCACGTGCAGCGGCGTGCGCGCACTCGCGAAGACGAGCGTCGAGCGAGCGCGATCGAACCACATCGCGACGGCGTCGAGGCCGTCGTCGGAAGCGCCAAGATCGTTGCGCGATTCGGTCTGGCCGAGCGACGCCTTGACGCTGCGGTTGAGCTCGGCCAGCACTTGCGCGGGATCGCGCGGACCGAGGCGCTCGAGCGTGCGCGAAAGCCACGACGAGGAAATCAGCGTCATGAACGCGCCGGGCACGCCGTGGCCGGTGCAGTCGGCGAGTGCGAGGAACCAGCCGTCGGGATACGGTGCGAAATGATAGAAATCGCCGCCGATGACGTCGCGCGGCTGCCAGACGAGGCCGACATCGGAGAGCGTTGCGAACAGCGCTTCGTGCGACGTGCGCAGCATTGCGCGCTGGATCACGCTCGCGTAGCCGATGCTTTGCATGATCTGCCGGTTCTTCTCGGCCTGGAGGTTCGCGACCATGCGCATTAGGTCGAGGCCGGAGCCGACGCCGACGAACTTGCCGTCATCGGCGATCAGGAAACCGTCGGTCAACGCCTTGCCGCCGGATTCGACGATCGCCAAGGCGGTGTCCTCGATCGTCGTCGTCGCGTTGACGATGACGGGCTCGCGATCCATGAACGCGACACAGCTCTTGCGATCGTAGACCTCGCGATGAAAGGGCTTTGCCATCTCGGAAAGGAACACGTGGCGCTTGATCATGCCGATCGGCCGCTGGTTCTCGACGACCGGCAATGTCGCGAGATGGCTGTGCTTGCCGAAAAGATCGAGCACGGTCGTGTTGGTGTCTTCGGTCGACACCGATGGCGAAGGCAAGCACAAGTCCGCCGCCCGCGCCTGGGGCAGGTGTCGGTCTCGTGACAGGATCAAACCGCTCGGTGCTTGCATCGTGGCGCACGGCCGCTGCGCAAACTCCCAGCCTGCGGCAAGTCCGTGACAGATCTGTGACAGCGAACCGGTTCTAACGAATTGTCCCGCAAGAACCGGAGTGTGACGCGGTCCACGCATTCGTATCGTATGAGTCCGAACGCTGATACAGGTATGACATGAATGCGTTGATCCAACCGGTCGCGACGATGCCGGACAGAATCGACAGGCTCGACTGGAACCGCATTGAAACCGATCTCGATGCGCGCGGCCATGCGCTCGTGCCGAATCTTCTCGCGCGCGAAGAATGCGAGGCGATTGCGCGCCTTTACGATGACGACCGCCGTTTCCGCAGTCGCATCGTCATGGCGCGGCACGGGTTCGGTCGCGGCGAATACAAATATTTCGGCTATCCGTTGCCGGAAACGATCGGCGCTCTCAGGACCGCGATGTATCCGTATCTGGCGCCGATCGCCAATCGCTGGAACGAAACGATGGGCATCGATGTCGACTATCCGGACCGGCACGCCGAATTTCTCGAACGCTGCCATGCCGCAGGACAGCGTCGGCCGACGCCGCTGTTGCTCCGCTACGGAGCCGACGATTACAACTGCCTGCATCAGGATCTCTACGGCGAACACGTTTTTCCGCTGCAGCTCGCGATCCTGCTGTCCGACCCGGGCCGCGATTTCTCCGGCGGCGAATTCGTCCTGACCGAGCAGCGTCCGCGCATGCAGTCGCGGCCGGAGGTCGTGCCGCTGCT
>Ga0068859_100000373_pt1 | contig 44683 bp, 76 predicted proteins | sample KBSSwiS22_FD_66585 | JGI IMG/M metagenome (GOLD analysis project Ga0068859, IMG submission 66585) | Switchgrass rhizosphere microbial communities from Kellogg Biological Station, Michigan, USA - KBS Switchgrass S2-2 | ecosystem: Host-associated > Plants > Roots > Rhizosphere > Soil ... | reverse complement strand
AAGGTCGCGACATGCAGGCGTAACGCCCCTCATCCGGCGCGTGGTCTTCCATGTCGCTGTCAACGTCCTCAGGCTTCAGCGGATCGTGCTGGAGCGACGGCAACGTTCGTATGAAGTCAACGCAGGTCGAGAACACGACCAGCATTGGCAGGCCGTCCTCGTCTCCCTCTAGCCTACCGCGAACCTGATCCCAGCCACCCATCGCGCCGCGGCCTGGCACGCGCTTGTTGTCGGCCGGCCGAAACGGAACGAGCTTAGCCTTGATCAGCTCCGCGTTGATGCGCTCAGAGATCGGCGGCCCACCATCCTCGCTAAAGGCCGCAGGATCTAAAACGCCACCAACCAGTTTTGGATCATTGGCCTCGCGCTCAGCAATTCCCTTGCCAACCGCGTCAGCATGCAGCTTCAGCCCGACATTAGGCTGGCCCGGCTTCATGCCGTACCATTCGCGATATCGAACCAGGCAGCCGCGCGGCAGCCACAACCCGCTCTCGAGCCTGTACTTGTCGCTGACGACAGTCCACCAGCCGATCGAGAACGGCTTGGCCGAACCCCAGTCACCAGAGCGAAACCGCGCCCAGTTTTCAGGTATCTCAAACGGCCGAACAACGTGCTTGGCTGCATCCCAATTGTCAAAGAACGCGCCCTCGACCACATCCCAGTCGCCAGCGAGCCAAGCCCGCACAAGCTCCTTGGAGCCAGACTGATAGAGGTTCGCAACGTAGCCAGAACCCAGATAATGGTTGTCGCTCAGTTTCGACGGGATAAAGACCCTGTTCTTTCGGACGATCTCACCCGTGAACGGGTTGGTGAAATCCTCCCACATCAAACTCCAGCCCTGCGGAGCCGGTGAGATATAGCGAGCCTTCACCCACTGATGACCTGGTCCGCCGGGATTCCCTGTCGCATGAAACTGGCAAGGAACGCCCGTTGCGGATCGAAGCGTCGCCCTTAGCTTATTGACGGGCGTCGGGCTGGCCCAGTGCGTCAGCTCTTCAAAGAATACGTCGGTATAGTTGTGGCCTTGGTAGTTGTCCGCGTCAGCGTCGCGATCGAGATATTCGAACTTCAGGCGGGCTCCGTTCGGGAACCTCCACCATTTCTTCTGCTCATTCCACTTGGCGCCAATCGGGCCATAAATCTGCTGCGAGCGCTCAATAGCCTCTTTCAGATCCTCGCGAGAGCGCCGAAAGAACACCCCAACGCAATGTTCGCCATACCGAGACGCCTTGATGGCGAACTTGCCGAGCATCCCGTCAGTCTTGCCGCCGCCTCGAGCTCCACCGTAGAATATTTCATCGGCCGGGCATTTGACGAGAGCGGTTTGCGGCCCGGCCTGGGGAGACCATGCAATCTTAGTGCTTTGGAGCGTGCTCCCGTTCCCAGTCCTCGACGTTGTCGATCGGGTCTCCTGAGACAACATAATTGGTGTTCACATTCTCGGTTATGGCGCGATCCACGAACATGCCAAGTTCCTTGCCGAGCAACTCCAGCGCCTTGTTCGCAACGCTGCCCTGATACTGATATTCGCCCGTTCCTTCGCCATCGGCTCGCTTGACCTCTATGGCCTGCATCGCCCTGGCGACGTTCTCCTTGAGCGTTTCGATGACCCACTCCTTGGTAAGGGCCGTCGATTTAATCGCATCAGCGGTCGCCTGAGCGTGGATAACCTCGCGTTCAGACAGAAGATCAGACACTCTGTCTAAAATGCTTTGATCCTGCTTTAGCGTTGAAGCGTTGCCGCGGTTTTTCTTGTACCCGGCAATGACATACGCTTCGTCGGCCGATTTTCCCTTTGCTAGCTCTTGAGCGAACCGCTCGTGCTTGGGGTTGTCGAGAGCTGGCATAGTTACCTGCTGCAAACGAAAAATGCCCGGATGGGGGTCCGGGCAGGTTCTCGGAGGTATGGGGTCGAAAGCCCAAGCGGCGAAACTGTCAAACGCTCGGGATGATGGTGCTTATCAGGTGATTTGCATGACATACAAACTCGAAGTCAGATGGTCTGCCGATTAGCGCACTGGCATTTTGGATCGCCAGGCCGACATTTCCACGGGCAATCGCGGCGCGGATCATCTGGCTCATTGTCGTTGGCCCAGTACTTATTTGGGTTTTGTGGATCGAACTTATCCATCCACGTTCCCTCCTGTATTGGGATGCCCCTCATCCGTTCTAAAATCAGATCGTTGTCATTCTTCACTGCGCGCGCCTCGCCGCTAGCCCGTACTCAACAGCAAGCACGTCGAGCCCGTCACGGAACATCTTCCCGTAGTAGTTCGCCCAGCGCGCCCCTGTCCTGCCCTGCGCAGTCGAGTAGCTATCTATGCTCAGCTTGCCGATTAGAACGGCCTGGGTGAGCGAGAGCATGGCGACGCCCAGCTTTGGCTCCAGCGCGACAAGACGCTTGCTGGCCTTCACCTGGCGATCTGTGAGGGGTTCCGGCATGCGTCCGCCGTCCACAGCTTCCTTGGTCGGGTCGATCGCCCGAGGTCCACGCTCTGCAGTCTCCCAGTCGCGTTGATAGTACCGGCCGGCATGGTATTGTGCTTCGTCGATCTGGTGATGCGCATGCAATCGAGCGAGCGGGTCGCAACGGAGCTGGCGCTTGACCTCGATCTTGTCCGATCGGTCGTATGGATCTGCGACGACAAGCGGAGCGTATTCCCCGGCCGCAAGCGTGTCCGTTGACATTCGGTCATGCGGATGCAGCGGATTCGGCTTTCCGTTGAACTTGGATCGGATGCCCTGACGGCGGAAGTTCTTAGCCAATTGCGTTGCCCCGTTCATGGTGTTCCCTTCTTCGCGTGGTAGTCTCGAATCCACTTCCGGCTTTCCTCCAGCCGCTCTTGCGCGTCTGTCCAGGTGGGCTGGCGGAGGCCGGTGTCGGGCGCAGGAAGCCCAAGGCGCTCAGCCGATTGTTCGACGCGAGCCCTGCCAAGCTTGCCGGCTGCGTCGATGCCTTCCTGAACGATCGGCCGCACTGTGCCGTCTGAGGGGTCGCGGATCATTGCGAACTCGGGCCGATGCCGGCCTTGAGCTGTTCGGCCAATTCACGCAGGCCTTTTGCAACCCGCGCCTCCATTTCAGGATTGGCCGGCGGCTCAGGGAGATGTTTGCGGTTGATGCGCTCCTCCCGCTCCCGATCGATCCAATACTCCTTCGCCCAGGCCTCAAGATGTTCGCGGTACTTGGCGAGATTGGGATAGCTGACCAGCGGCGCGAGGCCCCTCGATGGGCTCATCGCCCGCTCGATCACGGGCTGCGGATAGATCGACAAGAGCTCCACGAACCCCGCCGCGAAGGCCTTCGGGTCCATCGCCGGTATCGTATCGTAGAAACTCAGGATTCTCTCGGCTGCTTGCATCGCGGAGTGCATTGAGGATTTCCCTTCCTGTTTCGCGTTCGTGTTGGTGGGCTGTCAGGGGCTTTGCAGCCGGCGGGCCACGGCAAATCGCTGCGATGTATTCGGTTGAGTTTTGCTTTTGGGAGGCCTGCTCGATCGCAGCTCTCGCCAAGGCAACGTTTCCGCCCTTGGCTTTCAGGAGCTTGGCGATGAGGCCACCTGAGCCTTTACCGAGAACTGCTCTTCCTCGAACAAAATACTCGCGTTCAGGAATCGAAGGATCGAGCGGCGCGTCAGCGCCAGAAGCGTTAGCTTCTGTTTCTTTCCTTTCCCCTTCCCTTCCCTTCCCTTCCACTTGGACTTGCACAAGGGGCGTGGGCGTCGCGTCGTTCACGCGCGCCTCACGCGTCAACCCATTGTTTTCGCTAGGGGGAGGAATGACAGAGGCGGTTTCGCGATTGTTTATGACCTGATGGGCGCCCCAGGTTGGGATTGCGCCGTACTCAACTCCATTTACCGCGTACCGCACGAGCCAGCCACGCGTGGTCAACGCGTCGAGCACGCGTGAAAAGTCCACATCATCATGAGGCAGGCAGTCCAGCTTCAGCTCGCGCGGCCGCCACTTGAAGCGTCCTTCGCGATCCGCGGCAGTCCAAAGCCCAGCGAAAGCCAGCCGCAACGGCAAGCCGGTCTCTTTCTCCGCTTCGTATAGATCCGCGTGTCTGAAGAATTCCGGCTTTATGGTGCGAATGCGGGCCACTTAAGCGACAGCCCCCAGCACAGCCATATAGGCGTCGACGTCAGCCTGCAGCTCGGCGGCCTTCTTGGCGTCGGCACGCTGATCGCGGACTATTTTCCGCAGTGCCTTGGGATTCAGTCCATTACCCTTTGCTTCCAGGTAAACCTCGCTGATATCCTGGCTGATCTCTTTCTTCTGGTCTTCGAGGCGGTTGATCCGCTCCAAAATCGATTTAAGTTGATTGTCGCCGATCATCGCCATCTGCGCTCTCCTGGCTTGAGTTGTTGGGAACGCGGTGACTTTTACGCAGTGCGAAGGACGCACCATCTACGACGATGTTGGCGAGGTGACATTCCGCGATCTCAAACCGCAGAAGTTCATCGGAGCCGAATGCCTGAATGTTCAACAGGTACCGATCCGGAGCCGGCGACGTGAGGTAAGCTAGCTTGGCGACGGTCATGCCTCACCTCCCACCGCGTTGCAGCCTTCCGCGCACTGCCTCAGGAGGTGCATGATGCGTTCCTGCTCTGTGTACAGAGAAAGCAAATCAAGATTTACTGGATCAGGCTCGATTGGACGCGGCTTCAGGCCGAAGTCTATCCGCTTGAGCGGGGGGCGATGCTCGGTGACGTTCATGCTGCCCGGTTCTCCTTGCGGAGTTGCTTTGTCAGCCGCTCCTTGAGCAGCGCTTCGAGCTCGATACGGCGGACGCTGCGGGGCTTCTCGTCGGCCACCAGGGCGCGGAGGTGTGCGATCTGGTGGTGAAGGGGCAGCCGCTGCATGCGGCGGGCGATGAGGTGGATCGGTGTCATGTCAGTTGCTCCTCAAGACAGCGAACGGTTTCCGCCAGCTTGGGGTCGGCCTCCATCCGCCGCGCAACGATCTTGCAGGCGTGCAGGATCGTGGTGTGGTCCTTGCCGCCGAACCTGCGACCGATGTCGGGGAAGCTCCTCGTCGTCAGCTTGCGCGCGAGATAGAACGCGATCTGCCTGGGCACGACGATCTTGGCAAACCGCCGTGGCGATTCCAGATCGCGCAGAGACAGGTTGAAGTGCTGCGCCACGCAGCGCTTGATGTCCTTGACAGACGGCCCCTTTGGATCTGGCGCGTCCTCAACTACGACCTCTTCGATCGCCTTGATCCATCTTGGATCAACGGGCTGCGGCGGAAGCTCAGGCTCGCGCGCGGGCTCGATGATGGTCACCGGCTTCGCTATCGCGGTGACGTGGAATTTCATCAGGCGCGATAGCAGCGCGTTGCAAGAGTGTGCGTTTTTGGCGCGCAGAGTCTCTTGGTATGTCTTGAACTGGATACTCTCTTCCATCACTTCCCCCCATTGATTTCAGGTGCGATTTCGACCGCCAACAATGCGCGCCGCTTCGAGGAACGCATCAATCTGATCCCGATGAAAATCCGGATCGACATTGGAAAGCGCTTGAGCGTGGCTATTAAAAAAGTTCGCAACCACTTTCGCATCACGCCTCGCTTCTTCAATTTGAGCTTGCTGCCGGATAGCCTTCGCGGCCAGGTGGTTGGGGTCCTTGATCTCTTCATTCCAAAGAGACTTGGCGGTTCGGAATGAAATGCCGGCGGCCTTCGAAACCTTCTCCAGCCACCGCGGCAATTCGCCGTGCATCGGGGGCCTGCCTGCTAGTGCGATCATCGCTTCTCGGGCACTCATCTTGGACCACTTCTCCAACATTTGGATTTTTCCTCTGCCATGGTTGGTTTCATGGCGAAGGACACACTCACACAAGACAACTTTGATCCGTTTCAACCAATCGGCCTGGCCGCCGATCGGCTGGTCTCAAATCTGATTAATTCGCGCGAACTTACCAACCAGCAAGACGGCGCCGACGTTGTAGGCACTGGCGGCTTCCCTCGGACACTTGAAGGTTCCGAGGTAGACAGACTTCCTATTGACTGTGATGCGCGCGACAAAACGTTGCCGGCGCGCGTTCCAGAAAACGCCCTTGAATCCGGATATGGAGGAAACATAGGCCTTGTTGGAACAGTTCTGGTGGCTGCTAGCCTCTCTCAAATTCGCGAATGCGTCATTATCCCTCCGACCATCCGCATGGTCGATCAATTGCGAAGGCCATTGACCTGTGCAGTAGAGCCACGCCAACCGGCCTGCTTTGTAGAGGAAGCCGTCGATGCGTATGACGCGATAGCCGTGCAATCGGGAAACGCAGCCAGCCACTCTTCCGATAAAATCGGGTCTATTATCGCGATTTTTCCACCTGAAGATTCCGGTCTCAGGATCATAATCGAGAAGCCACCTGAGCCTTTCAACGGTCAACGTGCCTGTGCTCACTTCGTGTGGCATGCGTCAGAGCCCCACGAACAGAAGAATGAAAACGGTGATGACGAACGAGGCAGCAGCGCTGAAGACAAGAAGCGCGCTCTCGATCAAGCTGAATTTGTGAAGGCCGGGCTCGAACGGATTAGGAGATTCGAAGAGCGAGCCGCTGGCATAGATGCTTCCATGAGGAAGCGGCGGATATGAATTGGCGCGAGTACCGCGGGCGCCAAGAGAGCCGGACTGCGTGACAATGCCCCCGTCGTGCGCAGTCCGGCTGCTCATATCTCGAATATGTATAAAATTGCTCACGACAGCACCGTTGACAGTTGGTGATGTTCCGCGCGGCTGCGACAAAAGTTTTTGTCACTCGCGATTGAATCCATTTGTGTCAGGTTTGCGACGGTGCTTAGATGCCGGTTCTTCCCGCTGGGAGACCAAGCATCATGACCGACGACGAGCTGCTGGCGCAGGCGCCGGCCCTTCCAGTTTTGTACTTTGATGGCTTCGGAGCCTATCGAAAGGTCAACGGTTTGCTTCGATGCGTCGGATATACCTTGGAGCTCGGAGCCCAGTACAACCTCATGATGTCGCTTGTCGGTGCCGAGGAAGGCAATCGCGCTGTGCGACGTGTCCTGGACGATGCTGCCAAGGGGATAATGATCTGGAGCGGGGCGAGACTGGCTCACTGATCACCACCCACAAGCTGTTCAAGACGAAGCACGAGATCAGGGCGCAATTCCTTCGCCGGGATGCCCGTGATCTTTGCGACGTTGAAGACCTTGCTCTCGTCGATCTTGCGGATGCCGGCTTCCCAACGAAGCACGGTCAGTCTGGACACACCGAGCTGTTGGGCAAGGTCGGCCTGCGACTGGCGAGGCGTCTTTGAAAGGCGATGAGTTCGGAGCGGGTGAATATCCATGCCGCGATTTGTATCCGCTGCTGTCACAGCCTGTCAAGGAAAAAGGTGACGGCTACTGATACCCGCTTATTTCGGCAGTGCGGTATTGTGCCCGGTATGGTTACATCAAAGCGAAAGCCCCCACCCTCAAAGGTTCCGGCTAAACGACGCCCCTTCTTCCTGAGGGACTGGCGCAAGTTCATGGGAACCAAGGCTGTAGAGCTCGCCATTGCCCTCGATGTCGAGCGCGAGAGCTATTACCGGCTTGAGCGGGAGTGGTGGACGATCAATGCCGGCGAGATGGAGATCATCGCCGACACTATCGGCATAAAGCCGAGCCAGCTCTGGTTTCCGCCGCCAGCGCCAGGCCAAGAGATCGTGAGCCTAGACGATATGATCGAGGAAATGGACGATCCAGTGAAGCAGCAGGCTGCGATTTCCGCTGTTCGAGGCATCGCCGGCCGCTGATCTAGGCCGCATTCGAATCACAACCCCATGGAAACCTGGGGTTTTTCTTTTCCTAGAAAAAATGTGACTGTAGCCGTCACTTTGCTGTTGACGTGTGTATCAGCTACGGTTACAGATAACCCATCGAAACGGCTACGGCCAGACGACGGGGACAGGCAGATGCAGACCATCAACCAACTGGTTCGCGAGTTCGAAAAGGTCTGCGGACCGCAGCCGGTCAACGCCGATCTCACCCTCGAAGACGGCATCTGCATCAATGGCCGCTGCGTCTGGGGTTTCGAGGTCGGCTACATCACCCGCGCCGATCGCGAGACCTTCACCATCGGCTGGCGCGACGGCGAAACCACCCTGCTCCGTCCTGATGACGAGGAGGACGCGTGATGCGCTTCACTCGCCAGGAAATCATCGAGAACAGCCTTGTTCTGGTCGGCTTCTACTTCGCGTTCTTCTTCGCTTTCGGATGGGGGCTGCAATGACAAATCAGCAGCTCGCAGATGAACTCTTGGCTCACTGGCGCAACCTCTGGCCATTGCCGGCGGCTGAACGCGCAAAACGTATCGACGAAATCAGGGCCGATTTGATCCTCGAAGAACAGCTCGCACAAGTCCGCGACATCATGGAGACCGCGTAAATGTCCCTTCCCGCCGAGAACGTCCGCCAGATCGAGCCCCCCGCCCTCGTCACCATGACGCCCATGGACATGCTGGCCCGCGCCGTGCAGTCCGGCGCCGATCTCGACATGATCGAGAAGCTGATGAACCTGCAGGAGCGATGGGAGGCCGGCAACGCTCGCAAGGCTTTCGAGGAGTCGCTCGCGAAGGCCAAGGGCGAGATCCCTGTCATCATCCGCAATGCCAGCGGCCACAACAGCAAGAAGTATGCTGACTTCGCCGCTATCGCCAAGGTGATTGACCCCATCCTCGCCAAGCATGGCCTTTCCTACCGCTTCCGCACCACGCAGACGGACAAGATTTCCGTGACGTGCGTCCTGTTCGGACATGGCCACAGCGAGGAAACCACCCTCTCCGGCCCGGCCGATGCTTCCGGCAGTAAGAACGCGATCCAGGCGATCGGTTCAACCCTCACCTACCTGCAGCGCTATTCGCTGGTGCAGGCGCTCGGGCTTGCCGCCGCAGAGGACGATGATGGCAACACGGCTGCGGCAAGCGGCGCCATCAGCCTCGAACAGGTCGAGCAGTTGATTGCGCTTGCCGATGAGGTCGAGGCCGACAAGCAGGCCTTCTGCAAATACTTCCGGGTCGAGAGCATCGCAGCTCTGCCGACGAAGGATTTCGACCGCGCCGTCGCAGCGCTCAACAAGAAGCGGAAGGCGTGATCATGACCGAGATCGTTCAAGGCTCTCCCGAGTGGAAGGCCCTGCGTTGCGGCAAGGTCACGGCCTCTCGCGTTGCCGATGTCGTTGCCAAGACCAAGACTGGCTATTCGGCCTCCCGCGCGAACTACCTCGCGCAGCTCATTGCCGAACGCCTGACCGGAACACCGGCAGAATCCTACACGAACGCCGCCATGCAACACGGCGTCGATACCGAGCCGGAGGCCCGCGCCGCTTACGAGTTCTACCAGGGCGTGACGGTCGATCAGGTTGCGTTCGTGCCTCATCCCAAGATTGACCAGGCTGGTGCCAGCCCCGATGGCCTGGTCGGAGCGGACGGCTTGGTCGAGATCAAGTGCCCAAATACGGCAACGCATTTGGAGACGCTTCTCGGCCAAGCCGTGCCCGCCAAATACGCCGACCAGATGCAATTCCAGATGGCTTGCACGGGCCGGAAGTGGTGCGACTTCGTTTCCTATGATCCGCGCATGCCAGAGCACATGCGGCTGTTTATCCGCCGCGTGGCTCGCGATGACAAGCGGATCAACGACCTCGAAACTGAGATCGCCGGCTTTCTCCTGGAGATGGCCGTCAAGCTCTCCGAGCTCAACTCGATCTATGGCGAGAAGGAAGCCGCCTGATGGACTTCCGCGACCCTAATTGCACGAAGGCTTGCGCTTATTGCGGCAAACTATTTGCTCGCGACAAGCGTTGCACGTGGGCTCATTGGGGGCGCGCGAAGTTCTGCTCTAGGGCGTGCAATGCTGCGGCGTGGTCCGTCTTGTCAGAGACGCGGCGTCCGGCGATTGAGGATGCATTTGCGAAGTATGTGACCAAGACAGATGTCTGCTGGCCTTGGTCCGGCCTTCAGGACAAAGACGGGTATGGAGTTTTCTTCCACGCCAAGAAGCAATACCGCGCGCCCGCATTCGCGCTCAAACTGGATGGTCGGCCTGTACCGAAGGGGATGATGGCCTGCCACACGTGCGACAACCCGATCTGTGTTCGGCCGGACCATCTCTATCCAGGAACTCCGCAGCAGAACGTGGCGGACATGATGCATCGTGGCCGCGCTAATCACGCCAAAAAGCTGACTGCTGAACAGGCGGTTCAAATTCGCAACATGTCTGGCGGCCACGGCGAGATCGCCTCGGCCTTTGGTGTCTCACGGTCGAACGTCTCTCAGATCAAAGAGGGAAAGATTTGGAGGAATGTTCAATGAGCCGGGCAGTCGTCACGATCAAAAGCGCCGCCGATCGAAACCTGGTGTCTAGGTGGGCTTCAAATGTCCAACCCGGAACAACCGTTGAATTCCGGGCTCCCCGTAGGTCCAACGAGGCCAACGCACTCATGTGGTCTCTCCTCGGCCAGATCAGCAAATCCGTCGATTGGTATGGCCAGAAGCTATCCAGCGAGGATTGGAAGGATGTGCTGACCGCCTCGCTGCGCCGGACCCGCGTCGTGCCTGGTATCGACGCCGGCACGTTCGTGCCGCTCGGGATGCGGACCTCGCAGATGACCAAGGAGGAAATCAGCGATTTGCTCGAACTGATCTATGCCTTTGGCGCCGAGCGCGGCGTGAAGTTTCGGGAATTGGAGTTGGTGTCGTGAGGTCAACCCCGGAGTGGATCGGAAAGAACGACGATAGCGCCATCCCGGATCGGGTGAAACTCCGTGTGCACACCAAAGCGGAAGGCCGCTGCGCGAAGTGCACCGTCGAGGCCCTGACCGGCCAGTACGACCATGCCATATCGCTCATCGTCGGCGGCGAGAACCGCGAGAGCAATCTACAATTTCTCTGCGTACCCTGCCACAAGGCGAAGACAAAGCTCGACGTGAAGCTCAAGGCCAAGGTCGCGCGGGTTCGCAAGCGGCACCTGGGGCTGCGCAAGCCGAGCCGCTTCCCCGGAAGCCGAGACAGCAAATTCAAGAAGAAGATCGACGGAAGCGTGGTGCTCCGATGAGCCTTGCGAATTACCTAACGCTGCTTGGCGTCCTGCTCCTGATCGGCATTGCGATCGGCTGCGTGGTCGAGCTGATGAAGCGATACTGGAAAAGGAATCGACCATGATGACCGCCGTTCTCTCCATCGCCGTCTTCGCCCTGATCGTCGTCATCTGCGAGACCGTAGCCCTGATCACCGGCCACCAGCTTTGAGACCACATCGCGCGTGACGCTACGCAACTGATTACGACCACTTACTCGATGACATCGCCCAACTGCCGGAGTGAACAATGATTCTGAGCAACATGGAAAAGAGAGTGCTTGAAGTGCTCGGCGGCATCGAGGGCGGCTACATGCCGGTCAATTGGTTCAAGCCGAAATGTCGCACGGTAATTCCTCGCCTGCGAGAATTGGGCCTTCTCTACAAGAGAGATCAGCACACCGCGCGACTGACCAGGCTCGGCGCCTCTCTCGCGCAGTCTCAACAGGAGTTGTCATGACCGATTGGGAAGCCAGCGGCCCGGATGGATTCGGCGATTTCCATATTTCGAGCAAGGGCGAACAACTCGCTAAATGCGTCGTCATCCAGAACGGGTTTCGAAGCGCAGAGGAGACGCAAGCGATAGCGCTACAGGTCTTAAAGGCCGTGAACAACCACGCCAAGCTCGTAGAGGCGCTGGATATCGTCCGCAAGATGATTGCCGGCGAAATCATCGAGGCCGCGGTGATCGACACGCAAACGATGGAAGGGCTCGGCAGCATGATTGACCGCGTCCTCGCTCCTCTCATCTCACCGAGGCACACATGAGTGCACCCTTTGTTATCATTATGGAACGGCAGATAAAGGCCCTGCCTGCGTGGCTTGCCGGGCTTGGATGCAATTCGTGTTCTCATGACGGCGGCCAAAAGATCAACGTTGGCCGCGCCAGAGGGCGAAAATACAGCTACGTCGCCAGCGTCATCGTTAAGGATCCGGCCTTGTTTGACGCCGCGCTTGAAGCGGTGAAATCAACCGTATTCTCCGGAACCTCGAAGCCATGACCCGCGCCATCACCATCCTCGGCAAGACCGTCGCCACGATCCTGGTTGTCGTCGCCATCGGCTTCGCGGTGTTGGTTACCTACCACGAGATCACGACAAGCCCGTTTGGCTACCCGCCCGCCTCCGCATGGAGATTCAAATGACCGAGCCTCGTAACGACTGCTCCGCTGGGAGTGCTGTGGCTCTCATTGCCCGAGCCGACAAATATCTCAACACCGGATCCGGCGAATACGCCAGCGAGATCATGCGCGACATGGCGGAGTTTATCCGCAAGTTTCACACTGGCGATGCTGCCCAACAAGCGATTGCGTCTCGTATAGCTGATGGGAGGTCTTCCGATTCCCCTCCTCCAGCTATTGCCAGCCCGATACTAGCGCCCTCTCGGGACGAGGAACGAGGGCGCACCAATTCTGGCTTGGTGAGGGCCGCGCTTGAGGAGTGCGCCGCGCGGTGCAGGTATGATGGCGATCTATTCCACGACCAGGACAACGTTGCGCGGCGTGATGCATCGTGGATGGCGGCTGACATGGCGACGAATGCGCTTGCTTCTCTCGCCGCCCAGCCGCCGGCCGCTCCGGTCGAGGACGATGAACTGATCGGATTGAATGCGCGGCTCAGCGACGCGCTGGCCGAAATACGTCTGCTCAAGACGGAAATCCTTCATCGCGGCTCATCTGCCGCAACTGAGGACGCGGAGGAAGTCGCGTATGAGCGTGCGACCTCCATTCCAATTGCCTGGATTGCGTTCGCAGACAACGGCAACATTCGGCTTTGGACATCAGATCGAGGCCGCGCGGAGGAGGAGAAGCGTCGCGGCCTCGACTTGCGCGCCTTCAACTTGGCCGAACTCGTCGCGCTGATATCCCGCATCCCGGTTGAACCGCAGGCAGCGCCAGTGTCATGGGGCCTGAAAACCAATCCTGAATTGCTGGCGCTGATCGAGCGGGCCAAAACCTACGTCATGTCGCCGGAAGAGAAATACGAGCAACGTCGATCGTTCACGCGCGGCATGTGCCCGTCAAACCGCGACTACAAGGAATGGTGCGAGGCCGTAGACCGGCTGCTCCCGCCTCTTTCGCTGTCGCGCCCGGAGTCCAAGTGATGATGGTCGCCGCGCTCTATGTCGAAACGGACGGCGCCTATTCCGGGGTGCCTCATGTTGACGCCTGGGACATCGGGCGAGACGCCAGGCGATACGCCGGGCCACATCCAATTGTCGCGCATCCGCCGTGCCAACGCTGGGGACGCTTCGCCAAAGGCGGCACGCACCCGAACTCTAAACGCTTCGAAATCGGCGCCGACGAAGGCTGCTTCGAGGCTGCGCTGACTGCCGTGCGGCGCTGGGGCGGCGTCCTGGAGCATCCCTGCGATAGCCACGCCTGGGCGCACTTCAACCTGAACCGCCCGCCGCGCGAAGGCGGATGGATTCCGACCGACATGGAAGGCGGGTGGACGTGCTGCGTCTACCAGGGCCATTACGGCCACTTCTCCGGCAAGCCGACCTGGCTCTACGCGCACGGAATCGCGCTGCCTGAGTTGCGCTGGGGCAAGTGCGAGCAGCGTCTTCACCCGACTGCCCTCGCTCGACACGGTTATGCAAAGGCCCGCCGCATCGGGATGATGGCGATGGTCGGAGGCAAGGACAAAACCAAGATCCGCAACGCGACGCCGGATGAATTCCGTGACCTGCTGCTTTCTATGGTCCGCACTCCGGCGCTCTCTTCGCAGCAGCATTCAGGAGCCGCTCATGACTGATCTTACCCTTACCGAGATCGTGACCATACTCGCAATCCTTCGGCTTGAATTCCCCAGCGACGCAGATTTGCCGCCCGTTGTGAGATCACTGCGGACTAAGTTGCGCGTCTCCCGCGACATGTTAGCGGAGCGGACTCGCGCTCATGTGTCCGGAGTTGTGACGACGGAGAGAGCCGATGGCTGATTACCGCAACATCACGCCTCTTACCGAACGCGAGCAGGAAATCATGACGAAGATGGGCCGATCCTGTCCATGTTGCGATCTTAACTGGTTCTTTTCCCCTCCGACCAAGATCGACGGCCATTCTCTAGTTCGCTGCGTCCAATGCAAGGAGGTGTTCGAGGCGAACACCACTGGCGATCCTGTGGGAGGAGAGAAACTGTGACCGACCTCCAGGACAAATACGCCGCGCTGGACGCACTGACTGAGGCGCAGGCTGAGGTCCGAAAGCTTAAGCAAGCCCTTCAGGACATCGCCGGCAGCGAAGCGATCCCTACCGCCTTCGAGGCGTGGAAATGGTGCAAAGAGGTTGCCATAGCTGCGCTGCCTTCAGATCAGTGCGGGGGCGCGTCGTGAGCTATTGCGAATGCGACTATGACGGAGACGTGCCGTCGTTTTTCACCCAGGGCGTCGTCAAGGCGCGGAAGCCGCACAAGTGCTCCGAGTGCTACGGGCCGATAGCCAAGGGTGAGTCCTACAAGCGCTCCAGCGGTAAGTGGGACGGCCATGTTGACGTCTATACCGAGTGCGAAGGTTGTATGGAGCTTCGCCGATGGGCGGAGATTTCCGTCACCTGCTTTTGCTGCAACGTGTTCGGCATGCTTCACGAAACCGTCCGCGAAATGGTTGAAGACGTCCGCCGCGACATCCCCGGATTCATGTTCGAGTGGGGGCGCCGCATGATCAAGATCGAGCGGCGCCGGCATGGCCACTGGCCCCGCAAAGCACAGCTCGCAGCCCCTCGCCGCACCGCGTCCCAAATCTCCTCAAACAACCGTGGAAGTGAAAAATGAAACATCACGTAGAACGTACTTCGCCCAAAGGTCCCGGAATGCCCTTCATCGGTACGTGCCGGCTCTGCGGTATGACAGGACTGAAGGCATCCGCCGCGCTTGAGGATTGCGAGAATGTCCGGGGCTTGTCGCAGGACGAGGCGATGATCGAGACCATCATGGGCGACGTTGAACCCGGCTTCGGCAAGATCGGCGGCTGACATGACCACATCCCCGCTGACGTCGAAGGAGCTAGGTGACAAATGAGCGAGCGCTGGCCGGCAGCACTGAACCTTGCGGAGGCCGCGGAGTATTGCGGCCTGTCCGTCGTGACGTTCAAGAACGCCTGCCCGATCAAGCCGATATCGCTCACGGAATCCACACGCGGGAACCGATGGCTGCGGACAAGCCTCGACGGCTGGCTTGCGGCGCTCGACCCGAACAGGCAAACATCCCCGACAGGACGACGGTTCGGGGAGAGACTAGGTGGTCAAGGTGAAGCTGGAAGGGCTTAAGATCGCCCGCTCCCGCGGGAAGTATTACGTCTATGTCCGATCAACCGGGCATGCGCTGCTGCGCGGCTTCGAGGGATCTCGGGACGCGCTGCGGAAGCGACTGGCTCAGCCCGACATGCTCGGCGCCTACAATGTGCGTCGCCGCAAGCGGACATACCCCGAGCAAAGCCTGGGATGGCTGGTGCAATGGTTTACGCAGTCCGCCGAGTTCAAGGCGCTCAGCAAGACCACACAGGAAGAATACAAGGACCGGCTGAAATACCTGGAACCGGAGTTTGATTTTCCGCTCGCCGACCTGACGACCGCCGACATCTACGAGGCGCGGGATCGATGCGTTCGAGAGAAGTGGCCGGCCTTCGCCGACAAGATGATGACGGCGCTATCGTCCATGTTCGCGCTGGCGCTCCCGCGGGGCTGGATGAAGATCAACCCGGCACTTGGGATCAAGCGCGCGTCCAAGACCGACCCGCACGCCAACCGCGAGTGGCGGCCGGAGGAATGGCAGACGGTCATGGCCCGCGCTCGGGACGCGCTCAAGACGCCCTACATGCTCGCCCGGCACCTCGGCTACCGCAGCCAGAGCATCGTGGTCGTGACCTGGGAGAACTATCAGCCGGACCCGCGGTTCGGCATGTGCTTCCGTATGCGCCACAAGAAGAACGCCGAGGCGCACTGGCTGCCGGCATCGCCAGAGCTCCAAGCCTACCTTGCCAAGATCAGGCCGCAGAACGCGACTGGCCCGATCGCGCTCCGCAAGGGCAAGCCGTGGGAGACACCCTACAAGCTTCAGAAGGCGTCGAGCAACTTCCTGACACAGCTTGCGCGGGATGGACTGGTAGAGCCCGGCCTGACCGAGCACGGCCTGCGTGTCACCTTCGCTGCGGAGATCAAGCGGCTGACCGGCGCCAATGACGACCAGGTTGCAGCCGCTCTTGGCGATCGCGACACCCGCATGGGTGCGCACTACACGCGCCACGTCGATCAGGAAAACAAGATCCTTTTCATGTGGGCGCAGAAGGCCAGAACAGATCAAGATTTGGAAAACAGCAAGAAAGATGTTTTCCAAATCGAGAAATCTGTTAGTATTGATAGCGACTTAGAAGAATAGGCAAAGCCCTGGGAATTCCACCCGGCCAAGCAATATCAATCACTTGCAAGGAAAGCACCCCCGATGGACGCCACCGAAATCAGCGGAACGAAAGAAGATTTGGAAAACGCGCCGAGCGCGACGACCGTTCTGAAGAGGACCCGAGCCAAGTACGGCTACGACAGCCAGATCGGCCGGCGGTGCTCGAACATCCTCGAGATCATGGACGGGATGACGCGCCCGCCCGAGGAATGGATCGATTACCTCATGCCGGATTGGGTGCCGGAGAAGCGCAGGCAGAACCTCGACTCGCTCGCGCGGCAGTCGGCCGACCTTCACCGCCTTCTGGCCTCTTAAGCGCAGTGCAGGGGCAAGTGATGTTCGCAAAGGCAAGAGCTCCCGCCCATCTCGCTAACTGGTTCGGCCTGCTATGCGTCTTCAGCGGCTGTCCCGGCATGGTCGGACACGACAACCATTCGGTATTTTTCCGCTGCGCTATTTGCGGGAAGATGACGCGCGCTCCGGCCTTGGGTGATCACTGGGATCCGCTGCCGGACACATCCCAACTTCGACAGGGAGAGAGCCGATGAGCCATACGATAGCAGAGAAGGATTTGGCCGAATACATCGAACTCCAGCGCCGCTCGTGGCAGGATTACGCCAGCGCCAGCGCGTCAGCCGGCGGCGAAGTGAAGCGCCTTCAATTTTGCATTGGACTGACGGCCCCGCTGTATCAGGTTCTTTTGGGCGTAAAGACCATCTACATCGGCGGGCTCAAGGAAACCGCCGTTCGCGAATATAACGCGCTGCCATAACCGATTAGGCAAGGCAATTGAGCATGACGAAAAACCACGTCACATGGGCAACCGCAAGCGTTCTGATGATTGCGGCCATCTCATACTGGACCGCTCAGTCCTCCATGGAGGAGGACAAGCAGACCGCCTTCATGATGAAGGCCTGCGTCGATGCTGGCGGCTCGTGGAAGCGATCGTTCGGCGCCCGCTACGAGTGCCTTCGCCCCAGAGATATTCAGTAGACGGCGCCAGTGTGGCGCAACACAGGAGAGACCAAATGAAATTGCCAAAGCAGCTTTTTGTTAAGGTGGACGGCAGTCGCGGCGAAGAGTTTTTCAACACTGCCGACAAGGCCGAATACCTCGTCGAGATGGGACAGACGGTTGCCATCGGTCGCTACGAGTTGGTCGAGCTGGCTGATGCGGTCGGCGTTGCGCAGATCGTCCCGACCAAGCCAAAACGGCGTCGCAAGTGACGAATGGAGAGTTGTGATGCCGATCACCTTTGACGATGACGAATGCTACAAGCTGTTTCTGATCGCTGACGACGTGGCGAGGCTTCGGAATGGCAAGGATGAGATGGTGAATGAGCTGCGGGAGAAGCTTTTACCGGCCTATAGCGACTGGCACAAGGCGAACCCCCACAAGGTTCACCCGACCGCCTATCGCTTTTGACCGAACAGCATCAGTCTGACTTTTAACCCAGAGGAGAGAACTATGGCTAAGACGTTCCCGAAGACTATTTTTGTAAAGTGGGAAGAGCCGCGCAACGACGAACCATACATGGTTGCTGGCGAAGAGATGTACGGCATGGTGGACATCGGCGGCAAGACCGTCGTCGGCACCTATCAGCTCATCGAGACGACCGAGGCCGAAATGGTGGTCAGCACGAAGCCTCCCAAACGCGCCCGCAAGTAGCGTCACCGCGCCCCTAGCTCAGCGGATAGAGCACGAGCCTTCTAAGCTCGGGGTCGAAGGTTCGAATCCTTCGGGGCGCGCCACACTTTCACAGATGACCGAACAACGCTGAAGCAGATAGGAAATCATCATGGTTGTTCACAAGATCGGGGCTTCCTGCATTCGTCACGATGGAATGACGACGTGCGGTATTGTCGCTTATAAGACCATCGGAGCCGGCGAGTATCTTGCTTATGACAAGTCCAATCCGATCAAAGCCGTATACGGTTCATGGGACGGGGTTACGTGCAAAAGCTGTCTGCGCAATCCGCATGCGCCTGGTGGTCGATTTAGCCAAGCCAGGTCACATCAGCGCAGTTGAGCAGGAAGCGATCATGAGCAACGAAGCGCAAAATGAGGATTGTCCGTTATGCTGCAAGCCAATGACGGCTACTGCGGATGGTTTTTGGTGCCATGATTGCGATTGCGGAATATCGATTAGCCCAGCCGGCGGTGGCGAAATAACACCGGCAGTTGGAGGAGAGGTTCTCCCTTTGGTAGTTCCTCGGCAAGAAAACGACGGCTCTGTGGGCGCCCAATAGTGGTCTACGTTCTGTGGAGTGCGCGCCAAGATTCTTGCTTCTCTCTGATCCAACAATTTCACTGCTAAACAGCCACCGCAGGAGAGACAGATGCTTTACGTGATGGTCGGACTAGCCTGCTCCGCCGTTGGTTGCGAATGGTGGAAACCGGCGTTCAAAGAGACTTTCGACACCGAGAAGGCTTGCCTTGCGCGAGCGGCCGAAATTCAGCCCAAGCAGCTTTCGTTTTTTAAAATCAAGTGCGAGCCGGCTGCGGCGGCAGTCGGCGGTTCATAAGCGAGGAGTCCCCATGGGGCGACGCGATACTGAGGCTAGAGTCTTATCCGAGATCAGGGAGCTGGTAAAAATCGCTCTGCGAACAGACGACGAGGGGCAGGTCGCGGTAACGATCACTCAGATCGAAAGGGTGATCCGTGGTGCCCGCGCAGTTGGGCAATGAGTGCAAGTGAGACAATAAAACAGGAGAAGCAGATGGACGATCTCATTTCCAAGACGCCTATTGCCGGGCCTGCTGTTGACAAGATCGACATCATGAAAGATTCTCAGGGGCAACCACCTTCGTCTGGTGATATAACTTACGATAGAATTTTGGCGGTGGCGCGCTCGGTAAAGCGAATGGAAGAAGTTCAGGGGTATCTTCTTGACCGAGTGGGGTTGACAGGAGAAATGCCGCATAAGGAGCACACCATGCTCTATCAAATGAGGCGCGAACTTGCGGAAGTTCGTCAAACGCTAGATGTGTTTTTCTTTGGGGACTAATCGAATTCGCCATCGTAGCTCAGTGGTAGAGCAGCTCATTTGTAGTGAGCAGGTCGTCCGTTCGAACCGAGACCGATGGCACCAATTTAGAGGTTGGCTTTGATCTGTCCCCGCTGCCAGTGCGCCGAATACTACCCGCTCGCTGGGCGGAAGTTCGTCCGGTGCGCTAGGTGCCGTTGCGACTTCTCCAAGACAAGCGGGACAGTGTGGAAATCGTCAAAACTCGCGCCGGAGGTCCGCATGGCTGTGATTGACATGCTTGACCATGGCAAGAACCGACATGCGATTTCGGCCGCAACTGGCCTTCAATATAAAACGGTTCGACTGATCGCGGAACGACTCAACGAAGACCGTTTAACTGCGATCACCGAGCCAAAATATGAATATTGTGGCCCGTATCTGTTGGCTCTGCCACCACCGTCATGGTGGGGCAGGTATCGCCCAACGACCCCGCCGTATAGCGTCGTCGTTACCCAGCTTGACGACCGCAAAGAGATTGGATTCTTCTCGTTCGAAGAAGAGAGAGAGGCAGTCAGCTATTTGTGGGACATGCGCCTGAGCGTCGGCCAGGCCGCAGAGGTTTTCGATGCGGCCGGTGACGAGTGGATCGCGCGAAAACAGGTCACGGATTCACACTTGCGCTGTCCCTGAGTGATGGAAACTGTGATATTCTGAGTTTGGATGCAGGGAGCGGTAACGCCCCGTCGGTCGAAATGCGCAGCAAGGTTGGTGTACCGAGGGACCGCCAACCCATCCAATTATTGCCCTGAGGAAACGATCATGACAAATCCGATACTAGACGCTGCGGCTCATGCCCTCGAAGAAGATGAGACTTACAATTACATTGCCGAGTCTGCGGGCGCTGGTGACTTCAAAAAGACCGCTCGGCACTACGCCCGCGTCGTCTTACAGGCCATCAGGAAGCTGCCAGATTCCTTGTGGGAAGATGGCGCGCCGCTTGATCCTAATGTTCTTGGAGACCCGCACCCAATAAAATGTTGGGAAGCGATTATCAACGACGCCCTGAAGCCAGATTAGGTAACCACGATCGGGCTCGACGTCATCCTAGCCAACCTTCCGATCGTCGTCGTGCTCGTATAGGTCCGCGCCAAGTTGTCGTTCAGGAAGTTGCCCTGTGCGCCTGCCGGTGAAGTCGGCCCCCACAGCTCGGTCATCGCGGTTTCGCCGGTCAGATCGAGAGCCGGCGTCGGATCGAACGAGCCCGCGTTCTGACGACCGGGGCGGCCGTAGAGGTAGCGGACCTGCACTGCGGCGCCGGGGTTGGCAGCAAGCACAATCCGGGTCGTGGTCGCCGACGTGATCGTGTGCGAGGTCTGAGCCAGAAGGTTTCGGGTGTTGTAGGCGTAGAGATTGAGGCCGTTGGTCGTGAAGTTGATGGCCGCACCGCCGACCGTCGCTGAAAGCTGATAGGTGTTCGTCGCAGCATTGACGACGAAGTATTTGACGCCAGCACTGATCCCGGCGGGCTGAGAGCCGGAGTTGTTCGTGATGATGACGGGATCGCCATTGTTCCAGCCGTGAGCACTGTCCGTGAACGTGTCGGTGGTGTTGTCCGCAGTCGGGTTGCGGATGATCGGCAGGAAATTGCTCGACGAAAGCGCCACGTCGAAACCGCGGATATCTGTTCCCACGCTCGGCACCTGAAGCGTGGTCGCGCCGTTCAGGTTCCACGTGATGTCGATGTTGGCGCCAGAACGAACGATCGAGGCAATCGTCGGGCCGGTTGCCGAATTCATCGTGCCGGCCATGGCTCCGATGAATCCGATCGCCGCCGTCTCGCCCTTGACCTTGTGGTCCAGGATGCCGCTGGAATGGATCCCGTCTGCGGTATTGAGGCGGTCGTAGCTGTAATCGCCGGCATCGAATACCGACGTGTCGCTGGCGGACAACCGATCCGTCTTGTAGTCGATCTGCTGGCCACGGACCCTGCCCGTGAGCTGCGTTCCGTCAGCGGAATCGCCGGCCGTCAAGCTGGTGGTGACACCGAGCTTGCAATTGGCGCTGACATAGGTGGTCAACATCGTTCGTAGCTGTGACAGGAAGCCGGTCGAGACGCTGCCGTAATCCTCTGCCGAGTGCGTCCAGATCATCGCAGCGGCCGGCGCCATCAGAGACGTGTCGGCCCAGGTGGTCGCGAGATCGGCTTGGAAAGCAGTCCAGACCGAGACGTCGGTCAGGGTCGCAAACGAGACGCCACCCACCGCGCGGGAGATATAGGCCACGCAAGCGCTGTTGGCATTGGACACCTTGTTGCCGAACGCCACGGCACCCGCACCAGCGGTCGTTGCACCGACGTAGACGTGCCATGTGTTGTCAATCGGGAACGAGCCGTTCGCACCCGAGACCATCCCGGTCCCGTTGAACTGGCTGAGGAAGCCATTCGGGGCGACATCGTTGGTCGCGTAGTCGTTGAACCAATCGGTCGCATGGCTGCGGCCATGGGCGAGGACCACATAGCCAAACCCGAACCGGAGCTCGCTCTGCGCGTGGACCTGAGAGGAGCCGGTCTTCCGCACCTGAAGGCTGCTCCACTTCTTGGCAGCGGACTCCGTGATCTTGCCGGTCCAGGTCTTGGCCGTCGTGTTGACCGTGAACGAGGTCAGCGACGTGAAGTCGTGGATCTGCGTATTGCCGTTCTGGTCGTAGAGCTTGAGCTGGGCACCGCTCGGGGGCGCAATGCCGGTATAGAGACCCGAGAGGGCGAGCGAGCTTGTGCCGCCCACCGAGTTCGTGACCATGCCATCGGTCCACGAATTGACCAGCATCGCTCCGGTGACCTGGCTGTTCGGGGCAAGGGCCGTGCCGGGAGGCGTGACCCATGCGGACGAGCGGCGGCGGATACCGCCAGCGCTGCCGAGCAGGCCGATCTTGAAGCCGGTATAATCGGTGATGTAGGCCCACGCCAGGGCAAGGCGCTTGTTGGTCGGGAATTTGACGTTGGTTGCGTTGCAGTCGAACGTGAACGACGGGAAGGCAACGCTCGGAGCGCCCGCGGTGCGGTGGGTGATGACCAGTGTATCCGAGCCATAGGCCTCATAGGTCGCGTTCGAGGCGCCGCCCGTGCTCGGGGTCAGCGCATTCAACTGCGTGCAGAGGTCGTCGAGCATCTGCGGAACGTAGGACAGACGCGCGGCGGCACTGGATGCGCCGGCTGAGAACGTGAGCGCAGCGCCGCCATTCGTCAGCGAAAGTTGGTAGGTGTTGAGGCCGGAGTTCGCATTGACGACGTAATAGCTGAGACGCGCATCGATCGCGCTCGGCATCGTCGATTTGTGCAGTGAAACATGCTGCCCGTTGACCGGGAAGATGGCCGGCGCCGACGCAAATGTGAACGTTCCATCCGTCGCGACGGCCTGGTTGATGGTAATGTCGGTATAGGTCTTGAGTTCGCTGGCGAGGGACGGTGAGGTCCGGAAGGTATAGACCGCGCCATTCAGCGTCAGCGTGTTGCCGTCCACCGGGCAGGCCGCATCCGCGCGGTCGGCCGCAGTCGTGGTGCCATCCGTGACGATCGCGAACTTGATCGAGGCCGACGCCTTCTCAGCCGTGATATTGATTTTCTCGGGGCTGACGCCGTTGGAAAGCTGCGCGATCTCGTTCTGCGACATGCTGCGCGTCGGCATCACGATCGGCATCTCGATTTCCATCGAGCCGGTCGAGTTGATGGTGGTGTTTGAGCTTCCTACCCGGAAATAGAGCGACTTCGACGTTCCGGTCCACGTGCAGGCTTGGGAGATGATCCTGCGGGGAGCCATGCCGCGATAGGTGATCCAAAGCTCCATATTCCCGGAGCGGTATTGGACCGTGACCAGCGCAGCCGTGCCGCCGTTGTTGACCTGTGCCTCGGTCGAGGTGACGCCATAGCCGGAACCATAGGTATTCACGGCAATGGTCGAGGCGTTGAGCTTGTTGCCTGCCTTGTCGATCCCGGTCAGATAGAACAGGTTTTGCAGGCTGAGCGTGGCGATCGAGATGCCGGAGAAATACAGGCAGAGCGACTGGAGTGTCGTTCCGCCGATGGATGCTGCACCCTGCGCAGCCGTGGGCTCATGCAGGTTGAACAGGAAGCCTTCCACCGTTGAGACGTCACGCCACCACATATTGATGGCGAACTCGGCACCAAGCGGCGGAATCAGCTCCACGTCGCAGGTCTGCGTGCGGCCGGAGACCATCGTCTGCGTGGTGGTGCGATAGGCTGCGACAGCCGTATCCGTCGGCGTGCCGAACGCGGTCACGAAGGCGTCGGTGACCAGCGGATATTGCAGATTGCTGATGCTGTTGTAATGATAGATGTCGTTGTTGACATCGAAGTAGCAGTGGAAGAGAGCATGGTTCGCCGTCAGCCATGCCGCCATCGACGCGATGAACGGGCCGTCGGCGTTGTTGTCCACCCCCCATTCCGGGATGCAGATTGGCTTGCTGTGCGCTGCGGCGGTTGAAACCAGCCAGTTCAGGCCGTAGGTTTCGGTCAGGCGGGCGTTCCAGGCAGCCGCGCCGTTGCCATCGAATACAGAGATCTTGTAGACGTCCTGCCCGAACACATCGACGTAGGCATCGCCGGGATATGACAGCATCGGGTCATAGGCAGCCGTCGTGTAGTTCGGGTTGAAGATGATCTTGAACTTGGCGGACTTCGCGCGGGCAAGCCCGACGATCCGGATAAACGCCGCCTTGTAGGCCGTCTCCGCGCCGATCGAATACCAAGGCTTTCCGGAGAGCTGGAACTCCGGGAGAATGCGCAGATAGATCGTTGATTGCGACGGCCGCGCGGCCAGGATCGTGTCAAACAGCGTGTTGTACTGGCTGTCCTCGGTGCCGGCGTTAACGTCGGACATCGCCTTGGTGTAGGGAATGCCGATGGCCCAGCAAATATCGTAGTTGGCGCCCCTGCCCGCTTCCGTCGTGGCCCACGCCTGCAAATTGACCCACGTATCATTGTAGGCGAAGGCGTCCACGATGGACACAGCCCGGCCGTTATAGGTGCTGAATGAGAGGTCAGCCGCGGCGTTGAGGGTGCCGGCGCCCAGCAGAGTGGTGACGACGGGCGCGCTGCCCCCGCTCGCCTTCCCACGGGCTCCGAGGGAGCCAAACCCGCCCCGAGCTCCTAGTTTTCCCAGAGCCATGATCAGGGCGCCGCGATAACGGAGACGGTAGCGCCGACTTGGACGCCGAAGTACTCAGGAGAAAGAGCAGGCAGCAAAGTCGATGATGTCGTTGCGGCCGAGCCATCAGCGCGAACGGCGCATTGGACCTCGCATACTATGCGGATAAACTTTGTCTGGCCGCCGAATGCCGCGGAAGTTTGCGCGGTGCCTCCACTGAGATCCAAGGTCGATTGGATTACAAGCGCCGGCATCGCAGCGATTTGGGGAACGCCGTTCTGGGCAGACCCCAATACGCCATATTCCGAAATCCAGACCCGGCTAGCCGCTTCAGCCGAGGTAGCAAAGAGCAGCGCAAAGAGCGCCGTCGCAATAATGCGCAGCATTGGTAGTCTCCAGTTTGTAAGAGATTAGTTCTTGTTACAGGGGTCGGGTTTGCCGGCCTCGTAGGCCTCGCTCATGGCCTGGTATCGGCCGCCGCCCTTGCAGAGCTCGCGCCAGCGTTTGGCTTGCTGGCGATCGACGTAGGCCTGAGAGTAGGCACCGAATGACGGGCCTTCACCGGGGCGGTAAGCGCTGGCTTCAGCAGCCCCGGCAGATGTCAGGAGGAGCAGGAGGGACAGGCGGTAAATCATCGACCTGGCTCTCATCGGATGGAGGGAAAGCGCATACTTCCGCCACCCCCCGCAAGCAGCGTCAGTGCGCCGATCAGGCACAGGATCAGGACGATTGCCCATACAGCCTGCTCGATGCGCAGCGGAATCGCGGCGAACAGCTTGACGACATAGAGTGCCAGCCAGACGACGCCGAGCAGGACGATGACCCCGATCAGGAGCCATAGGATCGAGATCGCAAGACCAATCATGTGCGTTTCCTTTCAGTTCAAAATGCGGATCGAAATTTCGTAACGCTTACCGTCGATCAGATCCCCGCGCTCTCGCATCAGGTTGACCACGACATATTCCCCGTAGAGGCCGTGCTCCGGGTCGATATCAAATTGCGATTTGACGATGCGGAACGTGGGCTTGATGATCTGACACTTGGCTTTGAGCAGGATCGGCATGTCAGTGCCGTAGGAACAGCGCAGCGAGCGCTATTGAGATTGAGATAACCGTCGTAATTCCGAGGATGATGCTTGCGGTGCCCTGCGACTTCCCGCCGGTCTCCCATCGGAACTGTTCCAGCTTCGCAGTGCGATCCGAAAGGTCGTTCTTGACTTCCTTGAGCTGCGTTGCGAGCAGCGTAGAGGCAGCATCCTGGTTCGCTCGCAGCACCTTCGCCAGTTCGAGATCGAACATCAGCTTTTGCGCTGCAAGCTCGTTGATACGCCGCGTCTCCGCGTCCCTGAGATCGTCCTGCCGCTTGATCGCGGCTTGGACCAGATCGAGGACATTTTTCGTCGGATCGATCGCATGGATGCGGTCGGTCACGACGCACGACCGTTTGCTACTTCAGTTTGACCGTGAAGAACTGCGATAGCCACTCCCATGCTTTGACAAAGCCGAAGAGCGTGACGCCGCCGGCGAGCAGGAATTTCCAGACAATCCCGGTCGCGTTCATGAACTTCAACGTAGCGTCGAGCTGGCTGATCGTCTGCTTGTCGGCTTTGCGGAGAAATTCCCTCGTCTCCGGCGAGAGGTCCGCGATGAAGTCCGCGGCGTCCCACATATTGGCAGCCCGTTGATCGGTCATGCCTTTCAGGAAAGCTTTCTGAACGTCCGTAATGTTGTCCTGGTCCGTCATCCTGACGCAACCGATGAGCAATTTTGGGCATCGCCACCCCGGAAACGTATGGTTGAATTTACGGCAGCCATCATATTTAGCCCTTGTCTGAGGGTTAATTGGGTGGTCAGGCTCGCCATGCTGTGCAACCAGAATGGCGGGCCGCTTGTTATCTACGGAACGCTTTCGACGCGATGACCAGGGCGGCGCTAGGCGGCCCTACATAGAACAGAGCTTGCAGGATTGCGTGCTCGGTATCCTCGAATTTCCCCGGCAACGTCGCAATACGCCATGAACCAACGACGTGCTCCTGCCATTGGAGCCACGGAATCAGGTAGAATTTCATGGTCGGGACGAGATGCCAGCTTGTAGAGTCCATCACTATCATCAGTACATGGAACGCAAAGGCCATCGAGATCAGGAAGCCGGCCAATCCGAACGGCCCCCATGTCCCTTGCGACTTCTGCACGTCGGCCCTTATCTGAGCCGATTTGACCGAGGCGTCCGCGGTCGTGGTCGCAAGCGTATTGCCGGCGTCGTTCTCGTTCCTATACCGCGTCGTGTTGTCGGCGTGGATATCCGTGATGGTCTTGCCGAAAACACCGAACAGCGCGCCTAGGCCGCCGGTGAACAGACTCGTCAGGAATGTCCACATCAGGCGTTCGTCTTTGCTACGGCGTCAACAGCCTTGTCTTTGGCCGTTTCAGCCTGCGCCATGGCCTGAGCGGCGGCCGGCGTGACTTGCGCGTCGGGGACGGCCACGAGCTCAAGCGGCTTCGTGGTGGTCTTGCGGAGCCGGACGATCGCAAGGCCCAGGGCAGTCACGAAGGCGCTTATCACGACCGCTCGCAAGTCCTCGGGGACGTGCAGGAAATCCATTATCCTTGTCGTAAGCGGCGCGAAATTGAGCGAGCTGAAATAGGCCATAAAGCCGTCGTATGCAGTGACCAGCAATCCGCTGAACCACACGATCCGGCCAACCAGCACCGTCTCCGACTTTTTGAAGAAAAAAATCTCGATGGGCTCGATCGCAGAAAAGAACCCCTGAGCCCATGGCTGGCTCTTAAGCCACTTCCGTAGGACGAGCGCATAGAGGAGAGCCAGCACTACGATCAGCGCCAGCACAAGTAGAAAGCCAGTCATTTAGTGCCCCTTGGATTTGAACAGATCAGTGACGTGAGACCAGAATGAACCGGCGAGGTTTTCGATCTTTTCGCCGGTAGTGATGTCAGAGGGAACGGGCATCGTTGGAACGGGCTTCCCGGCTACGAGCGCCTTGTCCAGCGCCGCAAACGTTTCTGGCCCGGTCAGCCCGTCCACGGTGATCCCAGCGGCCAACTGGAAGGCGCGGACGGCATTCCTCGTGGAAGGCCCGACAATCCCATCGAGATCGAGCTTTGGGCTTGCTCCCAGCCGGTTGAGGCTGTTCTGGAGCCAGACGCCGTCCCGCACGACCTGAGTAGAGGGAATGATGGGCTTGGGCTTGACCTGAGGCGCGGGACCATCGAACTTGATCGATGTATCGAGCTGCATCATGGTCAGGATCAGGCCGGCGACCCCGAGCTGTTCATCCACCTTGTCGGGATCGTACACGCCGTCTCTGACGTACTTGCCTGACACATACTGATCGGTCCCGCTCCAGACATAGGCGGAAGGCTGTCCCCTATTGGCATACCCGACGCCGTTGAACCGCTCCAGGTTCGTGAGCATCCCTGCGATACTCCAGTCCGTGAGCTTGGCCGCGTAGGGACCACATTTGACCAGAGCATCAACCGCGGCCTCCTCGAACGACTTGAACGGGCCACGGCCGGCGGGGACGTGGGTTGAGACCCGATTCCAAGGGTCGCCCTGCGCCAGGCTAGTGCTGAAGTCCTGCGACGACTCCCGATAGTGGCTGACCGCGATGAAGACCCACGCGATGTCAGGCATGCCGGCAGAGCGCGCGATGGCGAGATACCGGCCCTTGTTGGCGACGGCGACCCTCGCCGGCTGCATGAATTCAGGCCCGCGCGTGAGCTTGGCTTTGGACCAGCGATCAGCGTTCGCCCGCGTAAGGGCGTTGAGGTCTACCATGACTGTTCCCATGAGAATGCCGCCCGGAGGCGGCTTTACAGGCGGAAGGCCCAGCGGTAGGACTCCTCTAGGAGGACAACCCTATGCTGCACCGTCTAATTCAGTTCTTCCGAAAGTGGCTGAGCGATAACAAGCCTGACCCAATTCGACAGGCTGAAATCGACAAGCTTGAGGAGCGTGGCGGGATCTGGTGATTAGGGCTTGATGCGTGAAAAGCAGTTGAATGCCCCGACGATCGCGGGATGCACAGACGGGGCGTAGACCTTGTCCAGTTCGGCTTGCCCGCGCTGCGTTCCAAACTGCGTGCAGTCGGCCTTGCTCGGAAACTCCGCGCTCTCGACTTCAATGCTCTTATATAGCCGCGCGTCGGGCGCGTCCCCGGTTGGGAGCGGCGTGATAACCAAGTACCAGATGGTGGTTGCGAGCAATAGCATATCAGCCTCTTAGAAGGTGGTGGCGTTCGGCGTGAATTTGGTCTGCTGGACGATGTTGGTGGTTACGTTCGCGCCCAACCCGTTGGCGACGACGACCGTGCAGCTTCCGCCGGGCACCATCTCCATAATAGTGTTGCCGCTGATGTTGGTGCTATTGATCTGCGCGGTAGCCGTGCATGTGACACTGCCAGAGCCGGCGTTGTAGTTTGAAATCTTCACCATGGTGGAGGCAACGGACGCACCTTGGCTGTCGATGACAATCCCCTGCGGAATTTGCTCCGAATGGCTGTTTCGAATTTGAACCAACCCACCTTGGATAACGAATGCTGCCTGCGCAGCGAGCGGAGCGGTTGCCGGGCCGCCGACGACCATTTTATTCATATCGAAAACGGTGCCGCTTACGTTCATCCCGCTTGCGGTGCTGTCACCGATGCGGATGCCGAAATTAGAACCGTTATATCCGCATTCGCCGTCTTCGTAAGTGACGTAAGACGCGCCGCCGTACCCCTTTTGATAGAAGAAACAAGTGCGATTGCCAGCCTGAATATAGACCTGCACCAGTCCGCCGGTGTGCTGGACGTTGTTGCTATGAACCATGGCGATGTTGGCGTTTGCGGCCTGCGACCGGGTCACCGTTAGGCCCATGGCCTCAATGCGCGCATCGAAGCAGGCAAAATGCCAGTTAGGATTACATAGCTCAATGAAGTGCGTTGCAGCGAAGAACGTCGGGCAAACGCCGAGGATAGACGAATAAGGACCCTCGCCCTCAAAGCGCACACCCTGTGGGACGACTAGAGAAACCGTCGTGGTCCCGCAGACGTTCGAAGCACCTCTCGGCTGAAATACCTTCCCGCCCCAATGTCCGGTGATGCTACCAACGGCGAGATCGGTGGTATAGTTTGCAAAGTAAAGCGCCGATTGGATGCTCGCAAAGTCGTCCGTTGACCCATCAATTTTTGCGCCGAACTGCCGCGTATTGGCTATGCCGCCGCTATCAACGACGTACTGCCACGGGTTGGAAGCGGTATCGGTGAACGATGCTTTCGCCGAGACGATCGCATTGACCGTACACGTGAAGCCGCTTCCCGTGCCACCAATCGAGGATGCAGCCGCGGTGAGGACATCACCGACCTTATACTTGTTGCCTGCCGAGTACGTGACATCCACGGCTGTTACCGCGCCGCCCGAAACCGTGACGACAGCGAACGCCAGCGCCCCGCTGCCGCCCGTCAGAAAGACGCCGTAATAGGTGCCGTTTGTGTACGCGCTACCGCCCGCGATGGTGCATGGCGCATTAGCGAGGTTCTGATCGATAAACGACGTTCCGACCGCCTGCTTCTGGAATGTGGCCCCCCCACCATCACCGGCCGTGGCATATCCCTGCGTCGTCACAACAGAGAACGCCGATAGATTAAGCGTCAGCGCTACCGCACGGGATGGCAAGACCGGGTTAAGACCGCATTGCCAGCCCGTACCTGTGACCCACTGCGTAAACTGATAGGCCAACGAGCAGGAGGCAATCGCAAGGTCGCCTGTCGTCGTTCCGTTGACGGAGCCCTTCACCGTATTGGCTGCGCCTGGCGCGATGCCGGCATTCGTCACGGCATGGAACGACGGGTCTACACCCGCGCCGTTGCTCGTAAGCGGGATGCCCGTGGCACCCGGCGCTACGCTGGTGTAGCCGGAAACGCCGGGACCCTTCCCGATCGGAACGGCATGGTTGGATACCGTGCCGGTATTCTGCGCCTGAGATGAGGCAATAAAAAAGGCCGCCGAGGCGACCATCAGAACAAGCTTATGCAGATATCTCATAGTGCGTACCCGACGCCTCCAATTGGCCTCAGGAAGACGCTGCCGGTATCACCCGCGATCTTCCAGCTCGTGAGATTCCCGGGAAACTTGTCGCTTCCAGAGAGATTGATCGTGATGTTGTTTGTCCCTGCGTCACCCTTCCAGTCGCTTATCAGAACTGGACAAGTTTTAGAGGCTGAAGGACCCATATTAAGAGTGATGGCGGCCCCAACGGTTTGATTGACGCGAACGACGCCGGCATTGTTTGCAATTGTGACCGGGCCAGGTCCCGTAATATGCTGCTCGACATAAGGTGCCTGCTGGAGCAACCCAGCGACCGTGTTCACCTTCCAGCTTTGGCTACTCTGGTCATACACTGCGATAAGGGATGATGCAGCATCTATGATCGCGCTTGGATCAAGAAGAGTGTAGTCCGCTCCGAAAGTATAGGCTCCGTTCGCCTTGAAGACAGTCAGAAAATCATCGGCAATTACGTTTGCAGGAAAGCGGACATCCATCTTCCCTTTGACAACCGGCTTAGGGAGAACCTTGATCTTCAGGACTGGGATTGTCATAGGTGAGCGACCCCAGAGATGACCGCGAGCGATCCAGTAAAGAGCGAGATCGTCTCGTCATTCAGCGAATAGACGCCACCAATCTTGTACGTGCCAGGGCAGAGACTAGCCATCGTCGAGGCCGGTACATCCACCTCAAAAATTCCAGTGCTCACGATGACAATAAGGCCGTTATCAGTTCTGGCCTCGATCTTCTGACAGCCGTCGAAATCCTTGACGGACACCTCGATAGTTGCGCCCGTGAAATCGATCAGATCGCCGGTATCCGCATCGTTGAACTGGAATTGCGTCTTCCAATCCGCGTTGTTCGTTGTGGCAGAACTAAGGGTGATGCTCATGGTCAAAGCTTCAGATAGAAGGTTGCTAGCATCATCGGTGAAGCAGTCGCATGTGCTTGGCCACCGCTCGGATTGATCGTGATGCCCGTCGTCGCGCTGGAAACCGTAACAGTCTTGAACACGCCGGTATTAGTGACGCCGCGAGGTGGGAAGTCTCCAGTGCCAGTCGAATTCCCCATTTCCCATTGAGCTGCGTGTGTGTGGCCCGGATCGGTGAAGGGGATACTCGATGGAAGCTGAGCCGCAGTAAGCGTCCTGCTTTCAGTCCCTCCCGCCGCACCAAGCACGGTCGCCACCGTTCCGAAATAGGTGGCCGTGAGCCGCCCCGCCGCGCTGTTGCCCATGTCGTCAAGGCCGGCAAGGGCGCGACCGCGCCAATCAGGCGTTGCGATTGTCTTGTTCGCAGCCCAATCGGCCGCCGCTGACACGCCACGGCCGCCGCTCACCGCCAGGTTTGCATCGGCGCCCCACAGATAAACAAACAGCGCCTGAACGTCGGAATTAGCGCGCTCGGTCGCGCCTGACGTTGCTGACCCGATGGTCCGGCCATTTGCACGGACCCAGCCCGACAGAATAGCCGTGCCATAGGCTGCCTTCATATCTCCCGTTGAGGCGATCGTAGTCGGATCAATCGTGCCGCCGCCACCGCCGCCGCCAGAAGACCCGACAACAAGCAGGTTATCCCCGACGAAAATCTGCGTTCCGTTGGATTTAGTGAGCCGCAGCTTGATCAAGCCGTCAGCGACGAAGAACTGCTGGATTCTGCCGCCGGCATCGCAGGTCAGAGGGTTCGGCAAAAGCTGCGTAAGCCCCGAGTCTGAATAGGAATTTTGCGGCGTCGCGGTAGTGCCAGCCTGGATCACATAGAGCTTACAACCGGGAGCGACTGTTCCCGTCAGATCGAATTGCGGCGTCAGGCTAAAGCCCGGGACAGTTCCGGCGGCCTGTGCTAGGCTGGCCAGCGCAAAAAGCCCCGCAAGAGCGAGGCAGAGACGTTTGAACATGTGGAAGCCTCAATGAAAAAGCCGCCCCAGCGGACGGCCTTACTGATCTATTCTGTCGGCGTGATCTTACTGGCTTACGCGCCCTGGAACATTGGGTTGCTGATCGTCGGCTGCGGCCTTTCGAGGGGACTGGATCATCTGCATAAGATCCGCTGGCGATATATTGGCGCCGAAGCCAGAAGCCGTATTTGACAGATTCCGCGACGCAATCTGAAAGGCCACAAGCCGTTGCGGTGTAGGAGATGCCTGCGCAGCCATAGAAGCCCTCCCCCATTTTGAGAGGCTGGCCGCGCCGGCAGGGGACGATAACATTTTAGCGGCAACAGCCCCGCCGAGCAGGCTCGGAATAGCTGTATACGGCGATGCCAATACCCATGCGCCCGTAGCCGCAAAATTCACATTCTGCGCTGTCCCGGACGGATTCCCGAATCTCTTCCCAATGTCCTTATAGCGCTGCGAAATCATGGCAATGTCATCTAGCGCCTGGCGATGTGGCCCAGCATTTCCGAACAAAACAGCTTTTGCCTGAGGTGTGTAGTCATTCCATTGAGTTGCGAACATATCCAAAGAGAAGTCGTTGGTCTGCTTCGACTGCCCGAGTTTTCTGATGACGGCACCCGCCAGATCCCCTCGGCTCTGCTCTGGAATATTCCGGACGATGTCCGCGAGCGTTTTCACATCAGCCCGGCTGCCCGACTTCGCATAGTTGTCAATGGCGTTAAACAACGCCTCGTCGGATTTCCCGCCCTTGCCCAAAACAGCGTTTGCGAGTTCTTCCATCTGGCCGACTTGCGGAGAAGACGCGCTCGGCTTTGAATTTTTTGCTGCTTCAGCCAGAGTTTCGCGAGCCTGCCCGCCACGTCGAAGCGTCTCGGCATAGGTCCGCATGACTCCTTGCTGTTCCGGCGTAAACAGCCGGGTAGCTACGTCACGCCCCGATCCGTTCAGAAACTCCCCGATATCGTCGGCAACCTTGGCTGCGGGTTTTGCGGCCGTGCCCTCCGTCGCCTGCGATAGCCTATTCCAGACACCCCCACGAATGGCCTGTAGAGCCTCTGGATCGTTTCCGGTTGCCTCAGCCAATCTGGTCAGCAATCGAGACGAAACACCCTTGGCACCGACCTTAGAGGCGCCGACGATATAATTGGCGGCCTCCTGTGGGGTGACCTCGCCCGTCACAATGCGATTAACGATCCGATCCGCATCATCTCGCGCATTGAACCCGAAGCGTTGCCGCCAATCTGTATTGGCCGCGCGGGCTTGGCGGTAAGCCTGCAAAGCCTCGTCGCTCCCAGAAAACAGGGAATTGTCGAATGCATTCCCGAGCCAATCATCATAAGCCCGAATGACGTGACGGGCCGCACGCCGATCAGCGTCATTGGATGCTGCCTGCGATAGTGCATTGAGGCGCTTCCGGGTCTGCTCAAGGCCCTGCATGCTGACCGCAGCCGTCTCAACGTCCCCCTGCGCCATTGAAGTCGGGCGAGCCACCCGGTTCGGAATATTCAGGTTGGAGATGTTGTCGAGCTCTGTCACCATCCGAGATGCCGCTGGCGTCAACTGCGGATCTACAATCAATCCTTGCTCGTCCAGCGACCGAGTTACATCGTTCCGAATGCCGCGAACCGCATTAGCATTGATCGCGCCGTCACTATTGGCCGCAATACCATATAGACGCTCTTTCGTGGCATGCGCTTCCCGTTCGCCCTGTCGTAGCCGCGCAATGAGCGTCGCCCCCATATCCTGGGGCGACATATCCCCGACAGAACGTCTTGCCGCATCCGCAGCGCCGGTCTCGGCCGCGCCGATCGCGTCCCGCGCGCTGGTATGCGCCCGCTCCCAATCAGCCAGGACGGCCGCGTCACTGCTATCGGCAGCGGTCTTGGCCGTCTGCGTTTCGCGTTCTGCCGCACCGCCGATCGTGTTTCGAATGCGGTTTGCAACGTTAGGCCCGCTTCCCTCGCCATAGTGGGAAGCAATGCTATTGACTGCGCCGCCGAGTTGATCGGCCATCTCTCCGGTTGCCCGCGGGATGGCATCGCCAACGATAGGAATATTTCGGATGCCTTGGGCGGTTCGCTGAACCGCCATATTATCGCTCGCGAATGCTCGGGGCACCTTGATAGCTTCAGGAGCGACCTCAGAAACGCGACTAGCGGCATTGACAATTTCATTTGTCGGAGCTGGTGCAGCAGGGCGAGGAATGGCCGGAGTGGCGACAGTTTTTGAACCGGCAGAAGCTGGAGAAGCAACGCCAGCCAGATCGAAAGACCTATGGATGATGTCCTGGTCAACCGCGTCTTGGTTGGCGATATCTCCCTCCGTAATCCAGCCGGGCTTTTCCGGCTGAACGGCAAGCTTCCCCTGATATCCTTCGCCGGGCAACGTAACGGCACGGTAAATGCTTTTTGCGAGTTGTGCAGGCCAAGTATCGCTGAGCCCGAATTTCTTCTCTTCTGGTGCCCAATCCATCTCCCACGGTGGCTTCGCTGAAGATGCTGGTGCAGTGGCCGAAGATGTCGGGGCCTCTTGAGGACCCCAATCCATTTCCCAAGGTTGCGCCATTAGCGGACCCAATTGGATTTGTCGCGCGGGTCGCCACCCTTGTAGGTAAGGCCGTTGACCTGCGTCTTCCCCGCTTCAAGTTTTGGCAACGGCCCCTGTTTTGCATAAGCATCAGGAGCTTTCACAATGAAGGTGTCTCGTGCCGGCTTAAGCGCCTCATTCGCGTTCACAATTTTTTCAACAGAAGCATTGTGGTAGTCGATCTTGCCACGTGCGGCCTTCTCGCCAATTTCCAGAATGCGACGCATGGACTTCTCGTCCAGCTCGATATTGCCGCCAGCCATAGCCGCAGCAAAGCGCCGGTCTCCATCCGAGATGGCCGTTCCGCTTCCGAAGGCCTTGACCATCGCAGCAACTCGTTGGCCGATGGCAGCACCATAAGCCTCTGTGTTGTTGATCTTTTCTGCGTTGGGGACGCCCAATAGATTGGCGGCCTTGGCTAGGAACAGCCTCTTATCCGCAAATGCGCCGTTGATGATGCCGCCGGGCTTATCCAGCTCAGCACGCGCCCGGTGGATAGAATCAATATCGTCCCGTGCGGCCGATGCCGTTTCCTGCGACTTATCAATGCGCGGCAGGAGGCTTTTGGTCAGAATATCGCGCTGCGTGGTGTTTTCGTCCCCGCGGTTCTGCCAATCCTCAAACGTGCCCTTGAACCCTTGGCTGACGGCCTGATTATATTCCTTCACCGTATTGGTCGGCTGCTGACCTTCGAGCCTGATTTTCAATTCAGCCCGGGCAGCCTCTGCCGTTCCCTTATCGGTGCTGCCGGCAAGGTAGCGCAGCCTCGTCAGTTCGGCGTCTGCCTGACCCGGGCGAGCGGCGCCAAATCTAGAATTGAAATCTGGTGCGACTTGGCCAGTGGCCGGGGCCTGCTGCGGCTGGGGAATGGCCTGCCCCGGCTGTGGCGCCTGCGGAGGCGCAGCCTGTGCAGTCTGGGGCTGCTGCTGCACGACTTGCCCGATACCCATCCGTTTGAGCTGCTGGATAGCTGGGACAAGCACGTTGCGCACCTGGGGATTATTCAAGTCAATCGGAGCGTTGGGATCTTCGACGCCGATCTGCCGAGCGATAGAGGCCGAGGCCGGTCCAAGCTGATCGTTCGGGATACCCTGCGCGGAGAGAACGCCCATGATGGTGGTCCCTCCTTTCGGCTGGCCAGGCTGCGACGGCTGCTCGCCGCCCCGATTGAGCGGAGCCGCAACGGCAACGGATGCGCCGCGGTTGGCTGACGGGGGAGAGACGATAGGGGTTGGCTGGCCGCCACCTCCAGCATATAGGGCTCTATCCCTCTGCCCCGCGGCGAGTTGCTGCCGGCTGACATCAAGATTGGCGGCAGCGACGCCCTGCTCAAGGCCGCCCTTCTGGAACAGCGTCTTTGACATAGCGGCAAAATCGGGCTGGCCGTCAGGTCCGAGCGGAACGCCATCCTTGAACGCTCGCCGAAGATTGGTTTCATCAGCCTGCTTTTGAGCGTCGCGGAACGTCTTGACGGGATCGCCGATCGCATCGAAATTGTAGCGCGTATTACCGCGCGCGCCGGAAATGATCTCGTCGATATCGGCCATCAGAAACCACCGAACAGGCTGGCGCCAAGGTTCACAGCCTTACCGATGCCGTTCCACATGTTCTGGCTGACATTGTAATTGTTCATGTCGGCCGCAGCATTCGACGCACCCTGCCCGGTGTAGTTCACGTTCGCCGCAGTGCCCTGCCCCTGATAAGACGCATTGAGCGCGTTGGCCCCACCAGTCGCGGCATTTGCCGCGCCCGCAACAGCATTTGAATTCGCGCCAAGGTAAGGCGATAGGCCGCTCAAGTAGCTGCCGTAGGTTTGCCCCGCCAAACCCGTCGCGAACTTCATGGAGTCCGCGTCCGCATTACCTGAAGCACTGTTTCCCGCGGCTGCATGCGTCCGGTTCAATGCCTGCAGGCCTTGATCCAGGGAAAACCCATAGGTGCCGTACTGACCCGAGTTTTTGAACGTATCCATGGCCGACTGAAGGCCCGCAGTGCCGTTCGCACCGCTGGCATCACCGTAAGCTTTCGCACCAGCACCAGTTGATGCCACCAAAGGCGCGTAGAGATTTGTCGCCTGCGAGTAGCCGGTATTGATCGCATCGCGGCCTTGCCCGTACAGCCCGGAGAGCGCATCATAGCCTTGCTGTAGGCCCTGATTGCGGTCTTTGGCCGCCTGCTCGGCGTTGTCGTTGCTGAAAATATCGAACAAGCCAGCCATCAATTCGCTCCCGGCGTCCAAAGCTTGGTGGTCGCGTTGTAGATCAGCACCTGACCGTTGGTCGGCGCCGTCGTTGAAACGTCAGGCAGGTTCGCGAGCCCCTTGCGAGACTGGAAGTATTCGTACCAAGCCTGCGTCATAATCCCTGTCTTGACGTCGATCACAGGCACGTCGAGGTTTGGCAGCGGCTTTGCCATCAGTGGTTCCTCAAGGCTGTATCCTGCGTCGCGCCCATGAACGCAACATAGACAGGGTCCGTGACCTTCAACCGCCAGCGGCGCCCCTGTACGCCCGTCATGCCCGTCCGCAGCATCGTGATGCGCTGCGGTGTCGCCTGCCGGCCAAGCTTGCGGATGAACTCCTGGCTCCAGGAGATGCCGCCGTCATCCGACCACGAAATTCCCACACTCGGGTCAGTTGCGATCGGGTCTTGACCAGTGGCCTGCCCTACCCCAACAACGAAATTGAAGTCAGCTCGAGCGACCTTCGTTCTGTTCGGAAAGTTCACGACCGGCCCGCTTTCGATCTGGAACGCGAGCGGGTTGCCGTTCTCGTCATATGACTGCTCACTGACATTCAGTAGGCGGTTGCCCTGTGTGTCGCCTGTGATCCACTTCCCGAAAGCTGAGATACCGCTAATCGCCCGCCATCGGCTCTGCTGATAGCTCGCCTTTTCATTCCACTTCTGGCTGCCGAGGTCGAATTCCCAAGTGAAGGCGGGACACGAGAGCACCCACTTCGGATGACCTTGGGCGATGTAGACGGAAGCCTCCAGCGTGGTCTTGTCAGTCACCGCGGCGATCAATCGGTCGAGATCGGGCGGCGATATCTTCAACGGATTCGGTGTGCCATTGTGCTGCACTACGCTATTGTCGTCTGCAACCCAGATCAGTGCAGACCCGAAGCCGTCCTCATGACCGGCAACAGCGTATGGACTGAGCAATCCGCGCTGGATCACATAGGAGCGCGTAAATGGAAACCCGGTCGGCTGTGCCGTATCAGAGTAGACCGCGCCGAAGTTCGGCCCCCAGACGTAGTATTGGCCGTTGAACGGCAGGCCCCGCGTCAGGCCGCCCGTCTTGGCCTGCTCCTTCGTCTTGTCTGTCGTGGCGATCGTGACGTCATTCAGACCGGAAGCCTGGATCGTCCCATCGCCATAGGTGAAGATGAAATAGCCGTCCATGAACCCGACACTGTTGGGCGTTCCGATGTCAGGATCCGCGAATGAGATCACCGTACTGGAAGAGACCGAGAACGCACCAGTACCAGGAGCGACGCAAACCACGTCAGGCGTCGGGCTCTTGTTGTTTCGAGCCCAGAACACCTTTTCCGTGCCGTTCAGTGTGCCTGTCAGGACGGCCTCAACACCCGCTGACGTATAGGTGGCCGCCTTCCCGCTCCATGCCGTATAGAGCGCGCTACCAACCAGCAGACCGCCGCGAAACCCGCTCTGTGTCGAGACGCAGAACTGCGGCAGCCCGGGGCATTTGCGCCATACCACGACCGGAGGCTGGAATCCCTTCTGGCCGCCGATATCCTTGCCCAGAGGCTCAGCATAGCAGTTGATGAGCCGGCCGGCGCTCTCCTGTCCGGATGCGCCAGGCGCAGACGATAGGGGAAAAGGAACATGGACCAGCGGCACTTAGAAATAATCCACTTGCTGCGGGCCAAACCCTGGCTTCTGCGCCGTCAGCGTCTTGATCCGGTTCCGCATGGTCTTTGCCTCGGCCTCATCAGACTTACCGCCAAACTCTTCGGCAGCAGCATTGGCAACCAGCTTTGCAAATTGCACGAACAGTGCATCGTCCAGTTCGTCAGGGTCTCCAATGTAGACCGTTTCATCGGCTGCAAGCTCGGCGACCATCGCATCAATGTACCCATCAAGCGCAGTCGCGTCCTCGTCAGACATGCTCGCGCCGACATCTCCGCCCACGAGAATGTCGAGGGCTTTCTTCTGGATATCAGCGCGGGTTTTGGACATTGGCCCTCACAAGAAAAAGGCCCCTCGAAAGGGGCCTTTTGGGATCAGGTAACCGGCTTTTCGGCCGAAGCCTTGTCTGCCTCGGCCTGCCGTTTCGCCGCATTGGCGCGCTGGTCCGCCTCGAAATCGTGATCCCGAGCTTCCTCCATGCCCTTCTTCAGGTCACGGTTCGGAGGCCGGCCACGCCGCGGCTTCTCGTCATCCTCGCCCATGTCGAATTCGAAGTGCTGATTGCCCTGAAGCTTGTCCATCAGATGCGGATGCTCATCCGAATTGATCTCGATCGGCTCACCGTCGCGGAAGTGAAGGCCGCCGATCTCGACTTCTTTGCTGTCGCCTGCCGGCGCATGATAGGTTGCAGTTGCCTTGCGCATTGCAAAATCTCCAGTTGGTTGCCTGCCAGTCAACGCGATTGGCAGGCAATTGTTCGTTTAGTTGACGAAGCCTTGCAGATAGAGATCCAGCGTGCCGGCAACCGAGCTCGATCCCTGCAACGTGCAAGTCACCAGGATCTTGGTGTCGGTCGTGTAGGCGAACAGAACGCCGGTCGTCGCAAGCGTGGAGGTTGTCGAACCCGCCTGGCCGATGGTGGAGGCGTTGAGGAAGCGAGTGCCGCTTGCCGCATCGCCCACGCTCAGCGTCAGGGCCGCGCCCGAGTCCATATCGGACGCAACCGCGAGAATGCCGGTCACGGTGAAGCCTGCGGGAACGATGAAGGCTTCCACGATATTGCCGGTGACGAGATCGGTTGCCGAAAGCGTGACACGGCGCCCGAACATCTTGACGGTGCGGGCTTCGCCCTGAAGACCAGCCTGAGGCTGGGTAAAGTCGGTACGAGTGGCCATCTGCCATCTCCTTTATGAGAATGAAGGGAAAGAGCGGCCCGAAGGCCGCTCAAAAGGATCAGGCGTTTGCGACGCCGGAGACGAAGCCGGTCACCATGCCCCAATCGATGAGGTCGCCGACCGTGGCGGCGCTACCGACCGAGAGCGGAGCCTTGGCGATCTTGCCGACGCCGTACTGAGCCTCGATGCCGATACCCTTGATGAAGTCGTAGTCGGTCTCATCGCGGCGGGTCGGACGCGGCATCTGGCCCATGACGTAGCCCATCGCGCTCTGACCGAGCAGGAACACGGGCTCGACGTCGATCGAGCCGGCGCCGATGCCGGTCAGAAGCAGGCGCTGGGTGATCTCGGGAATCTCCAGATAGATCACGCCATCATAGACCAGGCCGCCACCCGTGAAGATCGGGTTATTCTTGGTGGCGCCGCTTTCACGCTCACGCGCGTCGCGGTTGGCCTGGTACATGGTCGGATCGGCCTTCAGATCGCGCATGGCACGCGAGCCGAGCAGACACAGATACCATTCCTGGTCGTTGTTGGTGCCCTTGATCTGGAACGGGGTGATCTTGGGCTTGCCGTTGTAGACGCCCGGGTTGGAGGCCGAGACGCCAGTCTGCTGCGCCACGTTCTTCATCAGCGAGCCGACCGCAGCAGTCATCTTGTCGTTGGTCGAGTCGACGTTCGCCGCCGCAGTTGCGAAGGTGGTGGAGTAGTTCGCGATCACCGAGCCGAACACCACACGATCGACGTTCGCGGTCACCCACGAATTCTTGTTGGCGGCGGTAGCGGCCGACCACTTGATGCCGTTGACCCGGTTGCCCGGCGACGTGAAGCGGTTGGCCTGGATCGCTGAGGTCGGGATGGACAGCAGCGCGTCCACGAGATCGTCGCGGACGATGCGGCGCGCCCAGCCACGGAGGAGGCTCTGCGCAGTCGATTGGACGGAGAACGAATTCTCCTTGTTCGCAGCACGGTTGTTCGCAACCGCGTTACGAGCCCAGTCTGCCCACATGGGCATACCGTAGCTGTCCAGCGTCTCTTCGTTGCCGACCAGCGTACCGACGCCCACGCCGCTACCGATGAGCTGGGTGACCAGCGGGATGCGGATTTCCTTGCCGTCGCCGGCCAGGTCAGACATGCGCACGATGGGATTGGTGGAGTCGTTGCCCATGAAGGGGTCAAAACGCGAGGCGCGCAGGAAGTCCGTCGCGACATTGCGGCGGAATTTGATCAGTTCATTGTTCGGATGGTTCGCAGTGAGGGCCATTGGCCGCTACCTTTCTGTTGATGGCCTCTCACGCCAACCGGGCAAAGAAAAACCCGCCACAAGGGCGGGTGTTTTCGTCAGCCAGTTAGAGCAGATCAGCCGGCTAGTTCTCGGAACAGGTCTTCATCGGAGACATCGTCATTTGCGGACGACTTCAGCGATGCGTTCGATCGGCTTGCGCCGTTCAGTGAGGGTGGAAGGTCAACACGGGGGCGACCATCAGCGAGTTGAGTTGCGCCCTTGGACCGCTCGATCGCCTTCGCCAGGAAGGCGGGGTCATTGAGACGTTCCTCAAGCTTCTTTTCGAGCCAAGCGTTCGGGTCATGGCCGACTTCAGCCTTGACCTTGTTGTCACGATGCCATTCCAGGAGCGTTTTGCCGGGGTCGCGGGACTGCTGCATCCGAGCCCTGAGAGCCGGATCGACAGCCCGCTGTGCAGCGGCATAGGCTTCCTTGAACTCGTCGGGGTGGGCTTCTGCGGCCCGCTGAAGGCTTTCCTCACGGCGCTCGCTCAGGATCTCCTCACGGATTTCATCGCGAACGCTTTTGGCGTAGCCTTCCGGATCAAGAAGAGGGTCGGGCTTGGCCGGCTTTGCTTCCGGTTCTGCCTTCGGCTGCTGCTGGCGCTGCCATTGGGCACGTTCGGCCCGCAAGGCTTCCAGTTCAGCAAGCGCCGCGCGCTTTTCCTCGTTGATCTCCCGAACGCGCCACGAAGGAACCTGGGAAGCGTTGTCATCGACGACGGGCTTATCAGCCGCCGGCTCTGCAACCACTTCAGCCGTTTCCGGCTCTTCCTTCTTGGCGAACCTGCCAGCTTCATCCCTGACAGGCTGTTCCTCGGTTACGACCGGGGCATCCGGCGTTTCATCCGAGACGGCTTCGGCAAACAGTTCGTCGTCGCTTGGTCCTTGGTCAACGTCACTCATGGTCATTCACCTTTCGCCGTTTCGTGGCGCATACGTGTTGCCTGCATGTCGCTGCCGGCGGGCGGGGTAGTCCTGTCCGGAGTTTCGTCCCGGTCTTACGATCTATGCGCTGGCGTTAGCCGGCTTGGACTTCGCGAGCGCGGCCTGCTGTGCGGCCTTGTCTCTGGCGAGGTCCATGTTGTTCTCGTGCGCTTCCTGGTCCTGCCGTGCCTTGACGGCAGCCTTGACGCGCTCAATCTGGATGTCGGCCGCAGCCTTCATCCGCTGAATTTCGATCTCGTTGGCAGCCCGCATGCGCTCTAGCTGCGCATCTATCTGAGCCTGCTGCTCTGCCATCTGCTGCTTGCGAGCCTCGATGGCCATGTCTTGCTGAGCCTGCGCCTGGGCGCGCTGATCCTCACGCTGGGCCGTCTGGGCATCGAGCTGTGCCTTGGCCTGGAGCGCCATCACCTTAGGATCAGGCGGCGGCGGGGCTTCCTGCTTCGCCTTGATCTTGTCCAGCATCGGCTTCTTGACCGAGTTTGGAAGCGGTGAGAGCTCCAGCGCGATATCCGGGAACTGCGCCATGAACTGCGGACCGAGCGACTGAAGCACCATCATGCTATCGCCCTGCATGTTAACCGCGTCGGGACCTTCGTCGATGATGATGTCCACGTCGAGCGAGCCGATCGCGTTGACAATCGCCGGCCGGCCGTACTCGTCGATTTCCTGCTTGTTGATCTGGAAGAATTGCGCGAGGTTCTGATCGTCGGTGACGCGGATCCAGCGCTCGGCGGTCCAATAGCGCTGGATAATGTTCCAGATGTCACGGTAAACCCGCAGCTTCCAGTTCTTGTAGGCTGACAGATACGGACCAAGTTCTGCAATTCCGGCCTGCTGCAACAACTGAATGGCGCGGCCGGAGCTATCTTCCAGTCCTTGCCCGATCAAAGCCGGGTTTGGCCCAAAGTTCTCGATCTCGTTCTTGGCCTCCTGGAGCATCTCCAGTTGGCCTTTAAAGTCCACCGTGGCGTCCGGGAATTCCAATTCCATTCCCGGGTTCTTCTCGATAATGCCGTCAGGCCGCGCTCGCTCACGGCGAGTCACCTCGATGTCGTCAACCGCCCCCTTCTCAAGAATGATCTGCTTTGTATTGAGGATATGCAGCGCCTTGGAACGCCGATGGTTCACCTCGTCCTGTGGGCTCTTCAGGTTGCGAACAAACCCGTAGCGGTCGCCGTCGTGGTCAACCGAGGCCGAGAACATCCGATACCGCGGGAACGTCTTGCCCTTCTCGTCGATAAAGGGGGAAATGCCCTGCTGAAGCATGACGTTGGCGATATACATGCACCAGCGCCACTTGCCGCCCTTGATGTACCAGTGATCCGCGAGGCGAACCTTCTTCTCGTTGGTGTTGATCCAGTTGCGGGAGCGGTCGGTCTCGACAACGGCGGTCTGATCGGCGCCCGACTCCATCAGGCTGTCGATCTGGTCGGCCTTGCTCTGGAACATCTCCTTGGCTTGTTCGAGATCAACCCATTTGGCTATGCCGAGGTAGCGGGCGTCCGTGAATCCTTCATCCACCGAGCGAGGGTCGTAGAAAAATCCGTCTCCGTAAGCGATGTGCAGCTCAAGGGATGGATCGCCTTCATCACCGGGGACGAGATCGTATTCCATACCAGAAATGCCATCAATCCCTCCAGCTCGGGCGATACGGGACGACTTCGATTTCCAATCGTTATTGTCGAGAACGAATCGAAGGGTGGCCGTTGCAAGCTCTGCGCCCTCGTCATGCTTCGGTGTCCTTGCATACGCCTTCGGATCCTGCCTCAGCCGCTCGACCAGGCCCACGACCGCGTCGATCTTGCGCACGATCCGATTGGACGTGACGACAGGCTGTTTGCGTCGCCGCAGCGCGGAAATCTCTTTCTCGGTCCACTGGTCGCCGTGGTAGTAGTGGCGAGACTCGACCATCTCGCGGCCTTCTTCGTCCTTTGCAGAGGCCCAATCGTTCCACTGCCGGCGCAGGCGCGTGATGTCGTAGTAATCCTCATCCTTTCCCTGATCGATCGCAGGCGTAGCGGAGCGCTGCGGGATTGTGGCGGGAAGGGTTTCCATCAGTGCTTATTTGCCCGGCTTGCCGGCACGCCACCCGTAGTCGGTTGGCTTGCACGGTGCCTGATATGCTGGAACTGCCATTAGAATGATTTCCAATCGTCAGAGGTTGAGCCGCCAGAGGCGGTTTTGTAACCGGTCAAGTTCTTGGGCTTGTCGTCATTTGCAGGCTTACGAATCCAAGGTCGCGACATGCAGGCGTAACGCCCCTCATCCGGCGCGTGGTCTTCCATGTCGCTGT
>Ga0068859_100000371_pt1 | contig 44795 bp, 33 predicted proteins | sample KBSSwiS22_FD_66585 | JGI IMG/M metagenome (GOLD analysis project Ga0068859, IMG submission 66585) | Switchgrass rhizosphere microbial communities from Kellogg Biological Station, Michigan, USA - KBS Switchgrass S2-2 | ecosystem: Host-associated > Plants > Roots > Rhizosphere > Soil ... | reverse complement strand
GTCCACGGTCTTCCCCTCGCGCTCCTCGAGCTCGCCGCCGAGCTCGCCCGGGTCGACGACCGCGGTGCCGTCCACCGAGAGGATCAGGTCGCCGACCTTGAGGCCGGACTTCTCGGCCGCCGAGTCGGCGATCACCTTGCCGATCAGCACGCCCGCATCCTTGCGGCCGCCCATCGACTCGCGCAGCTCCCGCGTGGTGTTGACGAGCTCGACGCCGAGCAGCGGCTTGCGCGTGCCGAACCAGTAGCCGTACCCGCCGCCGCGCGGCGTGTAGACCTTCATCTTGTTGCCCTTGAGCCCGCCAAGCCCCTTCTCGATCTGGGGACCGAGGCCCTCGAGGCTCTTCAGGCTCTCCTTGAGCGCCTTCATCTGCTCTTCGTCCAGCGGCTCGAGGTCGTCGCCGTTCCAGTACATGCGCCAGGCCTCGGGGCGCTTGCCCATCTCGACCGTGAGCTTCTGCACGCGGCCGTCGCGCCGCACGTCGATCTGGACCTTGTCGCCGGGCTTGGTGCCGTGGATCTTCTGCGTCAGCTTCGCGGGGCCCCGGACGACGTCGCCCGAGAAGCCCACGATCACGTCGCCGTCCTTGACGCCGCCCTTGTCGGCGGGCGAGTCGTCCACGACGTGGTTCACGTACGCGCCGCCCTCGTCCGACTTCGTGTCCTCGCGCACGTCCACGCCGAGGTAACCGCCCTTGCCGTCGTACCAGCCGTCCTCGTCGTCGCCGTCGTTCGAGAGGCTGATGACCTTGACCTTCTTGTCCTTGACGACGTCGTCGTCGCCGTCCGCGCTCCAGACCGTGACGCCCTCGCCCGCGCGGCTGTCCTTCGCGACCGCGAGGAACAGCCCCAGGCTCAGACACGCGGCTCCGGCGGCGCTGGCCGCCGCGGCGATCTTCAACGAGCGGCTCATGGTGCGATCCTCCATCTCTTGCGTCTCCTTGTCGCCCTGGGGGCGGTGGTCCCGCCCCCGGGACATCGGGTGGTACGCCCGCCCCCCCGAAAAGTCGACCGGGCCCGGTTAGGATGCACGGTGGCCGCGAGATTGTGGGACGTCGCGGCCGCTTTCGAGGGCAATGACTTGACACTGGGAGCCCGGCTGGTCGCGGCCTTGGCGTTCGCCGCGGTCGTCCCGACCGCGGTGGTCGTGACCGTTCCCCTGCTCCAGGCGGGGCGCCGGGCGGAGGCCGAGACCGCGTCGCGCGTGGACCGGTCGGCGCGCCAGGCCTCGGTCCTCCTGGAGGAGGAGAAGACCGGTCTCGCGCATGCGGCGGACCTCGCGGCGGCGGACCTGCGAGCCGATCGCGACGGGCTCGCGGCCCTCCTCCGGGGGCCGGAGGGGCTCGCCGCGGCCGTCGCGCAGAGGTACGCCGAGCGGTTCTCGCTGGGCCGACTGAGGATCACCGGATCGTCCGGGGGGGTGCTCGCGTCCTGGGGGAGCGGTTCGAAGGGCCCCGGAACGCTCACCGAGACCCGAAGCGTGGACGCCGGGTCCGAATCGCTGACCCTGACGGCGGAGCGCGATCTCGGGGACCAATTCCTGTCACGTGTGGCCGCGGTCTCCGGTGGGGAAGCCGAGATCGCGACCGATCCCGCCGCCGCGTGCGGGACGCCCCATGCGGAGGCACCGGTCGCTCCCGGGACGACGCTGTGCATCCGGGTCGCGGCCGCGGATCCCGTCGAGGTCCGGCGCGAGCTCCTCTCCGCCTTCGCGGGGACGGCGACGGCCGCGCTCGCGGCGGCGCTCCTGCTCGGCGTGCTGCTCGCGGGACGGATCTCGCGGCCGATCCGGGCGCTGACCGAGCGGGCGGAGGAGATCTCCGAGCGGCACCGCGGGCCGCTGACCCTGCTCCCCGAGCAGGACGAGACGACGCGGCTCACGGCCGCCTTCGACCGGATGCTCGACGGGATCGCGGCGAGCGAGGAGAAGCGCGTGGCGGCGGAGAGGGTCGCGGCGTGGGAGGAGATGGCGCGCCGTCTCGCGCACGAGGTGAAAAACCCGCTCTCCCCCATCCGCCTCGCCGTGGAGAACCTGAGGAAGACCCGCTTGCGCGCGCCCGCGGAGTTCGATCGCGCGTTCGACGAGGAGACCGGGACGATCCTGGAGGAGGTCGGGTCGCTCTCGGCGCTCGTGGACGAGTTCTCGCAGTTCGCGAGGCTGCCGACGCCCCATCTCCAGCCCTGCGATCCGCGCGCGCTCGCGGCCGGAGCGCTCGCGCTCTACCAGTCGAGGATCGAGGCGAGCGCGGTGCGGGTCACGGTGGACGACCGCGAAGCGCCGGAATCGATGCGCGCGGACCCGGAGCAGCTCGGGAGGGCCCTCCGGAACGTGGTCCAGAACGCGCTCGACGCGATGGACGGGAGGCCGGGTGGCGCGCTCGAGGTCCACGTCGGCCGCGATGCGGCCGGCCGAACCGTCTTCCGGGTCCGCGACAGCGGCCCGGGCTTCCCGGCCGAGGTCCTGCGCCAGGCGTTCGAGCCGTACGTCACGACGCGCCGCGACCACGGCGGGACGGGGCTCGGCCTCGCGATCGCGCGACGGATCGTTCTCGAGCACGGCGGCTCGATCACCGCCGGCAACGCGCCCGGCGGCGGCGCCGTGATCACCATCGTCGTCTGAGAAAAAGGGTGAGACCCCTTTTTTCGGAGAAAAAGGGGTCTGACCCTTTTTCTCCTATCATCCGCGCGTGCCGACCATCCTGATCGTCGACGATGAGAAGAACATCCGCGCGACGATCGCGCGCGGCCTGCGCCTGGAGGGTTTCCGCACCCTCGAGGCGGAGAACGGCGAAGAGGCGCTCGCGATCCTGGAGGACCAGGGCGCCGACGCCGCGCTGCTCGACGTCGAGATGCCGAAGAGGGACGGCCTCGCCACCCTCGAGGCGATGCGCGATCGCGGCATCGCGGTCCCCGCGATCGTTCTGACCGCCCACGGCTCGATCGAGCGCGCCGTTCGCGCGGTGAAGCTGGGCGCCTTCGACTTCATCGAGAAGCCGCCGTCGATGGAGCGCATCCTCCTCGCCGTCGCCAACGCGCTCGACCGCGGCCGCCTCGTCTCGGAGAACCGCCGCCTCGCCGACGAGTCGGGTACGGCCGCCGGGATGCTCGGCGACTCCGAGCCGATGCGCGCGCTGCGCGTCCTGCTCTCCCGGGCGGCGCCCACCGAGGCGACGATCCTGATCCTGGGCGAGAACGGCACGGGGAAAGAGCTCGCCGCGCGCGCGATCCACGACGGCAGCCCGCGCCAGGGGCGCCCCTTCGTCACCGTCAACTGCGCCGCGATCCCCGAGACGCTGTTCGAGAGCGAGCTGTTCGGCCACGTCCGCGGCGCCTTCACGGGCGCGACCGACGCGCGCCGGGGGAAGTTCTCCCAGGCCGACTCCGGCACGCTCTTCCTCGACGAGGTCGGCGAGATCCCGCTCCACCTCCAGCCGAAGCTCCTGCGCGTGCTCGAATCGGGCGAGGTCGAGAGGATCGGCGGGGGCGCCCCCGAGCGCGTGGACGTGCGCCTGGTCGCGGCGACCAACCGCGACCTCCCCGCCGAGGTCGAGGCGGGCCGCTTCCGGCGCGACCTCTACCACCGCCTCGACGTCGTCCCGGTCCGCGTCCCGGCCCTGCGGGAGCGGAGGACCGACATCGCGCCCCTGGCGGCGCACTTCCTCGATCTCGCCTGCCGCAAGAACCGCGTCCGTCCCAAGAAGCTCGACGACGAAGCGCTCGCCGTGCTCGCCGCGCACCGCTGGCCGGGGAACGTGCGCGAGCTGAGAAACGCGATGGAGCGGATCGCAATCCTCGTCCAAGACGCCGGGATCGCGGCGCGGCACCTCGACTTCCTGGGCGCCGCGCCCGAGACGGCGGCGCCCGCCGCAACCGGCGCGCTCGCGGCGCTCGTGGACGACTTCGAGCGCAAGACCGTGCTCGCGGCGCTCGAGCGCAACCGCTGGAAGATGACGCGCACCGCCGAGCAGCTCGGTCTGGAGCGCAGCCACCTCTACAAGAAACTGAAGGCCCTCGGCATCGAGCGGCCCGTCGAGGAGTGACCGTTGATCGCGACCCTGATCGACCTCTTCCTGCACCTCGATCGCCACCTGGCGGAAGCCGCCGCGCAGTACGGAACGGCGGTCTACGGGCTTCTCTTCGCCATCCTCTTCCTCGAGACCGGGGTCGTCGTCACCCCGTTCCTCCCGGGCGACTCGCTGCTGTTCGCGTGCGGGGCGCTCGCGGCGACCGGGGCCCTGGACCTGCGTCTGCTGCTCCTGGTGATCCCGGCCGCGGTCATCCTCGGCGACAACACGAACTACTTCATCGGCCGCTTCATCGGACCGCGCGCGTTCACGTCGAAGAGCCGGTGGTTGAAGCGCGAGCATCTCGACCGCACGCACGCGTTCTACGAGCGCCACGGCGGCAAGACGATCGTCATGGCGCGGTTCGTCCCGATCGTGCGGACCTTCGCGCCGTTCGTCGCCGGGATCGGCCGCATGGCGTACGGCCGGTTCCTCGCGTACAGCCTCGGGGGCGGCATCCTGTGGGTCGGCGTGTGCATCGGCGCCGGATACGCCTTCGGCAACATCCCGGTCGTGAAGGAGAACTTCTCGATCGTGGTGATCCTCATCGTCGCGATCTCGGTGCTCCCGATCGCGATCGAGTGGCTGAAGCACCGAAAGGGGTCAGGCACCGTTTCGGCGAAATAGCGGACGGTTCCCCACAAGCGTGGGCGCCGGTAGACGGCTCCACGTCGTCTCCCGCCCAAAAGCCGCGCATCCCTCACGATCCGGCGTGGCACGCCCTTCGCCATCCCTCCCGGCAGCCCGGACCTCCCGAAGTAGGAGCTTCCCCGGGCCGAAGGATGGATCGCCATGGACACCAGGTCGCTCGGACTCCTCGCCGCGGGTTGCCTGCTCGCCGGGTGCGGGCGGAGCAAGGACGCCGGCATCGACAAGCCCCTCACCGCCGACTCGAGCTTCATGCCGGCGGCGACCGCCCAGGTCGACACCGACCTTCCCGCGGTGCTGCCGGTTGCAACCGTGGACCCCGCCACTGCGAAGACGGCGTGGGTCGAAGGCGTCGCCGCGTACCAGAGCGGCGATTTCGCCGAGGCCGCGAAGAAGCTCGACGTCGCCGTCTCCGGCCGCCCGGGCGACGCGTATGCCGCGTACCTCCTCGGGCTCTCCCGCTGGAAGACCGGCGATCTCGAGGGCGCCGAGCGCGCGATCGAGGGAAGCCTCGCGATCGACGCCACGCGCCCGAAGTCGTGGATCAACCTCGCCCGCGTCCGGATGGAGCGGAGCGAGCCCAGAGGCGCGCTCGAAGCCGCGACGAAGGCGCTCGAGATCGAGCCGGGCTCGGCGGCCGCCCTGCACCAGGAGGGCCGCGCGCTACTGGCGCTGCATCGCGCCGATGAAGCCGAGGCGTCGCTCCTCGCGTCGCGCGGGATCGACCCCGACGACGGCCACGTCGCGAACACGCTCGGCCTGCTCCTGATCCAGCGCGGCCGTCCGGCCGAGGCGATCCCGCATCTCGAGGCGGCGAAGGCGACCCTGCCCCACGTCTCCTACGTGCGGAACAACCTCGGCGTGGCGTACGAGAAGACCGGCCGCACCGACGAGGCGCGGATCGAGTACCAGGCGGCGCTCGACGCCGGGGACACCAAGCGGGCGCTCGCGTCCCTCAACCGCCTCGGCCCCGCTCCGGTCGCGACGGCCTCGACCACCGTCGCGGCCTCCGAGTGAACGCCGTGCGAACGCTCGTTCTGATCGCGGCCGCCTCGGTGCTGTTCGCCGGGGCGGCCGCCCAGGAGGACCCCGGCACCGGGGCCCTCGTCGTCGAGACGGCCGCGGGGCGCGTGGAGCTTCCGGTGGTCGGATTGAACGTCGACCTCTACGTCACCGGCACGTCGGTCCGCGGCACGATCGTGCAGCGCTTCCTCAATTCGGAGAGCGACACGATCGATGCGACGTACGTCTTCCCCCTCCCCGAAGGGGCCGCCGTCGATCACCTCACTCTCCAGGTCGATGGCCGGAGCTGGGTCGGCGAGATCCAGGAGAAGGAGGAGGCGCAAATGACCTTCGAGCGCGCCAAGGTCGAGGGGAAGCGCGCCGGCCTCGTCGAGCAGCACCGGCCCAACATCTTCAAGACCTCCGTCGCGAACATCCCGGCCGGCTCCGAAGTCTCGGTGACGCTCGCCTTCCTCGACGAGGCCGAGTGGGAGGACGGAGTGTTCTCCACCGTGTTCCCGCTGACGATCACGCCGCGCTACAAGGACGACGGGACGGGGACGTGCGGCGGCGCCGTTCCCCAAGCGACGGTGAACGTCCTCCTGGAGCCCGGTTTTCCGGTCGCGTGGATACGCTCGCCCTCCCACGAGCTGACGCGATTGACCGCGACATCGGCGGCCGATCGTGACTTCGTCCTGCGGTGGAAGCCGGTCTCGTCGGCCGTGCCGTTCGCGGGCGGTGTCGTGGAGGATCGCGAGGACGGCCGCTACCTGAGCGTCACCGTGCTCCCGCCCGACCTCGGCGACGACGCGGCGCGAGCGCTCCCCACGCAAACGGTCTTCGTCATCGACGTCTCCGGATCGATGCAGGGCACGTCGATCCAACAGGCGAAGGAGGCCCTCCTAGCCGCGCTCGGGAGGCTTCGCCCCGAGGACGCGTTCGCGTTGATCAAGTTCAACGACACGTTCGAGCCGTACCGGGGCCGCTTCGAGCCGGCGGGGAGCGCGGAGCTCGCGGCGGCCCGCGCGTGGGTGGACGGTCTCGCGGCCGGAGGTGGGACCGAAATCCCGAAGGCGCTCCTCGAAGCGTTGACCGAGGCCGAGCGCGGCGATCCGCGCGCGCTGCGGCGCGTGGTGCTCATCACCGACGGAGCGGTGGGGAACGAAGAAGAGGTGCTCGAGGCGGTCGAGAAGTCCCTGGGCGACACGCGGCTCCATGTCGTCGGCATCGGTGCCGCGCCCAACCGATGGCTCATGAAAAAGCTCGCGGAGAGCGGGCGCGGGGTCTGCGAGTTCGTCGGCTCGATCGACGACGTGAAGGACCGCATGGATGCCCTCCTGTCCCGCACCGAGCGCGCGGTCGTCGGCGACGTGGAGGTGCTCGGCCTGGACGATCTCGACCTTGCCGGACGGCGGATCCCCGACCTTTACGCCGGGCGTCCGCTGACGATCACCGCGAAGCTTCCGCCGGGGCGAGCGATCCCCAAGTTGTCCGTCTGGGGCCGCGCCCGCGGGGGACCGGTCTCGATCGACCTGCCGGTCCTCGAAGCCAAGGAAGGCTCGGGGACCGCGACGCGGTGGGCGCGAGCGCGCATCGAAGCGCTCGAGGACTCCAAGCGCCGAGGCGCCGACCCGGCGGTCGTTCGTGCCGACGTCGTCGACCTCGCCAAGCGCTTCTCGCTCGTCACCGCCTACACGAGCTTCGTGGTCGTCGAGGAGGAGAGCGACGAGGAGCAGTGCGAGTGCTGCCACTCGGGAATCGACGAGCTTCCCGCGGGCGGCACGCTCGAGCCGCTCCTGCTCGCCCTCGGCGCCGGGCTCACGCTCGGCGGCCTGGCGCTGCTCGCGCGCGGGAAGCTCGCGTGAGCCGCCGGCGGGGAGCGCTGCTCCTTGGCGCCGCCCTCCTCCTCCCGGGAACGGCGCTCCTCGCCCGCGCGGGGTACGTGCGCGCCAAGGGCGCGGTCGGCGTGGCGCTCATCGACCACGCGCTGTCGAGGACGCTGTCCGACGGCGTGGAGCGACGTCCGTGGTCGTGGGCGGACATGCACCCGGTCGCGCGCCTGTCGGTTCCGCGCCTCTCGGTCGAGCGCGCCGTCCTGTCCAACGCCAGCGGCAGCGCGCTCGCGTTCGGCCTCGGTCGCGTCGAGGGGACGCCGGTCATCGCGGGACATCGCGACTCGTGGGCCGGCTTTCTCGAGGACGTCGCCGTCGGCGACCAGGTCGTCCTGGAGACGCACGAGGGCCGGACCGTCTATCGCGTCGCCGACCTGCGCGTCGCCCGCTACGACGATCGCAGCGTCCCGGCCGAACCGTCGCCCGACCGGCTCGTCCTCGTGACCTGCTATCCGTTCCGGGGCTGGCTGCACTCCCCGTGGCGCTACGTCGTCGAGTGCGAGGGGTCAGGCACCGTTTCGTCCCGAAACGGTGCCTGACCCTAATCCTTGCCGATGACCCCGCAGGCGACGCGGCCCCCCGCGTCTCCGGTGGGCTGGGTCGTGAAGTCGTCCTTCTTCGCGTGGACGATGATCGAGTGCCCCACGACGTCGCGGCTCGGGTCGCCGCCGATCGACCAAAGCGAGGTCGAGAAGGTCAGGCTCGCCTTCCCGGTCGCGTCCGCGGTCAGGTTCGCGACGTCGCCGCGGTGGAACGGGTGCGCGCCCCACTTGCCGTGGTTCTCCGCGGTGGGGTTCCAGTGGCCGCCCGCGGAGCTCGCGTCCTCCGCGCTGCAATCCCCCTTCTCGTGGATGTGGAAGGCGTGCTCGCCGGGCGTGAGACCGTTGACCTCGAGGACGAGCTGGACCTCGCCGTCCTTCTGCGAGAAGAACGCGGTCCCGGTCACGCGGCTGTTGCTGCGCGACTCCAGGCGCGCCGACGCGCTGGGGCTTCCGCCCTTCGCGGCGGAGGCGGGGGCGCCGCCTCCCTTGTGCATGCAGCCGGACAGGACGAGCAACGCCGCTCCGATCGTCAGGATCTTCCGCATCGTGGCCTCCGAAAGGGTGTCAGGCACCTTTGAGCGCTTCCGCGATCACGTCGTCTTCGGCGTGCTCGGGCATCGTCACGCGCAGGCGCGGGTCCGCCGACATCGCCCGCTCGATCGCGAACGAGGCCCCGGGGTTTCTCGCCCACGCGCGGCGCGCGATCCCGTTGTTCACGTCCCACGCGATCATGCTCCGGATGCGGCGCGCCGACTCCGGCGTTCCGTCGATGACCATGCCGAAGCCGCCGTTCATCGCCTCGCCCCAGCCCACGCCGCCGCCGTTGTGGAGCGAGACCCACGTCGCCCCGCGGAACGCGTCGCCGATCACGTTGTGGACCGCCATGTCGGCGGTGAGGTTGCTCCCGTCGCGGACGTTGGCCGTCTCGCGGTAGGGGGAATCGGTCCCCGACACGTCGTGGTGGTCGCGCCCCAGGACGATCGGGCCGACCTCGCCGCGTCCGATCGCGTCGTTGAAGGCGAGCGCGATCCTCTCGCGCCCCGTGGCGTCGGCGTACAGGATCCGCGCCTGGCTTCCGACGACGAGCGCGTTCTCCTGCGCGCTTTCGATCCATCGCAGGTTGTCCTCGATCTGCTGCCGCGTCTGTTCGGGCGCGCCTGCCGCCATCGCGCGCAACACCTTCGCCGCGATCGCGTCGGTGCGCGCGAGGTCGCCCGGATCCTCGCTCATGCACACCCAGCGGAAAGGCCCGAACCCGAAGTCGAAGCACATCGGACCCATGATGTCCTCGACGTAGCTCGGATACCGGAAGGTCCCGTCGGGCCGCGTCACGGAAGCACCCGCGCGTCCCGCCTCGAGCAGGAACGCGTTCCCGTAGTCCCAGAAGCGCATGCCGCGCGCGGCCAGGGCGTTCACCGCGGCGACGTGACGCTTCAGGCTCGACCTCACCTCGTCGCGGAAGCGGGCCGGATCGTCCCGCATCATCGCCTGCGCGTCGTCGAACGGGATCCCCGCGGGGTAGTAGCCACCCGCGAACGGGTTGTGCAGCGAGGTCTGGTCGGAGCCCAGATCGATCGCGGCTCCCGCCGACACGAGCTTCTCCCACAGATCGACGACGTTTCCGAGGTAGGCGATCGAGACCGCTTCCTGACCGCTCCGGGCCTCCTCGATGCGCGCGAGCAGGCGGTCGAGGTCCGCCTCGACCTCCATGACCCACCCCTGCGACCGGCGCACCTCGACCACCTTCGGGTTCACTTCGGCGACGACGCCGACGGCGCCCGCGATCACCGCGGCCTTCGCCTGCGCGCCGCTCATCCCGCCCAGACCCGAGGTGACGTAGACCTTTCCCGCGAGGCCGGCGTCGCCCGTGCCCAGGTACATCCGCCCGGCGTTCAGCAGCGTGATCGTCGTCCCGTGAACGATCCCCTGCGGCCCGATGTACATGAAGCTTCCGGCGGTCATCTGCCCGTAGCTCGTGACGCCCAGTGCGGCGAGCCGCTCGTAGTCGTCGGGCGTCGCATGCGACGGAACGACCATCCCGCACGTGACGACGAGGCGCGGCGATTCCGCGTGCGACGGGAACAGCCCGAGCGGATGCCCCGAATAGAGCACCAGCGTCTGCTCCTCGGTCATCTCGGCGAGGTAGCGCATCGTCAGCCGGTACTGCGCCCAGTTCTGGAAGACGGTGCCGTTGCCGCCGTAGGTGATCAGCTCGTGCGGGTGCTGCGCGACTTCGGGGTCGAGGTTGTTCTGGATCATCGCCATGATCGCCGCGGCCGGCCGGCATCGCGCGGGGTACTCCGCGATCGGGCGCGCGCGCATCGCGTAGTGCGGCCGGTAGCGGCGCATGTAGATGCGGCCGTCTCTCGCCAGCTCCGCGGCGAGCTCCGGGGCCATCGCGCGATGGTGGCGCTTGGGGACGTAGCGCAGGGCGTTTCCGAGCGCGAGCGCCTTCTCCGCGCGGGTCAGGACGTCGCGCCGCGCCGGCGCGTGGTTGATCCGCGGATCGTCGGCGGGCGGCTCCGGCAGGTCGCCGGGGATCCCCTGGGCGATCTGGTCGGCGAAGGAGGCGACGGCTTTCATCGCGCCCGATTCTAGCGGGGAACGGCGCGCAGCATCGAGAACGCCGCCGGATCGTAGTACGCGCGGATGAACGCGTTGATCTCCTCGAGCGGGACCCCGGCCGCCCGGTCGATCGTGGCGTCGATCGCTCCTTCCGGCAGGCCGAGCCGGCGCTCCAGCCTGTAACGGGCCAGGAGCTGTCCTGGGGCCTGGCGCGTGAACGCGCGCGCGCCGGACAGCGCGGACACCGCGGAGGCGCGCTCCTCCTCGGTGATGCCGCCGTCGCGGAAGACGCGGAGCGTCTCCCGGAGCTTCGCCTCGATGTGCGCCGCGTTGTCGGCGCGGGTGAACGTCGAGACGCGGTAGACGCCTACGGCCGTATCGCCGTCGTCGCGCGTGCCGGCCCCGTAGGTCTCTCCTCCCTCGTGACGGAGTGCCGTCACCAGGCGCGAGTAGAAATGGCCGCCGAGGACGTGGTCCGCGATCAGGAACGCGGGGCGCCGCGGATCGTCGAGCGGGATCGAGTCGCGGACGTAGGCGAGGTACACCTGCGTCAGCTTCCGGATCGGCAGGTCGCGCTCGCGCACGCGCTCCGCGGCGGGACGGACGGGGGCGAGCGCCGGCGTCACGCCCGAAGGTGTCGCGCCCGCAGCCGGAAGGAGACCCGCCGCCCACCTCTCCGCCTCCGCGCGCGTGACGTCGCCGGCGAAGCCGACGAGGCGCCCCGGGGTGCGGAGGATCGCGTCGCGCGTGTCCGCGAGCGCCGCGACGTCGGTGGACGCGTCGGGAGGCTTCTCCCACGCCCTCCGCCGCGGATCGCCCTCGGCGAACAGCTCGCGTGCCGCGGCCTGCGACAGTTTGAACCCGACGTCGGTGTCGGTCTGCCGCCAGAGGATCTTCCGCTCCCGACGGTGCCGGGACAGCTCGCGCTCGTCGTAGGCGCGATTCGCGAGGACCTCCTTGATCAGATCGAGCGCCTGGGGGACCCGGTCCGAAAGCGTCGTGGCGCGCAGCACCGAGTACCGGCGGTCGGCGTCGAGGTCGATCGTGATCCCCGTCGCGTCCATGCGCCGCCGCAGGGAGCGGCCCGGATCGTCGTCCTGGAAGGTGAACGCGGTCTCCCCGTCCTCCCGCTCGAAGAGCGGCGACCACGTCCCCACCGGGAGCTCGACGACGATCGTGACGACCGGCGCCCTGTGGTCCTCGAAGAGGACCGCCTGGGTCGCCCCGTCCAAGGGCCACGCGGCCGCGGCCGCAGCGGCGGTCAGGAGAACAGCGGGTAGAGCCAACCGAACATCCTGATGAGGACGGGGACACGCTCCGGCTTCACGTAGACCCGGATGCGGCGGCCCGAGGAGATGTAGCGCTTCCAGGCGAGGGCGACCTCCTCGCGCGTGACCGCGTCGAGGCGGTCGCTCCACGTGAGCGCCGACGCCGCGTCCCCGCGGTGCCAGCGCGCCTCGCCGATGCGGTCCGCCATCCGCTCCGCGTAGTAGCGCGCGCCCAGGTCGTCGGCGCGGAGGCGCCGCTTCGCCGCGTCGAGCGTCTCGTCGGTGAGCCAGGACAGGCCGTCGAGCGCCGCGAGGCCGTCGTCGATCGAGCGGAACGCGGTCGCTTGCCGCCGGTACGGCAGGCTCGCCGCGTAGAAGACCACGCCGCCGCCCCGCTTCAATCCGAGCCACTCGATCCCCGCCTCGAGCGCCTTCCCCCGCTCGGTCACGACGATCTCCCGGAACGGGTCGAGCGATCCGCCGGTCAGCAGCTCTCGCAGGACCTCGACCGCGGCCGCGTCTTCCGCATCGGCCGGCGGGAGCGGCATCCCGGCGAGGGCGATCTCGACGGGCGGGATGTCCTCCTTCAGGTCGAGCAGGTCCGGGTAGGTCCAGTCGAGCAGCGACGGGATCGCAGGCGGCGTGACGCCGCCCGGAGCGATCGCGCCGAACGACTCCTCCACCTGCCGGAGCGTCTCCCGGGCATCCACGTTCCCGACGACGACGAGGTGCGCGCGGTTGGGCCGGTAGTGCGCGTCGTAGAAGGCGCGGCACCCCTCGACGGTCGCCCGGCCCACGTCCTCCTTCGAGCCGGACGGATCGAACGAGTACGGGTGGCCGGAGAGGAGCGCGTGCTGCGCTTCGACGAGGAGGCGGCTCATCGGATCGTTCTCGGTGCGCAGGCGCAGCTCCTCGAGCACGATCTTCTTCTCGTTCGCGAGGTTCTCCTCGTTCAGGACGAGGTTCCGCATGCGGTCCCCCTCGCGGCGGAGGATCCCGGGGAGCGCGGGTGGCGGCACCGCGGAGACGTAGACGGTCTCGTCCGCGGACGTGAAGGCGTTCTCGTCGCCCCCCGCAACCGTCACGTACCTCGAGTACTCCCCCTTCGGATAGGCGGCCGTGCCGCCGAACATGAGGTGCTCGAAGAGGTGCGCGACGCCCCGGCTCCCCGGTCCCTCGTCCGCGGCCCCGACGTGGAACCAGAGCTGGGTCGCGACGACCGGCATGGCGGGGTCGTCGAGGATGGAGACCTCCAGTCCGTTGGGGAGCGTGGTGGTCGAGAGTGCGAGGAGGATCGCGCCGTACATCGATCAGGCAAACTATCACGGTGATCTACCGGTCGAGCCAGGACCCCCGCTTCGTCGTGCCGCGCGTGGCGGGGGCGACGCTCACGCTCCTGTCGGGGGCGACGCTCGCGATCGCGGCCCCGCTCGTCGGGTCGGGCTGGCCCCTCGTGCTCGGCGCGGGCGTCCTCCTCGCCGCCGTCGGCGCCGTCAGCCTCGCGGCGTCCGTCTACGTGCGGCTCGAGATGGACGCGTTCGAGCTCGTCGTCCGGCGCGGCCTCGCCGCGAAGCGCATCCCGCTCGAGTGCATCGAGGGCGTCCTTCCGGTCCGGCGCGGAACCGACGGGCCGCGCCCCCTCCCGCCGCACGTCACGATCGTCTACCAGCGCGGCGGGCGTCCCGGGGTCACGGTCGTCACGCCCGAAGACCCGGATGCGTTCGTGCGCGACCTCGCGCGCGGCGCACCGTTCCTCGAGAAGATCGGCGACCGGCTCCTCCGCCGCCCCGGAATGATCTAGGGTCAGGCACCGTTTCGCGTCTGCGAAACGGTGCCTGACCCCTTTCCGAGAATCCGCGCCAGGGCTGTGGGCAGGTCGGGAAGCTCGAAGCGGAAGCCCGAGGCCTCCAGGCGCGCGGGCCGCGCGAAGCACCCCCAGAGCAGGACCTCTTCGCCCATCCGTCCGAACAGCAGCTTCACCGCGGCGGCGGGGAGCGGGAGGACCGCGGGGCGATGGAGCAGGCGTCCGATCGTGCGCGCGAGCTCGCGCTGCGGGACGGGATGAGGCGCCGTCAGGTTCACGGGGCCTTCCACGCCGTCCTCGCGGATCGCGTGATGCGCCGCACGGACGACGTCCTCGAGCGAGATCCACGACACGCCCTGCTCGCCGCCTCCGATCGGCCCGCCGATCCCCGCACGAAACGCGGGGAGCATCTTCGCCAGAGCGCCGCCACGCGCCGTCAGAACGACCCCGGTTCGCAGGAGCACGGTGCGGACCCCGAGATCCCTCGCCGCGAGCGCTTCGGACTCCCAGTCCCCGCACACCTCCGCGAGGAACCCGGTCCCCTTCGGCGCGTCCTCCGAGACCGGCTCCGGCCGGTTCCCGTAGTAGCCGACCGCCGACGCCGAGAGGAACGCCCGCGGCCTGCGGGTGGTCGCCGCCATCGCGGCGACGACGGCGCGGGTGGTGGCCAGGCGGGACTCCCGTATCTTGCGACGGCGCGCCTCGGTCCACCGCCCGTCGGCGATCCCCGTGCCCCCGAGGTTCACGACGGCGTCCACCCCCTCGAGCACCGCCGGGTCGATCCCGAGGCGCGGCAGGCGGACGACCCGGTGCCCCTCCGAGTCGAGAAAGGCCGCAAGCGCGCTGCCGATCAGTCCGGACGACCCTCCGATCGCGAAAGTCGGCATGTTCCCCTTGGCGCCGGCGACGGATCGCGGTACCTGAATCGAGGCTCGTTGTATCGTAATTCCTTTCAAGGAGAGACCGATGCCCCGAAGGCCCCTGCTCCCCCTGGCCGGCGCCACGATCGTCCTCTGCGCGCTCGCCGCGCGCGCCGACGCTCCGGCAGCCGCCCCGCAGGCCACGCCCGCCCCCGCTGCCACGACCCATCAGGCCCCCGCGAAGCGCCATCCGAAGCCGATCGAGCCTCCCGCTCCGCTCGCCCCGACGCCCCAGTCGGGACCGGGCGCGTTCGACGCGGAGAAGCGGCTCGCGAACATGACCACGCGCCTCAAGCTCTCGCCGGAGCAGCAGGCGAAGATGAAGCCGGTGCTCGTGGAGACGGAAGCGCAGGTCAAGGAGGCTCGCGCCCCCGGGATCAAGCCTCAGGTCGCGCGCGACAAGGTCAAGAAGATCCTCGAGGATGCGGACATCCGGATCCGCGTCATTCTCGACGGCACGCAGAAGGACGAGTGGGAGAAGGTCAAGGCCGAGGTGAAGGCCTCGAGCCGCACGCCCTTCAAGGCGACCACCCTGCAATGAGCGGACGGATCCAGGCCCGGTCCGGGTAGACCCGGACCGCCTGGACCCCGTGCGCGACCTCGAGCGCGCACCCCACCACCAGAAACGACGCGAGGGCGATCCGGCGTGCGCCGCGCGCCCCTTCGCACGCGCCGGCCGCCCATCCCGCGAGCAGCACGGTCGCGGGGCTTGCGAGCACGACGTAGCGGAGGAGCTTCGAGTACCCCAGGGCGCCGAGCCCCATCGCGACCGCGGTGACGAGCGCGATCCAGGCGCAAAGCGCGAGCACGACCGCTCGCGACCGGTCGCGCGGCCGCAGCACCGCGGCGACCGCAAGCGACGGGACGAGCGACCACACCGTCGTCGGCAAGAGCCTGAGGTAGGACCACGGCGTGCGCTCGACGGTCACGACGCGGATGAAGGGGTTGTCCGCGATCAGGCGCGCGGAGGGTTTTCCGGGCCAGGGCGGCGCGACCGCGACCCACGGCAGGGCGAACAGCGCGGCCGTGCCGATCGTCCACGCCAGAAGGCGCGCCCTCTCGGCGGCCGGACGCTCGGAAGCGCTCACCCACGCGAGCAGGACGATCGGCGGGATCGCCACCGCGCTGTTGAGCTTGACGAGCATCGCGGCGCCGAGCGCCACCCCCGCGCCGATCGCGCGCCCCCGCCCGCCCCTCGCCACCGCCCGCGCCGTCAACCACGCGGCGAGGACCACCGCCGCGACTTGCGGACCGTCGAGCCACCGGTGCACCGAGACGTGCGCGACGATCGGCGTCGCCGCCGCGAGCGCGCCCACGGTGAGGCGCACCGGCGTCGTGAAGCGAGGGAGGGTCGTCCTCGCGAGCGCCCACGTGGCGCCGAAGAAGATCGCGAACGCGGCGAGCTGCGCCGCATCCGGACCGGCGAGCGCCATCCACGCGATGCCGAGCGGCGGGTGGTAGAAGACGCGCGTGTCGTACTGATCGCGGATCATCCAGTCCTGCTCGAGGATCGGGTGCCCCTGGAGCGTGTACCCGCGCCCGCCCCTCACCTGCTCGATGAGCGCCGCGTAGATCCTCTCGTCCCCCTCGCGGTGCGGCAGCTCGAAGACGTTCACGCGGAGCGCCAGGCCGGCCGCCAGGAAGAGAAGAGGAAGAAAAAGGGTCAGACCCCTTTTCGCCGGAAAAGGGGTCTGACCCTTTTTAGAAGAGGCGCGCGGCATTCTCGGAGAGGATCTTGCGGCGCGCGCCGTCGGGAAGGTCGAGGGTCAGGAACGACTCGACGTTCTTCCGGAGATCGGCGACCCCCGGCGATGGCCAGTCGCTCCCCCACAGGCAACGATCGGCGATCTCGGCGAGGCGCGGCACGAAATGGAGCAGGCGCCTCGGCGGGATCCCCGAGAGGTCGAGGGAGAAGCGCGGGTGGCGTCGCACGAGGAAGAACGCCGCGTCGCCGTGGAGCGGCCTCCCGGCGTGCGCGAGGATCACGGAGAGGCGCGGGAAGTCCACGCCGACGTCGTCCGCGGGCATCGGGTCGGCGTACACGTTGCGCGCGCCGGGGAAGACCGACGTCCCGGTGTGGATCATCACCGGGACGCCGCGCGCCTCGGCCACCCGGAACACCTCGCCGATCCCGGCGCCCTCTCCCCCCGTGCGGTACGCGTTGACGTGGAAGAGCTGGTGCGGCGGGTGGACCTTCAGACCGCGGATGCCCAGGTCGAGCACCCGCTCGGTCTCTTCGGCGGGGCGGCGCGTGAAGCGCGGATGCACGGAGCCGAACGCGATGAGCCGGTCGGGCGCTTCCGCGCAGTACCGCGCGCACCAGTCGTTCACGTCCGGGGTGAACCCCATGACGTCGGGGGACACGTAGTTGATGATCGCCGCCCGCTCGATCCCGCACGCGTCGAGGAACCGCAGGAACGCCGCCGGGCTCTCGATGTACGAGCGGATGCGGTCGAGGTCGTCGCGGCCCGCCTCCATCGCGGCGTTCACGGGCGACGGGTGCATCTCCCAGGGCTGGATGTGGACGTGGGCGTCGGTGACCGCGAAGCCTCCGATCACGACGGCCTCACGGGTCCCAGCGGTAGAAGCCCTCCCCGGACTTCTTCCCGAGCTTCCCCTCCGCCACCATCCGGCGGAGCAGGTCCGGCGGCCGGAACGCGTCCGAGCGCAGCTCGCGGTGGAGGTGCTCCGCGATCGCGAGCCTCACGTCGAGCCCGACGAGGTCCGTGAGGCGCAGCGGCCCCATCGGATGGCGGTAGCCGAGCGTCATCGCCTTGTCGATGTCCTCGGCCGTGGCGACACGCTGCTCGAGCATGCGGATCGCCTCGAGACCCAAGAGCACGCCCAGCCGGCTCGTCGCGAACCCCGGCGCGTCGCGGACGACGATCGGCTCCTTCCCGAGCCTCCGGCCCACCTCGAGCGCGACCGCGACCGTGTCGTCACTCGTCGTCTCGGCGCGGACGACCTCGAGCAGCGGCATGACCGGAACGGGATTGAAGAAGTGCATGCCGAGGCACGAGGCCGGCCGGCGCGTCGCCTCCGCGATCTTCCCGACCGGAAGCGACGACGTGTTCGAGGCGAGGATCGCGTGGGCGGGGGCCACCGCGTCGAGCCAGCCGAAGAGCCTGCGCTTGAGCTCGAGCTCCTCGGGGACCGCCTCCACGACGAGGTCCGCGTCCGCGACGCCCTCCTCGATCGATGCGGCCGCCTTGAGGCGAGCGAGCGCGGCGCCGCGCTCGGCGGGGAGGAGCTTTCTCTTCTCGACGAGCATGCCGAGCACGTCTTCGATCGACGCGAGGCCGCGGGAGAGCGCTCCGGCGTCGGCGTCCACGATCCGCACCTCGAACCCCGAGGTCGCGGCGGCCTGCGCGATGCCGCGGCCCATCGTGCCGGCCCCGATCACGGCGATAGTCTCGACGGCGCGCACGCGCGCACATTACCATCCGCCGATGCACGACGTCCCGCTCCTCGTCAACATCGGCATCGCGCTCGCCGCGGCGCTCGTGGGCGGGCTGATCGCGCGGCGTCTCGGCGTGCCGACGCTCGTCGGTTACCTCCTCGCCGGGATGGCGATCGGCCCGTTCACGCCGGGGTACGTCGGCGACACGGACGCGATCCGGCAGCTCGCCGAGCTCGGCGTCATTTTCCTGATGTTCGGCGTCGGGCTCCATTTCTCGCTCAAGGACCTGTGGCGCGTGCGGGGCGCCGCGGTCCCGGGCGCCGTCGCGCAGATGACCGCGGCGACGATCCTCGGGTTCCTCCTCGGCCGCGCGTGGGGCTGGGACGCGATGCCGAGCCTCGTGCTCGGACTTTCGATCTCGGTCGCGAGCACGGTCGTGCTCCTGCGCGCGCTCATGGACGCGGGCCTGCTCGACTCCCGCCACGGAAGGCTCGCCGTCGGCTGGCTCGTCCTCGAGGATCTCGCGACCGTGCTCCTCCTGCTCCTGCTGCCCGCGCTCGCCCCTGGACCCGGAGGGCTCGACTGGGCGGGGATCGGGTGGACGCTCCTCAAGGCCTCCGCCTTCATCGCGCTCATGCTCGTCGGCGGCAAGCGCGTCGTCCCCTGGGTCCTCATGCACGTCTCGCACATGCGGTCGCGCGAGCTGTTCCTCCTGGTCACCCTCGTCGCCGCGGTCGGGATCGCGCTCGCGGCCGCCGCGATCTTCGGCGTCTCGCTCGCGCTGGGCGCATTCCTCGCCGGGGTGGTCGTCGGCGAGTCGCCGCTGTCGCACCAGGTCGGGGTGGACGTCCTCCCCTTCCGCGAGGCGTTCGCCGTGCTGTTCTTCGTCTCGGTGGGGATGCTCGTCAACCCCGCGTCGCTCCTCGAGCATGCGGGACCGGTCGCGATCCTGACGGCGGTGATCGTGGCCGGGAAGGCCGTGGCCGCGATCGTGATCTGCGCCGCGGTCGGACAGCCGCTCCGAAGCGGGCTCGTCGTGGCCGCGGGGCTCTCGCAGATCGGCGAGTTCTCGTTCATCCTCGGCCAGACCGGGGTCAAGCTCGGTTTGTTCGACGGGGACCACTACTCCCTGCTCCTCGCAGGAGCGGTGATCTCGATCACGATCAACCCGTTCATGTTCCGGCTCGTCGAGCCCGCGGAGCGATGGATCGCCCGCTCGAAGGGTCTGTCGCGCCTGCTCGACCGGTCGCGCCCCGAGCCGAAGGAAGCGGTCCCGCAGACCGGCGGGCACGTGGTCGTCGTGGGTTGCGGGCGCGTGGGCGGGCACATCGTGGACGTGCTCGGGCGGATCGGCGTGCCGCGCCTGGTCATCGAGTCGGACGCGGCGATCGTCGAGGACCTGGGGAAGCGCGGCGTGCCGGTCCTGTTCGGGGACGCCTCGAACTCGGACATCCTCAAGCACGCTCGCCTCGACGACGCCCGCGCGCTCGTCGTGACCGTCCCGCTCGAGTCGACCGCGGCGGTCGTCGTCGCGGGAGGCCGCGAGCTGGCGCCCAACGTGCCGATCGTCGCCCGGGCGGCCACGCGGCCCGGCGTGAAGTCGCTCTCGGCGCTCGGCGCGCAGGACGTCATCCATCCCGAGTGGGAGGGCGGGCTCGAGGTCGTCCGACACGTGCTGCTCCGTCTCGGGTTCCCGCTCCGCGAGGTGCAGAAATACGCGGACGCGGTGCGTCGCGACAGCTACGACCTCGAGGCCAACACGGACGAGGAGCACCGCGCGCTGCACCGTCTGCTCGCGGTCGCACGCGACGTGGAGATCGTGTGGTTCGAGCTCGGCGCGGGAAGCGGGCTCGTCGGGCGCTCCCTCGCCGAGATCGGCCTCCGCGCCAAGACCGGGGCGTGGATCGTCGCGGTGCACCGCGGAAGCCAGGTCCTTCCGATCCCGGCACCGGAGTTCCGGCTGGAGAGCGGCGACCGCCTCGGTCTGATCGGCGACCCGGCGCAGATCGGCGCCGCGGAGCCGGTCGTCCGCGGGACGTGACCGCCCTTCCGATCGCGGCCTGCGCGATCGAGATCGCCGGGCTCGCCGTCATGGCGCGCGGCGCGCACCTGGAATCGCGGGGGCGGCTCGACGAAGCGCGCAGCCGGGGACGGCTCGGGGGCTTCGTCGCGCTCGCAGGATCGATCCTGGCGGCCGCGTCGGCGCCTTTCGCGCTCGTCAGCGGCGTGGCGGCGCTCCTCGGCGGCCTTGCGGGGAAGCCGCGACCCTCGTGGTGGGTCGCGGCCCTCCTCCTCGCGGCCGCCCTCGCGCTCTCCTAGAACGACCGGGCCCGATCCTCGTTGGCCCTGCTAAACTCCGCGATCGCCATGAGCACAAATCGAACGTTACGCACTCTCGCCGTCATCGGCGCCGGCAACATGGGGAGCGGTATCGCCCAGAAGGCCGCGGCCGAAGGATTCCCCGTCGTCCTCGTCGACCTCGACGACGCCAAGGTCGCGCGCGGCCTCTCGATCGTCGAGAAGACCCTCGCGGAGGCCGTCGAGCGCAAGATCCACCGCGCCGAGGACGCCGCCGCCATCCGCGCGCGCATCACGGGCACCGCCGACTGGTCGAAGCTCTCGGCCGCCGACCTCGTGATCGAGGCGGTGTTCGAGGACCTCGAGGTCAAGCGGAGCGTCTTCGCGCGTCTCGAGGAGGTCTGCCGCGAGGACGCGATCCTCGGGACGAACACGTCGTCCTTCCTGGTGGGCGACATCGCGCGCGGCATGAAGCGGCCCGAGCGCATGCTCGGCTTGCACTACTTCTACCACCCGGCGAAGAACCGTCTCGTCGAGGTCATCGCGGGCGAGGCCACCGACCCCGCGGTCTTCGACGCGGCGTGGACGCTCCAGGAGATGATCGGCAAGACGCCGATCCGCTCCGCCGACGCGTCGGGATTCATCGTCAACCGCTTCTTCGTGCCGTGGCTCAACGAGGCCGTGCGCCTGCTCGAGGAAGGGGTCGCGGACCTCCCCTCGATCGAGGCGGCGGCGAAGGCCACCTTCAAGATCGGGATGGGGCCGTTCGAGCTCATGAACGTGACCGGGATCCCGATCGCGCTCCACGCGGCGACGACGCTGGGCGAGGCGTTCGGGCCCCTGTACGCCCCCGCCGACGAGCTGCGGGCGCAGGTCGCCCTCGGATCGCCGTGGGATCTGTCGGGATCGCCGGACGCGTCGAAGGCGGCCGCGGTCTCCGAGCGCCTGCTGGCCGTGACCTTCCTCGTCGCGACCTCGCTCGTGGACGAGGAGGTGGGGACGATCGAGGACACGGACATCGGCGCGCGCGTCGGGCTCCGGTGGCCCCGCGGTCCCTTCGAGATGATGAACAAGATGGGGATCAAGCCCGCGGGCGACCTCGTCGGCCAGTACGGCGGCCATTGGGGCGTCGCGGTGCCGGGGAACCTGTCGCTCCAGTGGCGGGCGAGCGTCCCCTTCGAGTTCTCCTACGTGAAGTCGGACGTGCGGGACGGCATCGCGACCCTCACCGTGAACCGCCCCGACGCGATGAACGCGCTCAACGAGACCGTGGTCTCGCAGCTCCACGAGGCGCTCGACCGGGCGATCAAGAACCGCGCGGTGCGCGGCATCGTCATCGCGGGGGCGGGGAAGGCGTTCATCGCCGGCGCCGACATCCGCTTCTTCGTCCGGAACATCGAGAGCGGCGACATCTCGCGGATCGTGACGTTCACCAAGGCCGGCCACGCGCTCCTCGCCGCTCTCGAAGCGTCGGAGAAACCCGTCGTCGCGCGGGTCCACGGGCTCGCCCTCGGGGGCGGCGTCGAGCTCGCGCTCGCTTGCCACGCGATCGTCGCCTCGCCCAAGGCGTCCCTCGCCTTCCCGGAGACCGGCATCGGGATCTACCCCGGTCTCGGCGGCACGCAGCGCACGACGCGCCGGATCGGCGTGGGGCTCTCGCGGTGGCTCGTGTTCACGGGGCAGACCGTCTCCGCCGAGGAGGCGAAGGCGATCGGCCTCGTCGATCAGGTCGTCCCCCACGAGGAGCTCGACGCGGCCGTCCGGAGAACGATCGACGCCGGGGTCAAACGGGCCGGCCGGCCCGCCCTGTCGGCGCGGCACGCGGCGCTCGAGGCGTTCTTCGCCTCGCATGACGCGGAGGCGCTCCGCGCCGGCACCGCAGACACCGGCGGCGACGAGGCGCTCGCGAAGGCGATGAAGCGCGTCGGGTTCAAGGCCCCGATCGCGCTGAAGCTGGCCGGACGGCTGATCGAGTCCGGATCGACGGTTCCGCTCCAGGAGGGATTGGCCATGGAGCTGTCCCACCTCGAGGAGATCTTCACGACCCAGGACGCGCACGCCGGCCTCTCGAGCGTCGGCCAGAAGGCTCCCGTCTTCCAGGGAGCATGACGTGGGCGACGAGGCCCCGGGCCTCCTCGACCGCGCCGTCGAGCTCCTCGCGCGCCTCTACGACGCCGTCGGCCTGAACGGCACGCGTCTGAGGTGGCGCTGGAACCAGCGCCGCCGGAACCTGGGCGAGGCGGGGATGCGGGCGGAGATGTTCGCGCGCTCCACCCGCGGCGCCTACAAGATGTGCCCGTCCTGCCGGGCCCTCGTCCCGCGCGCGGCCAGGACGTGCACCGAGTGCGGCGCGCGCCTGTCGGCGGTGCGGGCCCCCGGCCTGACGCGCGCCGTCGGGAACCTCATCCCCGGGGCGACGGCGACGACCGGGATCATCCTCGGGATCAACACGATCCTCTTCGCGGTCATGCTCATGGTCCCGGTGACCGCCCCCGGCCAGGAGCCGGGCGGGCCGTTCTCGCGCCTGTGGGGCTTCGACGGGCTCACGCTCGTCCGCTACGGCTCCGGCTACTCCTTGCTGACGATCCTCCTCCACGAGACGTGGCGGATCGTGACGCCGGTGTTCCTGCACGCCGGGATCATCCACTTCGCCTTCAACTCGATGGCGCTCGTGCAGCTCGGGCCCCTCGTCGAGGAGGAGTACGGCACCGAGCGCCTCGCGGCGATCTACCTCGCGTGCGGGATCGCGGGGAGCGCGGCGAGCCAGTACCTCCGCCACACGCACACGGTCGGGGCGTCGGGCGCGATCTGCGGATGGCTCGGCCTGCTGCTGGTCCACGGGTACCGGATGGGGGGCGCCTACGGCACGCGCCTGCGCTCCGCGATGGCGCAGAACATCGTCATCATGGGCTTGATGAGCTTCATGATCCCGCAGATCGACTGGATGAATCACCTCGGCGGCCTCGTCGCGGGAGCCCTGCTCGGCCTCGTCGTCCCCTCGGGGCCGTTCCGGTCGCGCGGCACCGAGGTGCTGTGGCAGATCCTCGCGTGGGGCGCGGTCGCGATCGCGCTCGCCTCGTTCTGGATGATGGCGAACCACGGGATGGCCGACGTGCAGTGGATCCTCGCTCACGACTGACATGAGGATCGGCCTCGCGGGTCTCGGGATCCACGGGGGGCGCTACGCGGCGCACCTCCTCGCCGGCGAGGTGCCGGGTGCCGCGCTCGGCGCGATCTCGCGCGCGGACGCACGCGAGGGGTCCCTCTTCGCGCTCGCGCGGGGGATCGCGTACGTCAACGATCCACGAGAGCTCGCGACGGTCCCCGGGATCGACGCCGTGGTGGTCTGCCTCCCGCCCGACCTCCACCCGGACGTCGCGATCGCGTGCCTCGAAGCGGGGCGGCCCGTGCTGGTCGAAAAGCCGCTCGCCGCGACGGTGGAGGCGGCGGGGCGGGTGGTCGAGACCGCCCGGCGCACCGGGACGCCGATCATGGTCGCCCACACGATGCGCTTCGACGGTGTGGTGCTCGCCATGAGGCGCGAGGCGGTCTCACTGGGGCGGCTGCGCGCCGTCGCCATCAATCAGCGCTTCGAGCCGACGCGGCGGCCGTGGATCGACACGCCCGGGCGGGGCGGGATGCTCCTCAACACGGGCGTGCACGCGTTCGACCTGCTCCGCTTCCTCACGGGCTCCGAGATCGTCGAGGCGAGAGCGCTGCTCACCCGCACCGTCACCCGCGACACGGAGGACGGGTTCGCGGCCACCTTGCGCCTCGAGCCGGGCGGGATCCTCGCCACCGTGGACAACGCGAGGACCGTTTCCGCCCGCTCCGGCCGGATCGAGATCGCGGGGGAGCGAGGGCAGCTCCGGGGCGACCACATCCACCGGGAGCTGTGGAGGATGGAGGGGACGGCGTTGCGGGACCTCGGTCCCGTGCCTCGCACCCCCACGGTCCCGGCCACGCTCGCCGCCTTCACCCACGCCCTGTCCACCGGGGCGCCGATGCCCGTGACGGTCGAGGACGGCCTCGCCGCGGTGCGGGTCGCCTGCGCGTTGCGGTTGACGGGGGCGATGGACCCGGCGGATGATCCCCGGCCGCTCTGAGGAGACCACTCGCCATGTCGGACGCGAACAACCCGTTCAAGATCGCCCAGCGGCAGCTCGACGAGGCCGCGAAGCTGCTCAAGCTCGACGCCGCCATCCACGAGCTGCTGCGGTGGCCGCTCCGGGAGCTGCACGTGACGCTCCCCGTGAGGATGGACGACGGAACCACCAAGGTCTTCCACGGCTTCCGCGTCCAGTACAACGACTCCCGCGGTCCGACGAAGGGAGGCATCCGCTTCCACCCCGACGAGACGGTCGACACCGTTCGCGCGCTCGCGGCGTGGATGACCTGGAAGACCTCCGTCGTGGACATACCGCTTGGGGGCGGGAAGGGCGGCGTCATCTGCAACCCGAAGGAGATGTCCCCCGGGGAGCTCGAGCGTCTGTCTCGCGCCTACGTTCGTCAGGTCGGGCGGATGCTCGGCCTCTTCGAGGACGTCCCCGCGCCGGACGTCTACACGACGCCCCAGATCATGGCCTGGATGATGGACGAGTACTCGTTCCAGCGCGGCCACAACGAGTTCGGCGTGATCACCGGCAAGCCCCTGGCCCTCGGCGGCTCGAAGGGGCGCGGGGACGCGACGGCGCGGGGCGGGATCTTCTGCGTGCGCGAGGCGGCGAAGGTCCTGGGCCTCGAGCTCCAAGGCGCGCGCGCCGCGATCCAGGGATACGGGAACGCCGGCTCGTTCGCCCACAAGCTCGGCCGGGAGATGCTGGGCCTGAAGATCGTCGCGGTGTCGGACTCGCGCGGCGGCATCCTCAACGAGGACGGCCTCGATTTCGAGACCGTGCAGGCGCACAAGGACCGCACGGGGTCGGTCGTCGAGCTCAAGGGCGCCAAGCCGATCAGCAACGAGGCGATCCTCGAGCTGGACGTGCCGGTGCTGTTCCCCTCGGCGCTCGAGAACGTCATCACGCAGGAAAACGCCGGGCGGGTGAAGGCGAAGATCCAGGCGGAGCTCGCCAACGGGCCGACGACTCCCGAGGCCGACGCGATCCTCCACAGAAACGGCGTCTACGTGATCCCCGACTTCCTCTGCAACGCGGGCGGGGTCACCGTCTCCTACTTCGAGATGGTGCAGAACGCCTACCAGTACTACTGGGAGGAAGCCGAGGTCCACAAGCGCCTCGACGTGAAGATGACCTCCGCCTTCCACGCCGTGCACGAGATGGCGCAGCGCTACAAGGTCAACAACCGGATCGGGGCCTACTGCGTGGCGGTGAATCGGGTCGCCGAGGCCGTGCGCCTGCGTGGCTGGGCATAGTCGGGATTAAAGCTTCGACGTTCCTATTCCGTGATCGCGGGCCGTTGCCCCGTTTCTGGGTTCTCCATGGCGGGGCCGGCGCTCCGTTTTTCGGATAAACACGAACAAGAAGGGACCCTCACGAACTAATTCGGTTACGAACATCGCTATGGATTCGCGAGCCGTTCGGCGTACGTCCGCTCCCATCGTCGGGGGACGATCGCCGGAGGTTGCGCGATGGTTGGCTCGACGAGATTCGCATCACGGCCCCGTCTCCTCGTCTTGCTTGGACTGCTTGCGATCCCGGCGATCGCCCTGGCTCTTTCGGGCTCGAGCTTCGAGGGAACCGACGGCGACCTCGTCGCCGCATCGGGAACCGATTGGGTGAGCTTCGTCGGCAGCACGCGCCTGAAGGTCGGCACCGACCTTCCGGTCGGCCAGAGCGACGACTCGCTGTCGGGCAAGGAAGACGACGTCGTCCCGGGCATCGAGAACGGCTCGATCCCGAGCAACAAGAGCGACCTCCTGCGCTTCTACACCTACCACGAGCGCGTGGACTCGGGCGGATCCCAGCGCGACTTCCTCTACCTCGGCTGGGTGCGTCTCGACACGCTCGGCTCCGCCAACATGGACTTCGAGTTCAACCAGTCGAGCACGCTGACCGCGAACGGAGTCACCGTCCAGCGAACGCCGGGCGACATGCTGGTCCTGTACGGCTTCACCGGCGGCGGGAATCCCACCCTCGGTCTTTCGCGTTGGACCGCGACCGGTCCCTGCGAAGCCGGCGGGTCCGGACCGTGCTGGGGTACGGTCATGCCGCTCGTCGGCGTCGCCGAGGGTTCGGTGAACGCGAGCGCGGCCGTCTACGACCCGATCAGCGGCACGACGCTCCCCGCGCTGACCTTCGGCGAAGCCTCGATCGACTTGACCGCCGCCGGCGTCTTCCCCGCCGATGCGTGCGTCAGCTTCGGCCGCGGGTTCGTCAAGAGCCGCTCGTCGAGCGCGTTCAGCTCGTCCCTGAAGGACTTCATCAAGCCGATCGACGTGAAGGTCTCGAACTGCGGCACGGTCACGATCCACAAGAACGCGGTCCCCGACTCCGACCAGGACTTCTCGTTCACGGCGTCCCCCGAGCTGAGCGCGACGCCGTTTTCGCTCGACGACGACGGGAACAACGGCAACACGCTTCCCAGCTCGCGCAGCTTCCAGGGCCGCTTCACCGGCACCCTCAACGTCTCCGAGCAGCCCACCGCCGGGTGGGACCTGACCGATGTGACCTGCACCACGGGCGGCACGCCCGATCCGACGATCGACGGCCTCCCCTCCCCCAACGTGTCGATCGAGGTCCAGCCCGGCGAGAACGTGGACTGCACCTTCACGAACACCGCGCGCGGCAAGATCCGCGTCTTCCAGGTCGTGTCGCCCACGGGCGACCCGCAGCCGTTCGACTTCCAGATCGGCGGTGGCCCCGACGCCTACTCCGCCTCGTTCTCGCTCCAGGGCGGCAGCACCCCGTTCGACACGGGCGCGGTGCGCGCCGGGACCTACTCGATCGCGCAGACCGATCCCGGCCTCGCGTGGGACCTCCAGAGCGCCACGTGCGACGACGGCAGCCCCGTCGGCGCCGTCTCGGTCGCCCCCGGCGAGATCGTCAACTGCACCTTCGTCAACGTGAAGCGCGGCCAGATCCTGATCGACGAGACGACCGTTCCCTCCGGCGATGCCCAGTCGTTCCCCTTCGCGCTGACGGGCGGGCCGGACGCGATCAACCAGCCCTTCTCGCTGACCGACGCCGCCGCCCCGCACGCGAGCGGCCTGCTGCGCCCCGGCACCTTCGCGGCGGTCCAGAGCCCGGTCCCGGCCGGATGGGATCTCACCTCCGCGACCTGCAGCGACGGTTCGCTCCCCTCGGCGGTCAACCTCTCCGCCGGCGAGGTCGTGACGTGCACGTTCACGCACACCAAGCGCAGCCGGATCGTCGTCGACGAGGTGACGATCCCCTCGGGCGACCCGCAGTCCTTCTCCTTCGCTCTGACCGGCGGCCCCGACTCCGTCAACGCCCCCTTTTCGCTGACGGATGCCGGAGCCCCCTACCAGTCCGCCTCCATCCGGCCTGGAACCTACGCCGCCGGCCAGAGCCCTCTCCCCTCCGGGTGGGATCTGGTCTCGGCGGTGTGCGACGACGGCTCGTCGCCGGCGTCGATCGCGCTCGCGGCCGGTGAGGTCGTCACGTGCACCTTCACGCACGCGAAGCGAGGCACGATCCTCGTGGACGTCGTCACGACACCTTCCGGCGACGCGCAGACCTTCGGGTTCTCGCTGACCGGCGGGCCCGACGCGATCTCGCAGAGCTTCTCCCTCGCCGACCTCACCGCACCCCACGCCAGCGGCCTCGTCCGCGCGGGCAACTACGCCGCGACGGCGGGCGCCACGCCCGCCGGGTGGGACCTCGTGTCGTCCTCGTGCTCCGACGGGAGCGCTCCGGCCTCGATCGCGCTCGCGGCCGGCGAGAACGTCACCTGCACCTTCACCTACGTCAAGCGCGGCCGCGTCTTGGTCGACGTGACGACGACCCCCGCGGGCTCCAGCCAGAGCTTCGGCTTCACGCTCGCAGGCGGCCCCGCCGCGATCTCGCAGGCGTTCTCCCTCACCGACGCCGCGGCCCCGCACGACAGCGGTGCGGTGAAGCCCGGGACCTACTCCGCGACGGCGGGCGCCACCCCCTCGGGATGGGACCTCGTCTCCTCGTCGTGCAGCGACGGGAGCGCCACCGGCTCGATCGGCGTCGCCGCCGGCGAGACCGTGACCTGCACCTTCAACTACGTCCAGCGCGGCCGCATCGTGATTGACGAGGTGACGGTTCCCGCAAACGATCCGCAGTCCTTCGCGTACACGCTCACGGGCGGACCGGACGCGATCTCCGCGTCGTTCTCGCTCACCGACGCCGCGACCCCGTATACCTCCGCCTGGATCAAGCCCGGCACGTCGTACTTCGCGCTGCAGTCTCCGCTGCCTGCCGGCTGGGACATCACCTCCGTAACGTGCAACGACGGCTCGAGCCCCGCCTCGATCTCGGTCTCCGCGGGTGAGACGGTGACCTGCACCTTCGTGCACACCAAGCGCGGCCGGATCCTGGTCGACGAGGTCACCACGCCTTCGAACGACCCGCAGGCGTTCTCCTTCACGCTCACCGGCGGGCCCGACGCGATCAACCAGGCCTTCTCCCTGACCGACGCCTCCGCCCCCTACGACAGCGGCGCTGTCCGCGCCGGTACGTTCGCCATCACCCAGGGCGCGATCCCGGCCGACTGGGACTTCACCGGCGCCACCTGCTCCGACGGATCCCCGGTGAGCGCGGTCGCGGTGTCGGCCGGCGAGACCGTGACGTGCACGTTCCGCCACGTGAAGCGTGGCAAGCTCGTCGTCATCAAGGACGCGCGCCCGAACGCCTCGCAGGACTTCACCTTCTCGGTCTCCGGCCCCGGCTTCGCGCAGACCTTCCCGCTCGACGACGACTCCGACCCGACGCTGTCCAACTCACGCACGGTCTCGAGCCTGGTCGCCGGCGCCTACGTGGTCTCCGAGGCCGATCCCGGCTCGATGTGGGACAACACGGGCATCAGCTGCAGCAGCTCGCAGAGCTCCCCCTCCGTCTCTACCGACCTTTCGGCGCGGACCGCGAGCGTCACGCTCCGCCCCGGCGAGACGGTCACCTGCACCTTCGTGAACTCGATGCGCGGCATGATCGCGACCATCAAGATGATGGCCGACACCACGCCCGGCCCGACCGTCGATCCGACCCAGATCCCGTTCAATTTCAGCTCCGGCTGGGGTGAGAGCTTCGTGCTGAAGCACCTCGAGCGCCACGACAGCCCGTGGCTGAAGACCGACCGGTCGTACACGGTCACCGAGCTCCCCTACCTGACCTGGGAAGCCTCCTCCGTGTGCGTCTTCCCGGACGGGAGCCGCGTGACCGGTGGAGCGTCCGTCAACGTCACCCCGCCTCCCGGTGGCGTCGTCGTGTGCACGTTCACGAACGCGCCCCCGACGATCCACCCCGGCTCCTCGGGATTCTGGAAGAACTGGCGGAATCACTATTCGGACGCGCAGTTCAAGACGATCATGATCGAAGCGCTGCGCGGCTCGCCGATCTATGCGTCGCTCTTCGACGCGAACGGGAACGTCGTTTCCGGCGGGATCGCGGCCATCGACGCCGTCTACTCGTCCGGCGGCGACACCGACACCAAGCGGATGCTCAAGGAGTTGACCTCCGCGATGTTCAATCTCGGCGTCAGCGATCCTTCGAACCCGGCGGTGCACGCGCTCCAGAACAACGACGACGTCACGCGGGACACCAAGCTGCGCCTGACGCCCGACGTCGAGGCGATGATCCGTGCCTTGGCGCCGTGCGACATTCCGGCCGGCGTCCGCATCGGCGACGTGATCGACATCGCCGAGGCGACGTGGAACGGTAACGTCCTGACGGGCAGCTATCGCTTCGATACGCTCACCGGCAGCCAGATCTCGACGCTCGGCGACATCTTCGGGAGCTTCAACATCGGCGGCAACATCGTCGTCGATCCCGACCTCTCGCCCCGCCCGCACGGCCTGCCTCTCGGCGGGACCTTCGCCACGATCTGGTTCCTGGACGCCGACGGAGACCACCACGGCGGCGCACCGGTGACGACCTGCGACGCCACGCCGCAGCCGGGCTACTCGGCCACCTCCGACGACTGCGACGACACGCACGCCGCCGTCTACCCCGGCGCCCCGGAAGTCTGTGACGGCCTCCGCAACGACTGCAACGCCGCCGGCTGGCCCGCGCTCGGCGGCCTCGAGACCGACAACGACCACGACGGCGCTGCCGAGTGCGGCGGCGACTGCAACGACGCCAACCCCGCGATCCACCCGGGCGCGGCGGAGAGCTGCAACGCGATCGACGACAACTGCAACGGCCTCGTGGACGACGACGGCCTCGCGTCCGACGCCGACGGGGACGGCATCCGCGCCGTCTGCGACAACTGCCCGAACGCGCCGAACGCCAACCAGTCCGACGTGGACCACGACGGCATCGGCGACGCGTGCGACGTCTGCGCCGGCACCTCCGACGCGCAGCAGCTCGACACCGACCGCGACGGCGTCGGCGACGCGTGCGACAACTGCAAGACGCTTTCGAACTCGTTCCAGGACGACGCCGACCAGGACGGCTTCGGCGACGTCTGCGACAACTGCGCCCAGGTCGCGAACAAGGCCCAGAGCGACCTCGACCGCGACGGCGAGGGCGACCTGTGCGACGTCAACGACGGCGTCATCTACGTCGTGCCGTCCACCACCGGCGGCAAGTACATGGAGTGGCAGCACGAGTTCGGCTTCGCGACGTGGAACGTGTACAAGGGCTCGATGCTCGTGCTCCGCTCGACGGGCGTGTACACGCAGGCGCCGGGCTCGAACACGATGGCCGCGAAGGTGTGCGGCACGACGTCGAGCTCGTACCCGGACAACGCGGCGCAACCCTCGGGCCGCGCGGCGTTCTACCTCGTCACCGGCACGATCGGCGGCGTCGAGGGCAGCCTCGGTACGACCAGCAAGAACGTGCTGCGGCCGAACACGAGCCCCTGCCCGTAGTCCTCGAGGCCCGGTTCCGGCGGCGCGACCTCAGTTGCGCTGCTGGGGCCGGGCCGCCCAACCGTCAGCTCGAGGGCATCGGACCGACGGTTTTCGGGACCCCTCGGAGCGACGTGCGCGGCCGACCCGAGGCCGCTGCCTTGATTGAGTCCTTGATCACGCTGTCGCAGACCCGGCAGAACTTGTCCGAGGTCGTCCGCATCCGGCAGTAGACCATCGGCCGGTAGTAGCGAGCCGCCGCCCTCCACGCTTCGTGAAGCTGGTCGAGCGTCATCTCGTAGGGCTGATCCGGGTCGTAGCCGAGGTCGCCATCCACGCACTGCGCACCCCAGAACAGCCCGAGCTTCTTCAGCTTGGCCTCCGACATCGCCGGAATGATGTGGACGTCGTCCACGGCGGTCAGCCCCTGGCTGTAGTCATGGACGACGGCGAACTCGCCATCGTCGCGCCCTCGCTCGTCCTCGCGTGCGAGATCCCACCACCAGACGGTCTTCGTATCCCGTTGCCTCTGGGTCGCCATGTTGGGGTACCGTTCGCCCGCTTCGAACCGGTCGCTCGTGATGTGCTCCTCGGCGAGTCCGCAAATTGCGTGGCCGCACTCGTGGAGGGCACGGGCTACGAACTGCTCCTTGGGCTCGTCGGGATGCGTGGAGACGACCGCCATCCGCTGCTCGAGATAGCCCGCGCCGCCCGGGTACGGGCAGTTCATGATCGCGACGATCAGATCGATCTCGCTCCAAGCCGGAGAAACCTCACGCGTGGCCCGGCGGATCCTCCTCATCGGACCGGCCGCGAAATACCCGGGCGCCCCGTAAGCGTGGGGATCGCTCGTGAAACCGAAGTAGGTGCGCCGATCGTTGGCCCTGTCGGAGAGCATGCCGGGCTGAGTGCGACGGGGGTCGAAGCCGCTGATGCCGGACTCCGCGGAGACCGCGCGGACGATGTGGTAGTTCATCTTGTCGTCATGGCGGCGGAACGGCTGCGCTGCGCGAATGCCGTCCCGCAGCGTCCGCGCCAGATCGTTGTAGCGGTCGATCTCCCGCTCGGTGAACCCATCGCCGATGAAGACGATGTCGAACCGGGAACCGGGATCCGCGTGCTCGTGCGTGGTCTCGACTTCGGCCCCCAAGAACCCGTCGGCGTCCTGACCGTTCTCGCCGTCCCACGACTCGTCCAGATCTCTGGAGAAGGCGAGCCTGGTGGCTGCGGGGAGCGGAGATAGGCCCGGAACGTCCGGGAGACGCGGTGCAGGACCGCCCTCACCGCGATCGAGCAGGAGCGTGAGGAGCGGCTTCGAGGTGATGCGTCGACCTCGAACTTCCGCCGCGTAAAAGACGACCCACCGTCCCGCGCGGGAAACGGCCACGTCGAACTGCCTCGGACCGTTCGCGTCGCGATCGAGGCGGAAGCTCATGCGCCCCGAGTGATCGGAACGCGGGAACTCGTGGAACGAGCGCGCTTTCGTCGGGAAGCCGTGCCGGGCCAGCACCTCGCCCTGCTCGTCCAGGACCGCGGCGCAGATCTCCCGGTCGCCATCGCTCAGGCGCTCCAGGAGATCATCTCTCAGCAGCGTACCGGACTGCCGCGTGCCACCGGGAAAGCGGCGGCCTCGGATGTGGCCGCGAAGTTGAAGACCGTCGGGCCCTCCCCGCGTCGCGATGCTCAGGACGGCCCAACCGTCGTCGTTGCGACTCATGCTGCGGCGCCTCCCTTCCTCGACACGGCTTTCGGGCGTGAAAGCGGAAACAAGGCTCGATGTTTGAGCGAGACCAGATTGAACGCGCAGAGGAAGTCCGGAACGCGGTGGGGGTCGGCATTGCCGGGAATATGGCCGATCGCGGTCGGACACACGCTGCAGGTCGCGAGAAAGCGGCAGTCGCGACACGAGCCGTACGAAGACCGCTTGAGCTGCTTGTCGTCGAAGATCTCCGCCTGCTTGACCCTTTCCGGATACGTGGCGAGGCGACTCTCCAGCTCCACGTCCCGGACGTCGCCCAACTGGATGCCTTCGAGCCGATCGCGGAGAAACGCCGACGGGAACTTCTGGAAGGACTTGGAGAACATCGCGCAGCCGTGAGCCGTTCCATCGACGTCCACGGCGATCTGGCTTCCGCGCCCGACGCCGCACATGCCGAGCCTGACCGGGCGCGGGATGCGGGACGGCCCCAGCTTTTGGAACGAGATCACCGGCACGCGTCCCGTGCACCGGTAGTGCTCGATGCTCGCCCGTCGGACGGCGGAGAACTGCCGGTCCAGCTCGTCGATCATCTCGAGCTTCCAATAGGGGTCGAACGTGAGCTTCGGACCGATTCGAATGAGCGACACGCCCTTCCCGAGGAAGTACTCCACGGACCGTGCGAGAAACGGAACGGTACGCGGCGACAGCGTCATCGCCACGGAGACCCTGCGCCGGTAGAAGTACGGCCGCTCGCGACGCAGCGCGTCCAGGAGCGCGTCGAGCGTCTCGAACGTGCCCTTGCCCCGCTGAAGCTGTGCCTCCGGAACGCCGTCGAAGCTGATCTGTACGTCGACCCGATGGGTCGCGAGGAACTCGATCTCCGCCTCGCCGAGCAGGACGCCGTTGGTGACGACGGCCCAACGAAATCGCTTCCAGCGCGGACGATTCTCCTCGACGTACGCGATCGCCCGCCGGATCGTGTCGAACTCGAGCGTCGGCTCGCCGCCGAAGAAAATGACGCTGGGCCGGGGTTCCGCCGAGCCCAGCGCCAGGTCGAGCGATCGCCGGGCGATCTCCCAGCTCATCGAACCGTCCTTCTTGTCATCTTCGAAGCAATACGCGCACTTGAGATTACAGCGCGACGTCAGGACGAGCTCGACGTTGCTGATCTGTTGGAGGCCGGCCACGGTCCGCTCCTAACCGTTCTTCTTCTTCCTCTTACCGGCAGGCTTGGCGCCCTTGGCGCCCTTCGACTTGGAGCCCTTCGTCTTCTTGTGTGGCCCGATCACGATCGTGATGTCGACGGGCGGGCAGGTCCCCGCGAGATAGTTCTGACCGCCGCCCTTGATGATGATCGTCCCTTCGTCCGGAGGGTTCGGCATGTGGAATCCTCGTCTCGCGCCTAGGCGCCATCAGAAGGAGCCGGGAAGCGCCTGGATCATCCAGACGTCCCCCCGCGTCTCTCGAATCGTCGTAGCCATCGTCGTCCCGGACGCATCGACATCGAACAGGGCGCTCGCGCCGTCCGTCCCGCAGAGCACCGGCGGGTCGAGCGACCGGCTTTCGCCGGTGGCGACATCGACGCGCCGGATCTCGTACTCAACTCGGTTCCACATCCCCGACACCAGCATCTCCTCGGATCCACCCACCCACCGGGCGAGCTCGGCGTTGGCGCCGCGGGTGACGCGCCGCTCGCCCCCGCCGGTCGCGCTCACGACCCAGATGTCCATGCCGTCGGCCGAGGCACGCACGTACGCGATGAAGCGGCCGTCCGGAGACCATTCGGGGAACCTGTGCCCGCCGGGATCGCTCGTCACGCGGATCGCATCCCCGACGGGACGGCCGTCTTGGATTTGTTTCGTCCAAACGGCGGACGTCCCGCCACGCTCGGAGACGAACGCCAACATCCGGCCGTCGGGGGACCACGAGGGCTGCATGTCCGCCGCCGGATCGGCCTCGAAGCGGACGGCTTCCCCTCCCTCGGAGGGCATGACCCAGACATCGCGGTTTCCCTGGAGGTTCCGCCAGAACGCGATCCACTTGCCGTCGGGCGAGAAACGCGGGAGCGAGGTCGACCAATCGGTCAGCTTCTTGACCTTGCCCGACGGCCGCAGCTTGTCGAGCTCGAGGAGCGCCACCGTGGACAGGCTCCCCCAGCGGTCGGTGTTGAAGATGAGCCTCCGGCTGTCCGGCGAGAGATCGGGAGCGTAGTCGGTGAGCTGGGATGGCACGCGGACGAACGCGCCGGTCGTCAGATCCCGGAGCGCGACATCGCGATCGTCGGCGTACGTCGAGAACGCGATCGCGCTGCCGGACCGGCTGATGGACGGTCCGCCCTCCGGACCGGACCCATAGCTCACCCGCGCCTGCTTGCCCGTCTTCACGGATACTTCCCATAGTGCGAGCGTTCCGTCGCGGAAAGACGAGAAGTAGATCGTGCGACCGTCCCCCGACCAGGTGGGATTCTCGTCGCGATACTCCGTCGCCGTGAGCTGCCGGGCGTCCCGGCCCTCGGAATCCGCGAGCCAGAGGTGCTCGAAATCGCCGAAGCAGATCGAGCGATCGTCCGGGGACCACGCCGGCCGGTACTGGCCCCACCGGCCGACGGCCCCCGCGAGCAGCGGACGCGCCTTTTCGTGCGCCGACACCGGACCCACGTAGATGCGCGGATAGGCCGAGTCTTCCGAGCGGATGAACGCGATCCGCTTCCCGTCGTGGGAGATCGCGGGATCCTCGGCGTCGGGAACCAAGAGCGTGGCGGAGCCGCCGAGCCTTGCCACCTTCCAGATCCCGGTCGTCCCTCCGCGATCCGACACGAACGCGATCGCCGATCCGTCGGGGAACCACGCGGGGTGCCGATCCGACCTGGGATCGTCGGTCAGACGGATGGGGTTCCCCCCGCGTGAATCCACGAGCCAAATGTCGAAGTTCCCCGATTCGTCCGAGGCATACGCCACGAAAGTCCCGTCGGGAGAGATCGCGGCGTCCGTCTCGGCCCCCGGAGCCGTCGTGAGCTGACGCGGCGTCCCCAAGCCCCATTGGCCCACCGTCCCGCGAGAAGCGACGTGCCCGAGCCAGGCAGACAAGATCACCGCTGCCGCCGAACAACCGAGCCAAGTCCACGTGCGCGCACGCGACCATCGTCGCCCGGCGATGAAGTCGTCCTCGAAGTCCCTCTCGCCCGACGCGATGCGCCGACGGACCGCCCGCACGTCCGCCAGCAAGTCCCGCGCGTCCTGGTACCGCTCGTCGGGCCGCTTCGCGAGCGCCTTGCGGACGATCCGCTCGAGCGAGCGCGGGACCTCGTAGTTGAAGCGGCCGATCGCCGGCGGCTCCCGCTGGAGCACGGCGTTGTACACGTCGTAGTTGCTCGTGGCAACGAACGCCGCGCGTCCCGTGCACATCTCGTAGATCAGGACCCCGAGGGAGAACAGGTCGCTCCGGGGGTCGGGGTTCGTCCCGCCTCCCAGCAGCACCTCGGGGGCCATGTACGCGATCGTGCCCACGACCTTGCCTTCCAGGGTCAACGACGAGCTCTCGTCGACCGGGACCCCCTCGCCCTTGTCCGCCGGAGCGAAGAAGCGCGCCAGCCCGAAATCCGTCAGCCGCGCCCGCCCGTCGGGCCCTAGCAAGACATTACTGGGCTTGATGTCCCTGTGAAGGATTCCTTTTGCGTGGGCGGCCCTCAGAGCGTCGGCCAGGTCCTCCGCGTGCTCCAGGATTTGCTCCAGGGGGAGCGGCTCGCCGGAGACCAGGGAGTCCGCCAGCGTCGTGTGCGCCTCGACCAGCTCCATCGCGATCCAGGGAAGCTGACGGTCCTCGAACACCTCGTAGACCGGGACGATCGTGGGGTGCGCAAGGCGGGACGTGGCGCGCGCCTCCCGCAGGAACCGGTGCCGCGCGACCGCATCCTCCGACAGGTGCGGCCACGGGCACTTCAGGGCGACGTCGCGCCCCAGCCGGGTGTCGTGGGCGCGGAAGACGATCCCCATGCCGCCCTTGCCGATGGTCTCGACGATCTCGTAGTGGAGAACGTGCTCTCCCGGACGGGGGAGCCCGACGGGCCCTTCCTGCGTGTCTTCGTCGATCGTAGGCCACCCCTTCGGTACTGCTCCGATCCTACTCCAACCAGCAGACCGCCTCCCCCGCCTCGCCGTCCATGGCGAGGTGGAGGTGTCTTGCCGGTTCGACATCGGCGATCCGGATGACGCGCAGGATCTTGGCCAGGTCGCGGTCGTGCGGGCTCACGCGCTCGAGGGCGTTGGGGGAGCCGTCGAAGAAGGCGTCGCGCCAGGTCGTGCCGTCCTCGCCGGGGTGGAGGGCGAGGTAGAAGATCCCGTCCTCGACGAGGTCCTGGAAGAAGTGCGTGCCGTAGGAGACCTCGGGGACGTACGTGCCCCGGCGGTGGGCGATCTCGATGAGGACGCGGCAGTGGTTGATGTCGGCGTAGTGGACCTTCACGCCCAGGCGAGAGTCGTTGGTCCCCCAGCGGCCCGGCCCGAGCAGCAGGAACGGTGTCCCTTCGAGCGCGTCGTTCACGCGCGCCACCGCGCGCGACACCGCCGCGCGCTCCTCCGGTCCGGCGTCGTCGTAGGCGGCGGGGTCCACGAGCACGACGTGCTCGATGTCGCGCACCTCCCCCGAGCGCACGAGCCCGCGCGTCGAGAAGATCACGCGGTCGCCGGGAACGCCGCGGGGGAGCTTCCCCGCCTCCGCCGCCTCGGCCTGCACGAGCGGCCGGCACTGGAGCAGGTAGAAGCGGTCCTCGACCTGCGCGAACTCGACGTTGATCGGGGTCCCGTAGGCGTCTTCGAGACGTCGCAGCCGGTCGCGCAGCAGCGTGGCGAAGCGCGTCCTGGCCAGGAGCCGGTCGAAGGTGAGGCACAGCTTCCCCGGCGGCACGCCGTCCAGGCCGCCCGTCGGCTCGGCGAGGCCGTCCTCGGAGCGCACCGAGGCGGCCCATTCGAGCCCGGGGGCGCCCGGCCCCTCGCGCAGGACCTCCTCGAGCGGGACGGTGGTGAACCGGTCGAGGGACAGGTCGATCGCATCGACCATCCGCTGCGAGTAGCGGACCTGGCGCTCGGGGGTGACCTCGGGGCGCAGCAGCGGCGCTCCCAGCGCGACCAGGCGCGAGTAGTCGTTCCCGGTACGGTCCACGGCGCGCGTCCCCAGGCCGTAGACCAGGCGTGCGAGGCCGTCGTTCGCCTTGAGGCGCGGCGACCACCGGTATTCGTTGCGCGAGAAGCCCACGCCGGCGACGTCGGGGAGCAGGAAGCGCCCGTGCGGCCGTCCGACGACCTTCTGGATGAGGATCGCCATGTCCTCGTTGTAGTCGATCAGGTTGTGGCGGCGGCGGTACATGAGGGGGTTCGGCGCCAGCGTCGAGGCGAAGACCTCCTTGATCGCCGACACCAGCGCTCCGAGGCGCTGCGTGGCGCCCCCCTGGTTCCCGAGGAACACGCTCGCGTACATCCCGGAGAAGGCGGCGCCGAAGCGGTCCTCGAGCAGCGACGAGCTCCGCACGATGAGCGGGTGCCCCGCCGTCCTCTCGAGCACGCGCGCGAGCTGCGTCACGATCTCCTCCGGGAGGTCCCCCTCCTGGAAGATCTGGCGCACCAGCGGGTACTCGTTGCGGATCTGCTCCGCCGGCTTGTACTTCTGGCTCTGGTACTCGTCCAAGTGGTTGAGCCGGATGAAGTCCTCGATGACGTCGGAGCGCACGAACCACGACTCGGGAAGCTCGACCTGCTCCTGGAGCACGCGATAGCCGAGGAACATCCCGGCTGCCTTGCCGCCGATCCTCCCCTGCCCCTTCGAGGGGCCGATGACGCGGTCGAGGATCCACTCGAAGTCGGAGACGCGCAGGTGGTTCTTCGCGATCCCCATGAACTCGAGCTGGTCGGAGATGAAGCTCCGCGTGAGCGCGACGCGCAGGCCCGTCGTCTGCGCCTGCGCCAACCGGTCGTCCCCGCGCGGGAGCGCGACGAAGCGCCTGAGGGTCGCGGCCAGAACGTCGAACGAGACGTTGCCGAGGCTCGCGAGCCCCTCGAGGCTCTCCGCCTCCTCGCGGCGCCTGATGCCCGCGACGACCTGCTCGATCCGCTCGAGGGGCAGCGCGCGCTCCGCGTGCCGGAGCACCACCTCCCGAACCGCGCGCCGCTCGACCTCGCTCCAGGGCGCCACCCCCGGCCGGTTCGGGTCGTCGTCCCGGACGACGACCTCCTGCCCCGCCTCCGTCCGCGCCTCCTCGTAAATCGCGTCGATCGTCGCGTGCCCCTCGCTGTGCAAGAGGATCAGGAGCTGGCGGGTGATGCGATCGGACAGCTCCGGGTACACGGCGAGAAGCTCGCGGATGTCCATGGCGACCGCGATATTATCGCCGCGTGCCGCTCCCACCCTTCAATCAATACCTCGGGATCGACGTCACCCGGATGGCCGGGGGCGAGGCCGAGGCGGTCGTCGATCTGAAGCCCCACCACACCAACAACCGCGGCGTCGCCCACGGCGGCGTCGTGCTGTCGCTGCTGGATTCCGCGATGGGGGCCGCCGTGATCTCGGCGATCCCCAAGGAGTGGTGGTGCGCGACCACCGGCCTTTCCGTGCAGTTTCTGGCCGGGCCCAGGGAAGGAAAGGTGGTCGGCGTCGGCCGGGTGCTCAAGCGTGGGAGGAGCGTGGCGTTCGTCCATGGCGAGGCGCACGACGCCTCGGGGCGCCTCGTCGCGACGGCCCAGGGGACCTGGCACCTGTGGCCGTACCTGCCGGAGATGCAAACGCCCGCGAGCGAGCCGTTCGTGATCCTCGCGGGGAGCGGCGAGCGCCTGCGCGTCGGGAAGATCCTCGCGGTCGGAAGGAACTACGCCGCGCACAACAAGGAGATGGGGACGGACGAGCGCACCCCGCCCGTGATCTTCCTGAAGCCTCCGTCCGCGCTGGTGCACGACGGCGGGACCGTCGCGCTCCCCCGCGACCTCGGGGCGATCCACCACGAGGTCGAGATGGTCCTCGTGATCGGGAAGACCGGGCGTGCGATCCCCGAGGCGATGGCCCTCGATCACGTCCTCGGCTTCGCCGTCGGCATCGATCTCACGCTCCGCGACCTGCAGAACGAGGCGAAGAAGAAGGGCGAGCCGTGGGACCTCGCCAAGGGGTTCGACGGCGCGGCACCGGTGTCGCTCGTGGTGCCGAAGGAGCACGCGGGAGATCCCGGCCGGCTCCCCTTGAGGCTCTCGGTCAACGGCGAGGTCCGCCAGTCGGGATCCACGGCGCAGATGCTCCACGACGCGGCCGGGCTCGTGGCGCTCGCGTCCCGGCTCATCACGCTCGAGCGCGGCGACCTGCTCTTCACCGGCACCCCGGAAGGGGTCGGCCCCGTCGTACCGGGCGACGTCCTCGAAGCGCGGCTCGGCGACATCGCCTCCCTCACGGTCACGGCGCGCTAGTGGGGCGAAGCCTCCAGGGCGCACGGGTGTTCCTCACCGGCGCCTCCGAAGGGATCGGGCGCGCCGCGGCCAAGGCGTTCGTGGATGAAGGCGCGACCGTCCTGGCGCTGGCGCGCTCGAAGGACCGTCTCGACGCTCTCGTCTCCGAGCTCGGCGCCGAGCACGTCGTGCCCTTCGTCGCCGACGTCGCGGACGGCCCGGGGATGGAGGCCGTCGCCCGGGACGTCCTCCACCGCTTCGGCGCCCCGGAGGTCATCGTCGCCAACGCGGGGATCGGCCTCGACGCGCGCGTCGCGAGGACGACCGACGACGACCTGCGCCGCGTCTTCGAAGTGAACGTCTTCGGTGTCGTGCGCTCGATCCGACCCTTCCTCCCCGCGATGATCGAGCGCGGCTCGGGCCGGATCCTTCTCATCTCGTCGGTCGTGGGGAAGCGCGGCACGCCAAACTATGGGGCGTACTCGGCGAGCAAGTTCGCGCTCCACGGCATCGCGGACGCGCTTCGCCCCGAGCTCTCCGGCACCGGCGTGACGGTGGGCCTCGTCTGCCCCTCGTCCACGACGACCGAGTTCGACGCGCGGAAGATGCGCGCCGGGGTCGCCCAGCGGAAGGTCCGCGTGCAGCGCCACCCGCCTGAGGGTGTCGCGCGCGCGATCGTCCGGATGGCCCGCTCGACGAAACGGGAGACCGTCCTCTCCGCCGAGGGACGCCTCATGGTCGTCGTCAACGCGATCTCGCCGCGCCTCATGGACTGGGTGCTGGCGAAGGCGCTGGTGAAGCCGGACGCTACTCCGAAGGCGTAGGCGCGGGCGCGAGGCGCTTCGCGCGCGCGTCCAGGGCCCGGCGCCGGCGCTGCAGCCGCCGCACCTTTTTCTTCATGGCGCGGACCTTGTCCGGGGTGAGGGCCGTCCCCTTCTCGGCGATCTTCGTCCTCAGCGCCTGGGCCTTCTGCTTGATCTGTTCCGCGGACTTGGCGGGCATGTGGTTCTCCAAGATGACGAACGGCCCGAGATTCTAGCAGCACGGGTAGAATCGCCCTCATGCCCCCCTACGAGCGCCACGTCTTCGTCTGCGAGAACCGCCGCCCCGACGACGACCCGCGGGGCTGCTGCGCCGCCAAGGGCGCCGCGGAGATCCGAGGCCGCCTGAAGGTCCTGGCCAAGAACGCGGGCCTCCGCGGCCGCGTCCGCATCAACGGCTCCGGCTGCCTCGACCAGTGCGAGCACGGCGTGACGATCGTGGTCTACCCCGAGGCCGTCTGGTACGGACACGTGACGCTCGCGGACGTGGACGAGATCTTCCAGAGCCACGTCCTCGGAGGGAAGCCCGTCGAGCGGCTGCGTCTGCCGCACATGCGACCCGGGTCGTAGCCGTGCTCGTCGTGGGGCACCGGGGTGCCGCCGCGCGAGCCCCGGAGAACACCGCGGCGTCCCTGGTGGCGGGCCTCGACGCCGGCGCCGACATGATCGAGATCGACGTCGGCCTGACGAGCGACGGTCACGTGGCCGTGCTGCACGACACGACGGTGAACCGCACGACGAGGGGGCGCGGCGCGCTCTCCTCGCTGACCTGGGAGAAGGCGTCGTCGCTCGACGCCGGCTCGTGGTTCTCCCGCAAGTTCTCCTCGGAGAGGCTCATCGACCTCGACGACGCGCTCGCGATCGTTCGCGCGCGCGTCCCGATCATCGTGGAGATCAAGCCGGGCGCGCGCGATCGGGACACGGTCGACGGGGTGCTGGCCTGCCTTCACCGCACGGGAGGACTCCGAGGCGTCACGATCTCGTCGTCCGCGTGGGAGCTGCTCGAACGGGTTCGCGACAAGGCCCCCGAGGCCGACATCGCGCTGACCGTACGGTCGCGGGAGCGTCGTGATCCCCTGGCGTGGGCCAAGAGGATCGGCGCGTCGGCCTTCCATCCCAACTACCTCACCACGACGAGCGGGTTCATCCGAGAGGCGCACGACGCGGGACGGATCGTCATCCCCTACACGGTGAACGCCGTCCCCCTGATGCGCCTGCTCATCGCCGCGGGCGCGGACGGCATCTTCACGGACGACCCGGCGGCGATGAAGAGGGCGCTTTCGCGAAGACGAACGCCCGCGCCCGAGACCCACCTCGCGCTCGGCATCGATCAAGGAAGCGGCGGTACGCGCGCGGTGCTGGTCAACGCCGCCGGCTCGATCGTCGCGTCCCATCGCGTCGCCGTGGCGAGCACCCGCCGGAGCGACGGCTCGATCGTGCAAGATGCGGAGTCGATCGCGGAATCGGTCCTCCGCGCCGCGGAGCCGATCGCCGAAGGAAGAACGGACGTCTCCGTGGCCGGCCTCGCGGTTCAGCGCTCCTCGCTCGTCGTGTGGCGCCGCCTCGACGCCCGTCCGGTGACGCCGGTTCTCTCGTGGCGTGCGGGCACGCCGTACGAGCCCTCCGCGGAGCTTCTCCGCGTCGAAGACCGGATCGAGAAGGCCACGGGTCTCACCGTGCGCTTCCCGTACGGGGCCGTGCGCCTCGCAGCGCTCTGTGTCGAGCAGCCGGAAACCGCCCGCAAGCTCGCCGACGGTGATCTCGTCGCCGGCCCCCTGGGCGCCTTCCTCGCCGCACGGCTGGCCGGCGCGCACGACGCGCCGTGCGACCCTTCGCTGGCGCAGCGCACCCTCGCCTTCGATCTCGATCACGGCGCGTTCACGAAGGAGCTGGCCGCCATCTTCGGCGTTCCGCAGCGTGCCTGGGCGCCGGTCGCCGCATCGGTCGCCCCGAGGGGGAAGCTCAAGCTCGGACGGACGAGGATCCCGCTCGCGGCGCTCGCGGGGGACGTCGGCGCCGCCGCCCGGGCCGCGCTCGCCTCGAACGGCCGCAAGAAGACGGGCGTGATCGTTCTCGGAACGGGCGGCTTCATCGTCGTCCCGACGGGCACGACCCGGAAGAACGTGCCCGGCCTCCTGACGACGCTCCTCTGGGAGAACGGCGAAGGTCCGCGCTACGCGATCGAGGGAACGGTGCACGGCTTGGCCGCAGGCCTGGTCGAGGCCGGCAAGCTCGGCGGCTTCGAGGGACTCCCCGCCCCCCGCATCGCCTCGCGGTCCGGCTACGCCCGGCGCGTCCCCTCGGTCGTCGCCGCCATCGAAGGGACGGGAACGCCCGACTGGGAGATTCGACCCCGCTTCGAGGTCGAGCCCGGCGACTTCACGCCCGAGGAAGTCATCCGAGGAACGATCGAGGACCTGGCCGGGCGCTTCGGACGGATCGCGACGCTCTTGCGAGCCGCTCGCGCCCTCCCCGAGACCTTCATCGTCGGAGGCGGGCTCGCGACGGCCCCGCATCTGACCACCCGGATCGCGGAACGCATGGGCGTCACGCTCTCGGTCGACCCCCGGCCCGACCTCACCGCGGCAGGCGCGGCGCTCCTGGCGCGCGATGCGAGCTGATCCGAAGACGCTCCGAGCCCCGCTCCTCCGGTGGTACCGGAAGCACAAGCGTGATCTGCCCTGGCGACGCACGACCGACCCGTATGCGATCTGGGTTTCGGAGGCGATGCTCCAGCAGACGACCGTCGCCGCCGTGATTCCGTACTGGAATCGTTTTCTCGCCCGATTCCCCAACGTCGCCGCGTTGGCGCGCGCCAACGAAGAAGATGTGCTCGCGTCGTGGACCGGGCTCGGCTATTACCGCCGCGCCAAGGCGCTCCGCGAAGGCGCGATCGCCGTCCTCGAGCGCCACCGAGGGATGGTTCCCGGCGATCGCGAGTCCCTGCTCGCGCTTCCGGGCATCGGGCCCTACACCGCCGGCGCGATCGCGAGCGTGGCCTTCGGTCATCCGGAGCCGGTGGTGGACGGCAACGTCAAGCGCGTCTTCTCCCGGCTGTTCGCGATCCGCAAGAACGGCGCGACGGTCGAAAAGAAGTTCTGGCGCATCGCGCGCGCGCTCGTCGTAGGCCCGCACCCGGGCGATTTGAATCAAGCCGTCATGGAGCTGGGAGCGACGGTCTGCACGCCGCGATCGCCGGAGTGCTCACGATGCCCCGTCGCGAAGTCGTGTCGCGCGCGTTCCCTCGGCCGGCAGGAATCGTTCCCGGCCCCACCCGCGCGCAAGCCCGCCCAGCATGTCGGGATCGAAGTCGCCTGGATCGAACGCGGCGGTCGTATCCTCTTGGAGCGAAGGCATCCCGGGTCGCCGCTCCGCGGCACCTGGGACCTTCCGGTCCTCCGCGGCCTCCCGTCGCGCATCGGCCTCGAGGTGGTTCCCGGAAACGCCATCGCCACGGTCCGCCACTCGATCCTGACGAAGCGGCTGACGATTCAAGTGAGC
>Ga0068859_100000369_pt1 | contig 44821 bp, 39 predicted proteins | sample KBSSwiS22_FD_66585 | JGI IMG/M metagenome (GOLD analysis project Ga0068859, IMG submission 66585) | Switchgrass rhizosphere microbial communities from Kellogg Biological Station, Michigan, USA - KBS Switchgrass S2-2 | ecosystem: Host-associated > Plants > Roots > Rhizosphere > Soil ... | reverse complement strand
CCCCCGCCCCCGCCCCGGACCCCTCGCCCCGGACCGCCCCGGACCGCCCCGGACCGGACCGGATCAGCGCGGCACCCAGCCCGGCCGCGCGGCTCAGCTGGCATCGCGGTCGCGAACGGGCGAATGATGATCGCCGCTGCGGTTCACTGCCGGCGTCGACCTGCCCTCCGGAAGCGCCGCCGCGCCCCGACCGACGACCAGCCGACCTAGCGGTGCCACCGGCCAGGCGGGGTACCTCGCCCCGGCCGGGCGCCGGTGGGCTGACCTGTCCTCTGTACCTCCCGGCTTCCCTGCGGCGCCGAATGCGCCCATGGCGCGGGAAGTGGCCGGTCGGAAACCAAGGAATGGTTTCTCGCGAACCTCCGGTGTCGCGTTCCAGAACGGACGGATGAATCAACGGCGGCCACACCGTCTTACGGTTTCCTGGTCACTGCCGTTCGTTCATCAGGAATCTTCCCCGGCCACCCGCGCCCATTTCCACCGACTGCCGGCCGAGGCCAGATGCCTTGCAGTGGGGGGTTTGATGCGTCCTGACGTCGTTTCCCAAGCACGGCCCTGCCCACTTAGCAGGATGGACCGGGCCCTGCTCGGCTATCAGCGGAAAAACCGCGCCGCACCGGTGACCGTCGCCTATCTGCTAACGGCGCACGGAAGCTGCGACCTGGAAGCCGCACGGGCCGCGGTCCTCGATCGGGTACGCAGATTTCCCGACCTGACGCGCCGGCTGACGACCGCCGCCGCCAACCGGCCCGGCCGGCCCAGCCGGCCCAGCCGGCCCAACCGGGACTACCAGGCAGGGCGGGCCGGCCAGCTCGTCTGGGCGCCCGGTCCCGGATTCGACGTGTCCATCCACGTGCGCGAGCATGCGCTGCCGACCGGCGCCGGTGACCGCGAGCTGCGCGCGTTCGTCGAGCGGCGGTGCCAGGCGGCGATATCGCTGGACGCACCGCCCTGGGAGATCTGCCTGCTATCCGCCCCCGGTTCCGACAGGTTCCACATCCTTTTCCGGGCCAGCCATGTCTGGCTGGACGGGGCGGCGCTGCACCGGGTGCTGGGCATGCTCTTCGGCGACGAGCTCCCCGGCGAAGCACAGATTCGCCGGGGACGGGACGAACAGGTGACCCCCGGTGCGCTGGTGGCGGCGTTCGGCCGCATCGTCGGCTGGGTGCCGTCGGCCGGCGGCCTGGCGGCCCTGACCCGGCCGTGGTCGGGACGCTCCCAGCTGTACTGGGCAACGACCGGCGCACAGCGGGTGCGTGCTCTCGCCCGGGCCTATGACGCCACCGTCAACGACGTGTTCCTGGTCGCCTTGGCGGGCGCCCTCGACACCTGGTCCTCGCCGGTGAACGCGCGCCGCCCGGTGCGGGCCCTGATGCCCGTCAGCGTCCGGCGGGAAGCCGAACGCGGCGAGCTGAGCAACCATGTCGTCGGCGCGCGGATCTCGCTGCCTCGCGATCCCGTGGCGCCGTGGCGTGCTTTCGACACGGTTCGCTCGCAGACGTCGCGCTACCGCGGCGGCGCGAACATCGCGGCCGGCGAACGCTGGTGGTTCGAGCGGATCCCCGCCAGCTTCGGGCCGGCGGCGGTGGCGCTGGGCATGGACTCCCGGCGGGTCCCGGTGACCACGTCGAACGTCGGCGTCCTGCCCGGCCCGATGTCCGTGGCGGGCCACCCCATCACCGCGGGGCTGCCGGTCGGGGTGCTCCTTCCGGGACAGCGCCTGTTCGTCATGCTGGGGGTCTTCGGCCCGACCGCCTCGCTGTCCGTCACCGCCGACGGTAACGTGCCGGACGGCGGCCTCCTGGCCGGGCTGTGGCTCGCCGAGCTCGACCGCCTGGAGCGAGCCGCCAACCTCACCACCGTCCCGACCCAGGTGCCGGCGACCGTGATACCCGTCACGACCCCCACCTGACAGGCTCACGCGAGCACTGTCCGGGCACATCCGGGGCCGAAATTGCCCGGTTCCTCCGCGGGTTGGAGCTGTGGCCGCCGCCGGTGGACCGGTCGTCCGGGCGTGGGTCAGGGCAGCAGAAGGCAGCTGTCGCCGAACTCGTGCCACAGGTAGCGTTCGCGCAGCGCCTCGCCGTACGCGGCGGCGACGAGGTCGCGGCCGGCGACTGCTTCCAACAGGTCCAGATGCGACGCCCCAGGTGCATGCCAGCCCGTGACCAGGCCGGTGACGACCCGGGCCGGCCGATGCGGGCCGAGGACGAGATCGGTCCAGCCGGCTACGGCCCGGACCGCCCCGTCCTCGCCGGTCGCCGACTCGAGGGCGCGGGTGACGGTGGTACCGACGGCGACCACCCGCCCGCCCCATCGGCGCGTCGCGTTCACCAGCCGCGCGGTGTGCGCGCCGACCCGGAACCGCTCCGCCTGTGGCGGCTCGCCGGCTTCCTGCGACGAAACACCGGTATGCAGAAGCACGGGCGCCACGAGGACGCCTCGGGAGACCAGGTCGGTCACGAGCTCGGTTGAGAAGGGGCGCCCCGCGCTTGGCATCTCGGCGCTGCCGGGGTCGCGGCCGAACACGGTCCGATAGGCGTCCATCGGCTGGGCGTCCGACACGTACGCGTAGCGGATCGGCCGGCCGACGTGCCACAGGTACGCCACGACGCCGCCGTCCACCGGGACTCGCGCCCGCCACAGCCGGTCCTGGCCGGCGGGATGCGGGGCGCGCACCGTCAGCACGACACCGTCCGGCAAGGAGATCCGCTCGCCGGGTCGCAGGTCACCGACCGGGCCGGTCGCAGCCGGGCTCTCTTCCCGAACCTCGACGACCCAGTCGCCGTCGTCGAGCATCGTCGCGAAGTGGACGACCACCGGCTGACCACCCGCCCAGCCACCCCCGCCACCAGCCTGGCCGCCACCGGCCCGTCCCGCGCTGTCACCGGCGCCACCGGCAGCGCCATCACGGACGCCGCCGTCACGGCCCGCGCCGTCGGGGCCGGCGCCGTCGGGGCCGGCGCCGTCGGGGCCGGCGCCGTCGGGGCCGGCGCCGTCGCGGGTGCCACTCACCGCCGCTGGCAGCGTGCCGGAGGTGTTCACGACGACCAGATCCCCAGGCGTCAGCTGCTCGCCGAACTCGTCGAAGCGGACGTGGCGCAGGTCGCCAGGGCGCGCGGCGAGAAGGCGGACGCCGTCGCGGCGCCGCGGGGGCGCCGACGCCTCCAGACCCGCCGGCAGCTCGAACGCGACGGCGCTCATCGAACCTCCTCCGCCGTCACCAGACCGACCAGCGGCCGGCCGGCCGCCTCACCGACAGGACGATCGCCAGCCACCGCAACCGGGCCAGCAGAGCCAGTAGGGCCAGTAGGGCCAGCAGGGCCAGCAGAGCCAGCAGGGTCCGCCACGTCGGCAGGGCCGAGCAGGTCGGTGGAGCCCGCCGCGTCGGTGGCGCAGTAGCGGCCGCCGGCCGGGCGCGTCTCGATCAGCCTCAGGATCGCTGGCACCACCTGTTCGGGCAGTGGCCGGTCGGAGATGTCCTCGTCGGGGAACGCCCGCTGGTGCATCTCGGTCCGCATGTCGCCCGGGTCGACCGCGTACACGCGCACGGCCGGCTCCTCGGCGCCGAGAACGGCGGCCAGCAGGTCGAGGGCCGCCTTCGACGGGCCGTACACGCCCCAGCGGGGGTATGCCTCGACCGCCGCGTCCGAACTGATGGTGATCAACGTTCCGCCGCTCGCGCGCAGCGTTGGCAGGACGAGCTGGGCGAGTGCCAGCGGTGCGATCACGTTCGTCTCGTACACCGCGCGGACCGCGTCGAGCGACACGTCGGCGAGGGCGGGCAGCGGGCTCGGGCCGAGCTCGCTGGCGTTGGCGATGACGAGGTCCAGCCGGGCGAGGCTCGTGGCCGTGTCCACGAGCTCCCGCCGGTGGGCCGGGTCGGTGATGTCACCGGCGACGGCGACGACCTGGCCGGCCGCCGCGGCGTCGGCGAGCCGCGCGGCGTCCCGGCCGTCGATGACGACGTGCCAGCCGCGCTCGGCGAGAGCACGCGTCAGGGCGAGGCCCAGCCCACGCGAGCCTCCGGTGATCAGTGCTACAGGTTGGTTGGCCATGTGGCGATCGTGATAGTTAAAGTTGACTTGAAGTCAAGATGACGAGGAGCCTGCCGGCGAGATGAGCCGGGTCACAGCCCAACTACGAGGGAGGGCGGCGTGCTGCCGACCGATCTGTTGAGCGTCGGTGAGACGTCCGCGCGCAGCGGCGTCCCCGCGTCGGCGCTGCGGTACTACGAGGCCATGGGCCTGCTGGAGGCGACCCGGACGGCCGGGAACCAGCGGCGCTATCCCCGCCACGTCCTGCGCAGGCTGGCTTTCATCCGTGCCGCGCAGAACATCGGGCTGTCGCTGGACGAGATCAGGACGACGCTGGCCACGCTGCCCGAGAGCCGCACCCCGACCCGCGACGACTGGACCCGACTGTCGGCGTCCTGGCGCGTCCGCCTGGACGAGCAGATCGCCGCCCTGCACAAACTGCGCGACGGGCTCGACTCGTGCATCGGCTGCGGCTGCCTCTCCCTGGACCGCTGCGCCGTCTCCAACCCCGGCGACATCACCGCCGGCCGCGGCCCCGGCGCCGGCTACCTCCCCCGCACCCTCCGCGAGACCCCGGCCCACACCCACTGACGTTCGCCGCCTCGAGATTGATCAAGGAGCGCAGGCCGACGGCCGGCCGAACCAGCGAACCGTGGTCGATGGCGGTGCCAATGCAGTCCTTCATCGACCGCAGCCCACGGACGCGCCGCGGAGTGCGGTCGATGAGGGTGTTTATAGACACCGTCAGATGCCGCGAGTCGCCTCGGGATCAGGGGATGCGGGCGATGGCGCCGTAGATGCTGACCTGGGCGTCGGCCGGGAGCTCGGCGGTGTCGCCGTCAGCGTCGGGGCGCCAGCGCGTCCACCACCGTGTCCGCCACCGCGTCCCCGGACACGGCCGTGACAGCGGCCGCGGCCGTGGGCGCGACCGCCGAGGCGGAGAGCATCGCTTCCCGCGCGTAAGGGTCGCCTCGGTGCTACCCGTATGACATACGAGTGACCTACGAGCCGTCGCGCTCATGACCTTCGGGCCGCCGGCCGCTATCGTCGACGCCCATGCCGGGGACGGCGTCGTCCGCAGGACGCGGGGTACCTGGCCGGGTGCCGCAGCTGCGGGATGATGACGGCCCGCGGCCCGCGGTCCGCGACCGTCCACGCCACCGGGCATGCGGCCGGCCGTCACTGACAGATCCACGCGGACCGGGACGCGGAAGGTTCGGTGTCGAGTCCGTCCTGTGGAACCTTGCCGGGCCACGTCGGACGTGCGTGAACGAGGTGGGGCCGGTGAGCGGGAAGGCCAGCGAGGATGATCCGCGCGGCGACGAACGGGCGCCCGCGGAACGGGCGCCCGGCCCACCGGCCCCCGGCCCACCGGCGACCAAACCACCGGCGCCTGAGGCTCAGACGACCGAGGAAGCGCTGCTGCGGGCCATCGGCGACGAGGTTCTGCGGATCAGCCGGCGACGGATCATGACCCCGGAGGGGTCGATGCTCGACCGTTCCATCTTCCGGATCCTGTGGGCGCTGGCAAAGTCAGGCCCCGCGACCATGGGCGACCTGGAGAACGCGCTGCAGCTGGAGCAGTCCACCGTGAGCCGCCAGGTGAAGGCCGCGATTGGCCGTGGGCTCATCGAGCAGCACGTCGTTCCCGGTACCCGGCGCCGGCTGCTGGCGCCGACGGCCCACGGCGAGCGCATATACCAGGAAGAGATCGCGTTGCAGGCCGAGGTCTTCAAACGAGCGCTCGCCGAGTTCGGCCCGGCCCGCTTCCAGGCCGTCACCGCCGAGCTCACCGCACTGAACGACGCCCTCGACCGCGCGAGCTCCGCGACCACCGCGTCCGTGCCGCCATCACACGACGCGAACCGCTGAGCGCCTTTCGGCGAGTGGTCAGCGGGCGGCCAAAGCGGAGATGAGCGGGCGGGTACTACCCGACCGGTGGTGGCAGGCGCTGAACAGGTCCGGGGTGGGGCGGCCGAGGAGATAACCCTGGCCGAAGCAGATCCCGGCGCTACGCACGGCCTTCAGGTCGGTGGAGGTCTCGATGCCTTCGGCGATGACCCGGCTGTCGATCTCCCCGACGATGGTGGTGATGCCAGCAGCGACGGCGCGGTGGGCCGGGTCGCTGCCGATGGTCTGGACGATGTAGCGGTCGATCTTGACGATGTCGGGGCGCAGGTAAAGCAGGAGCCCCAGGCCGGAGTAGCAGGTGCCCAGGTCGTCGAGGGCGACGAGGACGCCGTGGTGGCGCAGCACCTCGATGGCGGCGAGGAGGTCCGGGTTGTCGCGGGCCTGTTCGGTCTCGGTGATCTCCACGACCAGCTTCTCGGGACAGCCGGTGCCAAGGAGGAGGTCGGTGAGCCCGTTCGTGATCGTCGAGGGGGCGGCATTGACCGCCAGGCGGACGCCGTCGGGCAGGTGGGGCAGTGCGGGCAGCGCCCGCAGGATCGTCGCGGTCTCCAGCTCCGGGCCCAGGCCGGCAGCCGCCGCGTCCCGGAACAGCGCCGCGGGCGGCCGGATCGGGTCGGCGAGCCGGGTCAGGGCCTCGACGGCGACGGTGCGGCCGCTGCTGAACTCGACGATGGGCTGGTAATGAATCCGTAGGCCATCGGTATTGATCAGATTGTTGACGCGGTGCCAGACAAGACTGCGGTCCTCCCACATCTTGCGCAGGTCGGACACGTAGTCGGCGACGAACCGGGCGAGGAGGCGGAGGAACCGCAGATCGCGTGCGCCGAGCGTGGGCTGGGGGCTGCGACTTGCGCAGCCGATCATGCCGTAGACGGACCCGTCCGTGTCGAGGACGGGAGTCGACACGTAGGCGCCGAAATCGAGATCATGCACGGCCTCGGCGTCGGCCGTACGCGGATCGGCCCGGGTGTCAGGGATCATCTCGGGGAGCTCGCCGTCCAGCACCCGGCCGAACAGCCCGCCTTCGCGGCGGATACTGCAGCCGGGTTTCAGGTCGAACGGGATGGCGTTGCCGTGGAGCACCTGGATGACAAGCAGGTCCCCGTCGAGCCGGCCGAGCCAGGCGATCTCCATCCGCAGCCGTCGGCGCAACAGGTCGACCAGGTCGACCAGCGCCTCGCTGGGCGGGCAGACCTCGCCTTGCGGTCCCAGACAGGACGGGCATCCGGGCATACCATTTCCTCCCGAACACCGAGCTACCCGGGCAGGCGGCCCCCACACCCCGCGCCGACCAGGAGCCACGGGGCGCCGCCCACCCCGCCGGCCCAGGCGCGCCCGGGATTCTCCTTTACCTCGCCGCGGTTCGGCGGTACCTCGGCGCAGCCGCGGCCGCACGGGCCGCTTGCCAGGTGCGGGACTGCGCCGCACGGGGCCGACCGGGTCGGCCGCGGCCGCCACGATTCCTCACTCCGGGCTTGTGTGCCGGTTTGCGGGGGCTGCCGCTCGCCGTGGTGACGACGTCGCGACCGCTGTTGGAGCTGAGGGTGGGTGGTTGCAAGTGCGCGGTGCGACTGTGGTGGCGATCATCGGAGGGCGAGCGCGGCGTCTGCCGGGCAAACACCAGGCTGATCAGGATTTGACCGGATCTGCCTCGACGTAGGCTGTCGGCGTGCAGGAGGAGCAGGACGTCACCCACAGGCGGCGTCGCACCGAACGCGACCCGTCCGCTCTCGCCGCCGGCGCCCACCTGCTGGGCGATGCCCTGCGTAGACGGGTGTCGCTGGTACACCCGCGGCGGCCTTCGTCGGCCAAGGCGGACGGCGGTCCGCCGCTCGGCGACAGCGACTCGATCGTGGCCTGCCGGGTGTATCGCGAGGGCGAGCGCGACATCCACCCACGCGGGTTCGAAGCCGCCTTGCGGGCCGTGCGCTCCGCCCGCAACGGTTTCGTCTGGCTCGGCCTGTACGAGCCGTCCGAGGATGACCTGACGGCGGTGGCGAACACCTTCGGGCTACACCCGCTCGCGGTGGAGGATGCCACCTTCAACCACCAGCGCCCCAAGCTGGAGCGCTACGACGACACCTTGTTCACCGTGCTCAAGACCATCCGCTACGTCGAGCACGACACGATCTCCGCGACCTCCGAGATCGTCGAGACCGGTCAGATCATGATCTTCCTCGGCACCGACTTCGTCGTCACCGTCCGCCGGGGTGCGCACGGCGAGCTGCAGACGCTGCGTGCCCGGCTGGAAGCCCGCCCGCATCTGCTGGCCCGCGGCCCGGCCACGGTGCTGCACGCCGTCGCGGACCAGATCGTCGACGAATATCTGACGGTCGCCGACCGGATAGAGACCGACATCGACGTCATCGAGAACGCGGTGTTCGACCCCCGGATCCGGTTTCCCGACGCGGGCGCGGTCTATCAGCTCAAGCGGGAAGTCGTGGAGTTCAAGCACGCCGTCCTGCCGCTGGCCGCCGCGCTGCGGTCCCTCGCCGACCCCGACGGCGACCTGCGCCTGGTTCCCCGTGAAGTCCGCAGCTACTTCCGCGACGTCGAGGATCATCTGAACCGGGTCACCGAGCGCATCGCCGGGTTCGACGACCTGCTCGGCTCCCTGCTGCAGGCCACACTGGCCCAGGTCTCCGTCGCCCAGAACGAGGACATGCGCAAGATCAGCGCCTGGGTCGCCATCGCCGCGGTCCCGACCGCGACCGCCGGCATCTACGGCATGAACTTCGAGCACATGCCCGAGCTGCGCCAGGTCTGGGGCTATCCCGCGGTCCTCGCGTTCATGGTCGTCGTCTCCGTGAGCCTGTACCTCGCCTTCAAACGCAACCGCTGGCTATAGCGCAGTCGCCGCCCGTTACGTGACCGGCACGGTCGTCCCCGTCGACGCGGGCCTGCTCAACAAGCGGTAAGGACGGGCCGGCCGGCTGACGCAAGGTCGTCCGTCGGCCGTTGGCTCCGGAAAGAACGTTCGGCCCGGGCCCGCTGCGAAAGCGGCCCGGGCCGACGACGTCTGACCTACTTGTTAGACGACGTCTGACCTACCTCTTGTTAGACGACGTCTGACCTACCTGTTACTGGCGCACTGGCTTACCGGACGGTGACGTCGGCGGCATGGCGCCGCTGCTGGGTGGGCAGGCCCTCGTTCGCATCCCGGCTCGGCTCCTCGCCCGGGGCGCCGTCGCCCGCCAGCGAGCCGGCGGCCGGTGCCTGGATGCCGACGCCGACTTCGGCCCCGTTCCCGATCACGGCGGCGAGCTTCTTGCCCTCCACGTCGATGTCGGGGAGCAGCCGGTCGAGCCAGCGTGGCAGCCACCACGCACTCCGGCCAAGCAGCGACATCACGGCCGGCACGAGGGTCATCCGGACGACGAAGGCGTCGACGAGCACGCCGAACGCCAGCGCGAACCCGATGGACTGGATGATCGCCTCGTCGGCCAGGATGAAGCCGGCGAACACGCTGATCATGATGATGGCCGCGGCCGTGACCACCCGGGCGCCGTGCCGGAAACCGACCGTCGTCGCGTCGTTCGGGCCGCGGCCGTGGACGAACTCCTCACGCATCCGCGTCACCAGGAAGACCTCGTAGTCCATGGCCAGGCCGAACAGCACACCCACCAGGAAGATCGGCAACACGCTCACGATCGGACCGGTGGAGTCGACGCCGAACAGGTCCGCGAGCCAGCCCCACTGGAACACGGCCACCACCGCGCCGAAGGTCGCGACCACGCTCAACAGGAAGCCGAGCGTGGCCTTCAGCGGCACCAGGATGCTGCGGAAGACCAGCAGGAGCAGGACGAAGGCCAGCCCGACCACGACCGCCAGGTAGGGGACGAGGGCGTCCGAGAGCTTCTCGGAGATGTCGATGTTGATGGCGGTGGTGCCGGTGACCATCGTGGTCGCGCCGGTCGCCGCCGCGAGCGAGCCCGCCTGCGCGCGGATCGCGTGCACCAGGTCCTCGGTCGCCGCGTCGCTCGGACCGCTGGCCGGCGTGACATTGAGCGTCGCCAGGTCGCGGGCGTCGTTGAAGACGGGGGCGCCGACCGAGGCGACGTCGGGCAGCTTACCGACGGTCTCGGCCACCTGGGTGGCCGCGCCGGCGCGGTCGGTGGCGTCGGTCAGGTCGACGACGAGCAGCAGCGGCCCGTTGAAGCCCGCCCCGAAGCCGGCACTGAGCTGGTCGTACGCGGTCCGCTGGGTGGAGCCCGGTGCGGCCGTGCTGTCGTCGGGCAGGCCGAGCCGCAGGCCGGCTGCCGGTGCGGCCACCAGGCCGAGCGCGAGCACCGCGATCGGCACGACCCAGGCCCTGCGGCGCACCACCAGCCGCGCCCAGCGTTCACCCATCGTCGGACGGGCGCCGTCCGCCTCCGGGTCGCGGGCGCGCAGGCCGGGGATGCGCACGCGGCGTGCCGGCAGATGCCGGCCGTGCGCACGGGTCCCGGCAGTCCCGGCAGTCCCGGTGGACCCGGCAGCCCCGGCAGTCCCGGTGGACCCGGCAGTCCCGGCAGTCCCGGTGGACCCGGCAGCCCCGGCAGCCCCGGTGGACCCGCCGTCCGCGGTGCGCCTGACGGCGAGCCGCCGGCCGGCGAGACCGAACACGGCGGGCAGCAGGGTGAGCGCGATGACGACGGCGACGGCGACCGTACCGGCGGCGGCGAGACCCATCTCCGTGAGGAACGGGATACCGACGACCGACAGCGCGGCCAGCGCGATGACGACGGTGAGCCCGGCGAAGACGACGGCCGATCCGGCGGTGCCGACGGCGCGCCCGGCGGCGTCCTCGCCGTCGTGTCCGGTAGCGAGCTCGTGGCGGTACCGCGAGGTGATGAACAGTGCGTAGTCGATGCCGACGGCCAGCCCGATCATCAGGGCGAGCGTCGAGGTGCTGGAGCTCAGGTCCAGGAAGCCGGTGGCGATCGAGATGCCGCACACGCCGATCGCCACGCCGAGCAGCGCCGTCAGCAGCGGGAGGCCGGCCGCGACGAACGAGCCGAAGGTGATCAGCAGGACGACGGCGGCGATGGCGATGCCGATGATCTCGGTCGCGCTCTGCTCCGAGGACCCCTCGGACGCCGTGCCGCCGAACTCGACGTGGACGCCGGCGGCCTTCGCCGGGTCGGCCGCGGCGAACAGCGCGTCACGGGCCGCGTCGGTGACCTCGTTCTGCTGCACCGTGTAGCTGACCTGGGCGTAGGCCGTCCGGCCGTCATCGGACACCGCGGCCCACTTGCCACCGGAGGTGGCGAACGGGTCGGTGACCTTGTCGACCTGGGGAGCGTGCGACAGTCGCGCCACCACCTGCTCGATGGCCTGCTGGCGATCCGCTGCCGCCAGCGAGCCCGTCGTGGCGGCCGGGAGCGTGAAGACCACCCGGGCGGTGGCGGTGTCCGCCCCCGCGCCGGGCAGCCGCTCGTCGAGCAGGTCGATGGCCTTCTGTGACTCGGTTCCCGGGATCGAGAACGCGTCCGACGTCGGCCCGGACAGCGTCGCGGCACCCACCCCGACGAGGGCGAGAAGCAAGATCCAAAGTGTGACGACCAGCCGTCGGCGCCGGTACGCCGTCCTCCCTAGCCGGTACAGGTAGGTGGCCACGGATGTCTCCTCAGATCGGCGGCTCGGGGACTCGCGGTCGGTCCCGGGTCGTCGTCGACGCTAGCCGAACGACAAGTAAGTCTCAAGCCGATCGGCTAGTATTTGCCTTGTCGTTCGGCTAACACTGCGGACGGGATCGAGCGGGCCTTTCGCAGCGTTCGCCCTAGATGTGCAGGTCAGTGGCGCCCGTCACTGCGGTTGCCGCGCTCCGGCCGGGCGCCCGGCGGACGCTAGGTACGTGCGGACGGAGCCGTCGACGTGCTGAGGCGCTGATGGCAGTCGCGCCCGTTGCCTGGCCGAAGGCGCGGTCGAGCGTCGGTGCGACGAGGCACGGCCAGATCGGCTGCCTGAGCGGCCGTCTGGCGTGAGAATCACGCGATGACGTCCGTGCCGGCTCCGCCGGTGCAGGCCCAGGGACGGCTGCCCGGCGGTTTCAGCCGGATGCCGGCACCACTCGGGCCGGCGCCGAGCCGGGACGGTAAGCGGCCGCGGCGTCCCGGCCCGCCATCGGGCCCAGCCGCCCGGTGGCCGTCATCCGGCCGAGGGACGCAGGCTGGCTGGCGGAACTGGCCGACTGGCCGAGCCGGCCGATCGGTGGGCCCGCCCACCGCGACGGGTGGTGCACCCTCACGAGGGGCACGCCGAGAGTGAGCGAGTGGTGCACGAAGAGGGAATGGGAGCATGGCGACGATGACCACGCAGCTGGACGCGGTGCCGCACCGCAACGCCGGTCGCGAGAAGGTCGTGGCCGCGGCCATCGACCTCTTCGCCGAGCGCGGCGTCAGCGGCACCTCGCTGCAGATGATCGCCGACCGGCTGGGCGTGACGAAGGCCGCCGTCTACTACCACTTCAAGGCCAAGCGCGACATCGTCCTGGCCGTGGTGCGCCCGGTGATCGCCGAGCTCGACGCGGTCATCGAGAGCGCGGAACGCGAGCGCTCGCAAGCCGTGCGGACCGAGACGCTGCTCGCCGGCCTGGTCGATCTAATGGTCAGCAGCCGGCGACTCTACGCGATCCTGGAAGGCGACCTCGCCGTCGGGGAGATCCTGGCCAGCGACCCCGGCGTCTCGACGCTGGGGGAGCGGATCGTCGAGGTGCTGCTCGGCCCCGACCCCGATCCGGGCCAGATCGTGGCCGCGCACATCTTCCTCGCCGGGCTCAAGGGCATCGGCCAGGGCATAACGGAGGGCATAGCCGACGACGACCTGCGGACCCACGTCCTGGACTGCGCGCACAAGCTGTTACGCCGCCGCCGGCAGCCCCTCACCCGCACCACGCTGCCCTGACAGGCGGCCCACCCGCGGCCCACCCGCCGATCCTGCCCTCAGTCCCGCACGGGATCTGGCCATGGCCTGTGGGGCCGGTTCCCGCTTCCTGGGCGCCAGAGCCGATGGATGGATGAGCGCGGCCGGGGATGCTCGGCGTCAGTGCGCCGAACATCCCGTGGGCTGTCGATTTGGCCATGGTCCGGTGGGTGGGGTGTCGAGCTGTTCGACGCGGCGTCAGCAGATGCGGGGGAGCTGCTCGCCGACGGGCAGGTCGACGACGCGGGTCGCCCCGAACGCCGTCCGGGCGACCACCATGGCCGGGTGCTCCTCGACGACCGTTCCGATCCGCGCCGCGTTCTGGCCCAGCGGATGGCTGCGCATCGCCGCCAACACCCGGTCCGCGTCGTCGGGTGCCACGAATGCGACGAGCTTGCCCTCGTTCGCTACGTAGAACGGATCTAGGCCAAGAATGCCGCAGGCGTCGGCGACCGCCACCGGTACCGGGACCGACCGCTCGACGATGTCGATGCCGACGCCGGCCGCGCGGGCGATCTCGTTCAGCGTGGCCGCCAGGCCGCCGCGCGTCGGGTCCCGCAGAGCGTGCACGTCGGCGTGAGTGCCCGCCGAGTCGGCCGAGCCGGCTGGGCCACCTGGGCCGGTTGGGTTTGCAAGCCCGGCCGGGCCGGCCGGGCCAGGCGGGCCAGCCGGGCCAGGCGGGCCAGCCGGGCCAGGCGGGTTCGACCGGCCGGCGGCGAGCATGGCCGAGACCAGGTCGTGCAGCGGCGCTGTGTCGCTCTCCAGCGTGGTGCCGAACTCCAGGCCCTCCCGGCAGCTCAGCACGGCGACGCCGTGCACGCCGATGTCCCCGCTGACCAGGACCGCGTCCCCCGGCCGCACCCGCGCGGGTCGGATGTCGACGCCTTCGGGCACCAGACCTATCCCAGAGGTGTTGACGAAGACGCCGTGACCGTGTCCGGCGTCGACGACCTTGGTATCGCCGGTGGCCAGGCGTACCCCGGCGCGGCGGGCAGCGCGGCCTATGGCCGTGGCGATCCGCGCCAGCTCGGCGAGCGGCGTCCCTTCCTCGAGGATGAACCCCGTCGAGAGACACAGCGGCCTGGCGCCGGACATGGCGAGGTCGTTGACGGTGCCATTCACCGCCAGGTCGCCGATCGATCCGCCGGGGAAGAACATCGGGCGCACCACGTAGGAGTCGGTCGAGAAGGCAAGCCTTGCCGATCCCACGGCGAGCACGGCGCAGTCGTCGAGCTCGGCGGCCGCCGCCTCGCCGAAGGCGGGCAGAAACAGATGCTCGATCAGTTCGGCGGACAGGGCGCCGCCTCCGCCGTGGCCCATCACGACGGCGGGCGAGTCCCGCAAGGGCGCCGGGCAGCTCCAGGCCGCCGGATCGACAGTCTCGGCCGTCGCGACCGCCTTGACCTCGGCGGTCGTCCCGGTCGTCCTGGTCGTCCTGGTCGTCCTGGTCGTCCCGGCGGTCTGGACCGTTTCGGCTGTCATCGGGCACCCGCCGTGGCCGGTCCGAGCCGTCGGTACAGGTAGTAGGCCGCGCACGCTCCCTCGGAGGAGACCATGGTCGCTCCCAGTGGGTGGCGGGGCGTGCAGTCGGTGCCGAACGCGGCGCACTCATGTGGCTTGAGCAAGCCCTGCAGCACGTCACCTGACCGGCACGCCGTGGACTCCTCGGTTCGCAGGCCGTCGACGTCGAAGCGAAGCTCGGCGTCGAAATCCCGGTACGCGGGTGCCAGGCGCCAGCCGGAGAGCGGGATGGTGCCGATACCCCGCCAGGCGCGGTCGGTCACCTCGAACACGTCGCGCAGCATCGCGCGGGCGACTGGGTTGCCCTCGGCGGGCACAGCCCGGGGATAGGCGTTGTCGACGACGTGCGTGCCCCGTTCCAGCTGGGTCACGGCCCGGCGGACGCCCTCGAGGATGTCGAGCGGCTCGAAGCCAGTGACCACGATCGGCACCCGGTAGCGCTCGGCCAGCGGCGGGTACTCTTCGGTGCCCATCACGCTGCACACATGCCCAGCGGCCAGGAACGCCTGCACCCGACAGGCGGGCGACTCCATGATCGCCGCGATTGCCGGTGGTACGAGGACGTGGGAGACCAGCAGCGAGAAGTTGCGCAGTCCGAGCTGTCGGGCCTGGTGGACGGCCATGGCATTGGCCGGCGCCGTCGTCTCGAAGCCGATCCCGAAGAACACCACCTGACGGTCCGGGTGCGCGACCGCCAGCGTCAGCGCGTCCATCGGCGAGTAGACCACCCGGACGTCGCCGCCCGCGCTCTTCACCCGGAACAGGTCCGCCTCGCTGCCGGGGACGCGCAGCATGTCGCCGAAGGAGCAGAAGATGACCTCCGGCCGGGAGGCGATCGCCAGGGCTCGGTCGATGATCTCCAGCGGTGTGACGCAGACCGGGCACCCAGGGCCGTGGATCAGCTCGATGTTGTCGGGGAGCAGCTGATCGATGCCATGACGAATGATGGTGTGCGTCTGTCCACCGCAGACCTCCATGAGCGCCCACGGACGAGTAGTCACCGCGTGGATCTCCGCCAGCAGGCGTTCGGCGAGCTCGGGGTCCCGAAACTCCTCCAAGTACTTCACGGCGTGACCGCCCCCTCCATCGACCTGTCCGCCGCGGCGTGCGCGGCGCTGTCCACCGAGCCCGTCGCGCTGTCCGTCGCGTGCGCTGCGCTGCCCGTCGCGTGCGCTGTGCTGCCCGTCGCGTGCGCTGCGCTGCCCGGCGCCTTGGCCGGCGTGTCCAGGACGGTGTGCCTGGCAGCAGGCATGTCCGCGCCGTCGTCGGACGTGAACGGGTCGGTGAACTCCTCGTCGAGCAGGCCAAACCGCCGGAACTCGGCCAGCGTCTCCAGCGCGCGCCGCTCGTCCAGCTGCTGGATCGCGAAGCCGACATGCACGATCACGTAGTCGTCGGTGCGGACCTCCGGCAGGTACGCCAGACAGACGTCCTTGCGTACGCCGCCGAAGTCGACCTCGGCCATCGGCGTTCCGTGCCGCTCGAAGATCCGGACAACTCTGCCCGGTACCGCCAGACACACGCGCCCTCACCCCTTCCCGTCAGCAGTTCTGGCGACGACGGCCGCCGGGCGCGCAAAGGAATATCGCTCTCACGCGCCCTCAGGCCCTCCCGCCACGGTTGGTCTCGCCTGCCGTCAGTCCCAGCCCAGTCCCTCATCGCGGTCCGGCTGCTCGCCTCGCCCCCGGCTGTTCGTCGTGGCCCGGCCGGTCATCGTGATCCAGCTGGTTGGCTGCGGCGGCCACCACGAGCTGACCCAGCGCCAGGCCGCCGTCATCCGGCGGTACGCGCTGGCCGCTCACCACCTCGAAGCCCGCCGCCAGCAGCGCCCGCCTGGCACCGGTGAACAGCAGGGCGTTCAGGAACACCCCGCCGCCCAACACGACCGTCTCCAGCCCCAGATCACGCCGGGCCCGCTTGGCCAGCGTCAGGATCAGCTCGACGAGCGCGTCGTGGAACCGCGCGCCGGCGACGGCCACATCCACGCCCTGGCGCCGGTCGGCCACCAGCGCCCGCACCACCGGCCCAGGATCGGCGATCAACGGGTCGGTGACCATGGCGGTGGCACCGGCGGGTTCATGCAGCTCGAAGCGGTAGCAATGCCCGTCCGTCGCCGCGCCGCGGGCGTGAGCCTCGAGCTCGATAGCGGCCTGCGCGTCGAAGTCCACGGTCTGGCGCACGCCGAGCAGCGAGCTGGCCGCGTCGAACAGCCGGCCGACGCTCGACGTGGGGACGGCGCCGAACCCGCCGCGCAGCTGCTGGGCGAGCACCATGCGCTCGGCGGGCGATGCCGCGGCCACCGGTGGCAGGTCGGGGTCCCAGGGGACTCCAGCGGCGGCGAGGTGCGCCAGCGCCATCCGGTAGGGCCGTCGGATGGTCGCGTCGCCGCCGACCAGCGGGACGTAGCCAAGATGGGCGAACCGCCGGAAACCTCGGTAATCGGCGATCAGCACCTCGCCGCCCCAGACGGCCCCGTCCGTTCCGTATCCGGTCCCGTCGAACGCGAAGCCGATGACCGTGCTGGCACCGTCGAAGCCGTGCTCGGCCATCGCCGCGGCGATGTGCGCGTGGTGATGCTGGACGAGCCGGACGGGCTCACCGGACACATCCAGGGCGGCTGGCAGGGCCCGCGAGGTTGGCGCTGCCTGCGAGGTTTGCGTGGCCCGCGAGGTTGGCGCTGCCTGCGAGGCGGTCGAGGATGGCGAGTCTCGGCTGTCGGGCGAGACCCGGCCGTTTGGCAGGTCTGTTGCGTCTGTCGCGGCCGACGGGTCTGACGTCTCCGGCTCGGCCCGGTGGGTTCGCGAGCTGGTCTGCCCGCGGGATCTTTCCGAGGCCCAGGCTCGGGAGCGGTAACCAGGATGGGCATCGGCCGCCAGGCGCTCCGGACGTACACCGGTGAGGTGCTCCAGATGGGTGACGGCCGTGCCGAAGGTGGTCAGGGTGGCGAGATCGTCCATGTCGCCGACGTGGCCGGACAGCCAGGCCGATCGGCCGGAGCCGAGGCAGCAGGTGTTCTTGAGATCGGCACCAACAGCCAAGATTGGGGCGACGGAGAACGGCAGCCGGACGGGCAGCGGGGCGTATCCCCTGGACCGGCGGACTGTCATCTCGACGCCGTCGACGACGCGCACCACCGAGTCGTCACACGGGACGTGAATCGGACGGTCGTGACACAGCCAGCCGTCCACCAGCCCCGCCAGCCGCTGGGCTGCGTCGGCGTCATCGGCGGCGATGGGCTCGCCGGCGAGGTTGCCCGAGGTCATCACGAGCACGGAGAAAGAAGGCACGGAGGACGCAGGAGCACCGGAGGTAGAAACACCGGAGGCGTCGGTCTGGCCGGCCAGCCCAGCTCGGTGGGCCAGCCCAGCCGGGTGGGTCTGGCCAGCCCGGTCGGCTGGCCCAGCCCGGTCGGTCTGGCCGGCGCGGCCGACCGGCCTGGCTTGGCTGGTCTGGCCGGTCTGGCCGACCTGGTGGGCTTCGTCGCCGATCGGCGCGAGCCGGCCGAACAGCAGGTGGTGCAAGGGGGTGTAGGGCAGCATGATCCCGAGGTCCGGGTTGCCGGGCGCCACCGCGTCGGCCGGCCGAAGATGCGGGTCGGCGCGGCGCCGGGCCAGCACGATCGGCCGGGCGGCGCTGGTCAGCAGGCGGATCTCGGCATCGTCGAGCTCGACCAGCGCACGGGCTGTCGCCAGGTCGGCGGCCATCACGGCGAACGGCTTCGCACCGCGCCGCTTGCGGCGGCGCAACGTCGCGACGGCCGCCTCGTCGGTGGCGAGGCAGGCCAGGTGGTAGCCGCCGACGCCTTTCACGGCCAGCACGCCGCCGCTGGCAAGCAGCCGCCGGGCCGCGGCAAGCGCGTCCTCGTCGCCGGGCACGCGGCGTCCCTCCCGGCCGCGGAACTCCAACCGGGGCCCGCAGGCCGGGCAGGCGATCGGCTGCGCGTGGAAACGCCGGTCCGTCGGGTCGGCGTACTCGCGGGCGCAGTCGGCGCACATCGGGAAGCTGGCCATCGTCGTCACCGGCCGGTCGTAGGGCAGGTCGGTGATGATCGTGAATCGTGGGCCGCAGTGCGTGCAGGTGATGAACGGGTGCCGATAGCGGCGGTCGGCTGGGTCGGCCAGTTCCCGCAGGCATTCGTCGCAAGTCGCCGTGTCCGCGGGCGCCTGTGCGCGACCGGCGAAGGACGGGCCGGCTGCCCGACTTACCCCGCGCACCCCGGCTAGCCCCGGCACCTCGGCTGGTCCGGCCTTCTTGGACTGCTCGTACGGGGCGGACTGTTCGGACGGGGCGGACTGCTCGGACGGGGCGATGGTGAAGCCTTGCTCGCCGCGGGGCGTGAGCACGTCGACCGTCACTTCGTCGACCTGGGCGAGCGGCGGCGGGCTTTCCCGCAGCCGGCGCTCGAACTCCGCGACGGCCGCGGGCGTGCCCTCCACCTCTACCGCCACGCCCGCCGTGTCGTTGCGGACCGAACCCGCCAGCCCCAGCGCGGTCGCCGCGGCATGGACGAACGGGCGGAAACCGACGCCCTGCACGACGCCGCGCACGGTGAACCGCCGCCGCACCCGCGGGTCGACGGGCGCGGCAGGTTCACCCGGCGAACCAGTCGCCACCACCTGAGCAGTCGCCACCACCCGGGCCGGCTGTGCGGCTGGCGGCGCGATGGCTGTTAGCGCGGCCGGCGGCCGGGTGACTGGCGGCAGGTTGACTGGCGGTGCGGCGGCTGGCGGTGCGGCGACCGATGGCGCCGCAGCCGGTTGTGGCGCCATCGGTCCTGCCATATCTGGTCCTGCTGTATCCGGTCCTGCCATAGTTTGCGGCGCCGTGGTTGGCGGCGCGGCCGGCGATGCCGCGACGGGCGGCCGGTCCACTGAGGACGGGCCTGCGGATGGCGACGTCACATCTGCCGGACCTTCAGATACCGGCGCAATGCCGGCAGCTCGTCGCGGGCGATCCTGGCGGTGACCGCGGCCGTCGCCGCGAGCGCGACGGCCATCAGGGACTTACGCATCACGATCTCCTTCGCGGCTGGTTGGAAGCCGGCCGCCACACGCGGCGCTGAAGAACCGCCCGCGGATGGCCGAGGGTGATCTGGTGGGATCTTCGGTGCTATAGCACCGAAGATCCCACCAGCTCATGGGGCCGGCTTTGATCGGTGGGATCTTCGGCTCGGCCACGAGCACTGGTTGCGGAGTCGTCCCCCTAGCCGGGCGAGATGTTCGGCATCACCGCCAGCAGTGGGTCGCGCCGGGCCGGCTCGATGCCGGTTGAGCGGCGGGCGTCCGCCGTCCCGTCCGCGTGGTGACCAACCTGCTGCTTGCTGGTGCCCTTCGCGTTGCCCTGCGGGACTCCAGGTGTGTGGGCCGAGGCGTCGATGGCCACATCGGGCTTGCCGACTCGGATCTTGGCCATGTCGCTGCTCCTCTCAGGCGTCCTTCGGTGTCTTTCGGGTGTCTTCGGGGTCCTTCTGGTGTCCGTCTTCGCGGCCTACCCGCTAGACGGTGGCGTTCGGTCGGGATGGCGGCGGCACCTTGCGCGGTTCCCGCCGGCCGGCATCCCGGACCATCGGTGCTGGGGGACCGGAGCCCGGGCTGTCGGCGAGCGCGGCGAAGAACTCACCGATCGCGGGCCATACCGTGCTTCCGCCGGACAATCCGGTCCACTCCGCTCGAACGACGGCGACGAGCTGGTAACAGGCGTCGATCGGGACTATCCAGTGCTCGCGCGCACCCCTGGCCGTGTTCACGAGCACCGCCTCCACCAACGGCCGGAGGGTGTCCAGCGCCTCGCACCGCTCTCGTGCCCGGGCCCAGCCGGCTGGATCGACCTCGCCCTGGGTGACCCCGATCGGGCTCGGATAGTGCGCTACCACCCGCCCGTCGGCCTGAACTACGAAGAACGCCAGACCGACCGGTGCCCCCAGCGCGCCCGAGAAGAAGCTGGGCAGAGCCAGCCGGCGGCGCGGCACGAGGACGTAGTGGCCGCGTCCCGCCGCGTCGCGTTCGAACAGCAGGGCGCACGCCTGGCAGACACACAGCAGCCCGGCCGAGCGCTCGTCGAACAGGTGCCGGTGAGTGGCCGGCACCGGCGCCGCGCACAGCCCACAGCGTTCCGCGGCCAGCGAGCCGCGTGTGCCGGCGCGCCGGGCACGACCGACCGCACGGCGCAACGCCCCGCCAGTCTGGCCACCGCCCACCCCGTCCACGAGGCCCACCCCGTCCACGAGGCTCACGTCGCCGGCGAGCGCACCGCCGAGTGGCCCGCCGCCAACGTGCCCGCCGTCGACGTGCCCGCCGTCGACGTGCCCGCCGTCGACGGAAGCGCCTGAGCCGCCGTCTGCGATCACCGCGCCGACTCCAGCGCGGTCGGCCCCCGCAGCAGCGACTCGACCGGGACGAGCGTCTGGGGCCCGGCGGCCTCGACGCGTACCTCGGACAGCTCCGGCGCCACGGCCGTCATCGCGTCCTGGATGGCCTCCGTGGCCGCGGCGGTGGTCGCCGCCGCGCCACACCCGCTCTCGCCGCGGACCGTGACCGTGGCGACCCCGCCGTCGATCCCGACCAGCTCGGCCTTCACGCCGGCCGTGGCGAGCTCCGGGCGCAGCACCTCCAGGGCACGCCTCGCCCGGCGCTCGACCGGGTCAGGATGAGCGCCGTGCAGGACCAGCAGGTGGGCGAGCAGTTCGTCATCGGTCATGGCGTCCCGCACCTCGGGTGACCGCGCGGCGTAGGTGCTCGCCCGCGCCAACGCCTCGCCGTACACCTCGAGGAGCGTGGTCACCGCGTCCAGCGCGAGCTCGGCCGTCGGGCCGGGCGCCCGCTCGACCTGTCCCAGCAGCCCGTCGACGAGCGCGAGGCGCGCCCGCACGGCCTCGTCGTCGAGCCGCTGCGAATCCGCCGGCCCGGTGAACCCGCCCGCGCCACCCGCGCCGCCCGCGCCGCCCGCGCTGGTTGCGCCGCCCGCGCAGGTTGCGCCGCCCGCGCAGGCTGCGCCGCCCGCGCCGCCTACGCTGGCAGCACCCGCGCCGGGACCTGCGCCGGTCCCAGTCCCGGGGCCGCCCGCGCCGGTCCCGGTGTCCGGACCCGCGTCCGCGCGGACGCGGCGCTGGTCAGTCATGCTGGGCGCCCAGCATCGGTGAGTGCCGGTGGGTGATGGTGCGCCCGTTGCCGACGTACATGTGGACGCCGCAGGGCAGGCACGGGTCGAAGCTGCGGACCGCCCGCATGATGTCGACGCCCTTGAACTCGTCCGGGCCGTTCTCCTCGAAGATCGGCATGTCCTGGACGGCGTCCTCGTAGGGGCCGGGCGTGCCGAAGCTGTCGCGCGGGCTGCCGTTCCACGGTGTCGGCGGGTACGGGTGGTAGTTGGCGATCTTCCCGTCCTGGATGACCAGGTGGTGGGACAGGACGCCGCGGACGGCCTCGTGGAAGCCGCAGCCGATCGCCTGCTCCGGCACCTCGAAGTCGGCGAACACCCGGGTGTCGCCGGAGCGGAGCCGTTCCATGGCCCGTTCGATGAAGTGGAGGGCCATCGCCGCCGAGTAGGCGACGAAGTAGACCCGCGCCCGGTTGCGCTCGATGGCGTTCGACCAGGGCGGGATCTTCCATTCCAGCGTGGTCGCGGGCAGCCGCTCGCTCTTCGGCAGGGAGATCCGGACGCTGCGCCCGGTCGAGGTGACGTACGGGGTGTCGACGAGGCCGGCGAGCGCGGTCGTGTAGAGGCGGGCGTAGGGGCCGCCGCCGGTGTCGAGGGCGAGATGGTCACCGGTGCGCTGGTCGAACCAGCGCGGGCTCATCACCCAGCTGTACTTTCCGTCGAAGTCGCGCTTCTGCGGCTCGGGCAGGGTGGTCTGGTTCCACGGGTGGCGCATGTCGACCGGGTTGCCGAGCGGGTCGCGGGTGACGAACGGCTGCTCGTTCACCCAGTCGCCGTAGAAGGAGCTGCCGAGCAGGATCCGGATGCCCAGGTTGATGTCGACGAGGTTGGTGGTGACCAGCTCGCCGTCGACCACGATGCCGGGGGTGACGTGCATCGCCTTGCCCCACTCGTTCATGGTCTCGTAGCGGTAGTCGCAGACAGCCGGGTCCTGCCAGGCGCCCCAGCAGCCAAGAAGGATGCGGCGCCGGCCGACCTCCTCGTAGCCCGGCAGCGCCTCGTAGAAGAAGTCGAAGACGTCGTCGTTCATCGCCACGGACTTCTTGACGAAGTCGAGGATCGACACCAGCCGGGTCAGGTAGTCCGTGATCAGGGACGGCTCGGGCATGGTGCCGACGCCGCCCGGATAGACCGTCGACGGGTGGACGTGCCGGCCCTCCATCAGGCAGAACATCTCGCGGGTGACCCGGGAGATCTTGAGCGCCTCCTTGTAGAGGTCGCCCTCGAACGGGTTGAACGAGCGCATGATGTCGGCGATCGTGCGGTAGCCGTGGATTCCCGAGTTCGGCGCCTGGGTGTTCTCCGCACGGGCGAGCACGCTCGGGTTCGTCCGGGCGACCATCGCCGCCGAGTAGTCCACGAAGACCAGGTTGTCCTGGAAGATCGTGTGGTCGAACATGTACTCGGCCGCCTCGCCCAGGTTGATGATCCATTCGGCGAGCGGGGGCGGCTTGAGGCCGTACGCCATGTTCTGGGCGTAGACGGAACAGGTGGTGTGGTTGTCACCGCAGATGCCACAGATGCGGCTTGTGATGAAGCCGGCGTCCCGCGGGTCCTTGCCCTTCATGAACATGGAGTACCCGCGGAACAGCGAGGACGTGCTGTGGCACTCGGCCACGCGCTGGTTCGCGAAGTCGATCTTCGTGTAGATGCCGAGGTTCCCGATGATGCGCGTGATGGGGTCCCACGCCATCTCGACCAGCTGGGAGGGACGTTCCGTCGTCGTGCGCTGCGTCGTTCTCGCCGCCATGTCGGGCCTTTCCGGAAGAAAGGATGTGGTACGAGGGCGGACGGCCGGCCAGGCGGTCGTTCCTGACAACCGGGACCCGGCCGTCCGCCCACGTCATCGAGCCTGAGAAACCCGCCCGTCGGGACGCCAGCGGGGATCGTAACCGCTCGTCAGCTCGGGGCCGTTGTGCCGCCAGCGCGGCTCCTTGTTGACGGTCGTGTTCGTAATTCCGCGCATCCGCCGGATGAACGCGCCATAAGGTTTGACGAACTTGGTGGAGAGGCTGGCGCCCGGCGGCATGTCCATGAAGGGCATGAACTTGTCCGGGAAGCCGGGCATGGTGCAGCCGATGCAGACGCCGCCGACGTTGGGGCAGCCGCCGACCCCGCCCATCCAGCCGCGTTTCGGCACGTTGCAGTTCACTACCGGGCCCCAGCAGCCGACCATCACCTGGCATTTCGGCGAGTTGTAGTCGAGCGCGAAGTCACCCTGCTCGTAGTAGCCGGCCCGGTCGCAGCCCTCGTGCACCGTCCGGCCGAACAGCCACTGCGGGCGCAGCAGGTCGTCCAGCGGCGGGGGCGGCGCCGCGCCGGCCGCGTGGTACAGCACCCAGGTCAACGTCTCCATGAAGTTGTCCGGCTGGACCGGGCAGCCCGGAATGTTCACGATCGGCAGTCCGCCGGCGGACTTGAAGTCCCAGCCGAGATAGTCGGCCAGACCCATGCAGCCGGTCGGGTTGCCGGCCATCGCGTGAATGCCGCCGTAGGTGGCGCAGGTGCCGATCGCGACCACCGCCCACGCCTTCGACGCGAGGTTGTCGATCCACCAGTTCAGCGTCAGCGGCTCACCGGTCAGCAGGTCGTTGCCGAACGAGGTCCAGTACCCGTCGCCGTTGATGTTCTCGTTCGGGACGGAGCCCTCGATCACGAGGATGAACGGGGCGAGATCGCCGTGCGCGGCCGCCCGGAACGGGGCCAGATACTCCTCGCCGCCGAGCGTCGGCGACAGCACCTTGTTGTGCAGGTGAACCGTCGGCAGGCCGGGAATCAGGCCGAGCAGTACGTCCTCGATCGCCGGTTGCGTCGCCGCGGTGACCGAGACGGTGTCGCCGTCGCAGCTCATCCCCTCGGAGATCCACAGAATTGTCATCTCGTCGAAGCCGGGCGAGGCCGAGGCCTGCGCTCCGCTGGAAGCCGCGGTGGCCGCGGCGGCCGCGGCGGCCGCGGTGGGCCCAGTGGCCGGGGTGGTGGTCATCGTGCGTTCCTCCGTTCTCCGGCGCTGGCCAGCGCGGCCGCCTCGTCCCCGGCGACCTGGATGACCAGGCGCGCGGCGGCGTCCACCGAGGCCGCGACCGGCTCGGACAGGGTCATGCCCTCGTCGAACGTCGCCGGCCGGCAGCCGACGACGAGGACACGGTCGATGTGCCCGCCGAGGTCCCGCAGCAGCGCGAGAACGGCCTCGGGGTGCAGCCCATGGGCGTCGAAACCCGGAACGACGGCGCCGGTACCTGTCACGCCGGTACCTGTCACGCCGGTATCCGCTGCGGCGGCGCCCGTCTTCGTCAGGGAGTCGGTCGTCGGGGGGCCGTCCGCCGGAGCGCTGTCCGCCGGGGCGGTAGGGCTGGCACCGGCCGGGGCACCGCGACGGCCGGTGTCCGCGGTGTCGACCTCGAGGAGCGCGACGGTGCCGGGCGGCCCGTTGACAGGCGCCGCGTCGACCATCACGACCGTGGCGTACGGACCGTCGAGCAGGTCGTAGGCGAGATGGATGCCGCGGATGCCGTAGTCGGCGACGTCCACACCGTCGGGTATCGGGCCGTAAGGCACGCGGTCCGGGCGAAATCTCGCGCGCCCGGAGGCCGCCGGGGTCGCCCGCCCGTAGGGCGCGCGTTCCTGGCGAGACCTGGCGCGCCCGGAGGGCGCCAGGTACACAGGCCCACCGAGGCCGCCGAGGCCACCCGAGCTGTCAGGGCCGCCGGAGCCGCGGGTGATCTGGCGGACGACGTGGACGCCGAAACCGTCGTCGCCGAGGAACACGTTGCCGATCCCGGCGACGAGAACCCGCGGCGCGGCGCGTCTCCCGACGCCCGCGCTGCTCTGGTTCGGTCCGCCTTGATGCGGTCTGTCTTGATTCGGTCTGTTCTGGTTCGGTCCGGCCGCGGCACCTGCCAGACCCGGAGGCGGGGCCGTCATCGTCCCGGCTCCGGGGTCGTTGCCGTCTGGTCCTCGGCGGGGGAGACGACTTGGATCTCGTCGGGAGTGAAGTAGTAGTACCGCCGATACCAGCGGTGCAGGTCGGCGCCCGGGTCGTCGGCGAGGATCACCGCGAGGTGCCGCGTGTCGTCGACGTCGAGGAAGACACCCTCGACGACGGCCTCGCGCCCCTCGAGGAACATGTCGTGCGCGTCGCCGCCGCGCTCGCGCGGCCGTAGCCGGACCCGAGCCCCCTTGGCCACCCGCACCCCGCCGATCAGGACGGACTCGCGGTCGGGCGAGACGGCCGCGTCCGCATCCGGGTCCCACCAGTGTGGCCGCCCCGGCTCCCGCGCGGCCGAGCGCGGGCCAGGTGGCGACGAGCCCGCCGCCGGCGGCGGGCTGGCCACCGGTTGGCCGGCGGTGGGACCCGCGGCCGGTGCCAGTATGGAGGAGGGCGTCGCCAGCGGCACCGATGTTGACGCTGGCACTGTCGTCCTCGCTGGCACCGTCGTCCTCGCCGGAACTGTTGTCGTCCCCGCCGGAACTGACGTCCCCGTCCTCATCTCCCTCGGCGTCGGCGTCGGCGTCGGCGCCGACGTCGGGCGTAGGGATCGGACGGCGCCGTGGAGGCGGGCGAAGACCTCGTCCGGGATGAGCTCGACGCGGTCGATGATCGACGCTGCCCGCGGGTCGGTCGCGCGAGCCTCCTGCTTCTCCTCGTCGGTGAGCGTCATCGTCCGCAGCGAGAGGATCTCGTCGATCTCGGTCGCGTCGAACAGGTCGCCCGGGCTTTCGGGCGCCACCGCGGGGTGGTCGTACAGGATGATCGGAGCGGACAGGACGACGTCACTGGTGTCGTCCTCGCCTGCCAAAACCGGGAACGTGTGCAGGTTCTCGCACGCCCGCGCGGCCTGGGTGGCCCAGGCTGGCGGGTCGAGAAGCGAGAGGAAACGTCCACCCCGGACGCCGAGCAGGGAATGCGTGGACAGCAACGCGCGGTACAGCGCCTCCGGCCGAGACGCGTCCGCGGGCAGGTCCGTCACCGTGCTCTCGGTGACGAGACGGAGGCGCCAGGCCGGGAACGGCGACGCCGCGGCCTGCGCCGACAGCGACAGTGTCGCGGACACCGGCTGCTGGGTGCGCACGATCCTGGTGTCCCGATCGAGCTGCTCGACTGCCTCGGCGGCGGGGAAGGAGACCGCGCGTCGGCACGTGCCGGCGATCAGCTCGGCCAGCTCGACGGTGATGTCGGCTTCCCGCTCGACTGCCTCGTCGAAAGTGAGATGACGACGGCCACCGCTCGACGCCGCGTCGATCTCGACGAAGTCGCCGTGTCCGGCGCGTCGCTGCACCGAGCGGTGCTGCAGGTGAAGGAATCGCAGCCGAAGGTGGATGACCGCGTTCGGCCTCGCCTCGAGGAGGCATTCGGTCCGCTGATGCCACGAGTCTGACGAGCCGGCCACGGTGGTCGTGGGCAGGCAGTTCGCCTCGACCCATGGTTTGGGCGCGAGCACGCCGAACTGCCAGCGCACCCGGTTCTTCCCCGAAGATCGGCGGTAGGGGTAGAGCAGGTAGCCCTCGTAGAGCACGGCGTCCGCCACCGCCCGCGCCGCCGCGAATCCGGCCGGCGGGCCTGGCTCCGAGGCCGGCTCCCGCTCTCCCCCCGGCGTCAGCTCGGGCTCCTGCCTTGGAGAGCCCGTCTCCTCCTCCAACGCGGAGCGTCGTAGAGCGCTACGCATGTCCACTCCGTTCAGAGCACCGAGGCTCGACCGACGCGAGCCTCCGCCGGGCGTTCGCCGCATCGACGCACGGATGGCCGTCGGCGTGCGGATGGTCGCAGGCGTGCGAATGACCGTGACTGTGCGGATGGCCGTGACTGTGCGGATGGCCGTGGTCGTCGTCATGCGGATGGGCATGTGGCGCCGAGCCGGCCGGGATCTGGGCGGCAAGGTCACGACGGCGTCGAAGCCAGCCATACCAGGCGGACAGGCCCTCGCCAGTCCGGGCGGAGACCAGCATGATCTCGGCTCGCGGGCTGGCCTGGCGCAGCCGCTGCTCGCAGAGCGCCAGGTCGAAGTCCACATGCGGGAGGAGATCGGACTTGTTGATCAGGATGAGATCCGCGGAGGCGAACATCCGGGAGTACTTGACCGGCTTGTCCTCGCCCTCCGTCACCGCCATGACGACGACACGGGCGCCCTCCCCGAGGTCGAAAAGCGCCGGGCAGACGAGGTTGCCGACGTTCTCGACAAAGACGAGCGTCCCGGCCGCCGGTGTCAGTGCGCGCAGCCCCCGGTCGAACATCGCCGCGTCGAGATGACAGCCGTCGCCGGTGTTGACCTGAACCACCCGGGCGCCGCTCGCCCGGATCCGCTCCGCGTCGAGCACACCTTCCTGGTCACCCTCGACGACCGCGACCGGCCAGTCGGCGTTCAGCTCACGGACGGTGCGTTCCAGCAGTGTGGTCTTGCCCGCGCCCGGCGAGCTCATGACATTCACCGCGAGAATGCCCTGACGGGCCAGCCGGTGACGGTTGGCGGCGGCGAGCGTGTCGTTCTTCGCGAGGACGCGCTGCTCGATGGACACCAAGCGGGCACGATCGGGTCCGGGTTCCGGCGCGACGATGGCCGGCCGGTTCCCGGGCGCGGGGCGTTCGATACGCCCGCCATCCACCCGTACGCCATCTACCCGTACGCCATCCACCCGTGCGAAGGCCGGCTGGTTCCCGGCACGGGTCGTCGGGTCGTCGGGACCGACGATCCTGGGCTGGGCGTCGCCGTCACACCCGCAGGTCACGCACACCCGTCCCGCACCTCCATCGTGGCGGCATCCATTGGTCCTTGGGACAACAGCCGCCGGGCGCCCGGCGGAAGATCTTTTTTGCGTGCCCGGCGGCGACTCAGGCCGCCACCTCGACGGATACGACCGTCAGCTCGCCGCCACCGGTCACCTCCATGTCGGCGCTGCCGCAGCCGCACAGCGGAATCGGGGTGTCGACGGCCAGGCCGTCCCGCCCGCAGCTTCGGCAGCGCGCTCGTCCGGGCGGCGTGTCGATATGCAGCCGGGCGCCCTCGACGACGGTGCCGGCGGCGACCAGGTCGAAACAAAACCGGATGGCGTCCGGCGCGACACCCGATACCTGGCCAATCGTCAGGTTGACCGTCAGAATTCTTTTTCCCGGCATCCGGTCGGCAATCATCTCGACAATGCCCTGGGTCACGGCAAGCTCATGCATGCGCGCCTCGCCTGCCCACGGGAATCCTCCCGACCATTTCCGCCGAAACCATCCTCCCGGCGGCTACCGATAGTCGTCCGCGACCGCCACCTCGCGCATACAAGCTAACGGCCACCGTGGCATCTGTCGCGTCGAGCCGTGCCGCGATTCCCGCACCGGCGAGCGCATCGAGGCTCCCGGTAACGCGGCGCCGGGAACCGTCGTGGCGACCGATTTCCGGCGGATGTTCACCAAAGCCGAGAGATGCGCGGCCGGCCGGCCGGCCGGCTGGCCGGCCGGCTGGCTGGTCGGTCAATGGGTCGACTGGCCGGCCGATGCGGGGCGGTGTCGAGCCGCTGTCGAGCCGCTGTCGAGCCGCCGCCGAGAGCCAGCCGGTCGTCACAGGGGTCCGGGCGTCGTCTCTCCACCGCGTGTCCGGAGTCTTGCGGTCGACCCCTATTTGAGGGTCAGCCGGAGAGTCGGTAAAGCCGAGCGGGTATGGCGGGTTGGTCCGATTCGGTGGCCATTTCGCCGGGTTGCCTGGTACCGGGTTGGCCGCACCAGGTGACCGGGGCCGAGACGGCCGGCGTCGCGCGCCGGCTCGCGGGATAGCGGTAGCGCAGGGGGCGGGCAGCAAAAAGGATGGGGGTCATGCGGGTCACCGGATTCGACCATCTTGTTCTCAATGTGGGCGACGTCGAACGTTCGCTCGCCTTCTACTGCGGCGTGCTCGGCCTCGAGCCCGTCCGCGTCGAGCAATGGCGGGCCGGCGAGGTGCCGTTCCCCTCCGTCCGGGTCAGCGACGAGACCATCATCGATCTGCTCGCGTCCCCCCGCGGCTCAGCCAATATTGATCATTTCTGCCTCGTCGTCGACCCGCTCGACTGGCAGGAGGTCATCGACGCGGGCACGGTCACGGTCGTGGACGGCCCCGGCACCCGCTTCGGCGCCCGGGGCGCGGCGGTCTCGCTCTACATCAAGGATCCCGACGGCAACACGGTCGAGCTCCGCTGGTACCCGGCCGACGAAGGCGAGGAGTCCAGCGGCCGGTAGAGCGGCGGTTACCAGCGGCACGGTTACCGGAGCCGATAGGCGTCCACCCAGGCGTTGAGGTGCAGATCGCGGGACAGGCGTGCCGCAGGATGTCGCCCTGCTGGACGACGACGTGTGACCCGGCCGCGCGACGCAAGTGGCCAACCGACCTCAGATCGACCTCGATCGCCTCCACCGGCCGCGGCTCGCTGGGCGAGCGTTGCCGCACGCGGCGCTAGCGAAGGGGGACGGGGGCCTCGACCGCGGCGCGCAGCTGCGCCGACCAGCCGAGCTCGCCGACCTGCGCGCCGCCGCCGGTGACCGCGACCGTGCGCCATCGCTCCATGGCCTGGCCATGGCAACGCCAGTAGCTCAGGGCCATGGTCAGCAGCGGGCCCAGCCCGCGCGCCGCGCCGTCGTCGAGCTTGGCGGCGAAGGACCGTCCGTCGGGCAGCGCCGCGGCGATCACCGCCTCGGCGCCGTCCTTGGCGAGCAGACCCGGGACGTCGGCCACGAGATGTGTGATCGGCCGGTGGGTTCCCCCGATGTGGATGGGATGTTCCCGCATCGCCGCGGACACGAGCGCCGCGGATCCGTCCGTTGACTGGCTGAGGGCGGCGAAAGATCGTGCCAGCCCGACCAGACTGATCGCGTGCGCAGGAGCGCCGCAGCCGTCGACCGCGGTCGCGGCGACCGGCTCACCGGCGTACCGCGCGACCGTGTCCCGGATGAGAACCTGCAGCGGATGCGTGGGCTGGCGGTAGGTGCTCGTGTCCCATCCGGCCGCGCGACACGTCGCGAGCATCGCGGCGTGCTTGCCCGAGCAGTTGTGGCAGATCCGCGCCGGGTGGCCACCGTCCCGGACCCACTGGACACGCGTCTCGTCGTCGCCGGGCCACGCCGGCGGGCACTGCAGCGCCCCCTCGTCCAGGCCCGCGGACGCCAGGATCGCCCGGGCTGTCTCGCGGTGCACGGGCTCGCCGTCGTGGCTGGCGGCCGCGAGGGCCAGCCGCTCGCGCCGCCCCGGATAGCCGGCGTCAACCATGGCGGTCGCTTGGAGCGGCTTGAGGGACGAACGGGCGAAGACCGGCCGGTCCGGCACGCCAACGGCGACCTCGACCGCGCCATCGGCGTCGAGCAGGACCAGCGAGCCCCGGTGCCAGGACTCCACGATCCCCGACCGACTCGCCGTCAGCAGGACCGGATTCACACCGTCAGCCGCGTCAGCCATGCCCGCACCGATGACTCGTCCGGCAGACGCATGAGTATCGGCACCCGCGGTACCCACCACACCCACACCCACCACACACCCACCACCTTCGACGCCGTCCCGTGGCCGAGTCTGCCGCCGTTCCCGCGCCAGCGCGTCGCGGTGTCACCGGAGACACCGACCCGGGATCACTTGCTCGCACGAAGACTTGACGAGGAAGTGATTGGGCACTAACTTCGAGCCATGGCTGCGACCGGAACGAGACAGACCGCGGATGAGCGCCGCGCGTCGGTGCTCGTCGCGGCCGTCTCGGAGTTCGCCCGCGGCGGGCTGGATGGCACGCCGACCGAGGCGATCGCCGCGGCGGCCGGAATCTCCCAGCCCTACCTGTTCCGGCTGTTCGGCTCGAAGAAGGGCCTGTTCCTGGCGGCGGTCAAGGAGACGTTCACCCGGACGGTCACCACGTTCGAACGCGCGGCGGGTGAACGGTCCGGGGAAGAAGCCATGACGGCCATGGCCGAGGCCTACAACGGCCTGCTGGCCGAGCCCAGCTACCTGTTGATGCAGATGCAGGCCTACGCGGCCTGCGGCGACCCGGACATCCGGGCGGCGACCCGGCGGGGGTTCCGCGACCTGTGGTACACCGCAGAGCGCCTCACCGGCGTGGACGTCGACACGCTGCGCCCGTTCTTCGCTATGGGGATGCTCTGCAACGTCGCCGCGGCCATGGACCTGCCGGCCGTCGACGAGCGCTGGGCGCAGATCCTTTGTCGCCCCGACAAGTGCGTCAACCCAGGCATCCAAGCCAGCAAGGAAGTCCTCGCCAAGGGCTTCCTGAACCCGACCACCGCGTCAGAGCCCGACAATGACGGCGGCAGCTAGGACGCCGGCCGAGCATCGGGCTCTTTTTTTGGCCAGATAAGGAAGTGTCCAGTCACTACCTGACTGGAGATCGACAGCCACCACCCAGGGCTCATTCCGACCGACGGTCCGTCGGCCCTGGCACCTCCACCGAACAGCAAGAACGTTTTGTGAAGAACGTTTTGTGCGCAACGAAGCTAGTGGTCAATCACTACCTCGAAGGGAAACCGATGACCACCGACCGGAGCCGCCTCACCTGGACCTTCGTGGTCACGTGCATCGCCGCGTTCATGACCTCCCTGGACAACCTGGTGGTCACGATGGCCCTGCCGGCGATCCGCGACCATCTTCACGCCAGCCTGGCCGAGCTGGAATGGACAGTAAACGCCTACACCCTGACGTTCGCCGTCCTGCTGCTGCCCGCCGCGGCGCTGGGCGACCGCCTCGGCCGGCGCCGCGTCTTCGCCGTCGGCCTGGCGATCTTCACCGTGGCCAGCGCGGCCGCCGCGCTGGCGCCGAGCGTCGGCGCGCTCATCGCCGCCCGCGCCGTGCAGGGCGTGGGCGGGGCGATCGTGCTGCCGTTGTCGATGACCCTGCTGTCGGCCGCGGTCCCCCCGGCGCGCCGTGGCGCCGCCCTCGGCATCTGGGGTGGCGTGTCCGGCCTGGCCATCGCGATAGGACCCCTCGTCGGCGGGGCCATCACGCAGGGCGCCGCCTGGCAGTGGATCTTCTGGCTGAACGTCCCGCTGGGCCTCGCCGCGATCCCGCTCGCCTTTGCCCGCCTCACCGAGAGCCGCGAGGCGTCCAGCCGGTTGGACGCCGTCGGCACCGTCCTGGTCAGTCTGGGACTGTTCGGCGTCGTCCTCGGCCTGGTCCGCGGCCAGGACCACGGCTGGACCAGCGCCGGTGTGCTTGGCGCCATCGTCGCCGGCGCGGCCGGGCTCGCCGCCTTCGTCGCCTGGGAGCTGCGGACCGAGCGGGCCGGACGCGCCCCGATGCTGCCGGTGAGCCTGTTCCGCCGGCGCGGGTTCGCCGCGGTCAACGCGGTCTCGGTCTTCTTCTCCTTCGGGATGTTCGGCTCGATCTTCCTGCTCTCCCAGTACCTGCAGAACGTCATGGGCTACTCGCCGCTGGGTGCCGGGCTGCGCACCCTGCCCTGGACGGCGATGCCGCTGTTCATCGCGCCGCTCGCCGGCCCGCTGTCCGACCGCATCGGCGGGCGACCGCTGATGATCACCGGACTGACCATGATGACCGGTGGGCTGCTGTGGATGCGCTTCGAACTGTCCCCCGACACGACGTTCCTGGCGCTGGTGCCCGCGTTCATCATCTCCGGCATCGGGATGGCCCTGTTCTTCATCCCCGTCGCCAACGTGGTCATGGGGGCCGTGCCGCCCGAGTACGAGGGCGTGGCGTCCGGGACCAACAACGCCGTCCGTGAGGTCGGCGGGGTGTTCGGCATCGCGGTCCTGGCCTCGGTGTTCGCCGCGGCCGGCGGCTACGCCAACGCCCTCGACTTCACCGACGGGCTGCACGTCGCCCTCCTCGTCGGTGCGGCCGTGACCGGCGCCGGAGCGCTCGGCTCCCTGCTCGTGCCACGGCGCCGGGCGGCAGCCGTCACCGAACTCGCCGACGCCGACGACTACGCTGCCGAACCGGGCCGGGCCGTCCGCGTGGACCTCGAGGCCGCCACGTCCTGACTGACCATCCCGCTAACGACCGTTCCACCTCCAGCACAGGCCTGGAGAAGGCCGCAGCCCCGTACCCGGAAGATCCGGGACGGGGCCGCGGTCGTGGAGGTCCTGCCGGACGCGGCCGACCACCGCGCCTCGGCCTGAGTCCCTTCGCCCTGATCAATTTCACTCAGGTTTTCACTCAGGTTCTCCCGCTGTGTCCGCCCTCCACCGCCGAAGATCGCCAGGACTGTACCCGGATCCGAACTCCGAGTCCCCGCCAGTTCGGATCCGGGTACAGTCCCGCTGATCAAGTCCGCGAAGCGGCCAGCGGAAGCCATTTCAAGCTGCTGCTACTTGTGACACGAATTCCCTGGCCCGGGCGGCTGGCGCACTCTCCATCGTGCGCCAGCCGCCCGTCGCCATTTCCCGGGCCACGACGACGACGCACGACCGCCGGAGACATGATCGCCCTGCCTGCGGCACGGCGCCGTAGGCGCGGCAGCCTTGGTCGGCGAGATCCGCTACACCGAGGCCGGCCAACCGGCCAACCGGCCCGCGTGCGACCAGGTGACACCGAGATCACGAACTTCGTACACTCTCAGTGTATATACGCGAGGTATACACGCGGGGTATGGTGCCGGGCATGAGCGTTCCACTGACCCTCCTCGGCCTGCTCGAGCGGGAACCGAGCCATGGCTACGACCTCAAGCGTGACTACGACGCCTTCTTCAACCGTGGCAAGCCACTGCCGTTCGGGCAGGTCTACGCCACGCTGGGCCGGCTCGCCCGGGACGGCAAGATCGTGATCAGCGACGTGGAACCGGGCGTCGGGCCCGACCGGAAGCCCTACGTCATCACCGAACGCGGCGCGACCGAGGTCAACACGTGGCTGACCGAGCCGGTCGAGCCGGAACCCAACCTGCAGACGGTGCTGTTCAGCAAGGTCGTGCTGACGCTGATGCTGGGCCGGCCCGCCGAGGAGTACCTCGACACCCAGCGCGCCGCGCACCTGCGACGGATGCAGGAGCTCACCGCGGTGAAGCGCGCGGGAAACCTCGTCGACGCCCTGCTCGCCGACCATGGGTTGTTCCACCTGGAGGCCGACCTGCACTGGATCGACACGACCGCCGCCCGGCTGGACGCGCTGCGCACGATGGTGACGGCATGACCGCGCTCGAAGCCCGTGACGTCGTGCTGTCGTTCGGCGAGACTCCGGCGCTGCGCGGCGCGAGCCTCGCCGTCGAGCCGGGTGAGATCGTCGCCGTCATGGGCCGCAGCGGCTCCGGCAAGTCCACGCTGCTGCACTGCCTGGCCGGGATCCTCGTGCCCAGCGCCGGCGAGGTCCTCTTCGAGGGCCGCCGCCTCGACCAGCTCGGCGAGAACGAGCGCAGCCTCCTGCGCCGGGACCGGTTCGGGTTCGTCTTCCAGTTCGGACAGCTCGTGCCGGAGCTGACGGCGCAGGAGAACATCGCCCTTCCGTTGCTCCTCGGTGGCATCCGCCGCGCGGCGGCGCTGGCCGAGGCTCGCCCGTGGTTCGAGCGGCTCGGACTGGCCGGCCTGGAGCGGCGCCGGTCGGGCGAGCTGTCGGGCGGCCAGGCGCAGCGGGTGGCACTCGCCCGCGGCCTCGTCGCCCGGCCGAGCGTCCTGTTCGCCGACGAGCCGACCGGCGCGCTCGACTCGATCACCGGCGAGCTGGTGATGGACCTGCTCGTCGCGTCGGCCCGCGACCAGGGGACGACGGTCGTGCTCGTCACGCACGAGGCCCGGGTCGCCGCGTACGCCGACCGGCAGGTCATCGTGCGCGACGGCAAGGTGAACGCGCTGGTGCACTCATGATCCGGTTCGCGGCGCGGCTGTCCGTCGCCGGCGGGCGGGAGGCCGTCGCCCGGCTCGTCATCATCGCCGCCGCGGTCGCGCTCGGCGTCGGCCTGCTCCTCGTTCCCTTGGCGGGTCTGAACGCGGCAGGCGCCCAGAACCAGCGGTATGCCTGGCTCAACACGGCCGCCGCCCCGACCACCGCCGGTGGCGGCGACCCGATGCTGTGGCTGATCCGCGGCGACTACTACCACGGCCGGACGATCGGCCGGGTCGAGGTCGCCGCGCTGGGCGCGGACGCTCCAGTACCGCCGGGCATCCCGCGGCTGCCGGGTCCCGGCGAGTACTACGTCTCCCCAGCGCTTGGCCAGCTGCTGCGCGCCGCACCGGCGGCCCAGCTACGCGACCGGTTCCCCGGCCACGAGATCGGCACGATCGGCCGGACGGCCCTGCCCTCCCCCGACTCGCTGCTCATCGTCCTCGGCCGCACCCCGGCGGACCTGAAGGCGCTTGGGGCGAAGCAGGTCACGCAGATCATGACCATGACGCCGAGCGCCTGCGGCGACTGCTACATCGGGTTCAACGCCGATATCGTGGCGGTCTTTCTCGGAGTCGTGGCCGCGTCGCTGATCTTCCCGGTGCTCATCTTCATCGCGACCGCGACGCGGCTGGCCGCGGCCCGCCGCGAGCAGCGGTTCGCGGCGATGCGGCTGGTCGGCGCCACCCCGCGGCAGATCTTGCTGCTGTCCGCGGTCGAGTCCAGCCTCGCGGCGGCCGTCGGCACGGCCGTCGGGTTCGGCCTGTTCTTCGCGGCCCGGCCGGGCCTGGCCGAGATTCCCTTCACCGGCGAACGGTTCTTCCGCACCGACCTGTCCCTGACGACGCTGGACGTGCTCGTGGTCGCCCTCGGCGTTCCGGCCGGCGCCGTCGTGGCGGCGAGGCTGGCGCTGCGCCGGGTACGGATCTCGCCGCTGGGCGTGACACGACGGGTCACCCCGAGCCCGCCTGGGGCCTGGCGGGTCCTCCCACTCGCCTGCGGGCTGGCGGAGCTGGCCTACTTCATCGGCCGCCGGCCCGACTCGACCAACGGCCAGCTCACCGCGTACCTGTCCGGCTTCCTGCTGATCCTGATCGGACTTGTTCTGGCCGGTCCGTGGCTCACCATGTTCGCCGCCCGCACGCTCGCCGGGCGGGCGAGCCGGCCGGCCACCCTCATCGCCGCGCGGCGGCTCGCCGACGATCCTCGGGCCGGCTTCCGCTCGGTCAGCGGCCTGATCGTCGCGTTGTTCGTGACCAGCGCGGCGACCGGGGCCATCACGACCTTCGTCGCCAACCGGGGTGCGCCCCGCACCGACTCCGTGGCGGCGACCACCATGCACAAGATCTTCTGGCCCGAGGACGGCCCGGCGCCGGCCGCGAGCCAGATCCCGGCCGAGCTGGCCGAGCTCGCCGCGATCCCCGGCGTCCGCAGCGTCGTCCTGGTCCACCGGGACGCCGACTCGACCGGCTGGCGCCCCGTGATCACATGTGCCGAGCTTGACCGCGTCGCGATATACGGCCACTGCCCGACCGGCGCACAGGTCGCCGTCGTCCCCATCGACCTCGTCGACCGGGCCGGCGCCGGCGCCGGCATCGAGGCCGTCCCGCTCACTCCAACCCAGGTCGCGAAGCTGCCCATCTTGTCGGCGGTGGTCAGCACCGCCGATCAGGGGGCCTTCGAACGCGCCCGGACCCTGCTGGAGAACACGTTCCCCCAGGGACAGCTGCCGGCGAGCGAGGGCGAGTGGGAGGCCGACAACGCACGGTCGTTGGTGCGGTATCAACAGCTGGCAAGCGTGGTAATCCTGTGCAGCCTCCCGATAGCGGGTTGCAGTCTGGCGGTGGCCGTGGCTGGCGGCCTCAGCGACCGCAGGCGGCCGTTCAGCCTGCTGCGCCTGACTGGCGTGCAGCTGCGGACCCTGCGCCGGGTAGTCGCGATCGAGAGCGTGGTGCCGCTGCTGGTCACCGCCGCCGTGGCGATCACCATGGGATTCGTGGCAGCGCAGCTGTTCCTTCGCGCACAGCTCGACTACACCCTGGTCGCGCCGGGGCCGATGTATTACGCGGTCGTCGTCGGCGGCCTCGCGCTCTCGCTGGCGGTCATCGCCTCGACACTGCCACTGCTACGGCGGCTCACCGGCCCGGAGGCGACGCGAAACGAGTAGCCCTACCCATACCGGCGACCGAGACGACGGCAAGAATCCGTGCCGCGGCGTCGGGGCAAAAAGGGACGGGTACTGACGGTTCACGCGGGACGGATCTGTTGGCTCTTATAGAGGGTGGGCCTCACCGACGAGGCCCACGTCACCGTCGAAGGGATGACAAACGTGGACGTGGCGACCGTGGCCTTGGACCTGGTGTTCGTGCTGGGCCGAGGGCACCACGCGCTGGTAGTCGACCCCGCGGTCGCACTGCGTGCGGGCGGGCACGACGAGAACCGGTGTGTCGCACTGGTCGCCTTCGCCCGCCGCGACGCCTGACGGCGACGGAAGCACCGTGACCGAGCAACCTGACCCGGCCGACCAGACTGCCCCCACCCAGGTGGGGCCGTGGTCCGCCATGCCACGGGCCGACCGCGTCGAGGAGGAGTTCACCGCCTTCTACCGCCATCAGATGCCGAGCCTGGTGGCTTTTCTGATCTGGCAGGGAGCATCTCCGGCGGACGCGACCGAGTTCGCGCAGGACACGATGACCCGGGCGTACCAGCGGTGGCTGACACTCACCAATCCACGCGCCTGGGCGCGCCGCACCTCCAGCCGCGCCTACGCCCGCAGGCTGTCCTCTCTCCTCGAGGACCTGGTCGACGAGCCGGTCGAGTCGGCCCTGCTGGTGCCGGACGACGCCGACCTCCATGCGTTTGCCGAGAAGCATCGGGTCCTCGAGCTGCTCAGACTCCTGCCGCCCCGGCAGCGCCAGATCCTGGCCTGGACCTTCGACGGCTACTCCCCCGCCGAGATCGCCGACGAGCTGGGGGTGTCGTCGGCCCTGGTCCGCGGCTCGCTGCGCAAAGCACGCACCCGCCTGGCCCGCCACCTCGAGCAGACCGGGGGCGACCTGCCATGACCGTCGAACCCACCCGCCGTCCCGCCGCCCGTGGCCGCGCCGACCGCCGCGCCGTGGACCGCCGTGCCGTGGACCGCCGTGCCGTCGATGCCCGGCTCGCCGAAGCGCACGCCGCGATGGTCACCGACCTGACGGATCTGCTCGACCTGGACGCGGGGGTGCGAGATGCCCTGCTACCTGGCGCGCACGCCGCGCTGGCCGCGGGTCTTGCCGGTCTGCTCGACCTGGACGCCGGGCTGGCACTGATCCTGCCGCCACGTGTCGCCCTGCTGCCCGACCCGGCGGTCATCGTCTCCACCGACGAAGTCGCCGCGTCCACTGCCCACCAGGACACGGAACTGCGGCCCATCGCCGGCCTGCTCACCCTGTCCGCCGAGGCTCGCCTGCGGCTACGCGGCACGCAGGCATTCGACGCCCTCACCGGCGTCTTCATGACGCTCGCAGCCGTCGCGGAACGACACGACCTCGCCGACGGCGCCATCGATCTGGCCTCGCAGGTCAGCCGGGTCCTGGCCAGGCTCCTCGACCTCGCCCGCGTCCAGGTCCTCGCCCACGAACCGGCCAGCGGCGCCGCCACGGCCCTGGCTCTGGCTCGGGAGACCGCCACCAGTCTGGAGGTCGACCTGAGCGATGCCCACGCCCTCGGCCTCGACCTCGACAGGGACGCCATCCACCGCCGTGCCACCGACCTGACGACCGCTGTCATACAGATCCGAACCCGCGGCGACCTCGGGTTCGGGTTCGAAAGCGACCTGCTGCTGGCCCGCGTACTCGCCCACGATCTAGCCCTCCTGCTCCAGCCCAGTTCCGGCGAGGACCCCTGTCTCGTCAGCCACCTCGCCCACCCACTGAGCCTCGCCCGTGTCCGACTCATGGATCACGACCTGTCCCGCGTACGAACGCTCACCCGCGGCCTTCCCCCCGACCTCGCGGAAGCCCTTGAAACGGTTCTCTCCAGCGACTTCCTTACCCATCGCGCTGGCACCTACAAAGCCACCCCCCGCACCGACAGCGACACCGACGAGAAGTGGGCCGCGGCGTGGGCATCGGCGTTCCAACGCCCCACCCCAGACCCCATGTTCTGGCTCTCGATCCCCGAAGCCATCACCGTCGGCGACGCACTGGTGGTCCAAAGCTGCCTCACCGAACTCACCCGGATCCGAGACGACTTCACCAGCGCCGACCTCCACGACGCCGACATCGGCGGCGTGCACCTGGACGGCGTCCGCTGGTCCCTGCTCACCACCCGCTGGCCCGAGGACCGCCTCCCTGAGATCGAACGACGCTCCACGCCGCTCCACCCGGCCAGACCGGACATCCTCGTGATCCGAAGCGGCAACATCGACACCCGCGACCCGGTCATCCGATGACCACCCCCGCCACTGCCGCTTGGCGGACCACCCAGCCCGCCCAGCCCGAGCCACCCGCCCAGCCCGACCCGCGCCAGCCTGCTCCTCCCGGGCGGAACAGCCACGCGGAGGAGTTCAGCGCCTTCTACCTGGCGGACATGCCGTTCCTGGTGGCCTTCCTGGTCTACCGGGGCGTGCCCGCCGCGGACGCTTCCGAGTGCGCACAGGAGGCGATGAACAAGGCATTTCAGCTATGGGAAGGCATCACCAGCCCGACGGCCTGGGTGCGCGCGACCGCCAGCCACGCCTACGCCCGACGAGTGGAATCCTTCAAGGAGCTCCCAGCCGCCGACTTCGGCACGCAGATACCTGCGTCATATACCGTCACCGACCCGCAGGCAGCAAGGCTGGGCCGCCCCTCCACCGTCTGACGACGGCCCAGCACTGTCCTCATCCGGCCGACGACATCCGGCCGACGACCCGATCGATGTCCTCACGCCTGATTGTCAGAGGAAGGTCAGCCGGGACGATCGTAGGTGCGGGTGTGCGTGTGCAGGGCGTGTTCGAATCGGCGTTCTGTGACGTGCGAGGCGTCGACCGCGGAAGCGGCGGTGGCGAGAGCGAGGGCGGCGACGGCGACGCGCAGCAGTGGTCGGGCGGGAGGTGGCGGTCCGAGCAGGGCTCGGACTCGCTGGCCGATATGCGTGTCCGCGGCTCCGAGCTTGACCTGCCCGACGGTGGGTACCGTCGCCGTCGGCGTTGGCGGAGTTGGCGTCGTCGGCGTTGGCGGAGTTGGCGTGGCGTTCAACGGTGCGCCGGCTCTGGCGAGGCCGGCGCGGGCCAGGGCTCGGGCGACGGTGGTCCGGTCGCCGGCGGCGCGGGCCGCGTCCTCGTCGGCCCAGCGTTCCACCGCGAGGGCCACTGCGGCGGCTGGGCGGCGCAGCAGGGGGTTGGCGGCGGCGGCGAGGCCGGCGAGCTGTGGGTAGGCGTGGTGGCGGTGGCGCGAGGATCTCTGCGACAACGTCACGATCATGCACACCGGCCGGGTTCGCTATCACGGCTCAATCGCGCAGCTGCGCGCGCAGGCTCCCGCCGCTGCTCGGCTTCACCGCCTTGGGGATCATGCTGTCGGTCCTGACCCGCAACAGCCCCGCGGGCATCGTCGGGCCGATCGTCATCGGCCTGGTCATGCAGATGTACGGCGGCCCGTCCAACCTGGTCGGCCCGATCACGATCCAGACGGCCAACGGCAAAACGGTCACCAACCCGGCCTTCGAGTTCGACGCCTGTTTCGACACCACCTGAACACCACAACCCCAGCCGTGGCCGACCCTAGCCTGGCCGCCGTGGAAGCACCGAAGGAAAGCCGGTGGCGGTCCCATCGCCCGCGGACCGCGCCGGCCCGGCGGATGTGGCCGCTCTACGCGGCCGGTTTCACCACCGCCTTCGGCGCGCACAGCATCGCCGCCAACCTCGGCGGGTTCTCCGAGGACGCCGTCACCTCGATGTTGGTGCTCGGTGGGCTGCTCGCCCTGTACGACGGAGCCGAGGTGCTACTCAAGCCGCTCTTCGGCGTTCTCGCCGACCGGATCGGCGCCCGCCCGGTGCTGCTCGGCGGGCTCATCGCCTTCGCCGCCGCGTCCGCGCTGTACGCCGTCGCCGACAGCCCCGGCTGGCTGTGGGCCGCCCGCCTCGGCCAGGGCGCCGCCGCCTCCGCCTTCTCACCTGCCGCCTCCGCGCTGGTCGCCCGGCTCAACCCCGCAGCGAAACACGGCCGCGCGTTCGGCTCCTACGGCTTCTACAAGTCGATCGGCTACACCCTCGGCCCGCTGCTCGGCGGAGTGCTGGTCTGGGCCGGGGGCCTGCGGCTGCTGTTCGCGGTGCTGACGGGGCTCGGCGCGGCGGTCACGGTGTGGGCGGCGCTGGCCGTTCCCGTCGCTGCACCCCTGCCCAAGATCCGGCAGACGGTGCTCGACCTGGCCCGGCGACTCGCCGACCCGGCCTTCCTCGCCCCGACCGGCGCGCTGGCCGCGGCCACCGCGGCCCTCTCGGTCGGGGTCGGCTTCCTGCCCGTCTCCGGCCGGGCCGCCGGGCTGGGCACGATGGCCACCGGCGCCGCTGTGTCCGCGCTCGCCGCCTGCGCGGCGCTCGTCCAGCCCCGAGCCGGGCGCGCCCTCGACCAGGGACGCATCACAACCCAGTCCGGCCTGACCACGGGCCTGGCGATCACAGCCGCGGGCCTGACCTGCGCGACGCTACCGGGCCTCACCGGGATACTCGCCAGCGCCGCCCTGACCGGAGTGGGCACAGGTCTGATCACACCGCTCGGCTTCGCCGCCCTAGCTGCCAGCATCCCCACCGAACGCCTCGGCCAGACCATGGGCACCGCCGAACTCGGCCGCGAACTCGGCGACGCCGGAGGACCCCTGCTCGTCGCCGCCATCGCTACCGCCACCACCCTCACCTACGGCTTCGCGGCGCTCGCGGTTCTCCTCGCGGCCGGCGCGGTACTCGCACTGACAGGTAGGAAACCTTCTGATCCGTAGGCTTCGGCGGTGGGTTCACAGACGCCCGCGGGCGTCCATCGGTTCAGGTCACGGGCTCGGGACGGCCACCGGCGTCCACCGACGTCTACCCCCGTTGCAGGCTCGCGTGCGGTGCGCTCAGCGCCAGCTGGTCGTCCATGAGGTTGGGTGCAGGTCGCAGCGGAGTCCGCGGACGCGGCGTACGGGGTGCGATCGCCTGACGATCTGGCGATGTCGTGACCGAGGTGCTCGACGGTCGGCCGGCGGCTATGCGGCGCCGACGATCTGGAGGGCGAACTGGCCGTACTGCCAGGCCACGGTGTCCTCGGTCAGCTCGCCGCCCTCGCGGAACCAGACCGCGACACCCATGCCGAGATCCAGGATGGCGTAGGAGGCCAGCCGCACCGAGGTGACTTGGAACCGGCCCGTCTGCCGCCCCGCCTCGATGAGGTCGCGGAACCGCTGCTCATAGGCAGCACGCAGCGCCAGCACCCGTTCACGGTGTGGCTGGGTGAGACTGCGGATCTCGCGGTTGCAGACGAACGCCTCCTGCCGGTGGCGCGCGTGAAAGCGCACGTGCGCCTCGGTAGCCCGGCGCAGCCGTTCCACCGGGTCCGAGGCGGACGCGACGGCCGAGGAGTGCGCGGCCAGCAGCGTCTCCATGGTGTCGATCATGATCTGTACGAGCAGGTCCTGTTTGGCGGTCACGTGCTTGTACAGGCTGGGTCCGCGGATGCCGACGGCCGCGCCGATGTCGGCCATGGTGGTGGCCTCATAGCCGCGGGCCGTGAACAGGTCGAGAGCGGCGGCACGGATCTGCCCCGACCGCGTCGAGCTGGTACTGGTGCTGGCCACGTTTCTCCACAGTGCGCTAACAGGCGATTGCCGATACCTGTCGGCGCCTGCACCACAGCATAGCTCTCTCGCTTGCTACCAGCGCATAGTCGTCGCTAGTATTCGGCTAATGATTGTTAGCCGACGTGGCAGCCCTCAGGAGGCTCGATGACCATCGATCTGTCCCCCGAGCCGGCGGTCGCCGACCTGGCCGAGCGGACCGCGCGGTTCGTGCGCGAGGTGGTCCTCCCGGTCGAGGCACGCCTCGCGGCCGCGACGCCGTCGGACGCGGTGCGCCGCGAGCTGCAGGACGCGGCCCGCGCCGCCGGCCTGTTCGCGCCGCACGTCGCCGCCGAGTACGGCGGGCACGGCCTGGACATGCGCGGCCGGGCGACCGTGTTCGAGGAGGCCGGGTACGCCCTGCTCGGCCCGCTGGCCCTCAACATCGCCGCGCCCGACGAGGGCAACATGCACATGCTGGAGCTGATCGCGACGGCCGAGCAGAAGGAGCGCTACCTGCGCCCGCTGGCGACCGGTGAGATCAGGTCCTGCTTCGCGATGACGGAGCCAGCGCCGGGCGCCGGGTCCGACCCCCGCGCCCTGACCACCCGGGCCGAGTGGATCGGCGGCGGCTGGCGCATCAACGGGCGCAAGTGGTTCATCACCGGCGCCGAAGGCGCCAGCTTCGCGATCTGCATGGCCCGCACGGCCGGCGCGCCCGGTGACGAGGGCGGCGCGACGATGTTCCTCGTCGACGCCGACAACCCCGGCATGAAGATCGTCCGGCACATCGAGACACTCGACGAGACCCTCTACGGCGGCCACGCCGAGGTCGTCTTCGACAACTGCGACGTGCCCGACGACGCCGTCCTCGGCGCGGTCGACGAGGGCTTCCGCTACGCGCAGGTCCGCCTCGGCCCGGCGCGGATGACGCACTGCATGCGCTGGCTGGGCATCGCCAACCACGCCCACGACATCGCCGTGCGCCGCGCCGGCGAGCGGGAGCTGTTCGGCTCCCGGCTCGGCGAGCTGGGCATGGTCCAGCAGATGATCGCCGACAGCGAGATCGACATCGCCGCCTCCCGCGGCCTCATCCTGCAGGCCTGCTGGGAACTCGACCAGGGCCGCTCCGGCGCCCAGTCCACCGCGATCGCCAAGACGTTCTGCGCCGAGGCGATCTGGCGGGTCGTCGACCGCTCGCTACAGATCTGCGGGTCACTCGGCGTATCCGGCGACATCCCGCTCGGCCGGTTCCTGCGCGAGGTACGCCCGTTCCGGATCTACGACGGCCCGTCCGAGACCCACCGCTGGGCGATCGCGCGCCGCGTCCTGCGGCGGCACTCGTCGGCTCGGACGGCGGCAGCCGGATGAGCGCCACCGCCGCCGAAGATGCCGAAGGGGTCGAAGGGGTCGACCTGCCCGCGCTGGAGCGGTTCTTCGCCCGCCAGGTGCCCGGGTTCGCCGGCCGGCTGGACGCCTCCCTGCTAGCCGGAGGGCGGTCGAACCTGACCTACCTGCTCACGGACGGGACGGCCCGCTGGGTGCTGCGCCGCCCGCCGCTCGGTGGGCTGACGCCGTCGGCGCATGACGTGCTGCGCGAGTACCGCGTGACCGCCGCCCTGTCCGCGACCGACGTCCCGGTACCCCGCGCCGTCGCGCACGACGAGGGTGACGTGCTGGGCGTGCCGTTCGCGGTCGTCGACTACGTCCCCGGCCTGGTCATCCGTACGGAGGAGGAGCTGCACACCCTCC
>Ga0068859_100000368_pt1 | contig 44850 bp, 33 predicted proteins | sample KBSSwiS22_FD_66585 | JGI IMG/M metagenome (GOLD analysis project Ga0068859, IMG submission 66585) | Switchgrass rhizosphere microbial communities from Kellogg Biological Station, Michigan, USA - KBS Switchgrass S2-2 | ecosystem: Host-associated > Plants > Roots > Rhizosphere > Soil ... | reverse complement strand
GCGCAAGGGGGAGAACTAATAAAGTAGCGGGCGTTTGATAACAGCGATTCTGTTCGGGAGCGCCGCCAGGCGCTGTAGTTGGGAGAACAGAATCTTCTGTTATCAGATGACCGTCCGATTTGAGGCTCTTTTGCCGAAGTCCTCTTGTTTCGAGGACAGTCGCAGATGCTCCTTCTGCGACGTCCGAGAAACTAAACGATGTGAGACCAGTTAGGAATGGCGGTATAAACCGAAGGGCCAAGTCCTCATCTGGCAGGACTTGGCTTTTCGGTTGGGCGAGACATTCAGCCTTCGATTGGGTTCGGGCTGCCTTTATTAATGAATCAATTTTTCAAGTTGGCTGAAGGAAAATCCAGGAGAGACACAACTGACAAACGCAGCGCCGTTGGTATGAGGAGATCGTGCGTATTCAAGTAGTGGTTTGAAATGAACCTAGTCGCATTCTGGCCGGCGAAACTCCTTGTTAGTTGCGCGGTTTTCGTCGGCGTTCAACAATGTGCTGGTAACGTTCTATATCCTCTGGTTCATAGAACTTTTCAGTTCCACATTTATCGCACCGATGCTGATATGTTTGGCGAATTCTCGCTTGGCCGTGCGAGGGAGCGTAGAAGAGGGCTTGCCTAGTTTTGCATTCGGGACATGTTACGACAAAGTACCACTGGAACGGCTTACAAGCAGATAACAACATAGGGGAAAGCTGGCGGGAATTTTTATAGGGAAAGTAGGGGTCAGCATAACGGCTTGTAGTTTATTCGGGCTCCCCTTTTCAATGCTCAAACGTACCTAACGGAAGCTTCAGTGGGAGTTCACTAGAGGAATTTGTCAGGTCTTTCGTCGGATTTTTAACGCAAAATTTTCGCCGCACTGCGCCATAGGCGCAGTTGCGGCGGGGGCAAAAAAGCCAGCCGAGTGCTATCGCACTCGCCTGGCTATTCTTCTCAGGGGAAACTTTATTGTGGCGAGAATCAACTCCGGCCGTCCATCGCGAATCATTTAATACCGACGCAGAAGTGAAGCGTTGAACACTACCAGCATCAGACAAGCGCCGCTGCGGGCCACGGTAACGGCTCAACCTAACTAAAGCCAACCGTTAGACTTTCGACCTTCATTGAGATCATTTGAAAGCTGGCAAGATCACTAAGCACACCCACTACTCCTTAGCGCTCGCTATCAATTCCGTCAGCCTTGTCGGGTCGATAACATAACTTGCAGGGGCAGCGGGCGCACGTGTGGCGAGTTCACTATGCGATGAGCAACGTGGTGAGCCATCAGCGCCCAATGCCCCGAGCCTTACGCGCAATCTCAGCGGTACGTGTGAGGCTATCTGAATGTTAGATCTCAGGAATTTTCTCGGCGTAAAGCTGGTCTTCGATTGCTGCTAGCAGAATGCGCTTCAATAGGACATCAATCGACACGCCAAGCTTTTCAGCCCACTGTTGCAGGAAGACCCGATCTCTTGGCCGAATTTCCCTAGGAGTTAGTTCTACTGTGGCGTAAGGCATTTCACCATGAATGCTCGTGATAACGTTATTCCGCATGGCTTCTCTTGTTTGTTCGTCCATTTGGAACTGCTCTCCTCTTTGAGGCTTTGTTTGACTTTCGAGGCTTGGCCTTTTGCTTTGCTTCGTACTGTCCGATCAGACCGGCCTCCGTTCGCAGCGCAGTCCGAAATTGTTCTAACTGCTTAATCAGTAGATCAATCTTCCTCAAGCTCTCACGCCGTGCGCGAAGAGTACCGAGAAAAAATTCGAGCTGGATATGACGCCGACAGTCAGCCATCGTTAACATACAATGGCCCCACTTATACTCCCCGCCTCGGCTTGATTCGACCTCAGTAAGAATGTAGGACGTGTGCCCCGTCGAAATCGAAGCTAAGAACACTCTCTTGCGATAACCAAATGTGGACATAGCGACCTCCTTCAGATCGCTAACTGTTGACCGCTCCATTTTTGTCTGTGGTTTTCGCCGGTTGTCGAACACAGCCGGTTAAAGGTGGGAGGGCAATTTCTTGTTCGGGTGAGACCTATGTGCGATCGGGGTGCAGAGAGAACTCGAGGTATCATAATGGATATTTTCAACATAAGAAGAAATGCCTTAATGACCAGCAGCCCCTTCACGTGTGAATCGGCTATCTATTGAGTTTACTTGGACTTACAGCCGCCGTCTTCGTTCCCGGGAAAGGAACCTCAACCTGGCTTTCACTGGTACGCCAGATCGTGCTTCCATCTGTGCTTACCGCTGAAGTGTAAGAAGTAACCCAATATGCGGTGTGACAACTAAATGAACATACTATTTCTGGTATATGCATGAAGTTCCATAATTCCTTGACATAACAATTATTTTGATTATTCTTGTGAATAGAGGAGAACGAAACTATGAATTCCGAAAATACCGAAAAAGTGGACGTTGGCGCTATGGACGACCCATTCGGCTTCACGCTCGATAAGCTTAACGTCGAAGCGATAGGCGCCGTAGAAAACCCAATCGTGCGCGCGGCTATAGAGCGGGTTAAGCATGGACACGCGGCTGAAGGGTTCAAAAACAAATTCGATAAGGCGTACCACTCTCACTCTAAAACTCGGTGAGAGCGATCAGCGCGTGAGCTTTACCCGTGGCTCCGAGTATTCCTCTCGTAGACACCTTCCTGTGTAAAGTGGCGAGTCGCTGCAATCTTGACTGCGACTACTGCTACATGTATCACCACGCCGACCAGTCCTGGCGCAGCCGTCCGCGCTTCATGAGCGACGAGACGGTGAAGGCGTTCGCCAACAACCTAGCTGATTACGTAGCGTTTGCTAACCTCGAAGGAGTAACTGTACTTCTCCATGGCGGCGAGCCGCTCCTCGCAGGAGAGGAGCGCATACTTCACTTCTGCAATACAGTTCGAAAGGCTCTGAAACCGCATGGCACGTCGCTCGAATTTGCTATGCAGACTAACGGGGTCTTGCTAACGCCGCGATGGATGGAAGTGTTGGGCCATCTTGGCATAACATTTGGGGTGAGCTTGGATGGGGACCAAGCCGCAAACGATCGACATAGGATTGATCATCGCGAAAAATCCTCCCATGCTGATGTGGAGCGCGGACTGCGCGTCATACAAGCTAGCCCCCATCGTCAATTGTTCCGTGGCTTCCTCAGTGTAATAGACGTCAAGAATAATCCAATAGATACATACCGATATCTTTTGAGTTGGGAACCTCCACGATTGGATTTTCTACTCCCAGAGGGAACCCGCGATATGCCCCCACCCGGAATTCCTAAAAGAGGCGGAGATCTTACACGTACACCCACGCCTTATGCCGACTGGTTGTTACCTATTTTCGATGAGTGGTTCAGCCATCCTGGCCAGACGGGGATTCGACTATTTGAGAACCTCATAGACGTGCTTCTTGGCGGCAGAAGCCAGACGGATGGCACAGGTGACGGAAGCTTCAATCTGTTTACGATTGAAACCGATGGCGCTATTGAGGATGTAGATCTTTTCAAAGCCGCCTACTCAGGAGCCCCTAATTTAGGTCTACCCTCACAGCCAACGCCCAATGTCGTGAGTACACGTTTCGCCGAGTTAACATCTTGGCCGACCGTGATCGAACGGCATCGGCTGAACATGATCGAGGGGCTTTGCCAGACCTGTCGTCAATGCCCAGCTGTTGAAGCGTGCGGCGGAGGATTTGTCCCGCACCGTTGGTCTGCCGAAAACGGATTCTCCAACCCTTCGGTCTACTGTGCAGATCTTTATCGGCTTAGCTCACACGTTAATCGTGCTCTTAGCATTGCGCTTGGTCCATTGCTTAAGGGAAAGAAGCCGGTCGTGTTTGCGAAGGGAGCGTAGCAATAATGGTTGTGGCTTCCAGCGGCGAGCTGTTTGATCGCATCCTTTCACCCGAAGGGGATCCTGACACACTCCAACGTTTGGCATGGCATCGCAGTGCCCTTCGTCTTAATATTCTGTTGACGTATCATCGTGAGCAACCCGGTAACGAACTGTTTTACCTCCTCAGTCAGTTAGAAATACTTCCTCCTGACGTGAGACATCGCGTGTTAGCCGCCCCCGAGACGGCACTGTACGTGAATGCACTTGTAAATAATCGCGTGCCGAGTGCCCATATAGCTGTGCCGCTTCTATCCCGACTTTTCCTGGCAAGCCCCGCATCTGCGTCTCACGAATTTTCATGGTCAGGCGAGCTTCCGCTTAACTATCTACCCCTAGGCCCACATGTGTTGCGGATGCCCGGAATAAAGATCAAAGATCCTCAACTTTTATTGGACGGCAGGTGCATAAAATTGTCCTCAACATCTGGGGGCATAACAATAACGTTGCCGTTCGAAGTTAACGAAGAAATCTCACAGAACTGGTCCGTACGCGCTGACAAGCTTGAGATTGTAGATGGATGGGAACCTTTCTGCGATGACTTTGATGATGGCAACATGTCCATCAATCTAGACCCTTCAGCAAGAGGGACTCTGGAAGGCTTAATTCAAGAAGCGGCCACACTGATAAAAACGGCCCTGCCTTCTGCATTGGAGGAGATGCTAGAGACCGCACAATACTTAAGTCCCATTCGTCCTAAGGATGCACGTACGCTTGAGCTGCCGAGCTTCTCTTCATCCGCGCTGCCCGGCGTCATCTTCATCGGCATTCAACAAGGCAACGGTGCATGGACCGACGCTCGGCACTTGGCAGAGTCTTGTGTTCATGAACACTTGCACAACCGACTCTACATCCTCGACGAGGCGATGCCTCTCGCGATTCATACCGCTGAACCGCAGTTATATTTCTCCCCATGGAAGCGGACTATGCGCGGCATCGACGGCATGCTCCATGCGATCTACGTGTTTTCACATCTCGCGTGGTTCTGGCGCAGGGTCGGGGCCAAACTTCCCGAGCTACAAAAGTACGCGGACCGTTGCGTTGAACAACAGGTAGAGCACCTTGAGTCTGCTGCGGACACACTCGACACTAACGAATTGACGGAAGCAGGGCGTCGTGTGCTGCAGGCGAGCACAAAAATTCTACACACACTGACTGTGAAGGCTTGAAGTATCGTGCCGTACGATAGTCACCACATTGATGAGAATGGACAAACGTGGAGCATACGAGAACTGCTTGCGTCCAACCGTCCGCGCCTCTTGAAGCGTCTCAAGACGGCCACGCTCTGGAGTCGCACCTCCCATCGGCGAAGCTGGGGCGATGAGCTGCCAAGTCCGGCTTACATCCTCGCAACATCGGGCCTCCGCCGTGGTGCTGTTGCCGCGGATGACACAGTTATCCAGTATGAAGATACGGCGGCGGATCATGGTCTTCGCATAGCTTCCCTCATTCGAGCACATAAACGCGGGGACGTCTTTGAGCCCGTCATCATTGGCCTAGACGGTCTGTTGTGGGACGGCAAGCATCGCTTGGCAGCCCTATATTCCTGTGACGTACCCGAAGTAGAGGTCATTGACTTCAGCGGCGGCAACTCAGAACTACTGCGCGCCCCAGTCTCAGTACATGATGTGCTCGCGGCTCGCCTGCTAGCGGCCTACACGTCGGGAGTGGTCCGCGACTATTTCGACAGGGCACAACCGTACCGACACCTCTTCATACCTGAGGTCTTTGATGCAGGCTTCGCTAACGCGCTCACGCGTGACATAGAGGGCCTGCCATGGAGGCTAGCAACTACGGACTTCTACGAACAATATGAGGACTCGTTGATCGACACAGAGCGACCTTACGTCGGATCTCCCCTCGATGCCCTGCGTGAAGTGGCTATGGATCCCGAATTCGCTGAGTTTATCGGTTCCGTCACGAGTCAGGGTAAACTCGAAGTAGTCGATGTAGCCTGTCACCGGAGCACTGCGGGCCAGCAGATCGGAATCCACAACGACTTCTATCCCGACGGTGAGGTGTGCCGTTTTACGATTCACCTGAACCCCGGTTGGACCCTTGAAGACGGCGGGTTATTCGTTACGTTCGCGGCAGCTGATAGTTCCGCCGTGAGGGCCGCCTACCTGCCCACGATGAACAGCGCGTTGCTGTTCGAGATCTCGCCCGCGTCGTTCCACGCCGTGACAGAGGTGACAACAGTACGGCCACGCTACTCGGTTGTCATCTCCTTCGTACGCAGGCAAGCTGTGGGACCACAAGACGACGAAGTCGCTCGGCTCGCGCAGGCTCGCCAGAAGGCACTCCCCCGGCTCCGCCCCGAAGTGGTGGACGTGCGATCCCTGAGTCGCCTCCAGACGAGACGTTGCGCGCCAGGAACTTGCGGCGGTGCGTGCTGCAAAGATGGCGCCGGACTTCTCCCCGAGGAGGCACACTTGCTTGACCATATCGCGCACGTGCACGCCAAGGAACTTTCGGCCCTCGGCGTCACCGGGGCAGGCATTCAGGAAAATGATCCCTCTCCGCGTACCAGTTTGGTGACCGATGCGGACGGGCACACACACTGCGGGTGGCTGACACCTGACGGAAAGTGTTCTCTCCAAGTCCTAGGCGAAAACCAAGTGCAGCAGCCTTGGATATACAAGCCGCTCGCCTGCATCCTTGTGCCACTTCGCGTGCGGTCGCTAGCTGGAGCCCGCGTACTCACCGCTGATAGGCGCACACTCGACCGCTCCTGTGATGCCGACCTGTGTCTGCTCAAGGATGATACCGCGGCTGCGCTGGAAGGTGTCGAAGATGAAATCGATTTTATCCGTCAGATGTGGGACTTGGAAGTTCCTGAAATAGTTGAGGCAGCGAATCAGACTCAGTCGAGGGTCCGAGACTACGACGACTTCGTCGGTGTCGTGGCTGCTACAAAAAAGCATGTACTGTGGGCTGTTGGAGATAGTGACCACGGCATCGAGGTCTTAAAAACTCTCAGAGAATCGTCCGCTACAGACTTTCAAGAAAGCGCAGTCTTACAGAGGCTCAGTGGCCGGTGGTTTCCGGTGTGTTTCGAAGATGGAATGGAACCCACTGGCGCTGCCCGCATGTCATTAATTGGCGGCCACGTCCCTCTTGACCTGTGGCTAAGCACGCGGCGGCGAGAGATCGAGATCGTTGACGTAGCTCGGGATTTATTGCGCGCTCTCGTGGTCTTGGAAGACTTAGGTGTGTATCACCTCGATCTCGCCCCGCGGAATGTCCTGGTCCATCCAGACGACTACACCGTAGTCATTGTCGATTTCGAAGACGCGGTCGACGGCTCAACTGCGGTCGAGTGTGCTGGTGGTGAGTTCGGGTACGCAGCCCCAGAGCAGTACTTGAACTACCTCGGATTCCACAGCAGACTCACAGAATCATTCTTTGTCGGGGCGTTCGTCTACCACGCGTTCGCCCAACTCAGCCGACGCAGGCTGCGCGCGTTCCCATTCGGCGATTTAGGTTGTGTACCGTTGTCGTTGCGCGGTCTTGTCACCGCGCTAACGGGAGATCCCTCTCAATTTTACTCCTCGACGACGCGCTGCAGTGCTCGTGAAGCACTTGATCGATTAACGACAGGTAAGCAGTTCGAACCCGTGTCGATACGACAGCCAGTAAAGCCCGCCGTAGAACAGGAACAGCGGCGACTCGACAGCCCTGACGGAAGCACGCTAATCATCCGGCGCCGAGGGCTCACGTTAATGCGCGGCGAAACTACTATTGACCGGTGGAATGGACTCGTGGACGTAACGAATACGCCTGTCGCGTGGACTGATTCACTGCGAATAGGTCCATTGATTATCACTTCAGATGGCCTCATGCCGCGCCGAACTGACCCGCAAAACTTTACTGCTGCCCCTTTACACTTCAGGTAAAGACTTGTGAAGATAAAATGGTCTGTTACCGACATTCTTTTTGAAAAGAATGGGGTCAAGTACATTCGGAAAGCACCAGAAGTGCCCGATCGAGATTCTCATAGCGACATTGGCGAATCTGATGCCCAAGGAGTAGGGCTCAAGCACCGAGGGCACACGAAAGGAGCCTTATGAGTAGAGATACTCGAGACGAAGCACTAGATAAGATTCAGGATGTTGCTAATTTCCTTGCTGGTTCTTATGAGTTACCGGCCGAGGTTTCCAAAGGTTTAGATATTGTAGAAGCATTGGCGCGCCACCGACATCGCTCGGATCCCCTGAGTCCCGAAGAAAATGAGTGGCTCGCCAGAATCAAGCGAGGCGACGACTAACATTCCAATCGTCATAATACCTGACGTTTTCACCGCAAGATCAAATCGATTGCCCGACCGACGATTGTGTTCCATTCGATGCGTGTGCAGCCTTAGACCATGCCTTCTGAGTTCATCGATAACTATTACCGAAACATCTATCCAGTTGCGCAAAAAGAAATTCGGTCGCAGCCGGATTCCTATTTGCTAACGGTAGATTTAGACGAGTACGCAGATTATCTCGTACGGAAATATGGACTCTCAGAAATTGAACCTGATTCGAACCGTCAAATCACATCTGAAAAGATTCGAAGCACTGTAGAACGGAATCGCTTTGGTGATCGATGTGAAATCGAGGAGATGCGGATAAAGATCTCATTTCCTGTAGAGCCGGACGAAGGCATTGAGAAAGTTCTCGCATTATCCCCAAGTACTTGGTCAACAGCTCCGCCGCAGTTGGTCTATAGCAATGGATGGATCACTACGGAAGTTTCACCGACTGAGGATGCAGTTCGAAAAGGACTTAATGACCTTAACTCCGAGATCGCTCGCCGAAATTCAGATATCCGAAAAGAGAACAGCACCCTCCGCTTAAACGTGCATAACTGGATAAAAGAGCGAAAGGCACAGATTCAAAATGAAGACGTCCTGCTTGAGCAGATTTCGCGAAAAGTTGAGATAGTCCTAAAGCAAAAGTCTGATGCAGGAGCAGGCGTCCCACCCGCTCTTGTGGTGAAGGAAAACTTGCGTCCGATCGTTCAGCCCACTGCGAAAGCCCCTGTTAAATGTGAATTACCGCGAGACAAGTTCTACGCAATTCTGGATCTAATTAAGGGTAGTTGCGGCCAATTTGAGCGGACCCCGATCACGTTTGCCAAACTGGACGAAGAGGAACTCAGAAACGTAATTCTCTCGAACTTAAATACCCGCTATGAAATCGAAGCCTTAGGAGAGGCCTTCTCCAAGCGGGGCAAGACTGACATTTACCTTAGAGTTCGAGAGGGCGGAATCTTTGTCGCAGAGTGTAAGTATTGGGCGGGCGCGAGAACGATCGATGAAGCGGTTAATCAAATTCTTAATTACCTAACTTGGCGTGATAGCTACGGTGTTGTAATTATATTTTCTAAGCGTAAAGGATTTACCAAAGTACTCGAAACAGCCGCCACCCACATTCTTCAGCTTCCGTCCTACATAAAGGCATTTAAGAAGATCGATGAGTCGCACTTTAGTGGATCGTTTGTTTTACCGGAAGATGAGCATAAGTTGGTTGAACTACATTTCATGATTTACAACCTATGCGATTCAGGAGCACGCGAAGGAATCGCAAGTTAATCCCTGCCGAGGCCGAGCGAACCTTCTGCGTTACATTATGTAGGAGAGCAGATGAAAAAAGGCTACAGAGTCGCGGCGATGTACGGTGGAGCAAGCGTCAAGAGATTCCAGATCCCCAGGTTCTCGACGCTGCGGATCAGTATGAGGAAGCTAGAAAGTTGCTGGCCGAACAGCCTCCGGGTAGTGGAGTTCTTCTCCCACTCATGAACAATGCGGCCATGGCCGTGGAACTATATCTAAAATGCCTTTCCGCCGAACTGATTTACATCGAGGATAAACACATGCCAGAGATATCCCGTGTATATGCGGCACCAACAATCCCGACAGCGCACGGGCATGGCTTGGTGGCTCTACTCGATGCAATGCCCAGGGATATTCATCGGTCACTGATTAACGCTTTCAACGACGAATATAAGGATCGCTGGAACGACGATCTCCCGAAGGTGCTCGCGGAGCTTGAAGGCGCGTTCATGGCGACTCGTCATCTTTTCGAACACGGTGCCGACATCACCCGCTACAATCTGGAGCACCTCATGGGACTTGCTGAGTTCCTCAGTCGCTTTGCAAGAAGCATTCAACCGATGGATTGTGTCGAGTGGCAGTGAGATTGGCATGAAATAATCGCCGCCGGCGATTTGGGTATTACAGTTAAGTAATCTTTTCCGCTCGGATGCTGATCGTGCGCCCCAACTGAAGGCCAGCGCCCGGCGGCTTTGCCTTTTGGTTAAAATAGAATATGTCATTAAGCGTCATTGTCGCTTCGGCTAACGGAATAGTAGTGGCAGCTGACCGGCGGGTTGGATCTTATATTCATCCGGTTCTGGTTGATGCCGAAGAATATAGACTTTGTCCTTTGGGCTTGATTTTTTTGACGGGAATAAAAAACTAACCGTTTACGAAGCCCCTCATAATTTCGTCGCCTTTACCTACACCGGCTCGGGTTCGATAAATTGCCATCAACTGATCGAGGACTTAAAGCTGAAGTTGCCCCCGCGCCGCCTTCTGATTAAGGAATATGCCGATGTCTTCTAAAGCTTTCAAATTTGAAAACAAGTGCAATGTAACTCCACGTCAGCACTCCCCGATCTCACTTGGGCTTCCTGGAGAGAGTGCAGTTATCAGAATTCGTAATGTTTCTTGGAATGAATTGGGTCACGATCATTTGGTCGATGTGGCGTCTGCGACCCGGCGGCGAAAACGAAGGTGATTAGCAGAGTGTGTTGACGAGGGTTGAAGTCTGAAGTCAATCGCTTATTGCTCGAGTGAGTGACGCTCCTTGTGGTACTTGATGACTGCCTTAAGGGTTTGAGCAATCATTTCTTCGGCCAGAATTGCACCTCCTGCACCCCGCCAATTTGCTTGCAAAAGATTTCTAATTTCCTGCTGCCGGCGCCTCGTTAGGGTCTTTCGAGGAGCTTCCGTCGGATCGTGAGGATACGTCACTGCAAATTCTGGCGGCGGCTCCCCGTTGAACAACTGCCCGTGTACGGCGTCTACAACTGCACCTTCAATGTACGTTTCATCGTCAGATGCCTCCCAACCCAGCTCACCCGTGTAGGTCCGCTGGACTGTGGTCAGTATTTCGGCCAAGACATTCCTATCGATTTGAGCCAACATTTTTCTTCTCGCGATTTTACCATTCGATGAGTCAAACGGCGTCGCTGGGACAAGTCAGCTCGCACTCCCTGACATTTCGTCGCATATGATGCCATATGACTTGACAATGTCAGAAGTCGGTTTATACTCCTGGGTATGGAGGAGTTCTGAAAATGCCTGACGGCGACCGATTTGAACGCGCTCTGTATGGAAAAGGTTGGCGAAGAGCCTACCGCTTGGCTTGTTCGGATCAGCCCTTTAGCTTAATCGGCGATGCCATGATCACCGCAGTAGCCGCAGCCCTACGTGGCCCTCTTGCATGTAACTCCCTGGGGAAGATGCGCGACGCTATTTTTCAAGCGCTGAAGGAGAAAGAACGTGCTGGTTTGCTGAATTTCGGTGATCGTCCTCTATCCGATCCATTCAGGATATTGTCGGACCTGCTCAACGATATCGCTGTAGAAGACTCCAACTCCACCGGTGTGCGACTAGCTGAGAAAAAGGCGAAAGAGGTCTTTTTACGGTTACAAAAGGAATCCCGTTCGGTGACCCCTCGTCAGATTGAGAGTACCTTAGCGGAGACTTTTGGCTGGGGTATTGTCAGGAATCAGTGCCTCGCTAAGGCGCGCGAAGGCATGATGCGGAAAGCGGGCAGAAGCTTCGAGGAGCAGATGGCGTGGGAGGATGGGTTGTCTGCGCATCTCGCTCAACCCCTTACAAAAACGGTTAGTCAATTGTTCCGACTGGACGGCAAGGTCGCAGTGCGTGCCCCACGCCGCATGACACCGCAGCGGAAAATGACGATCGAAGAATTACATCAAGGAATTGCAGTCTTGGAGATGTGAGATGTCAAGAACTTTTGTGATAGCCAGCCCGCTTGAATACAAGTCCGACTTTACCATGTCTGGTGTGGCCCGACGGGGATCTACGAAGTCGACCACTAGGCACTCGGCTAAGGATGAACTTTCGTATGCCAACGGCTTTTACGTCGATGACCAGGTCATTGGAGCGTCCTTCGGTCTTCATCTCGACCCGCTTTATGCTGACTGGATTGATGTGGCGCTTGCTGCTTATTACACCGATCGGTTGTCACCTAGACGCGAGCCAAAGAGGCCTAAAAGCGTCTATCAATGGGCTCGTCGAATCTCACTCAAAGTGCCGGTTAGACTGCCGGAAGTATGGAATCGGGTTGAGGTTTCGGAAGCTGTGGGCAGAGCGTTGAACTTCTTTACTGATGACTTTTGGAGCTTGGAATTCGTTCCCAGAAAGGCGGGTGCAACGGTTGAAGAAAGTCAGGCATTTCTTTTTCCAAGCCCGATTGTGCCGCCGACATATGTAGCGTTACTAAGCGGTGGGCTCGACTCCTTTGCCGGTGCATCTCGGGCTGTGGAAGAACTCCCCGAAAGCGCTTTCATCTTTGTCTCTGCAGCAACAAATTCGCGCCAGAGGAGCGCTCAGAGAGAGCAGGTAAGGGCGCTAAGACGGGTTGCACGCCGAGAAGTTCGCCACATCACAGTGCCGTTTGGCCTGAGCAGACGCGGTCGTTTGAGGGGCAAAGGCGAGGAACAATCGCAACGTGCGAGAGGATTTCTCTTTCTGACCTTTGGCGCGGTTACGGCTCTAACTGCCCGATCCTCGGCCCTTCATATACACGAGAACGGAATAGGCGCGATCAACCTCCCGTACGACGCGACCCAACTTGGCACCTCGAACTCAAGAGGGGTTCACCCGCTTTCTCTGATGCGAATGGGCGAATTAGCTGAGGCGTTGATCAATAGCTCCTTCGAATTTCGCAATCCCTACCTCTATCAAACCAAAGGACAGATGTGCGACCACCCTGCGGTGCGTAACATGGCAGCACACATCAAGACTACCTTCTCTTGCGATGGATTCCCTGTGCAGGCCCGCGGAAAACCTCAATGCGGTTCATGCACGTCATGTCTACTGCGGCGCGTTTCCTTGGAAGCATCAAGGCTCTCTGCCTTTGACCCGTCCCAACATTATGTCTGCGATTTGTCCTCAGGAAGCATCAAATCGAGTGAAAGACAGTTGCGCAATTTAAAGGCGATGGAGTGGCAATTCCGGAAGCTCGCCCAAAGACTTAAGACACCAGAAGCATGGCAAAGTCTAATCACCGAATTTCCTGATCTGCAGACGCTCGCTTCCGAACTCGGAGCGCGTTCGCGTGGCGGTGAACTAGAGGTGAGTCGTCTCTTGCTGCAGCTATATGCTCGTTATACATCAGAGTGGAAGTATTTCTCAGCGCGAGAGCGACTAGGTGTACGCGCCCTAGCTGCGTGAACGCTATATGTTTGGTCACAATTAATCCGAGGAGCGGTAGCCATGGATAAGCACATACTCGAACAGATGGATCCGAAAATCCTCGGCGCGCGTCTACAGGATGCACGCAAGGCCCGTGGCATGACACAACAAGTAGTTGCAGCTGAATTGGAGATGGCCCGAACGACGATTGTAGCAATTGAAAAGGGCGAACGCCGAGTTACGCCTCAAGAATTGATTCGCCTTGCAGAACTGTACGGTCGAGCTGTCTCAGAGTTTGTCAGCCGCCAAGTCATCACTGCCGGCTTCGTGCCGCAGTTCCGTTCTGAATGGCGCGAAGATTTCAGCCGCGATGAGTCTTTGGAGCAAGCTGGCGATGATTTGCAGCGACTTGCCGAAGACTACGTAGAGTTGGAACGTCTGTGTAACTTACCTATGCCGAAGTCTTACTCGTCTATCTATGAAACATCTGGATCCTCTCCTGAACAGGCCGCCGAAGAGATCGCGGCAACTGAGCGTAACCGTCTTGGGATTGGCGATGGTCCAATTTCCAATCTGAGGGATCGCTTAGAGACTGACGTTGGATTGCGTGTCTTTTACTTCACGATGATACCGACAGTGTCTGGTGTCTTCGCTTATAACGACACCCTGGGTGGCTGCATTGGCATCAACTCCAAACACCCGCGCGACCGACGTAACTGGTCATTGGCCCATGAGTACGGCCATTTTCTGACTAACCGCTATCGAGCCGAGATTACGTTTTTAAGTGAACGGAGGCGTCAATCTGCCACGGAGCGACTCGCAGATGCCTTTGCCGAGAACTTCCTTATGCCGGCCAGCGGGCTCAACCGCAGATTTACGGAGATGTATCGTGCGAACTCCGAAGGGCGCATAACAATCGCGCAACTCTGCACGCTCGCCGACTTATATCAAGTCTCGGTACAGGCACTAATCATTCGTCTGGAGAAGCTAAAGAGGATTCCGACTGGGATGTGGGATCGTCTTGAAGGAGAAGGGTTCAAGCCGCGTCGCGCCCAGCAACTGCTTGGAATCAATCCAAACCCGACAGAGCAGTATGAACTGCCGCGTCGCTACCTTAACCTGGCGGTTATGGCGTATGAACTGGAGCTCCTCAGCGAGGGTCAACTGGCACGTTTTCTCCGTTCGGATCGGGTTTCTGCGCGTGTGGTGGTGGAAGAGCTGAGCCATCGTTATTTTGCGGAGCAGGGCGGGTATGAGGATTTCGAACTCGACTTGGCTCAGACTGTGCCGGGGAGGTAAAGATTTCACGTGGCCTCCCCGCAAATTCTTGACGCCTGTGTGCTTATCAACTTATTGGCAAGTGACGAAACTGATGGAATTCTACGCGCCGCAGCTCGAGAATCGTTCATCTGCTCAGCGGTTGAGACCGAAAGCATATATCTGCGCACAGACGATTCTAGTGCGCCTATCGAACGGATTGACCTGCGTCCTTTAATTGATGCCAGGCTACTTACCGTATGTGGTATTGAGGGTGACGAGGAGAGCGAGCGGTATGTTGACTATGCCAGCGTCCTTAGCGATGGTGAGGCAATGTCGCTCGCAATAGCGTTATCCAGAGATTACGTGCTCGTAACGGACGAAAAGAAAGCAAGACGACTTTTTCTTGAGGCCGCAGGAAAGCCTACGCTCCTGGCGTCAACCTCCGCATTAATCCGCAACTGGGCCGATGACAGTATTTCAGTAGAGAGACTCAAGCAGGCGCTGTCGAAAGTTGAAAGGCGTGCCAGATATCAGCCGCCTCCAACTGACGAAAACCATAGATGGTGGCTAGATGCCTCTCATTGATGTTTGCACGATCAAGTGGGTCCGGTGGAGAGAATAATGATTACTTGCCGGCTCTGGGCAGTTGTGAAGCTTATTCGAGTACCCTGTGATTCGCGATCCATTTTACAACCAAATTCTGACAGCACTCTCCTCTTCACTTGATGAGGATTGCTTTGAGTTGTGTGCTGGTTCCATTTTGCGGAAGGAGCTTCCGACACTTGTTACGATCCGAGGTGGCTCCGACAGCGGCATGGATGGAGTTACATACGCCAATGGGCCTTTTCTTGTCTGTACCACTGATTCAAATGTAATTCGCAATCTTACAGGAAGCCTAAAGTCTTATCTTCGCGCCGGCGGGAATCGACGGTCAGTCGTATTAGCAACTTCTCAAGAACTCTCCCAGAAGAGGCGACAAAACCTTGAGGCACGTGCCCAAGAATTGGGCTTCTCACTTCGGCAGATTTACAGTCGTGCGGCCATGGCTGAGCGGCTCTATTACGAACCTCGATGGTGCAAAGAACTGCTGGGACTAACAGGTCGACCTTCGGCTTTATCCCTAATTCCACGCACGGAACGCCCACTTAACGACCAGTCATTGGTAGGCCGTGATGACGACGTTAGATGGCTCGAAGAATCTAGCGGTGACCTACTCCTACTGGGCCAGCCCGGGTGCGGCAAGACGTTCTTGCTGAGATCTTTGGCGCTACAAGGTTGGGGTCTCTTTCTTATTACTGAAGACGTGGGCACGGTCGCTGAGGCAATCCGGGCGCAGAAACCGAATGTCATAATTGTGGATGATGCTCATTTTCGCGTGAGCGTTCTATCCGCGCTGCGTCAGTTGCGTGCAGAGATTTCTGCGGAATTCGACATCGTCGCCACGAGTTGGAACGGGGCAAAGGATAGCGTAGCGCAAGCACTATTACTCCCCGACTCCCGCATTCGTGAGCTCTCTCTCCTGACTCGGGACCAGATCGTTGAAGTCATACGACACGCCGGATTGGGCGGCCCAGTAGAATTGATAAGAGAGATCGTCAACCAGGCGGAGGGTCGACCTGGTCTGGCCGTTACACTTTCGTGGCTTTCCCTAAACGGCGATGTCGAGGGCGTCTTCTATGGGGACGCTCTGGGTCGCTCGTTAGGCACAACCTTTCGAAGGCTGGTAGGAGACCGAGTAACGCAGGTCCTTGCGAGCTTTGCGCTGGGGGGTGATCAGGGTAGTTCAATGGCATCGGTTGCCACAGCTCTGGGTGTTCCCATTATCGATTTACACGTCGTGCTTGTAGGACTTGCGGCCGGCGGTGTTATCCGTCAAAAAGGTGAGAGCCGCATATCCGTTTGGCCTCGAACCCTTCGCTATGTGCTAGTGCGAGACACATTCTTCAGTGGCAGGTGTGATCTGCCCAAAGACGCGTTGATAGATGCGGTTTATGACAGAAACGATCTGAGCGAAACGTTGATCGGGGCACTCAATCGAGGAGCGAAAATTCCGGAGATCAATGAAATAATTGAATCAATAGACTCGCCTTTGGTGTGGAGTCAATACGCTTCATTGGGTGAAGATGAAGCAAAGTTCGTTTTGCATAAGCGTCCCAGCTTAATTCGAATCGCTGGCCGGGAAATCCTGAAAATTATTCCCGAACATACGATACCGTTGCTGTTAGAAGCTGCGGTTGGCGATGAGAGGAATTTGGGAAGCGCTACCGAACATCCTCTACGCTGGATTCAGGACTGGATTAAGGAAGCGGAACCTGGCAAGGGCGGCGAAGCGTTGCGCCGCCGGTCCCTTCTCATGTCCGCAGTAAGGGAATGGCTTCGCACAGACCGGAATGAGCGTGTAGGTCGATGGGCTCTATCTCTTGCTCTAAAGCCATCGTTCGAAACCTACACTCCAGACGCTGGAAGTGGAATGCGAATCCATATCGTCCGCGGCCTGCTATCTGATGAAGAGCTTGAGCAATTCAGAAGTTTATGGCACGAGGCAAAGATCTTATTGGTGGCCTTCAATCTAAGCGACTGGAAGGATTTGCTCAACGCAATTCACGATTGGATCTATCCAGAGACGGCTGGGGTCAAAAAAGTTCCCCCGAAAACTCGCGAAATCATGCGTTCCATGGCTGCGCGGATGGTCACCGACATTATGGCGGCCTCACCGGATCATCCAAGCATTCAACAGTGGGCCCGAGATCTCAGTAAGAAACTGGGTCTGAATTTCGAAATTATTGTCGACCAAGAATTTGAGACGCTCTTTCCAAAGTTCAATCGGAAGGATTTAGAGAATCTGGAAGAGCGTACTCAGAAGCAGTACGAACAGGTCGTGACTCTTGCGGAGAAGTGGCGCCATTACTCACCAGAAGAAGTTGCATCACGACTAATTCATCTGGAAGAAGCTGCAACAGTGGTTCGAAATTCATGGCCTCGTTGGACTCCTAATCTTTGTGGATGTCTGGCGAACCACGTCAGCAAACCTAATGAGTGGTTGGAACATTTTATTAGAGTTGGACTGCCTTATGATCTTTGCGAACCATTTCTGCGCAAGGTCGTCACAGAGCGAATGGACGGATGGGAGATAGCCATTGCAACGTGTTTCGGCGATCCTCGTTATGAAGGAATAGTGATTTACTTGCTTCTGTCTCTTCCGGATGTTCCAGACGATTTGTTGACTCAGGCAGTCAGGGCCGCCGAAAGATATTGTGGGATGGTTCAAACCATGTGTCTACAGGGTCATGTGCCAGAGCACAATCTAAGATTTCTGCTAAATCATGAAAACTATCGGGTTTCAACGGATGCTGCCATTGGTGTGTGGTGGGCACAGCCTCGCGGCGAGATTTGCGCCAGCCTGTTTAATGATTGGAGGGCTGCGATCTTGAGAACCGAGGAAGAGGGAACGTTTACAGCTGAGATAAGTGAGATATTGAAAAATGATGCCTGTTTGGCAATGGACTGGGTGATCGCTCGTATTCAGAGTGAAACCAGCCTTACTCAGTATTCTGTTTCAAAGGAGTTGATGGTGGCTATCTCCGTCTTGAGCACTGATCAAAAGCTGGCGATTTTGTCGCACGTGGAAGCGGAGAGATATTCAACATCTGTTCTGATCTCTGAACTTGGGACTAATGATTTACAAGTTTTTGAGGCGATTTTGAACGAACCCCGGTTTCTGAAATACCACTTAGCCCCGCTGGCTGGTCACCCAAAAGAACTGTGGGCGGAAAAAGTGAGTCGAGCAATTTCTGCCGGGTATTCCTCAGACCAAATCGCCAGCGCGACCTTGCATTACGATAATTCCTGGTCAGGAGATGAATCAGCTATGTGGCAGAGATGGATAGACGACTTTAATGCATTTACGACACATCAAGATCCAGACGTCTGTTCCGTTGCCAGGGTAGGTATTACAAAAGCTCGGCAGCGTCAAACATTGGCGGCAGAGGAGGAGCACCGCGAGGCCATTTACGGAGTTTAAGGGCTTTCGTGTATAGCCGAGCATAGAGTTGTTTTAGATTGGGTCACGTATTCGAACTGAATCAATCAGAAGAAAGAAAAAGTCGGGACCGCAAGGAGGATTAATGATACTTGACGAGATTGCTGCTCATCCAGTTGTCCAGGAATTAGTTAAAAACGGCCTATTGTCGGCATTTGAGTCTGGTCCAATTACATTGCCTGCCTGTAATGAGCGAGAGCTTTTACGAGCCAAAAGGCTTATTAAGCGCGCGCTGGGATTAGGCCTCACTTCGCTAAAGACACCGGTCAAGCGCAGTAGTTTTTTGGGTGCTTGCTTGGATCTCACTGACGACGAGCATCATGAGCATTTGATTGTGGGTTACGGAACTAAGCACGGCAACACTACCAGGATTGATGCTGTGCATCACGTTCTTGGTGAGCAGCACTCTGTTAGACCGAGTGCCGAAGTTCTCAATACGATTTGGCAGCACATCCAACAGCGGCGACATGGCGAGATTGTCATATTCCACAATCATCCTCAGACGTGGCTGAATACTCTTCTAGGCAACACGCCGATAGCTTCTTCTGCCGATCGACAATGGTTGGAGCGATTGAGATTTCACCCATACCAATTCGCGAAGATGATGCTAGGAAACGGAGACGTGCTCTTTTTTCTCGGTGAGAACGGTTTTGTTAAGCGGTTTTCATTTCCCTCGTTTGACCGAATTTTTCCAGGTTAGGTGATCGAAAGTTAGACCGGGAGAATTAAAAAGATTCCGCTTTATAACCTGTACGTCGCAGCGGAACCTAGTGGTTCACACCGGTAATGATCGCACGTTCAATCCTTCACTCAAATGAGTCAAATAAGTTCCGAGTGACTCGCTATCGCGCGGAAGGAAGGCAAGTTTTTCTTTTCGAGCGGCTCTTTGACGACGGTTATTTCAGAGGATCTCTTAGTAGGCAGCAATGAATTGACAGCCATTTTCGGCGGAAGGTGGAGGATTCGATGGCTCCAGTAAAAAGGTTAGGCTCAGGCTTCTCACCTGATGCATTCAGGCGAGAAGCCACAGAGGTCATTAAGCGATAAAACCACGGGTTTGCTTTGTCGCGACCTCTCAGGGGGTCAGGAAGCTAATCTGGAACCGATTAACTCCGTGCCTACGAACATGTGGGGGCGGTCAATCCGTATCCGTTCGAGTAATTGTTCGTAACGACGATGGCGTTGGCAGTGGTCGATCAAATCCATTAACCGCGTTTCGAACGTGCGACCTGGTAAGTCATCTATGGTCAGTCCGAGGTCTCGACAAAGCAACCTGAGTTCTTCTCCATCGTAAGAGCTGCGCATCGCAATGCGGAGGGCGCGCTGATCGATCTCCGATGGAAGAAGTGTTGACAGCAGAGTAGAGTCATGTGTGCTGCGATTTTGCACCATGACAACGAAGTCCTCACCAATGGCCTTTTGATAGGGTCGTTGGGACCCGTGCTGTCGCACGCTTCGCGATACATAGCTGAAGACTTCGCTAGCCCAAATCGTACCGTCTGCTCGCGCGATTTCGCCACGCAATGCTCGTAGGACATAAGCCGTGAATAAGCCGTTGCGCATTCCTTTCAATTCCCATGCTGGTTCATCTGGGCGGCTCGCTGCCAAGATTACTCGTCCACTGCCTTCGATCAAGGCACTTAGATCGCGACCGGTGAAACCAACAGGTATCCGGGGATGGCAATGACGCACTTCGCCAATCGCTCCCGAGTAGCAAGTGTCGAGCAGTACAACCAACCGCTCCGACTTGATTGCCCTCAGCGCCTCGGTGAATTCGATGCTGGTTATGCAAGTTTGCTCAATCTCGAGCATTGACGCTTCCACAGGGCAAAAGAAAGCGAACTCATGAAGCTTTGAGGATTGTCGTCCGCCATGACCGCTGAATTGCACGATGGTTGTATCAGTTGGACCTGCAATCTTGGCAAGCCAAGCTAGTTCTTTCAGTATGGATTCCTTTGTCGCATCTGCATCCAGGAGGAGTTTGACCTCAGCAGGGAGAACTCCGCCATGAAGAATCGCGGCTAGGTCGCGCGCGTCATTAGCCGCACAAGGCAGCGCACCAAGATTATTGTATTGCGAAATGCCAGCACTCAGACCATAGATTTGTTTGGTGTTCATCGTCATTCTCCTTAGATCACGAATGTGAGGCGGCGGCAGTGCGCCGCCTCTCCCTTTAGCTGAGCTTTAGGCTGCCAACAGCTGTCCATGCGATTGCTCAACCAGCGTCGGATTTACCTCGCGGATTGCAGTCAATAACTCATTGTGTTGACCGCGTGTCTCAACGTAGTCGAGCAGGGCCTGGATGCGTGTGAACTTGGGCGCGCCTTCGACTTCACGGTGCACCTGCCGGAAGTAATCGAAGAGCACTCGTGTAAGTTCGCCATCGCTCAACCCTTGAGTCAACAGATGTCGCAGATGACTACTCGCTAGGTCTGTTGGCTGTGGTCCGTTCGAAGCGATCGGTTCTTCCTCGACAACGTCAGCGGGTGGTGCAGCGTCCGGCAGTGTCCAGGTCGTGATGAGCTTCGCCGGGGCTTGCGGATGCGGCTTTTCGTTAGCCATGACTATGCCTGCTCTTGAAGCCGCATGCAGCCAGTTTTCCGCAGCCGTGCGCGTCTGTCCGACCCCCAGTTGGATCAATGTGGCGTCGCGGGTCATTCCATTGGCAAGGTAATTGCTGTCCACGTGCGGCATGCCTCTTTGGCGCAGACAGTGGTCGATCCTGTCTGGAATCCAGGCGGCCAAGTGCTGCGCAGCGCGAGCGTAAGTGTTATCTCGGTTGGTCTCCAGCATGCGCGCTTGCCCATGTGCATCTACGGGGCTGTTAGGAGTCGGTGCCAGCCATCCCTCAGCGATTAACCTGCCCAGGGTTTCGCTCGAGCCAAACTCCTGCTCCAGCCTATCCTTGTAGATAAAACGCCAATGATTGCGGTGCATCACTGCTGCGATTCGCATCATCAGCACTATGTCCTCGTGTTGAGGTGGCTTCCCGTTTTCCTCACGGCGGCTCCCAGATGGCGGGAACTTCAGGAACGCATCCAGGTATCGCACCTCGTTGGCCACGCCTTCCAACTCACGACTAAGGCCGCCCTTTAGAGCGAGGAGAACAACCTTTTTGCCACGGCCCCGAGCGGTATCAACTATGTGTCGAAAATCTCGGTCCATGGTTGCCAAGCCTATGATGTCGATCGCACCACTTGCACTGTGTTCGTGCTCAACCAGAGTGCGGATGTCGTCGACGATTTTCATGTCAGCTGTGTTCTTCCCGTGCTGATTGACCACGTAACGGCTCTCACCGCCGGCTAGCGTCAGCTCCCGCTGCCAATTTGCCTTGGGACCTCCATGATGACGATTGAGTTCTCCCCAATCAGCGTAACCCGTTATCGTCACGATCTCTCCAAGATCCTTGAGCACTTGACGAATGGCGTCCATCATCTCGCGAAGGTTAGGATCCCACCCGCGCTGTACCAATCCAATGAAGATGTTTTCAAGGTCCAGGCGAACGTCGATTCTGGGAATCTTCAAGTTAGGCAGCAGTTCCTCCAATGGCCGGAAACCGTAGGCCGGATCCATTAGTTCACCAGGTACCGTCGCGGTGTTGGCCCATACCGTCAACTCTGTGATCGTTGCCACTGCATCGCAGAGGTGAACGAATTCTGGGTCATCGCTCACCAACACAGTGTGCTTCGGCGCGGCTTGCCTTATCTGAGCAGTCATGTGGCGAATGAACTGCCTAAGTTCTGTTGGCCGGTTGCCGTTCATCGGGTGGGTTTCGTAGCCCGCTCGCTGATAGGCCAGCAAGCGTCGCTCATCGTCTTTAGCCACGATGGCGATTTTGCGGGCATCGCGGCCGAGCGGTCTAATAAGCATGCTCAGGCTCTGTGCCTCGCCATCGGGGTCGATCTTCATTGTTTGTTTGTGGCCATCGAGGTTGCGAGGATAAACGTCAACGATCTGAACAACATCATGTGTGTACATTTTTTCTCTCCTTCGTTCATCTGTTGTTTGCATAGCGTGTTGCAGGACGAACGAAAATTGTTTGTCGCCCAATCACAGAACTCATTTAGTGACGACATCAATTTCATCGGACCCGTTCTGCCATATCACGGGGCCGAGTTTCCTTGATTGAGAGTTGCCTAGGGTGGCGCTTTATGTTGCGAGTTGTTGCGTTAAAGGCAACGGAACGATACAGGGATTTTGTGGACGGCGGTTGTAGCTTTGTTATAGTCTTTGGTTGCCGTGAGGAAAGAATCCCCCGTCGACCTCACCATGGTCCTCCCTGGTGCTGACGGGTCTCCCACTTTTCATCCCACAACTAATGCATGGCATTGGGCCAGCGGTGTGCAAAAGACCTTCCACGACCTCAAAGCGAAGTACCCTGGACCCTGTGGAAAACTGTTGTGCAAACTTCTGGCAGCGCAGGATCACTTTTTAAGTAAGACGGATTGGGATTCCGACCGAACTTGTGGGATTGAACTAAGAGCCGTCGTATCGGATCTCAATCGCGTCTTTAAGAAGCTGGGGTACAAAGGACCTGACCCAATTCAAAACCAGCGTGGTACAGGTTATACGCTCCTGCCAAGCTACGTAGGAAAGCCCTATGAATGGACCCGACGAGGACGAATGGTGGATCTACCTCACCTTCGCTGGATAGACCAAATCATCGATTTGGTTAGAGCAGGAAGATGGATCCAAGTGCGAATGCTCCCTGGAAACGGAGCCGAACTTGTATATGACCTTCTAACAGAGCGACTGAGCCAAGCACGCATCGTACCGATCGACTTGGCGCCTATTAATGATCAGGCCGAACTTTTGAAGATTTTTGCCGCTCAAGCCGAGGAGCCCACCGCAGCGTTCGCAAACGATGGCAGAACAAACTTTACTCAGATTGCTCGGTCGGTGGCAGGCTCTAGTGATCTCCTAACGATAGTTGTGGAAAATTGGGGTAGTTTTGCCCGAAGCAAAACTCCGGAAGATTTAAAACAGGTGGCACTTGCGCTGACTGGCTTCAAGAACGTTCTTCGTCCTCGCGTCGCCGTCGCGTTGATCACCCCAACACAGGCGCACCATCTTCTTCCTGTCAACTCTGTAGGATCTTTGCTCCAACTGCAGTCTGTTTTTCCGGCTGATAGCGATACCAATGAAATCGAAGAGTGGGCGCTGGCGCACTTCGTCAACGTTCCAGAGAGCGACATCAAAACTATTCTTACAGCTGCGTGTGGACAATTGGGCGCTGTTCAGGCAGCGGCGAATCCGATGCTCAGAAATCAGAACGAGAGGCTGCAGGCTGTCCTCCACGCACACCAAGATGCTGGTTTGAGTATTCTTGGTACCGTTGGGCCGTGTTGTCGTGATGTATTGCTCGAAAAGTCTCGCAGACCGCGATGCGTGACCGTTCTAAAAGAGGCTGGAATCCTTCGAGAAGAGGATGGAGGATACCACGCTTTCGTGCAAGCTTGGACCAGTTCCTGGATCGAAGCAAGGAGGCAGCATTGATCTCTTCAACCTGGCCTGCTGTACCTTATCACGTTGGCGGCGCCGTCTCCGACGAGCGACGTTTTGCTGATCGCAAGGAACTTCTCTATACGCTCCGGACGCTTGCTGAAGATCTTGATCGGGAGGGTTTCATACTGAGCGGTCCAAGGCGACACGGGAAGTCTTCCGTGCTAGAAAGATTCGCTCGGATCATTGGCTCCGATGCCCGGGTGGTGCGACTTGATCTCCTCGCAATTCTTGGCTATGCGGACGTATGGCCGGCTCGTACAGTGACTCCGACTGTGCTTTGTTCGCTCCTTGATGGACTCGAGGCGGACCTAGGTAGTATTCCAACGCATTGCCGAGAATTGGCCGATTCCTCAACATTTGATTTGGCAGTATTTCGTCGCCGAGCACTTCCTGACCTGATCTCCCTCGTGGAACCTTATAGATTAGTGATCCTGATTGATGAGATGGAGGTTGCTCAAGCTCGAGATCTTATGGCGCCTGCTGAGCTTGCGGGGTCACTCCTCCCTCTTCCTGGATTCCGTGGCACAAAACCGTTTCTCGGAATCGTCTGGGGCCGTCCATTTGGAAGGGGCTTGGCGCGCGACGTACCGAGCCGGTTAAAGGATTTCCATCGAGCTGAGTTAACACGTTTCTCATCCGACGAGGTCGGAGAGGCCCTTAAGCAGCCTGTGAAGGGAGTTTATGATTGGGACAATCATGCGGTCCAGCGAGTGTGGGAAGTCACAGCGGGGCACCCATTGTTCGTCGCATCGATCGGGGCCGCACTACATGCGAAAAGGCAGACAGGAATTACAGCGACCGTATCGGTCCCTGAAGTAGACGACGCTATAAAAGATGCGTTCAAACATGCTCAGAGCTGGGAAGATGCTTGGAGGCAACTCGACTGCCGCCAGCAGATCCTATTGAGGGCAGTAGCCGAATCCTCCGGCGCGGATATGGATGAGATCATTTCGATTGTACGGGGTTGGGGAGCGCCATACGACGGATTTGACTTTGAGCCATCCAAACGCAATCTCCAAGAGGATGGTTTGGTCGAGGCGAAAGGCTCCGGTCTTGTATTCCAAGTCCCAATGATTGCAAGCTGGATCCATCGCATCGATCCTCCCATTATTCTGGGCACACCAGAAGATCCGAGGGATGGTCTAACCGCTGCTGCGGCGCGTTACGAACATGAGGGACGACGTTATTACGAGTGTGGACAATTCGATAACGCAGCCCGGTCTTTCGAGGCCGCGCTAGAGTTGGATGCCACACGTTGGTCGGCTGCTGTGTGGCTGGGACAAATCCTCATCAGGCTTAGGCAACCTGAGAAGGCTGCGCTGATGCTTCGGAGCGCCACTCCAACCGCTGAGGTGCGCCGCGTGCGTGCACAGGTTCTAGCTCAATGCCTTAGGCGGGCACTTGACAGACATGAAGACACCACCCAATTGATTGCGGAAGTACGCACGGTAGATCCCCACCACCAAGATGCCCCAGAAGTGGCCCAACTCGTTGCGAGCATCCAGGTTCAGGAATGGTGTCGGAAGCTGGAAGGAACCACGGCGGATGAGGCAATCGAAGCAACTGATCGTTACATTATAAGCCTTGGTGTCCATTGCGTTGATTCCGCGCTCCGTCGCGCTCGGGACCTTATTGAGTTGCTATTAGAGGGAGGTTCCAGCTTGGAGGAAATGGTGACTTTGATCTGTCACGTTGTTCCTTACCTCCTACGTGAGTCTGAACCGAGCTTACTAATTCAGTCGAGTCCAGCCATGCGTGAACACAGCACTTCGGTATGGGACTTTCCTTCGAATTGGGAACGCTGCTACTCAATCGAGATATCAGCTCTTGCTCGTTTGGGCATTGGTATTGCCCAGCTGGGATCGAAAGGCATTCCCCCAGCTAGCCTACTACGCCTTCTCGAGTGCCAAGCCGCCGCGACGCCACTGGGCGCACCCCTTCGGGAACTTGTATCGGCTCTGGCTAGCGCAGATCGACTGACCGAATTGGCTCTTACCGATTCTGTAGCAGCTAGAGGTGCCGCCAACTTGCTGGAACACATCGATCGAGCTCAGGCGATTGAGCGCTTGGGCCAGGCATTTAGCGATGCCGCTCTCGCTGCTTCTACGGAGAGTTCTCAGCAACTGGCTGTTGCAATGGATTCGCTCCCAGCATTAGGACTCGAGTTGATTAGGCTGTTGAAAGGTCGCGAAGAGGAATACGGCGCTTCGTGGTTTTTTCAGAACTTAATAACAGCCAGCAAATATCTGATTGAACGGTTAGAGGTAGATCCCGAATGTTCGGCATTGACTTTCGGCCCGGCAACAGGAGAGGCGTGGCAACGACTGTTCGTTGCTATCCATCCTGTCGACCCAGCCGAAGTGGACCGCCTTAGGGCTTGTCTGGACCAGTTATTGCTTTCGGCAGAAGACCAAAAACAAGTTAAGAGAACGGAGGCCTTTGCGCCGCGTGCCAGTCAACGTATCGAGAAGTCCAGCATTCAAGAAATACTTGGTCAAGCATACGACGTCGAGCGCTTGGTACCATACCGAATTCATGGCGTGCCGCCAGGCTATGTTTGGGCTTGGAGCGTCAATCGTCTTGGGAGAAACCTCTTAGCTCGTGCATACCGAGTGGATGGTGGAGAGCCATCAGTGCAAGCATTCCTCGCGCATCTGTGGGAGAACGAGCGCCGACTTCTGTCGACTCTAGCAACGAGGTGGGAGGGTCGTGCGCTTCCTCGCCTTCATGTGTCCCGTTTTCAGCCTCAGCAAGGAATCCTTGTCCTAGTCACAGACTTTGTTGGCCCACAGACATTGCGTGGCCTTCTGAATAGTGGAGAGATCTCTCGACTTCGACGAATTTCCCGAGCAGCACTTTGGGTTCACTTGCAGGGCATTGTTGAAGCGCTCGGTGCCTTGCACCGAGGTGGTTACATTCATCGCGCCGTTCGGCCTGAAAACATCTTAGCGGATCCCGATGGCCGCTCCAATCGGGGCCAACAGTGGCTCCGTCTCGCAAATTTCGAATGGTCGGTCTATCTCTACGGAATTGCAAACTCACAAGCAGCTGAAGCTCGTACCTATGATCGGTACGTTGCGCCGGAAGCGCTGGCAATTCGTAACCCCGACGCCAGCGGTGAATCTTACGCTGGTGAAGGAACTATAACAGACACTTTCGCTCTTGGATTGATGCTCTTCGAATGTTTGGTTGAACCTCTTCGCAGTGAGGAGTTAATGCCAGTTCCCAACTCCTATGGGATTTCAGAACATCGAGAATGGATTGAAGGACTGTTGGACCGTGTCCATAACGCCTGGACAAATAATCTGTTATGGGCCGATGAGGTTCAGCTCCTTCAGGAACTTCTGCGCCCGGATCCAAGTCGGCGTTGTGCTGACATAGACACTATTCTCGATAAAGTCGCCATGCTTGCCCAGCAGGAGACCCCAGAGCAAGCAGCGAAGCTTGAGTCCCCGCTTCATCTAGTAACGGCGATGGAGATCGGAACAAAGGAATCCATTGGTCGGTTTATTAAGGAAGAGCTGCCTGAAGTGGACTTCCCAGATCTGCCTTCGCTCTCTCGATGGATTAAGTCGGAACTAGAGGGTGCTGCCATTCGCCCCAACCGGCGCGCCGGCGCGCCTATCTGGCTTGAGGGCCGCTCTCTGAATTTCACCGTGCAACCGTTCACTTTCCACGGCACTGACCATCGACATGTGGGCTGGCTGAAGGTCGCAAAAGAGCATGACGGACCTATAGGGGCCATCTTAGCCCACCTGTCCACAGTCGAAGTTCACAACTATCGTCGTGACATGAAGCTGGCTACACTGTTAACAACGCCCAACAGCTGGACACCTTGGTTCAGCGCCGTCGATCGCTTGCATGAGGGATTGACAGCGAATGAGCGTGCGTTTGTTGATCGTATCCGATGGACCATCGAGTTAGAGCGTTCGGCGTGGGAGCGTCAAGTTCTGCCATACGAACGTGTCGACTACAAAGCCAGCACGCGGCCTGGGGAGCCTGACCTCGTAACAATACGTGATCGCAAAGTTGGTCGTAAATCCGTTGGGAAATACACTGGAGAGCCTAGCCTTCTTCCCATCAGGGATCGCAAAGTGGCCAGCAAGTCACAAACCTACGAACTAGTGGACCTCATGGCCCAGTCAGTTGATCGGGACAACATCTGGTTTGAACTTGGAACTTCGAGTAACCCGATCGCGGCGTTCCATCCTGATCGTCGGTGGATTCAAGTAAAGAGCGACAGCGAGGATGATATAGAACGCGGCCTGATACGGCTCATACGTCATCGTTACGGACGCGTCGAAGAGCCACCCGAAATCGGGTGGATCCGGCCCTACAGTCTGGCCGGCCATCGAACTGTATATGAGCGTAGGAAAGAAGTACTCGCTGATGTCGAACGCGATGCATTTCTCGTTCGTTCAGTGGTGACACCGGGCGAAACCTTCGATGATCTAAACCTACCTCCTCCTCCTGTATTTAATCCGCGCCTTGACGCAGACAAGAAGGCTCTTTCAGTAGCCATCAAGAATAGACTGCCGCTGTTTGTGGTGCAGGGACCTCCAGGCACTGGAAAGACGACCCTAGCCGCTGAAGTGATCCTCCAGACGCTTCGTGAACAGCCGTCGTCTCGTATCCTTGTTGTAGCTCAGGCACATGATCCTCTAAACAATCTCCTTGAGCATGTTGAGAAGGCTCTCGGCAATTGGACCGTAGGTACTGGAGCAGAGCGCCGACCAACAAGTGTGCGACTGACTTCCGAGGAAAGACTTGACGAACGTCGATACGGCCCGGAGGGAACGCGAGTGCCCAGAGAATTCCACCCTTCTCGAGTTGCGGCACGCATCATGCTTGCGGCTAGTAAATGGCAGCCGGGCCCTTCAGATGTAGAGGATAAGGCTTGGGCCGCTTGGCGGAACCTGTGTGAAACTCAAGCTCTTCACGGATTATCGCGAAGTCTTGAGCGTCGATTGATCACCTCATCCAATATCGTCTACGCAACCACAAACGATCGACGGCTTGCCGCGATGCGCCCCGGCAGTTTCGATTTTGTTATTTATGAGGAGACAGCGAAAGCCTTACCCATTGAGGTCCTTGGACCATTAAGGCTTGCGCGACGGTGGCTGCTTATAGGAGATCAAGCACAACTCCCCCCCTTCGGACTTGAGGATATCGATGATGCCCTAGAACGAGACATCGAACGCCTCCGGCGCGAGCGTGGTCACAAACAACCCCTCGCAGCGGATAGAAGGGGCGTGGATCCTATGCATATTTTGGGAGAGGGCGTCCCGCCTCAGGATATCTGGTCAGGAATCAGTCGAGAAATGATCGGGTTGCTTCGATTCTTTGACTATGTCTACCAACGCGCCGCCAAGGTGCCTCTCACGACCACGCTGCTCCCAGATGAGACTGAATCCGCTGGAGCTGTTAAGGGCCTTACTGGCATGCTGACAACTCAGTGGCGAATGCATCCTCTTATTGGCGATTTCGTCAGCAAGTGCTTCTACCAGGGGCGGGTTCGCAACGGGGACCCAGAACTTCTTGCCAGTTGGCGACGTCACGGTCTTGTATCTCCACCCGATGTTAAGGAACGATGTATTGTATGGCTTGATATACCTTGGGTTGTGGACCAAACCCTCGCTACCGAGCATCCAGGATTTGGAGGAGGCTGGGCCAATGGCTTCGAGGCACGTGTAGTAATTGGTTTTCTCCGGACTCTTCTCGCGGGAGGTCGTGGGCAACTTAGTCTAGCAATCATGTCGCCGTATCGAGCGCAGATTAGCGCTCTCGCCAAACTAATCAAAGAATACCGATTTCCGGTAGCCGGCGAGCTCGTGGGAAAACTACACACCGCTGACAGCTTCCAAGGTAAGCAGGCGGATGTGGTGATGGTTTCGCTAGTTCGTAACAATCAGCCAGTGCTGGGGACAAAAACGCAGAAGGTTCGGCGCGGCTTAGGCTTCCTCGATTCACCTGAGCGATCAACCGTGATCTTTTCCCGTGCCGAAAAACTACTCATAATAGTTGGTTGCATGAAACACTTTAAGCAGTTCCCCGGGACAAGGATGTACGATGTCGTAACAGAAATAGAATCTCTCTCGTCGAAGCGCTCGGATAAGGTTGTGGTTCTTCAGGGCCAGGACTTCATTGAGCAAAGACATTGGGAAGCCCTTGAACGATACAACAAATGGTTCGATGAACATCTGCGACGGACACGCGAAAGTCAGGATCGCCGGTTAATGCAGGAGAACCGTCATGAGTTCGCGTAGCTGGCTTCAGCTCCCCGGAACTAGATACCGTTGTGTACCGCTCTACCTACCTGTAGATGAGGTTGACCCGTTATCGCGCCTGTTTCTGGAGGTGTTGCAATACGAGCGTAGCCTGCCACGTCTGGTTCGCGCTTTCGGACTAACTCCACGCGTCGTCGAGGATGTTCTGGGCGACCTTGTTAGGCGAAATCGCGCAACGCTAGTGATGCAAAATGGCCTCAAAGAGATACGGCTAGTTAACGACAGCGTGCCCAATCTTGTTCACGAAAGGGGTGATACGCTTGATGTTTGGCAAGACCGTGCGACAGGGATTGTGTTACCGGCGTGGCTAATTGATCCCTATGATCGACCCCGGAACGACAATGGTAGATCCGGGGGCAGAAAACTTGCTTTGTCATCCCATTATGACACCAACCTCATTGATGAGTTTATTGGGGCATCTGATTCCCAGCTCATTGAGATGATTATTCGTGCGGATCCGAACCTGCGCCAACGCGAGGAAACCTACAGCGAACTGGACCGTCTCGCCGATCGCTATCGTGTTCGACCTCAAACCATCTGGCTGCCCGTTGAGATTGCACAACTTCAAGGACAAACAATCCCATTAATTGCAACTGAACGTATCCCTGCCTGGGTTACACGTATCTGGTCGACAGCGCTGCGGAGCGATTCCTTCAGAGATTCGACTGAGGTCGTTGGGTTCCACACCGCCGCCACGACTAATGAGGAGGGTCTGCGGATTATTCATGGCTGGCGCGCTAGAACGCGGGTTGAGGTATGGCGTGAGGCTGTCGATCGATTTCTACGGTTGATGCCAGCGCCGATCTCCGGTTACGACCTGCGGGATGTACGCGAATACGAGGCAGCACTCCGCGGGACATTCCTCTCAATAGGCCGGGTGGAGTTACTAGAGTCTCCCCGCAAGAAAAACGAGGTGGACTGGCTCCAACGGACATTTGACACTTCCCGGAACTGGGTAGTACTAGTTCTCCCTTGGCCAGGACTGGTTGAGAATGTACTTGAGTTGTTGAGACAAAGAATTGAAACTGCGAGAGCTTTCCCAAGTTCTCTCATCGTGGTATTGCCGCCGACAATCGAAGGCGACACCCTATTGGATGCGTTTCGAGTTTTACTTGGCCCCTCTCGATTCCCTAGTGTAATCTGGAGATATTGGCCCGACTCAGGACCAGCCTTGGCACTCGGTGACGGAGCCGAGGCACGAATACTCTACTCGCCTCGCGGGTCAGTACTCGCGTTCTCAGGAGAGAGTTTGGCTGCCGAATGGCTTGGTATCCTTCAAGCACTGCCGACCCCACGTGTCGATCCTGCGAGCACTAAAACTAAGTACAACGAACCCCTTCGGCAACTGCGCGTACGACGAGAAACCATGCTCAATAACGAGGAGCCCACCCTCGGATTGGGCGGGGAGCCACGCAGAGTAGCTCAGGTGATCGACGACCTGCGAGGCTTTGGAGAGAACCTGCTCACCGCTGTTGTTGACCCACAAGTTTTAATGCGAGCTCCCGACGTTCTCGACGCCGATACGCCTAGTTCCACCCTAAACTTTGATCGACAGCAACCGCTCATTGAGCAGTTGCCAATCCTCTCGCAACGTTGCGACGATCTCTGCTATAACCTTGCACTTGCCCCAACGCCCCCGTGGGCATCTTGGACACACCTCGCTTCGCATGAGTTGCTCCCATCGTTGGTGGCGATGCTCACTGAGCCCAGCCGGAGGTCCGTTGCGGGGGAAATTCACATACTTACCAGCGGCGCGTCTAATGAAACTTCTAGTGTGGCGGACTTGATCGAGAAAGCTGTACTAGTCCATGGATGGTCTATTCAGATAGGCTTGCCAAACGTGCCAACGCAAACTCGCAGCGAAGTGTCGGACAGTATCCTGTCATCGATTCGGGGACGAATCCCCTCCCCACGTTTGCGCTTTTGGGCGTTGAGCCGTCCTGCTCCCGCTCATGCATTGGTGATTGATGACTTGGTATTCATAGCTGGAGGAAATTGGTTGGGATCAATCCTCCAACCTCAACCTGAAGCTACAGACTTCGGCTTTGCTATTGAGAGTAGGGAGTTTGCTGAAAATCTTCGCGCTTGTTTTGTAGCAGCCGAGGAGGTTTGTCGATATAGAGCCTAGAGTGTTTGCCTTAGAGGCGCCTCATACCTCCGGCGTCTATTGCCAACTAGGTTGAATAAAAAGTAAGACTGAGTCTTTGGAAACGAAGGGCAAAATACCTTGCGGATGACCCATTGACGACGGCTTCGCGGGAGCGTAACGTAATCGCCGTTCGGGCTTTCTCGCTTGCGTGACTCAATCCACTTCGTCGCAACCCACGCCCGGGAAAAGCCATGCTCTTCTTTGTGTTATGTGAATGTCGATCTCCGCCTTGAATATTGCTCTATCACGCTAAAATCTGGAAGGCAAAAAATGGCTTATATCAATGAGATTGTTGGACTGACGATTTTGGCACTAGGCGTACTCATAGTTGTCATCAGCGTGATCGCTTTCGTTGTGACTTTATTCCGCAGACGCAGGAAGGGGGTCAAAGACTGGACTAATCTAATAAAAGAAGTCAATGCGTTGATTAAGAACTGGACAAGTCTCCTTGACAAGCTTCCAATAGACGTCCGAGAGGTCTTCGTGCTCCTGCCTTTCGGTTTCATTCTCATCGGCCTCGGTGCATACGTCCTGGCGAAGCACCCGTTTTAGATAGGCAGACGAGATGAGGGACTCTGTACTACGAATTGACATCGAGAAGGAACCATCGCCTTCGTTGGGCCGGCAATTGATACGACTGGTCTCTCGTTCAAGAGATAGCCGGTATCGATTTCGTATCCATCATGCACCAGGTCAACCATTTCAATCTAAATGGACCGACCTGGCAGTCCTGGGCGTCCGCAAAGACCAACTAGACTACCTTCGCTATAACTTCCCCTCAGAAGATGAACTGGAGAAGATCGGCTCGGCTTTCGCCAAGGCGATCTTCAACCACGAAATCTATACCATGTATCTCCAGTCGTTCTCGAAACTCGAGGATGATCAAAAATTAAGATTGTTTCTTACGTTCGACGGAGGAATAGATCAGCGGGCGGCAAACGCGCCTTGGGAATGTATTTTTCAAAACATCAGAACAAACGAAAAGGAGTATTTTGGTCTTTCCGAACATCTGTCGGTTGCCCGATACATTCCTCTACCTGACACCGTTCCGTTACCAATCGACAAGTTACGCGTGATGGGTGTGGCTCCTAACCCTCACAAGTGTGCTACTCCCCTAGACGTTGCGAACGAAGTATTGTTGCTTAGTCAAATCGCCGACGAACGAAAGGATGCTGTTGATTTCAGACCGTTACCCAATGTTACCTGGGAGGAATTCATCCTTGGATACTCGGGATTCAACCCGCACGTGCTGATCTTTACAGGTCACGGTGCCATAGTGAAAAAAAAGCCGTCCCTGCTATTCCAAACTGCCGGAGCAGATTGCCATCCTGTATCGGTAACTGAATTTGCCAATGCCCTCAAGCCATTAAACCACACCCTGCGAATGGTAATTCTGTCCGCTTGCGAAACGGCTTTGGTGGAAGGTGATAACCCTTTTTCAAGTGCGGCCGCGGAACTAATCAGGGCAGGTATTCCCGTAGTAATCGCAATGCAGAGCAAGGTCGAAGAGACGGCAGCAAGAGAATTTGGCGTACGGTTTTTTACTTATTTGCTGCAAAGACATCCTATTGATACCTGTGTTAACGCGGGCCGCCTGGCGATGCGTGAAGACGAGCGCGATCATCAGAGAATTGGGAAGACCCAATGGGCTGTTCCTGTGCTTTTTCTGTCCACTTCCACCAAGGAGATTTTCACTTTTAAGCCCACTTCAGCAATTAGTCCGGCGATCGAGAAGCATCGAGCAGCCCAGAAAGCGAAATTTCCGCGGCGGGTCAGGCCGTTCAAAGATCGCTCTGCAATGGATGAAGAACTGAAGGGGAAATATGCGGAACCCGGGGTAACGTTCATTTACGGCCCATTCGGAGCTGGCAAGACACAACTGGTAACAAATTTCTGTTCTTCGTTGATTATGACGCCAGCGGAAGAACCGGCGCCAGTATTCTTTTATATAAACTGCAGCGAACGTTTCGATACGTTTAGTTCCGTCCTGACAGATCTGGACCGTCAGGGAAAGACATTCAATTTCGACCTCTTTGCCTCAATCCTTGGACAGGCGCAAGGCGCCGTGCTCGCTGAACTGGAGGAAGCGCATACCGAAGGACTCCTGGGCATTACCCAAATTCTCCGCCGCCCTCATCCTGATGATGATCGGGAAAACATGAAACGGTTCCTCGATCTGCTGGCTCAACATCGCATCGTGATTGTTTTCGACGACTACGTCTGGAATGGACCGGACTTTTGGCGTGAACTCCTTGAAGAGTTGATTGTCTATCTTCAGGTCTCCAAAGTTTTCGTACTCACTTCTTCGAGCAACTTCGAGGGACTTAAAGGCGAATACTCTACTATCAAGGTTATGGGCTTCGAGCCGTCGGAGGCTGAGGCCTTTCTGCGATTGGACAACCGATTTGATGACACAACGATTGGCAAGGCGATGGAAGTAGCGGCTAGTGTGGATTACTTACCGTGGTACGTGAAGGTCATCAGAGACTCATTCAAAGGTGAGCGAGTAGCTGCTGCAGAATTGCCAATTGAGACCCGCGCGGATGAATTCACCAAGGAAATGGACCGCAGCATAAACGATCGCCAAAGGTTGGTTTTGAAGCAACTAGCCCTGCTTAGGAGGACCATCACTCTGCGCAACCTCGCAACCATGATTAATCCCAAGGATCCATCCGAATATTTTCAGGCAGCTCTCACTTTGCAAGGTGAATCGTTTTTTACCTTGACCCGGAATCTTAGTGTAGAGCTGCCCGCAAATCTGAGACGCTACTATCGCCAGACGATGTCACTTGAAGAAATGATTCAACACCACCAGAGGGCTGCAGAATTCTATCGAGGCTTCGCCGCTCCTCCAGCTAAGTAAATAAGAATTATGCGGATTAATCGAGAACAAATTGATCGCTGGATCGAAGCTCAATACCACTATTTTGAGAGCCAACAACCCGAAAAGGCCGCCGACATGGTCGACCTTCTTCTGGAACCTCTTTTTCGAATCGGGAGGTATTCAGAGTTAATAGCCATTCTGGAACAAACATTGAAGAGCGGTGAGCTTTCCACAGCTTATTTCATCTTCCATGCAAGAAGTCTGTCTGCCCTCGGCAGGCATGAACAGGCTTTAGTCGAATTGAATATTGTCGAAGCGGAGGTAAAAGACGAGCCTGAATGGAGAGCAGCAATTTTGATAGATAAGGGCAGCATCTTACGGCGTTCCGGCGATACTTCCCGGGCAGACGAGATCTTGGAAGCCTTTCGCGAGGCCTATGAAATCTATGACTACGCAATCATTCCGAATGCGACCACCGAAACCGACAAAAGTCGCGGTTTGAGAAACAAGGCGAAAGCTCTCTTCAACGAGGGCGCGATTCTTCAATACTTTTTGTCACGTCCCGAAGAGGCTATGCAGAGATACGATGGTGCGTTGAAGATTTTTGAGAATCAGCAAACCAAAGATGAAGATGGAATCGCGGTTACATACAAGCAGATGGGTGAGATTTATGCCGCTAAGGATTCGGGAAAACTCTACGATCCGGACCGCGCTTTGGAATATCTCGAAAACGGACTAAAGATGTTTCGGGAGCAGGAGTCGCCGACCAGAATTCTCGAAACCATTTACCAGCTTGGGAGAATAAGTGAAGCTGAAAAGGCTCTGCAGTTTTTCAAAGAGTATTTGGAAATAGCGAAAGGCTTGGGATTAGCTCGAGAAGAGGCTATCGCCAAACGCCATATTGCGGAGTTGAATGTTCGTTTGTTTGAAAGAGGAACTTTACCTGACGAGGCAGACCTCGAAAGAAAACGGGCAAACGTTTACGATTCGAGTATTGCTTTACTCAATGATGCAGAGCGAACTTTGCAGCTTTATGAATCTGACATCTGGAGCCGTCGCACGTTGGCGAACTGTTATTACACCTTGGGCCAACTCTGGTTAAAGCTTCATTCAACCGAGAAAGCAATGGACTATTTCCAGAAGAGTCTTAAGGTCTCCAATGAAGAGATTTTCAAAGGTAGCTCCCCTGGCGACGTAAGACGCCGGCTTAAAGCGGTCCTAAGAATCGTTCAGCTCTTTTATCTTAGTGGAGCGGTTCATGACGCCCGCCACCTCATTGCCAATTACGAAAGCGACTTCTACCTGTTGAAACTGGATTACCCGGACGAAAAAAGGGTCGATCAGCTCATCAGCCAACTTGAGGCAAAGGAGTGAGTGCTTATGGGCAGTCAGATAATGCCCGAGCTTCCTGTCGAGAGGCGTCGAAGAGTTAGAGAGGTCATAGACGATTTCAAGCCTCGCAGTGCCGCTTCCTCGCAGCAAGCCGGCCGGGCTGGAGCGACCGCCATGGGTCCGGTGAGCAAAACCAGCTCCTTTGTCCAGTCGTTAGCAAGTTCGAGTGTTCAGAAAGGGCTATCCTCACTGATCGAATTTGCGACCAACCTAAACGTCGCGAAGGCCGACCCTGACGACGTGTTGAGCAACTTGGGAGTGAAACCTGGTAATGATCGTCCTTTCGGAGAACTGACAGCCAATCTGGTAAAGCGGTTGCGAGAAGATCTAACAGCCCTGCAGAGGTCAACGGAGACCGCACTCGCTGTTGAGGACGCGTTGTCAAGAAGCATGATGGATATCATTAAAGAGTCGAACCCATCGGCGACGGCAGAGAACATTACGAGAAAACAACTTACCAAGGCCTTTAGTTTGCCTACTCGCCAGATCGCAAATGTGATGATGCGGCATGTGATTACCAGCTTGGTTGCGCGCGTTCTCGACGCTGCGCGAGGAGATGCCAGCCGGGCGAAGGTGACCGAGCTAACGAAAAGGGTGGACCAAGAATTTGCAGCGACCCTAGCGAAAAGGATCGACAGATTGGCGAGGGAAAAAGGCGTCAAGCCAAGCGACATACCAGCAGAGATCCCAAAATGGGCGGCCGAATTAGAGGCGATCGTGGGTAAATACAGGACTCAATGAAAATCAACGTAGTTTGTGACCTGCAGAACCGCGGTGAATACAAAAAGCGTTTTCAGATTTCCGAGAAAGCGGTCTATCTGTCTGCAGATGCCAAACTTGGTAATGTCAGTCTCGACATCGAGGAGATCGAGCGAAATTTGGGATGTAAGCTGGACTCGATCAGCCTCGATCTTTGTGAGATTGCCTCCTATGTGTATCTAGCCGACAAATCGATTCCTCGCGGCGGGTTTGACAATTGGGCTCGCGACCTCGCTTTCCTCATTCCGGTACGTCATCCGGCGAAGTGGAACGCGGTGAAGCAGTTGCTGAGAAATGCCATTGCGACGCTCACCGGAGACCGGATTCAACTTAACTTTGTTCCAGCCAAAAAGGCCCACGCGGCCAGTGGCGCAATTACAGCCGGGAAGCAACCTGTAAAGTATCGCGCGTCTGAGTCTGATTGTGTCTCTCTCTTCTCTGGTGGTCTCGACTCGTTCGCGGGTGCGGTATATCTCTTGGACCAAGGACGAGCACCCCTCTTCCTCAGCCATTTTGCGAGCGGTCCATTGAAGAAACTTCAGTCTCGTCTGATCGATCAACTGCGCAGGCGATATGTTCACGGGATCGAGCATGTCCAATATCGTTTGACCTCACGAAGGGCTACCAACCCAAAACTTGCACTTAAGGCAAAAGAGAGTTCCCATCGGGCGCGTTCGTTTTTGTTCATGAGCTTCGCTGCGGCTGTGGCCGCAGCTCGCGGCATAAGTGAAATCCACATCTGCGAAAACGGTGTTCTCGCTTTGAATGTTCCGATATCAGATGCGAGGAAAGGTAGCCGCTCAACCCGCCATGCCCATCCTCTGTACCTTCAGTATTTCTCAGCCATGATTACCAATCTGTATGGTCGCGAGTTCTTGGTAACAAACCCTTTTCTTTTTTGGACCAAAGGAGCAGAGGCTGCCTTGTTGAAAGATAAAGGATTCGGATCGTCGATCAAACATACTGTTAGCTGTTGGGGTTATCCGAATCAAACAATTAGGTTTGGCAACTCCAATCACTGCGGATATTGCATACCCTGTATTGTGAGGCGGGTATCGCTGACTGCTTCTGGCCTTGAGGGAGTTGATGATCGCTACGCCTACGAAGTCGGGGCACGCGGGGCTGGACGAAATGAAGCGCGTGAACGAAACTTCTCTGACTTGGTGTATTTTTGCCGGTCGGTATCCACCCTTCCCAACAACAAGCTTCTCTATCGCTACCCCGAATTCTTTTTGATTGAGGCTCACCAGGGACCAGTCATGGGAACCAAGCTGGCGAAAATGGTTGGCGTTTACAAGACGTTTGCCAACGAGGTGTTGAAATTCAGTAGCACACGGTCCTTGATACCTGTCAGTCCTCGCCACTAGAAAGGGCAGCTGCCTTCTGTCCGATTGACCTAACGATTCAGCTTGGCTTTGAACTGGGAGCTGGAACGAGGAGACACGATGATTAAAACCGTGAGCAGCGCAGACATCGTTTCAATTTTCTGCACAGAAATAACTTGGTCCACGCAGATTTTTGAAAACTCAATAAGCTGAAAGCATTGGTTTCAGAGCGGCGTTAGCAGCTCTTGTCGACTCTTAAGCCGCAGCGAGGAAGCAGTCAAGGGCGGAGCGAACTGTTTTGAGTTCGCGGAGTTCATCGGAGCGAAGCGGAGACCCTTGACGGCTTATGCAGCGAAGGCTCCGGTATCGCTCTTTGCTTGGATCCGTAAAAGGTCCCGGAGTAGAAAGTTATTGAATTAGTGGCAGCGGTTCATTGAGGAATTCAACATCGACTCTATGAGCATTGCGTCGACTGGTGTTTGGGAAGTTAATGGCGGTTGACGCGATCGCGGTGCTTGCGAAATCAAATTGTTAGTTCGAGTTCGTCATCAATGATTTGTTCGACAGGAATTCCTGCGAGGCGAGCATAGGCGAGCAGGATGGTGAGCGGGGGTTCGTTTTTGTCGAGTTCGTATTTGGAAATGGTCGTATAGTGAATCAGATCTTGAACACCAAGTCGTTTGACCATCTCTCCTTGAGACATTCCTAAGCTGAGCCGGATTTGCAGGAGCTTCTTGGCAAGATGTTTCGGACGAGGTCGCGAGTGTCCCATGTTATTTGGATTTCGGTGAAGAGGTAGAGCTGGGTGAATCACTAGCGCGTACTGGCGGCGTACCTAAAAGAAATTCAAGCCAACTTATCCGCGTGCAGCATTACGGGCAATCGAGAATCTGCGGATTGTGTAGCTCGTCTGCAAACTCAGTGATAAAGGCTTCTGCCTGTTCTGTATTCCTGAATATGAACGCCGTATTGAAGTCTGTAGAGAACAGACTCGGAATGCCTGAGATGTAACCTTGAAATGTCACTATGATTACACCTGTCTCCGTCTCTCCACCTGCTGCATGAATCCGCCGTAGTCGTTCCATCATTGCCTGATTGATCGCCTCAGCATAGAGTTCGTCCGCATTTGGAATGTGACCGATCTCTAACAGGTGAACGTTGGTGCCAAGAATTGCGAGTAAAGCTAGTCCGGCTCCGTCAGTTCCTATTTCGGCATCTTCTGGCACATCCATTAACCAATCGAGCAGTTCATGTTTAGTCGTTGGCATTAGTAGCCCCTTCTTTTCGCGCGAAGATTTGACTCGATTGAGTCTTGAGGTTGCGGGCCAACTCACATCCAGCCGTTTTGAATATGAGTGGCTTAGCTTGCAAGTTGGCCCGCGATTGTTTTCCACGCACCTATTTGGCTTTAGCCTTCTCGATTAACGCGATCTCTTTAGTGAGCGCGTCACGAAAGCGCGTGAGAATAGCAATAAGTAAATTGATTTTGGCCAGGGATCTACGACGCTCTCGCTTAGTGCCTAAAAAGAATTCGATCTGGACTCTGCGCCGGCAATCGGCAATGGTAAGCATGTTGTGTCCCCACCTGTATTCCCCCTCGTTGGAGGATTCAACCTCAGCGAAGATATGCGACGTAAAACCGGTTGAGACAGGCGAGAGGAATGAACGCTTGCGAAGAGAGAAAACATTTTTCATGTTAGCAACCTCGGAGGAAATGATTACGTGAAAACCTCCGTGTCTCTGGGCAGAACGATTTGTAATGTCGCGCCTATTGAGGAATACGAAGGCTGGATACGCCAAAACCGCAGCGTGTGGCTTATTTGGTCCAATGCAGTAGCTTGCCTTTATGGACCAGGGCCAGCGAAATCCTTTTTGTTAATGGTGACTCCAACCGAGTAGCCGACAGCTACTTCCTCTCCAGGCGCTGGAGTTTGGTCGATAATCAATCCGGGTTGAAGGGCCGAATAGTAACGCGTCGCCAACAGTCGAATATTCAAGTTAGCGGCGTGAAGCTTCCTCTCGGCATCTTCATAGCTCAGTCCTTTGAGCACTGGCACCTTGGTTTGAGCTGGTCTGGACCGGCGCTCACGTTGGACATCAAGACTCAGCGCCAACAGCGCAATTGCCGGAATAACGACGTAAACAACCAGCGCCAGCGTCACAAGAACTCTGATAAGTAATTTGTGTTTGCCTCGTACGGTGTAACCAACGAGGACGCCAAGTAAAAATCTCATTGCGACGGTTCCTTTTGGAGATCCTTAGTGAATCACCGACTCGGTAACCGCCTCTTTTTTCTCATTGGTTGTGTTGAGGAATGTCGGTTGAAGGAAAGCGTTGAATGGGCCAATGGTCATTCGCATGAGGGAAGGCTCATGTTGGCAAGTGGGAGCGAATTAAGACGCAGACCAAAATCAGACCATCGCATCTTTGGCCGCGACTATAAGTCTTTTATTTCCGAAAGTTTGGAAGTGAGCGTTCTTTTACTGAGCCAAGCGGGCGCATGTTTTTGTTAACCGTATGCTACAACGCCACTTGCTTATCTTGCAACAGTTTAGCGGCTTGGTCTTCGACGCTACCAACGCTCCGAACGCTCTCAACGCTCCCTTGAAGCGTCAAGGTTGCGTCAACGTTGCTCATCGCTTGTGTAGCTAGTATACGGCCTTCATTCCGTGGTCGCAGGTAGACAGAAAAGCTCTCAAGCGTCTTGTGACCGCTCCACTTCATCACGCTTCCGGCGTCGTTGCCGGTGACTTCCATCCAATGAGTGATTGCAGTGTGGCGGAAGCTATGGCAGGTAAAACCGTGCGCCTGCCCGTAGTTGAGCTTGGCGACTCTACCGGCATTCCGGCAGGCTCGCGCTATCGCATTGTCATAGGTGGGTGTCTTGGCTCGTGCGAACAAGTAACCGTCGCCTGTGAGACCTTCGCGGATGCGGGCTTGCACGATTTCGCGGATGGTGCCCCAAAGCGGTATGTCGCGCTCGTTCTCTGTCTTTGTGGCTTCCAGTCGAACGAAATCCTTCTTCCAATGAAACTGATCGAGACGAAGCCGCAGGATCTCATTCAGGCGTCCACCAGTCTGCCGCAGCAACCGAACAGCATCAGCCGCATCACGCCCAATCGCCAAACGTTCGGCTTTACGTGAGCCGAATTTGTGGCAGGGCGGTGGGTTGAGAAGCGTATGCACTAAGTCTCGATACTCCCAATCCTCAACCACGCGGCGCTCAAACTCGGTCTTCCGCTTCACGGCGAGCTTGGGCCGTAGCCAGTTGACGAGATCCGGCTTCGCTTCCTGGGCCGCTTTCAACATGCCTTGCACGCGACCGACAAAAACCGCAGCACTATTCTTGCTGAGTGTGGGCCGGAAGCATAAGCGCTGATAAAACTCGCGCAGGTCTGTCTCAGTGATCTCGCGCACAAGTCGAGTAGCGCCAAACTCCGTCACAAAGTCTTGAAGCACTTTGCAGTTTGAGCGAACGTTGTGACCGTACTGATTGCCTTTATCTCGCGCCCTCACTTCGAGCTTGCGCCGGTAGATGTCAAGAGCATCCTGCGCCGTGGTGGGCTTGCCGCGATACTCGCCACGGTTCACCGCTTGAACATCTGACATTGCCTCATTCAGATGTTGCTCGGCTTCGCCCGCTGTTAGGAAGCCACGAGCACGGAGCTGTTTGCCCTTGTACCTGCGCCGATAGCCAAAGCAGTGCTTGCCTTTGGCGTCGTGCTCGTAGACATATGGATTAGTTTTCTTTGGCATCGTGGTCCATCTTCTAGTAGGCAGATGAGTATTATATGGTTAGTGGTGGTTGCTTGCCACGTTTTACTTTCAGCTTTCCTTCTGCGAATGCCTCTACTTCATCAAGAAGGTAGCGGTAGGTCCGCCCGTGCTTTACACGAGTGAGTATGTGGGTGCCAGCTTTACCGGCGCGAATGGTTGATGGTGCGAGGCCGGTGATCTCATGCACCTTTCGAGTTGTAATCTTTTTTCTAATCATACTTCACAGTCTTTCCTAAAGAGCTAATGCTCCGAGATCGATTTCAGGTGCTTCCTTCTCAAGCTCGGTGGCTTTTGTCGGTGCTGGATCAGGGTGGATTGGGTTTTGTTCTACGCCGTGGTCAAACGGTCGTTGCTGCTGCGAGGTGTGAGAATCGTGAGTCAATTTGTCGCGATCTCGTTTCAGGTCTACTAAACTCTCTCTTATCGCTTCCTGCGCCGATTCCTTGTTCGTGCTGCGACTGAGACTGTCGCGTAGATTCTGCGCGGAGTCTGTGTAGATCACCGCTTCATCCCTTGCTCTGGAAAGGGCAACATAGGCCGTTCTGTCGTTGACTAATTGCGCCGATTGCCTCGTATCAATGTTGACCAGAACGCGATCAAAGGTTAGCCCCTGAGATGAATAGCTCGTCACGGCGTAGCCGTGGTCTAGGTGCGGAAACTTCTCAGGATCGATGCTGACCTCGCGTCCGCTGTCCAGTGCTAGGCGTATGTGCTTCGGTTCGATTTTAGTGATCGTTCCGAGCTCGCCGTTGGCGATCCGTTTCGCTCTATTTGGAGCGCGAATTTGAAGGCGATCCCCCTCGGCGAAAATGCGCTCGGATTCGTAGTAGACGCTCACACCGGACAGGCGCTTTGGGTTGTACTTGAGCTTGCGGCCATTATCAAAGCGAACAGTGATTTCGTTTTTCTCGTGGTTAGTCGCTATGACTGTTGCGTAATCGCCTACGTTCACCTTGTAGACCTTGCTCGCGTAGTGGTAGCGAATAATGTCCTCGCCGGGTCGGTAAGCATTGGCGAAAGTTCGCTCGGGACCGCTAATGTCCTTACGTTCGACATAGACCTTCATCTGATGATCGTTGCGGCTTACTTTTCCTTCACGCTGTAGTTGCTTGTGGATAAGCGAATTGAGTTGAACTCGTTCGCGATTGGCTGGCGAAACGACTAGAGTATTGACTGGATTTTTGCAGTAGTTTTTGGCTATCGCTTCGAGGCGTAATTGCTCATCCTCAATTTCGATCACTTTGCCTTGGCTGTCCAGTTCCGCCACTGCTTCGCTTATCTTGCCGACCGATAAGTCGGCGACTATTCGTTTCAGTTTTTCATTGCGTTGCCTGACAATCTCAGTCAGTTCGGCAGTGGTCATGCCGTGCTTTTGGAACTGCTCAAACGGGCGTCCAGCTTCGACCGCTTGATGCTGGCGCACGTCGCCGACCAGGAGGACTTTGTCTGCTATGGGATCGAGGCGGGCAAAGAATCTGTGTAGGTTCTTTGTGCTGGCTAGTGAGCTTTCATCGAGCACAAAAAGACGCTTCGTGGTTGCCGTTTTTTCCTGCTGCCGGCAGACAAATTTCTGGAGTGTTTCTGTCTGTATTCCGCTCTCGCTGAGTTGCTTCGCGGCGCGTGTGCTGGGCGCAAAACCGCGCACCTGATAGCCTTCTTTTTCGGCTGCTTCTCGGACCACAGAAAGCGCGGTAGTCTTGCCGGTTCCCGCGCCGCCTTGTAGACCAACGACGCGATCTTTGCTACTCAAAATCGTTTTTATCGCCGACTGCTGATTCGCGTTCAAGTTGCGCTGCTGACGCTCGGCTGTGGCGGTAACAACTTGATCGACACGCTCCTCTCCAATGATCGCAGAATGGTTTCCCTTACCGTCGATCACGGTCTGAATGTTTTCCGTTTCCATCGCCAACATGCGCTTGGTTGTTGTTTCGGGTTGCCGTTCCGGGCGCGTGATGTTTATGAACTCGCCACTCTCCTGTCGGCGGTGAAATTCGGCGATAACGGCGGCGGGGTTTGTTAGACCAAGCTTGCGCCGTAGCGCGTCGGACTTTACTTTGCGTACGTCGGCCACGGCTTCTTTTTGGACTGCATTATCGCGAGCAAAAGTCACGGCTTCCTGAGCGCGTTTTTCGATCTCGCTTTGCGGTATTTGCAGCGGCAATCGTTCCCGCGCTTCAGCTACACACCGTTGAGCCTGATAGTCGTGCCTTACGTCCTTTTCGAGGG